>VOFB01003904.1_pt1 | contig 10899 bp, 15 predicted proteins | sample 5384141 | NCBI WGS metagenome assembly VOFB01 (sample SAMN12384721, study PRJNA508395) | human gut metagenome | isolation source: healthy gut A | host: Homo sapiens
GGCCCGGCTGGGAGTCAACCAGCAGGAATGGGCCGTCTGGCGGGGTCTCCCGCCAGACCATCAGCCAGATCGAGCGGGGGACTACTCCCCTCTGTGACCCTGGCGCTGAAGCTGGCAAAGCTGTGCCAGGTCTCTGTGGAGGATATTTTCAGCTATGAGGAGGATGTGCGCAATGAAGCAGAAAAGTCAGAATCAAAAGGCATTTCCCAGATTTTTGGGGATCTTAGTGGTGGCAAGCCTATCGGCGGTGTGCTGGGTGGCCTGTCCGGGTGGCCGGGTATTTCTGGGAGGACCATACTGCTTTCGGCGCGGCGTTTGCCCACCTGCTGGGCATGGCGTCCCCTGGGCTATGGCTGCCTGTGCCGCCGTGCTGCTGGGTCTTGGACTGTACCAGTACCGCAAAAGTCAAACACTGCCTTCCATGGCTGGGACGGCGAGGATGAGGATGTGATGCAGCGGGCGGAGGAGCGCCTGAGCTGGGCGTTGCTGCTGGACAGCCTGACGGTGATCGTCAGCTTCTTCTTTTCAATGCTGGCACCGCGAAGCTGCCACAGAGCTCCGATGGTAATACGATCACGCTGCTGGTGATCTTTCTGGTAGTCATCGCACTGGCCACTCTGCTCCAACAGAAGACGGTGGACCTCACCAAGAAGATGAACCCGGAAAAGCGGGGCAGCGTTTACGACATGAAATTCCAGGAGAGCTGGTGGGAAAGCTGCGACGAGGCGGAGCGGGCCCAGATCGGCCAGGGCCAGCTACAAGGCCTACGTTACGGTGAGCCGCTTCTGTCCTTACTGCTGGGGCGTGCTGCTTCTGGGGAACATGGTCTTTCACTACGGCATCCTGCCCAGTGCCGTGGTGCTGGTGATCTGGGCGGTGCTGTCGGTGAGCTATACCCGGGAGGCCATCCGCCCGGGCCGCCGGGGCCAGAAAACGGAATAAAGAGGACAAAAAGGAAAGGCCGCTTATGCGGCCTTTCCTTTGCGTATCGTGTACTTTTGATTTACTTCTTCTTGCTCTCCCACTTGGAGACGCACAGCGTGCAGGAGATGTCGCCGGTGACGTTCATGCAGGTGCGGCCCATGTCGAACAGCCGGTCCACAGCCACGATCAGGCCAATGTAAGCCACGGGGATGCCGATGGCTTCCAGCACCATGGCCAGCATGATCATACCGGCGCCGGGGGTACCGGCGGTGCCGATGGAGGCCAGCGTAGCGGTGACCACAATGAGGATCATCTGGCCCAGAGTCAGCTGCATACCGGCACAGGTGGCCAGGAACACAGTGGCAACGCACTGATAGATGGCGGTGCCGTCCATGTTGATGGTAGCGCCCAGAGGCAGGACAAAGGAGGAAATATCATCCTCTGCGCCCAGAGCATCGGCGCACTCCTCGCGGAGACCGGCAGGGTGGCGGCAGAGGAGGTGGAGGTGAAAGCGAAGATCATGGCGGCGGAAGCCTCGCGGAAGAACTTGACTGGGGCTGATGCCGGCAAACGCCTTGGCGGAAACAGAATAGACCAGCAGGGCGTGGAGAATGTAGCCGATGTAGGCGCACAGAATGACCAGCGCCAGAGAGCCGAGGATCTCAGCGCCCTGGGTGGCAACCACCCAGGTCATGTAGGTGAACACACCGATGGGGCTCAGGGAGATGATGAATTCCATCAGCCGCTCAACCACGGTATAAGCGGAGGTCACCATGTCCCGGACCAGCTTGGACTTCTCACCGGCAGCCAGAATGGAGCCGCCGAACAGCAGGGCGATGACGATGACCTGAAGCATGTTGGCTTCGGTAAACGCCTTCCACATATTTGTGGGGAAAATGGCGACCAGAGTCGCCATGAAGCCGGCGCTATTCCTTGGCTTCGTACTCGGCAGCCTGGGCAGCCTCGCTGAGGTTGGGGAACAGACCCGCGTTGTTGAACACCGTTGCCAGAACCAGACCGATGACGCAGGCCACGGCAGTGGTGACCATGAAGTAGAGAATGGTCTTCCAGCCGACGGAGCCTACCTTTCTTCATATCGCCCATGGAGATGATGCCGTCGATCATCGACAGCAGCACGACGGGGACGACGATGAACTTGAGGAGGTTGACGAAGATATCACCGAAGGGCTTGATGTAGCTGGTGGTGAAGCCGGCCGCGCCGGTGAAGTAGAACACCAGACCGACAACGATACCCAGTACCAGAGCAATAAAGATCTGTACCGGCAGGGACAGTTTTTTTTTTTTTCCATAGAATACGCTCCCTCTTTCACACTTTTTAATACGCTGTGCGTAAAATTCGCAGAAATTTACGCAAATATGATTGGAGATATTATAGCGGTATGCCGGGAACTTGTAAAGTCCGCACTAATAAAGTTGTTTATTTTGTGCAAAATCCCATCTGTTTCACTGGATCATTCGTCAAAACAGAGATTCTATGGGCGTTTTTTGCTTATTTTGCCCGTACACGGAAGCCGCAGAAACGGATGGCGGCTTTTGCAAGCTCCGCAGTGGGATCCACCACGGGGACCGTCAGGCCCACGGCCTCCGCAGCCAAGGGGAGTTCCGTGCAGCCCAGCAGGAACACACCGGCCCCACGGGTCATCATATGCTCCACCACGGTCAAAAGATCCGCCCGGTAAGCGCCCGGACCTTTTCCGGCCTTGACGCCGTCATAGATGACCCGCATGAGGGCGTCCTGCTCTTCCGTCTCCGGGGTTAGGTACGGCACACCGGCTTCCCCGAGGGCATTTTGATACAGTTGAGCGGAAAGCGTTCCCTTTGTGGCCAGAATTCCCACGGTTTTTCCGGGGAACTGGGCCTTGCAGGCTTCTGCCGCGGCGGTAAGGATGCTGAGGAAGGGGATCTCCGTCATAGCCTGGAGCCGGGGCAGGAAGTAATGGGCGGTGTTGCAGGGCATGATGACACAGTCTGCACCGCAGGCTTCCAGATTCCGGAGGGCACTTGCCATTTCCGGTACCGGATCCGGGCCGCTGTTGAGGATGGCGGCGGTGCGGTCGGGAATGTTGGCATTGCTGTCGATGTACACCCGGATATGATCCCGGTCCGTTTCCGCCTCCGTCAGCAGGGTGATTTTTTTCAAACAGGTCTGCGGTGGCCAGAGGGCCCATGCCGCCTAAAATACCGATGGTCTTTTTGTGCTGCTCATTTTAGATACCTCGATTCTATGATGTTCAGTTCCAGAATTCCGGGAATAAAAGCTCGCTGCTCACCTTGATAGTCAGCAGGATCAAAACTGCAATCACCGTGGGCGGACGATCTTGCTGCCTTTTTGATAGCCAGACCCGCACCGATATAGTGCCCCAGAATGGACGCCACGGAGGAGATCAGGCCAACGCCCACCAGCACATACCCGGCCCGCAGGGCGGTGAACAGGCTGCCCAGATTGGAGGCCAGATTGACCACCTTTACGCCGCCGGCCGCGTGACGGGTATCCAGCTTGGCGAAACGCACCAGCGCGATCATCATGAAGGTGCCGGTGCCGGGGCCGTAATACCCGTCATATCCGCCGATGACAAAGGCAGAGCCCCAGATGATGAGCCGCCGCAGCCAAGGGTCCAGCGGCGCTGTTTCATCCGGCCACTTCCGGGTCCGCAGGGTGATGAACGCTACCACCGGCAGCACCACCAGCAGCAGGTATTTCAGCACTACCGCAGGGGTGTGGTGCTGGAGCCAGGTGCCGCAGACGGAGCCGGTCAGGGATAACGCCACCGCCGGGGCAAAGAGCTTCCAGTCCACCAGTCCCTGATGGATGAACCGGGCTGTGGAAAAAATCGTGCCGATGCCGGAGGAGAGTTTATTCGTCCCCAAAGCGTTATAAATGGGAAGGTTTGAGAGGCCCATGAGATAGGCAGGACGGTGATGATCCCGCCGCCTCCGGCGATGGCGTCCATAAACGCGCCTAAGAAAACGCCGACGCAGATCAGCAGTACCACCCAGGGGCTACGCCGTCCACCGTGATGTCAGTCAGGAAGGAAATCATGAAAACTCCTTGTTTACGGCCCGCGGGCCTGAATTTTGCTGTCAGGCCAGTGGGTCCGACAGATGGAATGTACTCATCTTAACAGACCTTAAACGCCTTGTGCACCGGCATATTCTACAAGAAGCGAGAACAAAAACTGGAAAAGTAAGACAAATCGGACAAAGAGTGTCTTTTCTTTTCGACACCCTCTTACCTTGACGCTTTCGGCTATCCGGCGGTATAATATAAAATTAAAGTATGACATTTGTAAAATGACTTGCGGCTGCCTTTGACGTAATCGTTTTAAAATGCTACCCTCAGTATGAGAAAAATAATATGGCAGCAGAAAGGGAGACCCATGGCAGATCAGACACAACTGTACCACAGCGGCAAACCTGACGGACGGCTGCGGCTCTTCGGTGCGCATCCTGCCACAGAGGGAGACGTCCACGGCTGGTGGTTCAACGTTTGGGCGCCTCATGCAAAGGCTGTTTCCGTAGTTGGAGATTTTAACGGCTGGGACCTGACCGTTGATCCACTTACCCGACCCCCGGCACCGCCCCCCGGCACCGCCAGCAAGCTCTATGACATTGAGCATTTTTCCTGGACGGATGAGGACTTCCGCCGCAATAAGCAGCCGGTGTACCATCAGCCGCTGAATATTTACGAGGTCCATCTCGGCTCGTGGCGGAAGCATGAAAACGGCGAGTTCCTGGATTACCGGGATATGGCCCGGCAGCTGGCGGCTTATGTGAAGGAGATGGGCTATACCGCCGTGGAGCTGCTGCCGGTGACGGAGCATCCTCTGGATGACTCCTGGGGCTACCAGTGCACCGGCTACTTTGCCCCTACCTCCCGGTTCGGCACGCCGGAGGATTTCATGTGGTTTGTAAACCAGTGCCTTCACGAAAACAACATTCCGCGTGATTTTGGACTGGGTCCCCGCGCACTTCTGCAAGGATGAGCAGGGCCTTTACGAGTTTGATGGCACCTGCCCTGCTACGAATATACGGACCCCGGAAAAGCGGGAACACGCCGGCTGGGGCACCCGCATCTTTGACTACGGACGGCCGGAGGTGGTGAGCTTTCTCCTCTCTTCCGCCCGGTTCTGGCTGGAGAAGTACCACATCGACGGCACTCCGGGTGGACGCGGTAGCCTCCATGCTGTATCTGGATTATGTGACCGCCAGGGCGGGGCGTGGACGCCCAATATTCACGGCGGCCGGGAAAACCTGGAAGCGGTGGAATTTCTGCGGAAGCTGAACACCATGGCCTTTGAGTGGACCCCAACGTGCTGATGATCGCCGAGGAGTCCACCGCCTGGCCCCTGGTGACCACGCCCGCCGACGTGGGGGGCTTGGGCTTCAATCTCAAGTGGAACATGGGCTGGATGAACGACATGTGCCACTATTTGAAGCTGGATCCCTATTTCCGCCAGTACAACCACAAGGACATCACCTTCTCCATGATGTATGCCTTTTCGGAGAACTATGTGCTGCCCATCTCCCACGATGAGGTGGTCCATATGAAGGGCTCCGTGGTGGGGAAAGATGCCGGGGACTATGAAACCAGCTTCGCTGCCGGTGTGCGGGGCTTTCTGCGTACCTGCTGGCCCATCCCGGCAAGAAGCTGCTGTTCATGGGACCGGAGATCGGCCAGTGGCACGAATGGGACTCCAACGGTCAGTTGGACTGGTACTTATTGGAGCTGAGCGGAAAATCAGCAGCTCCATGCGTTCTTCAAGGTCGCCAACCATTTTTTCTACAAGGCGGAGAGGCGCCCTGTGGGACATTGATTTTGACTGGCAGGGCTTTGAGTGGCTGGTGCCGGACGACAACCACAACAACGTGGTGGTGTTTCTCCGGCGGGATCAGGCAGGGAACGAGCTGCTGTGCGCGGTGAACTTCTCCCCCAACGATTATGAAAACTACCGGGTAGGCGTACCGCCCCGCAAGCGGTATGTCCCCGCCTTTACCACCGACGCGCCGGAATTCGGCGGCAGCGGGTTTGCGGATACGAAGCCGCTGACGGTAAAGGACACGCCCTCCCACGGAAAAGAACAGTCTGTCGCTCTCCGGCTCCCCGCGTTCGGGGCGGTATTCCCGGGGGAGGATAGCCCAAAGACGCTCCGGGCAGGTTCGGCAAAGAAAGGCCTGAAAAAGCGGAAAAATAGGAAAAGGAGCTGATCCACCCATGAAAAAAGAGTGTGTGGCTATGCTGCTGGCCGGCGGCCAGGGCAGCCGCCTGTACGTGCTCACCGGCAGCATGGCCAAGCCCGCCGTGCCCTTCGGCGGCAAATTCCGCATCATCGACTTTCCCCTGTCCAACTGTACCAACTCTGGCATCGACACCGTCGGCGTGCTGACTCAGTACCGGCCGATGGAGCTGAACACCTACATCGGCTCCGGCCAGCCCTGGGACCTGGACAGCTCCAGCGGCGGTGTTCATATCCTGCCCCCCTACATGGGCAGCAAGGGCGGCACCTGGTACAAGGGCACCGCCAACGCCATCTATCAGAACATCGGCTTCATCGACCAGTATGACCCGGCTATGTGGTCATTCTCTCCGGTGACCATATTTATAAAATGGACTATGCGAAAATGGTCACCGACACAAGGGCGGGGCGGCCTGCACCATTTCCGTTATGGAGGTGCCATGGGACGAGGCCAGCCGCTTCGGCATCATGGCGGTGGATGAAGACGACATGATCACCGAGTTTGCCGAAAAAGCCCCGTCAGCCCAAAAAGAGCAATCTGGCATCCATGGGCATCTATGGTTCTCCTGGAAAGCGCTGCGGCATTACCTGGTTGAAGACGAGGCGGATCCGGGTTCTGAAAATGACTTCGGCAAGAACATCATCCCCAAGATGCTGGCGGACGGCAAGAAAATGGTGGCGTACCGCTTTGCCGGATACTGGAAAGATGTGGGTACGCTGGACAGTCCCTGTGGGACGCCAATATGGATATGCTCCCGCAACGGTGGGTTGGATGTATTCGACAGCGAATGGCCGATCTATGCCCGTACGCCGCGCAAAGCACCGGCCTATCTCGGTGCGCGGGCCATGGTGAGCCACAGCGTGGTCACGCAGGGCAGCATCATTGAGGGAAGTGTGGAGAACTCTGTGGTAGCCCATTCCGTCACAGTGGGCAAAGGCGCCAGCGTGCGCTACAGCGTGGTGATGCCCGGCGCGGTGATTGAGACGGCGCGTCAGTGGAATATGCTATTCTGGGCGAGGGCGCGCATATTGGTCGGATGCCAGGGTAGGGGCACCGCCGGAGACGGCGGAAGACCCGTCCGCTTGGGTATTGACTGTGATCGGGCCGTTTTGCCGGATTGCGGAAAAGGAAGTTGTGGCCCCTGGCAAAATGCTGGACAGCGATCACAAGGAGGTGCTGAGAAAATGACCCGGATGCATGGTATCATTTTTGCCTACGGCAAATGCCCGAGAACTGCAGACGCTGGTGGAGCAGCGTGTGGCAGATTCTATCCCCTATGCGGCCCGCTACCGCATTGTGGACTTTACCATCTCCAATATGGTCAATGCCGGCGTGACCGATGTGGGCATTATTCTGCAGGATAAGTATCAGAGTATGCTGGATCATCTTGGCTCCGGCAAGGATTGGGATCTCAGCCGCAAGCACGGCGGGCTGCGTCTGTTGCCTTCGGTGCCCAAGATCGATCCCAGCCGGGAGTTCCGCGGTAAGATGGAGGCGCTGGCTGCCATTGAAAGTTATGTGCAGCGGATCCGGCAGGAATATGTGGTTCTGGCCAACGGTGCGCTGATCTGTAATATGCCGCTGGGGGATGTGCTGGAGGAGCATATCCGTTCCGGCGCGGACATTACCGTGTCTGTGCGCCCGGCGGAGACAGGAAAACCACCAGCTATTTGATGGACGAAGACGGCACGATCACCGATGTGGTCAGCCGCGGCGAGGTGCGGGGCGGCTGCGATGCGCTGGAGTGTATATCATCAGTAAAAAGCTGTTGCTGGAGCTGATTGCCGAATGCGACGGGCACAATGAGTACAGTTTCCACCGCGCTGTGCTGCAGGGGATGAAGAACCGGCTCAAACTGCACGCTTATGTGTTCCGGGGATATGCCGCCCGCATCATGAGCGTGGACAACTACTATAAACGCAGTATGGAGCTGTTGCGCGCGGAAGTGCGCGCGGATCTGTTCTTGCCGGAGCGGCCCATCCGCACCAAAGACCGCAGCGATGCCTCCACCTATTATGGCCCAGGCAGCACGTGCGTCAATTCGCTGGTATCCGACGGCTGCATTATTGAGGGTCAAGTGGAGGACAGCATTATTTTCCGCGGTGTCCGTGTGGAAAAAGGCGCGCAAAGTCTGTGGCTGCATCGTGATGCAGGACACAGTGATCCGCGCTGGCGCCACGCTGAAATATGCCATTGCCGACAAAAATGTTACGATTACGGAAAACCGCATGTTGATGGGGCACAGCAACTATCCGCTGGCCATCGCCAAGTTCAGCATCGTTTAAGACGGTGTGGATCTTGTTCCGGCGGCTATCGAAACAAGGGAAGAAATGGCGCTGGAACGTTGGAATTTTGTAAAAAAAAGTCACTCGTATCTCCCGGAAGGAACTGCTATAATAAAACAGCCCGGCGCGCTCCGCCATTCCGGTGGCGGAACGGCTGGACATCGGATCGGAGGAAAAGATGAAAGTATTATTCGTAACCAGCGATGCGTTCCATTTTGTAAGACTGGCGGATTGGGCGATGTGGCCGGCAGCCTGCCCTAAGCGCTTGGCTGCCGGTGGCGACGAGGTGGCGGTAATTCTGCCGCTGTATCAGACCGTGGCGGATAAATATGTGGAAGAGCTGACGTTTGTGAAATATATTTACGTCACCTTGGCCTGGCGCAGTGTATATTGCGGCCTTTTCCTTCTGCATGGAAGCGCGGCGGCGTCACCTGGTACTTTATCGATAATGAGCACTATTTTTGCCCGGCCCGATCTCTACGGTTACTACGATGACGGGGAGCGCTTTGCTTTTTTCCCGTGCTGTGGTGTGCTGTTGACGCATCTGGACTTTATGCCGGAAGTGATTCACTGCAACGACTGGCAGACCGCCCTGGTGCCCATCTATCTTTCGGACGATGCTGTGCGCTGGGATGTGCTGCGCAGTATCCGGACCGTGTTTACCATTCATAATATTGAATACCAGGGGCGTTATGGCAAGGAGACGCTGGGAGACCTGTTCGGCCTGGATCCCTGCGGCTGGTTTGACGGCGGTACCTGGCTTTTGTCCGGTGATGTGAACCTGCTCAAGGGCGCCCTGCTTACCGCCGATGCGGTGACGACCGTCAGTCCGACCTATGCCCAGGAACTGAAAATACGCCTATTTTGCCCACGGGATGGAAGGCGTAATGAATTTGTGCGGATTAAGCTTCACGGCGTCCTCAACGGCATTGATATGGATCGTTATAACCCAGCCGTGGATCGCTGCCTGGTGAATTACATCGGTGGAAGACCTATCCGGTAAGGCCGCATGTAAGGCGGCGCTGCAGCGGAAATGGGGCTGCGGGAGGATCCGAATCTTCCCATCGTGGGCATCGTCAGCCGCCTGGTGGCCCACAAGGGTCTGGACCTGGTGTGCGAGGTGCTCCAGGACATGATGGAACTGCCCTGCAATTTGTGGTGCTGGGCAGCGGCGACCGGATATGAGGAGTTCTTCCGCCGGACGGCAGGAGCGGTATCCCGGCCGTATGGCTGTGCGTCTGGCCAGGTATAATGAGGCACTGTCCATGGCCATCTATGCAGGCGCGGATCTGTTCCTGATGCCCTCCAGCTGCGAGCCCTGCGGCCTTTCCCAGATGATCGCCATGCGCTACGGCACGGTTCATGCGCATCCTGATGGATGATGCGGGCCTCGACTGGGACACGGCGTGGAACATTACGACGCACTCCGTCGCTTGACGGTCAGGTCCGCATGGCAAACCTGTGCATCGCGGGCGGCATGGCCGTGAACGGCGTGAGCGCTCTGCACTCCGACATCCTGCGAAACGACGTTTTTAAATACCAGTGCGCGATGGAGCCGGAGAAGTTCAAAAATGTGACCAACGGCATCGACCACCGCCGCTGGCTCGCGCAGATCAACCCGCGGCTCGACGAGCTCGTGCGCGCGCTCGCGGGCGGGAATGAATACCTCCTGCACCCCGAAGCGCTTAAAAAGCTCGAGGCCTATGCAGACGACACCGCGGTGCTGAACCGCCTCGGCGAGATCAAGCTCGCGAATAAGCTCGATTTTGCCGCCTACGTCAAAAAGACGCAGGGCATCGTGCTCAACACCGACGCGATCTTCGACGTGCAGGTCAAGCGCCTGCACGAGTATAAGCGTCAGCTTTTGAACGCGATGCATATCATCTACCTCTATCAACAGCTGCAAAACGACCCGAACCGCGCCATGCAGCCGCGCGTGTTCCTGTTCGGCGCGAAGGCCGCGCCGGGCTACGCGGTCGCCAAGCGCATCATCCGCCTCATCAACTCCCTTGCCGCTGAGATCAACGCCGACCCCATCTGCCGCGACAGGCTGCAGGTGGTGTTCCTTGAGAACTACCGCGTGTCGCTCGCCGAGCATCTGATGCCCGCGAGCGAGGTGAGCCAGCAGATCTCCACCGCTGGCAAGGAGGCCAGCGGCACGGGCAACATGAAGTTCATGATGAACGGCGCGCTGACCGTCGGCACGCTCGACGGCGCGAACGTCGAGATGCACGAGAGGCTCGGCGACGAGAACATGTTCCTCTTCGGCCTGCACGCCGACGAGGTCGTGCGCCTCAAGCGCGAGGGCTACGCCCCGCAGAAGCTCTACGCGCGCGACGAGAACCTGCGCGCGGTGATCGACAAGCTCAAGGCGGGCTTCTCAGACGGCGTTTCCTACGACGATCTCGCCTCGCGGCTGCTGATGAACGATGAA
>VOFB01003907.1_pt1 | contig 10895 bp, 21 predicted proteins | sample 5384141 | NCBI WGS metagenome assembly VOFB01 (sample SAMN12384721, study PRJNA508395) | human gut metagenome | isolation source: healthy gut A | host: Homo sapiens
GTCATAAATTCATCCGCCCACATAAATGGGCTCTGCGGGACATTCCGTCACCGTAATGCCGCTCTGCCCGATGAGGATATCCACCTGAGTGCAGCACGCCCCGGATGAGCTCTGTTACGTCGAAGCGCCCATCGTGATCGTCTCGTTTCCGGATTCCAGCTGGTTTAATGTCAGAAGCTTTTTCACCATCTGATTCATCTTATCCGCCTCGTCCATGATGACCTCACAGTAAAAATCCCGGCTCTGTGCGTCATCGTTGATACATTCCTTCAAGCCCTCCGCATATCCCTGGATCAGGGCAAGCGGCGTCTTTAATTCATGCGATACATTCGAGAGAAATTCCTTGCGCTGGCGGTCTATCTGCGTCTTTTTTCTCAATGTCTAAAAGGAGCTGGTTGTTTGCGCTTTTCAATTCCGAGATCGTATGCTCGAGCGCCTGCGACATCTCGTTCATGTGCGTGCCGAGTTCATCGATCTCATTGCGCCGCTTTCCTTTCGGCGTATAGCAGACCTCAAATTCCAGCTGGGTCATATGCTTGGAAATCTCGGTCAGTTCCAGGATCGGATCGGTGATTCTCTTAGAGATGAAGACCGACACAACCGTGCTCACCGCAATCGCCAGGATCCCGACGTACAGCAGGAACTGGTTCGACGTCTTGGCGCTCTCCCTTATGCTCTCTAACGCCGACCGCATCAGCACCAGATTGCCGTTTGAGAGAGTTCCGTACAGTACCAGATATTCCGCATCCAGCCTGGTGTCCGTTCTTCTCTGGATCACATAGTCCTCCGCCTGCGCCAGCACCGTGGTCTCATTCTGCGTACCACCGAAAATAATGTCCGTAAACTCGATTAACATACGCTGTGTATCGTTCACGGAGGATCTGACAATCGTGCGGTCTGGGCTGATCACCATGACCGTGATATTGCCGTTTGCACAGAGATTGTCAAATGTCACATCAAACGAGCTGTCGTCAAGGCTTTCCATCCTCGCTTGCCGCGTCAATCGTAGTAAATCCGGACAGCAGTACATTTTCTTTGTTCATCACATAGTAGCGCTCCAGAAATACCGTGTTAAGCACCCAGCAGAGCGCCACGGTTCCCGCCACCAGACCGATGATAATTCCGGCGATTTCCTGGTCAGTCCGCCCTCTTTCGGATGTCTGCCGCGCCCCTGTCTCTTTTTATCAAAAAGTCCCTTCATTCCGCGTCACTTCCATTATTCTTCCGTCACTTCAAATTTGTAGCCCATGCCCCAGACCGTCGTGATATATTTTCCCTTATCTCCCATCTTGGCACGCAGCTTCTTGACATGCGTATCAATCGTTCTCGCATCGCCAAAGTAATCGTAATTCCAGACGCTGTTCAATATCTTCTCGCGTGAGAGCGCAATCCCCGCATTTTCCATAAAGTATGCCAGCAGTTCAAACTCCTTGTAGCTTAAATCGATCCGCTCTCCGTCAACCGTCACCATGTGGGCTGCCTTGGCCAGAACGATTCCTCCCATGGAGACCGCCGCTTCTTCATCCTGCGTCTTTCCGCTCCGGCGCAGAATGGCTCCGACACGCGCAACCAGTATCTTCGGAGAAAAAAGGTTTGGAAATATATTCGTCCACACCGAGTTCAAATCCGTTCAGCTCGTCGCTCTCCTCGCCCTTCGCCGTCAGCATAATAATCGGAACTTTCGATGTCTCCCGGATCTCCCGGCACACTTCAAATCCGTTGCGCTTGGGCATCATGACGTCTAAAATAATCAGCGCTATGTCTTTTTCCCGGTAAAATAAATCGAGGGCTTCCTCGCCGTCTCCCGCCTCAAGCACCTCGTATCCCTCTCTCACAAAGGAAATCCCGCACCAGCTTGCGCATTCTGCTCTCATCATCCACCACCAGAATTCTGATCTTATCCATGTTCCCGTATCCTTTCCGCTTTTTATCGTCATTCTAACAGCTACTTATGAAAAATCTGTGTATTTTCCGCTCTATTCCGGCATGATTCCAAGCTCTTTTTCCTTCGCCTCGATCGCTTCCTGCCTCTGGTCGAGCCGCTCCTCCCACGCCTCGTATTTGTTGATCAGCTGATTCTCGTAGTTTAACACCGTCGTATTATTGGTCGTCGCCGTAATTGCAAACATCGCCACAACACATACTGCCAGAATAAAGGCGATCCAGCGCACAATGCGGTAGCGTCTCCTGTAGTCCGCATTTTTTTTACCACGGTCTGCGTCTTCGGCTTTGGTGCCGACGCGCGCTTCGCCTTGCGGAGACTCTCCTCCACCTGCGGATGCTGCACCGGAATCGGGAAAATATCTTCCTTCCGGATAAACGGAATCGACTGCAGATACTCCTGCAGATCCTTCCAGATAAGAATAGCCGACTGCCGTGTCAAACAGCCGCTGCTGTATCATTTTATTATAAATGCGGAGTACCATCTCAGGGTCGTCCATCTGGGCTTTCTCCTTGACGTATTTCACGCCCTCCGTAGGTCAGACTGCTGCCATTAGGCAGCGTATGCTAAATTATCTTCAGCGTTTAATTTTAATTGTGGAATTTAACGTATCCCGTACGACTCACTTCTCCAGCTGCATATCCCTGTCGAAACCATTACTAGCCCCTGTTATGTTTTTGCGGAGCAAAAATATAACTGTGGAACTTGCGCTCCCGCCTGTTTTTTGCGAAACACCTATCCAAGATTCCGCACTTTGAAATCCGTTCGGCTTCCGCCGCTGGTCTTTTTGGCAATGTCCTGACGCTTATCGTAAAGCTTCTTTCCTTTTGCCAGAGCAACCTGCACTTTTACAAGACTTCCTTTGAAGTATACTTCCACTGGAACAATCGTGTATCCTTTCTGCGCGATCTTACCGACCATCTTCTGAATCTCTTTCTTGTGCATCAGAAGCTTCTTGGGGCGGAGCGGATCTTTGTTGAAAATGTTGCCCTTTTTTCATAAGGGCTGATATGCATACCATAGAGGATCACCTTCCCATTTTCAATATGGATAAACGATTCCTTGATGCTGCATTTGCCCATGCGCATGGACTTCACTTCCGTCCCGTGCAGTTCAATGCCCGCCTCAAACCGCTCCTCCAGGAAATAGTCATGGTAGGCTTTTTTGTTATTCGCGATTAACTTCTTCTCGGTCTTTGCCATCCCGACTATCCTCCTTCGTTACTGTCTGCACTGCCGCTTTTCATCTGATTTTACAGTAAACCCAATAAATTTTTATTCTGCAATAAACTTCTGGTTTAATTTTCATTTTCTTCGTCTTCTGTTCCGGTAAAACGAATTGTCGATCCGTTCACAGTTAAATGGATCTGCACCGCTGCCACGACTCTGGCCAAGCTTGTAGCGCTTTGCAGTTCTCCCGATCAGCTCATAGGTTCTCGCTGTAGTGGAAAAGTCGTCTGTCAGCGTCGTCACATGCACAAGTCCCTCCACGGTATTTTGGCAGTTCGACTAGAATCCCCACTCGGTCACGCCCGAAATGACACCCCAGAACTCTTCACCCAGATGTCCGGACATGTACTGTACTTTCTTTAACTTGTCACATTCGCGCTCTGCCTCATCCGCCCGGCGCTCCATCTCGCTGGAATGCTTTGCCACCTCCGGCAGGATCTTCTCATAATGCTCGATGCGCTTCGCATTCATTCTTCCGCGCAGATTGTCCTTGATGATCCGATGAATCTGCAGATCCGGATAACGGCGGATCGGCGAGGTGAAATGGCAGTAATAGGACGTTGCCAGTCCGAAATGCCCGGTGTTTTCGGTGAATACCTTTGCCTGCTTCATCGAGCGGAGTGTCAAACGACTGATTAGTGCCTCTTCCGGCGTCCCTGTCAATCCGAAGAGAGGAGTTTCTGCAGTTCCTTCGGGTGTACTTCATCCTGCCCGATATGAATGGAATAGCCGAAATTATTGATAAACGTTGCCAGTGCTTGTGGATTTCTCCGTATCCGGTTCTCGTGGGTACGGTACAAAACGGCAGTTCCTGCCAGAAATAGTCCTGTGCCACCGTCTCAGTTGGCAAGCAGCATAAAATCTTCGATAATCTCTGTCGCTGTATTTGCCTCGTATGGTCTGATATCAACCGGTTTTCCCTTTTTATCCAGGATAATCTTTGCTTCCGGAAAATCAAAGTCGATCGAACCGCGTGCATGGCGGTTTTTGCGAAGCAGTTCTGACAGTTCTCTCATCTTTTCAAACATCGGGACAAATTCCTGATATTTTTTCGATTTCTTCTGCGTCCTGATCCTCCAGAATCTTCTTCACGCTGGTGTAGGTCATTCGCTGATCCACACAGATCACCGTCTCCGCAATCTGGCTGCCGATCACTTTGCCCTTCTCATCGATGTCCATCAGGCAGCTCAGTGCCAGCCGGTCGCATCCTGCATTTAAAGAACAGATGCCATTTGAGAGCCTTCTCGGAAGCATCGGGATCACCCGATCCACAAGATACACACTTGTTCCGCGTTTCTTTGCCTCCCAGTCAGTGCACTGTTCTCCTGCACATAATTTGTGACATCTGCGATATGCACGCCCAGATGCCAGATATTCCCATCCTTTTCCAGTGATACAGCATCATCCAGATCCTTGGCATCTTCACCATCGATCGTGACCATCGGTACCTTTCTAAGATCCAGTCTGCCCTGCATATCTGCCTCACTGACCTCATCTTTCACTCGTTCTGCCTGATTGAGCACCTTTTCCGGAAATTCAAACGGAAGATCTTTTGCATAAACAATAGAAAGTACATCCGTCCCCGGATCAATCTTTGTGATCTGCCCTCTCTGCGCCGTCCGCGCCCCCTCGGCGCGTGTCAGCGCCACCTGCACGGTATCGCCGTGAAAAGCACCGTTTACCTGGGATTCCGGAATAAAAATATCCTCATCCTCCCCCTCGGCTGTCACAAAACCAAATCCTCTCGGATGCGCGGTAAAACGCCTGTCAGGAATCTGCCCTCCGACTTCATGTACTTGCCCTTTGATGACACTTCCACTTTTCCCTCCGCCACAAGCGCATCCAGCACTTCCGCGAGATCTCTTCTGTCACTCTTTGGCACATTTAATACTGCCGCGATCTCCTTCGCCTTCATCGGCACATAAAGCTCATCGCAGATCAGTCCGTAAATTGCTTTTTTCGTTCCTGTAAAAGTTCTTCTCTCATATCCTTCCTCTCCACAACAAAAAGCTGCCGCAGATGCGACAGCCTCATTTCTAAAAGATTCCCAGATTCAATACAGCGGCAATGATGATGAACAGCGCAACCAGAATCTTGGTTCCCGTCACCAGCCGGCCTTCCATGGAACGTCCTTTGTTTCTTCCCCAGTACGTATCTGCCGCTCCGGCGATCGCTCCTGAGTCCTGCGGACTTTCCTTCCTGTAATAAGATAATGACTGTCAACGCCAAACAAATCAGTATGAAAACAACGGTTAAAATCGTCTTTAAAATTGCCAAAATAATTCCCTCCTACGGTAATCAACTCACAATTTTAGCTATTATAGCATACTCCCCCGCGTTTTCAACTGTTTTTACGCTCTCCCGAAAGGCTCCGCCGGAGAAAACTGCGCCGTCTCGCCAAGCTCCTCCTCAATCCGCAGAAGCCGGTTATACTTTGCAGTGCGCTCCGCCCTGCACGGCGCGCCGGTTTTAATCTGCCCCGCATTCACCGCGACCGCAAGATCCGCGATAAACGCATCCTCCGTCTCCCCGGAACGGTGGGAGATCACCGTGTGATAACCGGCACACTGTGCCATCTCGATGGCGTCCAACGCCTCCGTCAGCGTGCCGATCTGATTCACCTTTATCAGCACCGCATTTCCTGCATTTAATTTAATGCCGCACTTGATCCGCTTGGGATTTGTGACAAACAGGTCATCGCCGACAAGCTGCATGCCATCTCCCAGACTCCCGGTCAGACTCTGCCAGCCCTCCCAGTCGTCTTCCTGCAGACCGTCCTCGATCGACACCAGTGGAAAACGCTTTGCCAGATCTTCGTAGAGCGCGATCATCTCCTTTGCATCCCTGCAGATTCCATTCTCCCCGGGAAATGGTACATTCCCGTCTCTTCATTATATAATTCACTCGCCGCAGCATCCATCGCGTAGACCACATCTTTTCCAACCGTATAGCCCGCCTTTTCCACCGCTTTTCCCAGATACCGGAACACCTCACCGGCATCCGCAAGATCCGGCGCAAAGCCGCCTTCATCGCCGACCGCCGTAGCATATCCCCTCCTCGTTTAAAAATCTGGCGCAGGAAATGATATACCTCCGCGCCCATGCGCAGCGCTTCCCGATAGCTTTTGGCGCTAATGGGCAGGATCATAAATTCCTGAAAAATCCAGTGAATTCTTCGCATGGACTCCGCCGTTTATGACATTCATCATGGGAACCGGCAGCCGCTTGGCGTTGCCTCCGCCAATATAGCGGTAAAGCGGCATATCGAGTGCCGCTGCCGCCGTCTTCGCGCAGGCGAGCGACACGCCTAAGATCGCATTCGCCCCCAAGATTTCCTTTGTTGTCTGTCCCGTCCAGCTCGACCATTCTGCGGTCGATGAGTGCCTGATCCAAAACATTCATTCCAAGAAGCGCTTCCCGGATCTTTGTGTTGACGTGATCCACCACCTTCTTCGTGCCCAGTCCGAAATACTCCCTATCGCCGTCCCGAAGCTCCACTGCCTCAAATCTTCCGGTGCTCGCTCCCGACGGAACCGACTCCCGCGCTGTAGTCTTTCTCCCCGTTGTCTCCGTCTCGGCGGTCACCTCCACCTCCACGGTCGGATTGCCGCGGGAATCCAGGATCTCCCGCGCGTGTACCTCTGTAATTTTCATAGTAAGTGCCATAAAAAATCCCCTTTCGCGTAACATACTTCTGCATCATAGTATGTCCCGCAAAAAGGGGAAAGTATTACTCGAGAATTCTTCCGTCCGTAGAGATAATGTCTACCTGCCACGGAATCATCTTACCGCTTGCCGCGAGTGCATTTTTCACCGCCTGCTCGATTCCTCCGCAGCACGGCACTTCCATGCGAACCACGGTAATGCTCTTAATATCGTTCTGCGCAATGATCTGGGTCAGCTTCTCCGAATAATCCACATCGTCTAACTTCGGACATCCGATCAGCGTGATGTGATTGCGGATATATTTTTGTGGAAATTCGCATACGCATACGCTGTACAGTCTGCAGCCACCAGAAGCTTTGCTCCGTCAAAATACGGGGCGCGCACCGGAACCAGCTTGATCTGCACCGGCCACTGTGTCAGCTCCGACGTAAGTTCTGCCGCACTCTCTTCTGCGGCGGTCGGACAGACTGCCTGCTGCTCATGGCGGATCGTCTTCGCCTGGGTTCCCGGACATCCGCACGGAAGCGGCTGTGACGCTATCGCCTGCTGCGCTGCTTTCTTTCTCTTATTCTCCTCAACTGCCGCAGCATCATAAGCCGCCGCCTCACGCTCCACAAAATGAATCGCATCCATCGGACAGGTCGGCAGACAGTCGCCAAGTCCGTCGCAGTAATCGTCCCGCATCAGCTTGGCCTTGCCGTTTACAATACTGATGGCTCCCTCGTGGCAGGCGTTTGCACATGCTCCGCAGCCGTTGCACTTTTCTTCCTCAATCTCAATGACTCTTCGTAACATCATATCCTCCATTCTAACTCCGGCACGCATGCCGGAAATTCTCTCTTGACTTTTCTTCCACAGGATACTACAATAGCGTCAACATTTCTGTTGTTTTTACAACAAAAAGTCGAAAGGACGAAAAATAATGCAAACTTTCCAAGGATACGATGCCCTCTTGCAGGCTTCTCCCGTTTTTTATGATATTGCACCCGAAGAAATCCATGCCATGCTCGACTGTCTGTCGGCAAAGACCCTCTCCTATCCAAAGGGCAGCTTTTCTTTCACTACGGCGACCATCTGATTCTCTCGGTCTTGTGGTAGAAGGATGTGGATGTCATGAAGGAGGATTTCTGGGGCAACACAAATCTGATGACCCGCTGCCGCCCCGGAGACATCTTCGGAGAATCTTATGCCATCCGTACAAACTGTGCGCTGGAAGTCAGCCTCTACGCCGAGCAGAATTCCACTGTGCTCTACTTAAACGTCGCAAAAATGATGACGCTCTGCTCCCGCGCATGTGAATTCTCACAACCAGCTCACAAGAAATCTGCTCTCCGTTCTCGCCGAGCGCAATTTCCAGCTCGGACAGAAATTAGAGCACATGACCAAGCGGACCACCCGCGAAAAGCTTCTCTCCTATCTGTCGAGTGAAGCACGCAGATCCGGAAGTTCGTCTTTTGATATTCCCTTTAACAGACAACAGCTCGCCGACTATCTCTCCGTAGACCGGAGCGCCATGTCGAACGAGCTGTGTCATCTAAGAGACGAGGGTCTCATTTCATTTCAGAAGAACCATTTCACGGTGCAATTCCCTTCGTCTTGAGAAAATCCACCCAGATTCCGTATTTCGAGCCGTACAGATGCAGATTGTCAAACGAGATCCGCTCTTAAGTTTCCGTCTGCATCACATACGACATCATTCACATCAATGTAAAAAATAGTCTGATTATCCGCAAGTTCCGCAATTCTCATATTGCGTTCATTGATTCCCCGATTGTTAAAAATTTTGTCCGAGTCGGACTTGGCCTTTGCAACCCGCATGATTCCCTGCACATAGATGATCGCATCCGGCTGAAGTTCTCTAAATTTCTGAACCGACTGCACGTACTGCTCCATAAAACCGTCCAGGGTTCCTCTTCCCATCTCATTGATGCCGATCTGGAAGTAGATTTTGCCAAACTGCCGTCTGGAAAGCGCATCCTCAAGCGTGGTCTTCTCCCCGTCCACATCACAGAACTTTTCCGTCCACATATCGTAGATTCCAAGCCCTGTGGATGCGTAAAAAGGTCGCATTGTCCAGCCCGCCGTAATCGCGCAGCCCCACGGTTCTCGAATCCCCGATAAAGACCGCGTCGTCGAACCAGTCGTCATCCACCATACAGAATTCCCTGGTGCGCGGTGCCTCTTCCGTCTCTGTCTCTCCGACCGCCTCCGTCCTGCCGGCAAGCTCAGTGTCAGAGACACTCTCCCCCGGCAGCAGGAGGGACGGCAGCTTTCCGTTCTCTCCTATGCCGCCCGGCGCACCCACATGACTCCACGGAAAATTCCGTCATGCAGTCCGTCAAACACCAGGACGAAGTATGGTGTCGTTCGTATATCAACCGTATAATTTTTATATATTGTATCTTTCCCCAGATAGCCGACAACCGACAGCGCCGCCCACAAGATAAGCAGTGCGACCGTTACCGGACATTTCAAAAGCTTTTCAAATCCATCCACCACACATTTAAAAATTAAAGTACAAAAACGGATTGTTTGCCGACACCGCCAGATAGTACATGCAAAGCCCGAAAATGCCGAGCAGTATCACCCTGCCGATCCATTTGCGCTCGATCAGCCGATAGCAGGTCTCCGGAAGCGGCGTTGCAAAGAGCACGCCCAGAAGAAACAGCGGTGCATAGTCATTCAGATATTTTAAATAATCCAGATGATTGATGACCCCTGCCGCATGCCCCGCAAACGGGAACAGCCGCGTCATATAAACGCCAAGCTCCGACAGATCGGTGACCGCAAACGCCACCCAGCTGAGCGGAACAACAAACAATACATAAAGATGACCGATCACCCTGCTTTTTATCCAGCAGGCGCAGCAGAAAGAGCTTTTTCTACCAACAGGCAGCAAAGCAGAATCCCGCCCCAGATCAAGGAAGTTATAATTCGCCCCGTGCCACAACGCGGTAAGGCTCCACACCACAAACAGATTGAAAAAGGTGCGCGCCTTTCCCTTCCGGTTGCCGCCCAGCGGAATGTATACATATTCCCTAAACCATCTGCCGAGCGTAATATGCCATCTGCGCCAGAATTCCGTGACTGATTTTGAAATGTAGGGATAGCGGAAGTTCACCGGGAGCTCAAATCCCAGCATCTTTCCGATTCCTCTCGCCATCATCGAATATCCCGCGAAGTCAAAATACAGCTGCAGTGAGTAAGCGAACGCTCCCATCCATGCAAGCTTTGTTGAGATGCTGTCGAACCCGATCATCCGGATGCTGTTCCAGAGTGTGCCGATCCGGTCCGCAATCACGACTTTTGCTGCAAGTCCGATAATCAAGAGCTTCATTCCCTCTTCCAGCTGACGTGCCTTGATCGTGCGCTCTCTTCCCAATGCTACACGCACATCCGCATAATTTGTGATCGGTCCCGATATCAGCTGCGGAAACATGGTCAGATACGTTCCCAGCCGAAGCAGCGACTGTTCTGCCGGAATTCTTCCGCGGTACACATCAATCACGTACGCCATAATCTGAAACGTGTAAAACTGATTCCAAGCGGAAGTCCGGATGCCAGACCACTGTACTTGAAGAAAAACAGCACGCCCAGATCATACCCGAGCGCAAGAAGCAATAAGCGTTTCTGTCTGATTCCCCGCCCGTCCGTATTCTTCCGGTACATCAAACGGGTCAGCGTGTAATTGACCAGAACACACGCAAGGAGAATCGTAATATAACCCGCCTCGCCAATTGTATAAAAGACAATACTTCCCCAGCAATGTGACATTGCGGAACTTTTCGGTGTAAGATAATATATCACTAAAAAAACCGGCAAAAACCGAAATAAAAACTCAAAACTGCTAAATAACATTCCACAGACTCTTTCTATCTGACTTCTATCTACTGTATCCCTATTTACTATACCTCATTATAGTCCGCTCAGCGCCTGTACCCAAATCACGGCAAGCGGCAGCAATTCCCCGATCATTGTCTTCATAATCCTTATCCGCCATCACGCCCATGATGATAAATGAAACTTTTCTTCCCGGGAAAAGCGCCACGAGGCTCTCTC
>VOFB01004471.1_pt1 | contig 10863 bp, 17 predicted proteins | sample 5384141 | NCBI WGS metagenome assembly VOFB01 (sample SAMN12384721, study PRJNA508395) | human gut metagenome | isolation source: healthy gut A | host: Homo sapiens
AATTCAAGTTATTCCTGAAGCCTAAATATATTTTAAGCACAAATAAATTGGCTGGTGTGAAGCATTGGTTCGCTGGCAAAGCCAAATAAAACGTATCGATATCTAATGAATTCATTCCATTGTTCGAGGAGAATCATTTCTGTATAAAATTAGATATGTATATGGTCGAACAGGTTTGCCGATTACTCAAAATTGATACAGCAAGGCATAACGCCTATCCCCATTTCAATCAATCAATCAAAACTGTTTGTTTGTTAACGGAAATTATCCTGAAGAATTACTTCAAATTCTAAAACGATATCAAATATCCCCCTCACTCATTACATTGAAATTTTAGAAGGCATTGCAGTTAATGATGCGGAACAAATTAACAAGCAAATATTGCAATTAAAAAGAAATGGCTTTCGAATTTCAATGGATGACTTTGGGAGTGGGTATTCGTCATTGACAATGCTATATCAATTACAAATTGACGAACTAAAATTAGATAAAAATTTTTACAGCAAACTGCAGATAAAAATAAATATCGCAGAAAAACTATGCTCTTCAAATCATTATGCTTGCAAAAAAATTGGGCATCTCAACAGTAGCAGAGGGCATTGAAACGGAACAAGACAAACAAGAAATGACACTTCTTTCCTGCGATTATGGACAGGGATATTTTTATGAAAAACCAATTCCGGCTGACGTTTGTGAGAAATACATGAAAAAGATCAAACAAATACGGACCTCTGAAACACATTAAAGAAAAACCGGAATTAAAAATTTTTATTAGACCATTTATGTAATCAACAGCGTTTTACTCTCACTTCTAAATGTAAAACTCAGGGGCTTTCACGATATGACGAAAGCCCCCTGAGTAATTAAAAACATGACTACATATTGACAGACATCTGTGCAAACAACATTACGATCAGACGTTCTGAAAAAATTTATCAACTTTATACTGTCTTATCTGTCATCTTGTTGGTTGTTACTTCTCTCTACATAAATATAACTTTGTTCATGAACCTGTTTCAGTGTCTTGGCAATCCGATAAGAAAGGACTATTCCTGTTATTCCGCAGCAAATAAAACCAAAGCCAATTATAACAATAACCACGTCCGTAGTAACCATCAATATTGCAGATAAAATACCCAAAACAAGTGTTATGCCCGCCATAACGAATGCAGCCCACTGAAAGCGATCATGCATGCGAGCCAAATCAATGGCCTGCTGTAAACGAAAGGTCCCCACAATAATAACCGCAATACTAATATCCAAGAAATAATTCCCTTTATAAAAGCAACATTGACACAAACAAAAAATACCAGCAACGATTGCAATAACGCTAAAAACAAACTCAAATCCAGACTGGCTCCTTAAGTGTTGCCTAAAAATAAGAAAACCAAACTGAATATTCCTGTATAACATGCAGGCTCCGGCCAACACATAACAAAGAGCATCACTGATTACACCCGGAACACAGACCAAACAAGACCTAAAAATAATTCCAGCAATCGATGTGATCAATATGTGTTTCTTTTACCATTTTAATAAATCCTTCATGATAAACCTCCTATCTTGCAATTCGTTATACTTAGTATATCACATTGTGTCCGATAATTCAAGACATTCTAAATATTCCTTAAAAAATCAGTCATTCATTTTCAAATGAACTGATAAGCAGAAACAATATCGTTCCACAAAGTAGGGCCAACTAATCCATCTGCAACATATCCATAATACTTTTGAAATGTACTACTGCATTTTTTGTCTGAGGACCAAAATATCCTGTAACCGATACCGATGGCAGCTGCGGATATGCCTGAGAAATACGAAAACAAGTACTCCTGCAACAGAGTCACATATGCCCCCTTGAAGAGCCTTCACGAAGAAAAGGTTCCCTGAAAGAGCGGGTCAGGTTTCTACCACAAAATCAGGCGGACGGGATTCAATAATATCATCGTACGCATTTAAAATATTTGCCCAAGTATTACGGCCTACAATACCATCGGGAGATAATCCATATAAATTCTGAAATTCTATCACTGCCCGTTTTGTTGATGGACCAAAAATGCCATCAATCGCAATGGGGTTCAGCATCGAATTATACTGTCCTAATATAGCAAGATAATATTGCAGAACTTCTACTTCCGTCCCCTGATCACCTTCACGTAGAACATCGGAAAAGGTTTTATCACATCATTTAACGTCAAACCCTCTGAGTTCAAATCGCTAGTCGTTTTTACAGAAGTATAGATATAGGCAATTTTGTACCAAGTACTCTTATCCACTTCGCCTGTCTGCGGCAAATTAAAAATTTTTGAAACGCTTTCACTGCATCTGCCGTACCTAAATCAAAAACAGCATCCACCGGAGATATTTTTGGGATTGCCGGATAATTATCTGAAATGCGATTCAATCTTGTCTGAACACTACGCACTTCATTACCAATTGTTCCTACCCTTAAAAAACAAAGCCCGGATAAGAAGACATATTGATTCGCACAGGAGCTTCACGAACAATTTCACTATCATCTCCGTAATAGTACTGTAAGATTTCATAAGGAGTATACCCTTGATTTGCTAAAGATACGGACCCCACTGGGACAATCCGTCACAGGTAACATTTCGTCCATCACAGTATTCTGTAAAATAAGGTTCAACAAATCCTGTCTGCGAACGTAATCATTGAAGATCTTGTTTACAATTTGACTGATATTTCCAAAAATATCTCTGCCCGGAATAAAATACTGATCAAATGCGGTAGAATTGGTAATATCAAACGAATACCCTGACTGGGATACCAGTCTGTATAAACTGATTTAAAGCAAAAGAAATAATCACGCATAAATATTTGCCCTTAGCGCACTTTTCAGGCCAAGTAGGATATAACTCACTGAAGCAACATTTTTATATAATCCGGAAAACTGACATTGATATTCTGTGCATCATCGCCGGGGCGGCCAAGATGAACCACGATATTCTGCGGAATTACGGAGAAGATATCATTATCGCACCTCCCCTTTCCGTTCATCATAGTGCCAATCCCCGGAATTAAAGAAACCGGCTGTATAGACAAATCCCTAAACACGGGAACTTTTCTATCATTACCGTCATATAAGAACCTGCTGTAACCTGAACTTGATAATCGGCATATGGAATATCAGTAAATCAGGATTTTCAGATAAGCTTTTTCTTCGGTGTAGGAAGCGTCACCGTCTCCGTATTTCCGGATTCATTGGTCAATAACGTTTTCTCGTAAACGGTTTTCCTGTTTTCAACTTTTTTTATTGTTACAACAGCATCACGAACAGGTAATGCACCATTTGCAGTTACGACTTGAACTGATAAATAACCTTCACCCGTAAATGTATCAAAATTTTCTTCTTCAGCATTGTACCGGTCTGCAGTTGACATGGTTCCATCAGGTGTTTGCGCGGGCTGAATAGGTACGATATCCATATCAATGTCATCTAAATTCTCCCGCATGCCAGGTTCTGAGGAGTCTATATAATTAACTGGACCATTTTCTTCACCTGAAAAATAGGCTGTCCGCTTTCATTGACAGCGTCAGGCATTTCATACGCATCTCTTTCTTCTTCTGCTGTATTTTGTAATTGCGGCCTCTGCATCAGCCGCCTTTTGTGAAGATTCAAAAAACAGCAGTTGCATTCATATCCATTTCCTTCTCTTGCTGTTTAAGAACCCGCCCTTCTTCATCGACTGGCGATATCGTTTGATCAGGTCTTTAATCTCCCTCATTCTCTTTCAGAATCAACATTATCGGAAAAAACAGACGATGCTTCTGCCGTATCAACAAAATCTATATTTTCAGTCTCTGTATCGTCTGCTAATTTCTCCGGTTCTTTATTCTGGCTATCAGATTCTGTTCGTGAAGTTGAAGTAGCAGAAGCCTGCACTTCCTTTCTTGGTACAACAGCAGGTCGGTATTGCCGATAATACTCCCATCAATTCTTTTTATACTTTTCGGATAACGCGCTGAAATCCTCTTTTATTGTTGTTTTGCATATCATAACCTCCGAAAAAAAAGATTTTCTCTTTAAATATATATGCAAAACCATAAAAATAAGTACATAAAAGCTCTGTACTTTAAGTACAGAGCTTTTTATTCTATTTATTTTGATGAATGTTTGGTATAAGGAGATCGTCTATTCGTTTCCTTCATTTTAAACCCGGAAAGCTTATCGTCGGACTCCTGCTTAAATTTAGACATCATCTCTTCAAAGGATAATGTTTTGGGATCAGTACGCTCAGGAACTTCGCGTACAGGTTCTGCCGGACGAGGGCTGCGCTTTTTTTAATAGAAAGATTGATTCGACCTTTTCATCAATCCCAATAATTTTACGCGAACTTCTTGCCCATCTTTTAAAAACTCGTTAATGTCCGATACATAACTGTTTGATATTTCCGAAATATGAACCATTCCGGACTTTCCGCCTTCAATTTGAACAAACGCACCAAACTTTGATATCCCGGTGACTTTACCACCGACCACACTGCCAACCTCTGGGGGCATATAAAAAATTTCCTCCTTAAAAAAATTTCTTTATTGTCCAGATATATTTACATATACCTTTTCATTACCATATCCGTAACCAAGAACATTCTCCGCAATATCACGATAAAATCTTCTTCATTCTCTTCATCTAATAGTCGCTTTTCTCACTATTGCGCGACTTCTGTTCTTGATTTGATCCTCCAGGGCCTGGTTATCAGACTCCGTTGCAGAAATCGCAACCATCATCGATATCACACTGACCGTTGATACAATCAAAACAATCAGCAAAAATCCGTAACAAATACTTACTTTTCATCTTTTCCCCTGGGAACCTTTTCCCTTTTTCCTTCTTTTTCGATCAACCTTTTTCTTTTTTTTTCGAAAATACGAAGAATAAAATTTTTTATCCGAAATAAAACCGTCTTAAAATCGAAGCAAAAACCTTCCCACACTCAAATAATATGCGGTGGCACCTATCAATCGAACAACAATGCAAAAAGCCGCACCTGTCCTCGGTTAAAAATAAACAAAATAGATAAAAGTAGGAATCAGAGCACAATAAAAATAAATAAAATCCTGAAAAAAAGAAACTTTTCCGCCGCTAAAACTCGTATTACTCGAAATATATCAAACAATAGTCCAAAACGATTCCTAATAAAATACCAAATAAAAAAGCGCAATTGAGCTTGATTTGAATACTCCATAAGACACTTTTACCGAAAGAGCTTACGAAAGGATGCTCATCTTTTTTGCCGCTTTATCCTGATACTCAATTGCGCAAATAAAACCGCACCACAACAACCTCCTCGCTAATATCCAGTGAAAGACTTTCAATATGAAGACCTGTCCCCGAACTGTCATATGCCCAAGTTGAGTGCCAATACTAATCACTTTATCATCAAAACGATCAACATCTTCAACACCTGTAACCGTCAAAGATTCCGATTTTCTATAAAGACGTTGTTCATTTTTTGCATTTCAATTTTTTTCAGCCATATTATAATCCCCTCCTGTCTTTATATATGCATTTGGGGATATATAATATGACTCTTAATTTCTCCCAGCACGCGGTACATCGCCGATGCCTCGGCTTTTCCTGCATGCTCTGACACGGAAACAACTTCGATTTTTGTGGACTTGTTACCGAATGTAATTTCAACAATGTCGCCGATTTTTAAATCGCAGGAGGGTTTAGCTATTTTATCATTTTACCTTTACACGCGCCCCCGCACATGCTCATTTGCACGGTTCTCCGTTTAATCAAACGAGAAACCTTCAAATATTTGTCTAACCTCATCATTTTACGGTTCTTCCTGCCCTGAAAACAAGGCAGGAGAACAAAAATCACTTTTAATTATTTAATGCTGTCTTTCAAAACCTTACCAGCTTTAAATACCGGAACTTTGGAAGCAGGAATCTTAATGGTCTTAGCAGGATCCTGAGGATTTTTCCTCTCTGCAGCCTCTGACGAACTTCAAAACAACCAAATCCTACCAACTGAACTTTGTCGCCAGCTTTCAATGCTTTGTGTAATTACATCGATAGTTGCTTCGACAACAGCAGTTGCCTCTTTCTTTGATACATCAACTTTTCTGCTACTGGGCAAAGAATCAAACCTGTTTTGTTCATAACTTCTTCCTTTAAATGTTTTTATAGTTAAATGATAAAATATAACTCAATCTTAATACTTCGTTTCAGATTCTTTTTCACAGAATCAATAAAAAACGATTACATGCAAAATACAGGGATTCCCTCCGCATCTACACCACAATCTGAACATAATCCAACAACAGACAACAACAATTCGCCCAACTGATCTGATACGGAACGTTTCTCCCTGCAAAAGCTTCTATTTGCTGTATTGATCTAAAAACAGCTTGTTTATGCGTTAACCAAGACTGTGTATGCGTACCTTATCATGCCCCAATTTTTTCACATTTTTTCATCAACTTCTGAGCCCGCATCAAGGAAGGGAGCGTTCTGTTGACACCTCGTAACACATCCGCTTGAGACCTTTTGAGATTTCTTCCTTTTAATCTCATCCCAGTTTTTTAAAACAGTCTGACCATCGTGAGCAACAACTTGTCCAAAAAACATGTGGATGCCGATGAATCATCTTCCGGCAAATCCCTGCTTAACACATCATCAATATCAAAAGAACCTTCGCTTTTTCGCAATTGCCGCGTGAAACACGACAGAAAACAGCACATCGCCAATTCTTCATAACAGATGAACATCATCTTCATCATCGATTGCTTCTACGGCTTCATAGACTTCTTTCTATAAAACTGTTGCGTATCGATCGATGGTCTTGTTCTGCATCCCAGCGACAGCCGCCGTCCTTGAACGAAGCACATCCATAAGGACTAATAAATCTTCAAATTTATAACTGTTTTTTTCAGCAAAAGTTCTTTTCTGTCATTCATTTTACACCATCTTTCGCGATTTTCAAGTATAAACTTAACTTTTCTTGAAAATTTGCTTAATTTCATCAAATGTTACTAATTTTAAAACAAACAACAGTGCAATATACACAACTGCACCTGCAAAATCGCTGCAGTCAACGCAATTATCTCACTTGCAAACCCTTCAAAACTTTCAAAACAGCAAAAGCGCTCGCAAACAGCATAAAACCGGTTATCAAAGGTTTCACAAATACAACCCGAATCTTGGGAATAATATGCATATGCTTATATAAGAAATACAAATTGATCAGTAGCATGATTGGATAAGCAATGTTCGTCGCAATCGGAGCTCCATAAATATTAATGGAAGGAATGCTCACCAGTACCCAGGTACAGACGCTTTTTACCAATGCCCCAACCACAACAGATATCACAGAAAGATATGCCTTTCCGATCGCCTGAAGCATGTAACTGGTTACATTGGTCAATCCCACCGCAACTAAAGACAAAGACAATACACTAAGTAATTTTCCGCCCATGCCATCATAACTGCCGCCAAAGATAACATTCACTACCGGTGTGCCGACTGCAGCCAATCCAAAAGCACAGGCAAAAGCAAGAATAGAAGAATATCGCAAAAGCCTTATTTACAGTATATCGAAATCGCCGATCTTTTTTTAGCAAATGCAAAGAGAAATAGATGGAACTAAGCTTAACACCGATTGTAATAATGAAAAAGAAGGTAAATTAAAATCGTCGTTGCCTTTATTGCTATAAGCCCCATAATAGACGGGGGCAACAGAAAGACGCCCATTACATCTTTTTTAAAGTCTGCACAACCACGCTGGAACCGATCAACCCCATCAACTGCACCGAAACGGATGACAACGCAATCGGAAGTGTGATCTTCCCAAAACTCACCTAATAATTTGACTTTGAGGTCGGAGCCGCATCTCGACAAATTCCTGAAGTGTAATTCGGTACTTTTTCTCCGAAAAAACATATTTTAACACCATATAAACAAGCCCCGACGGTTCCAAACCGTTACACCCAGGATACCACCGGCAACAATCTCATAGGCCTGACGCCCCCTGCACGCCTGAAAGATATAAGAAATACCAAGTCCTGCGCCTAATTTTAAAAAGGCTTCAATTAAATTTGAAACCGATGTCGGTGCCATATTATTGTAACCTTGGAAAAAGCCGCGGAATACAGATACCACTGCAAAAAAAGACCGCCGGCATAATATACATCATGCAATATCTTGTCTCGGCGCTGTTCATCATCATCGCAATCGGCCGCGAAAAAATCAATCCAAGAACAGTCAAAAACCGCCCGCTGAAACAAAATAATTGTCACCGAACGCATCAGCGTTTTTAATATCTTTTATACTTTCCTGAGTGCCAAAGAACGAGAAACCATCGCTGAAATACCGATCGGCAACCCGGAAGTGGACAACGAAAAAAAGTATATACTGCATAAGCAGAACTGAAATGACTCATCGTTGCATCAACCGTTGTGATACCATTTTATTACATCCGCTGAGCTGCCGATCGCGTGAGTTAAAACAACTCGAAAAATCAATCCTGCAATTTTTGTAATCAATCCGAAAAGGAAAGAATTAAAGTTCGAATACAAATCCGTCACGTTTTTTTTTCTGACATAAATTTCTCCTGCTTACCCATTTAAAAGGAACCGCATGCTGAACATAACTCGATCATTCGGACGGAATTTCCCACCGCATAACTTCAAAGTCCCGAAAACTTTTAAAGGCTCCGTCAAATCCGAAACAGCTCGTACAACGCCAAACGGGATTTGATTGAGCAAGCAAACCTGTCCGATACTTCTGCCCCTTCCATATCAACAATATATGCACCAAAACGCTCAAAAATACCTTTTGCACGGACAGAATCACTAATAAAGCTATCCCCTGTTGCAAATAAAGTTCCGCGATAAACACAAAACGTATCATCTAATACGTTGCTCGCGCAAGAAAACAATGCATCCGCAAGAATCGGATCACAAGGCATATACACCTGTTCAAAAATTACATACGCGGCCCGGTTCATACCTCTAACGCAGAAACATCATAGTCATGTTAGCCAACACGGTCTGCCACGACGATATCCCCTGTTTTTAAACTCCGGTAAACCCGCCGCCAACGCCTAAATTGATCACCGCATCGGGAGAAAACCGTAAAATGACGCCTGCGTACATCGCGGCATTCACCTTCCTCCGGGTAAACAGCACAGACAAACTGGCAAGCCAAACAGCAACACCGTATCAATAGAACAACCACTGATCATTATCATGTTTTTACGTTGTCCAATTTATCACAAATGGCTTTAATTTCAGATTCCATTGCACCGATCGATTATTGCCAACATGAACTTTGACACCATCCTTACACGAATATAGTAAGTATATCACATTTTTTATCGTGTTTTGCAAGGTTTTTCCATAAAGTCCGTTTGGCATAAAAATTATGCAAACGGCGAAAAAAAAGAAAAGAAAAAGAGTATATGGGTACATGAAGGGATGATTCATTGGATCATCGCTCTCAGACACAACGCCGAAAACAACTTCCAACGCCTTTCACAAACCATATTATAACCGGTTTTAAAAGTTTTGTAAACCCTTTTATCCTTAAAATCAGTCGACACAATCTGCATAAAAAAAAACGAAAAATATCGAATCCATCCCTTGAAAATGCAAATCGGTTTATGGTATCATATGAAAAGGAGTTGATAACCATGAGGGAAACCCTGTTTCTGTGATCCGAAAAAATTGCGGAACTTTGTCTAAAATCCAAATAAGGCCTCTTTACCCTGTGATTTGCAAAAAGAATCCAGCAATGCCGACAACAAGAAAAAGACACCGGTATGTCAGGTCGCACTGGATGCAATACTGGAGAATCTTTGATGCTGCAAAAAACTTCAGATTCCATTTGCCAGACACCGGCATGGCCGTTATTTTTTGCAAATCGGCCAGGGAAGTTCACTTTACTGAAGGCCCTGTACGCGTACCATCCATGACGGAGTACGGGACGCTTATAAACGGAGCGCCGCGGCTGTTCCATTGTTTCCGGACCCACTGAGAAGAGTTAACACAACGGATAACACGCCGGCTTGTATCCATACCGAAATCATAGACGGAGACCAGGTTCAAATCACCGTTGCCCCCAAAGGTTTTGGGTAGAAAATATGAGTCAATTAAAGATGCTCACCCGGCCGCCACAGAACAGGATATCATCAATTTGTTGTCTTGCTGCAGAAGCAGGCAGTAATCCCCGTCCCCGGATCGTTGTAGGGGTTGGTCTCGGCGGCGACTTTAGAGCTGTGCGCTCGCAGCTAAAAAGTTGATTCGAGATACGGATCAGCCAAATCCGACCCTTATTATGCACAGTTGGAGCAAACAATGCTGCAAGCAATCAATCAAACCGGCATCGGAGCCCAAGGATTCGGAGGGTCGCAACGGCATTAGTTGTGCACATTCAACCGTTGCCCACCCATGTTGCAGGATTACCGGTTGCCGTTAATATTGGGTGCCATGTTACCCGCCACGCTACAGTTATTCTATAAAGGGCCTTTTATTTATGAGTCAGACTTTTCAAGCGCAGACATCCTATTACCGCAAAATACCGATTTAGAAAAATGGAGCGTTATCGCTCAGGATCAATTTACTTCAGATCCGAATTGGAACAAGGTACAAACTTTTGTTGGGAATGAGCCATCAACACTCAACCTGACACTACCGGAAATCTATTTAAATACCCTGATGTTGACCACTTGATTTGCGCAATCAATGCCAATATGCAAAAAATATTTGATTCCGGAATCTTCATACATATTCCAATGCAATGATCTATACAAACGGATCTTTTTCCAGCGGAAAACCAGAACAGGCATTATCGGGAAATTAGACCAGTAATACGTAACTGGAACGAAGTACAACA
>VOFB01001833.1_pt1 | contig 10843 bp, 18 predicted proteins | sample 5384141 | NCBI WGS metagenome assembly VOFB01 (sample SAMN12384721, study PRJNA508395) | human gut metagenome | isolation source: healthy gut A | host: Homo sapiens
GCATAGAGGTAATACTCCCTTCTTCATAAAACTGAGTTCGAGCTGGGTCTGCCCACAAACAGTACCGGCAGCTGCTCGTTATCGTCAAAATATTCGCTGCTCATCAGGTCGTCCGCAATGTGATCCGACATGCTCTTGAGTGTTTTTCTTCCCTCATACATAGCTTCCTGATCGATCACGGCAGAGCAGACATTGCCATAGACGACCAAAACCGCAAGTACTACAGCCCCTGTCCGGGCAGCACGTACATACTTTTTTACCATAGGCTGATTTGTGCGCGTCCCTTCAAGCAGCAGCAGACATACCGGCACGAACAGATTCAATCCTTCGCCCATCTGCAAAAAGCCAGACCGCCTCGCTTGTGATCAGCATGATGGCATTGCACATGATGGGCAAAACGATCAGCGCTGCCACTCCCAGAAGGATATATTCCCCAATTTTTCCGGTGAAGCATTTTTCTGAAGCGGTTCAGCAGATCCGATGCTCAGCGCCAGAAATACCAAAACGAAAAAGCCCACCGGCTGCAGAATGTTATGCCGATAGTAATTCTGAAAAAGTAAGCTCCAAACAGTTGGTAGGTCTCTGCAATGGCATTGGGCAGATTTTTCAGTATAGAAAGTACCGAAACATCCGCTCCTCCATTATAACTTGCCATCTGCCATCCACATGCCCATACGATCAGCTTTGTGAGCAGGAAATACAAAACCATTCCTGCAGCTGCGCTGCAAAGACTTCTTCCAATGTAGGCATGGACCTTTTCTCTGTCCACATTGCGGAACAGAAGCAGCAGAAGATATGTCAGCAGGAGCAGACAAAAGTTATCAAGGCTCGTCTGATAGCACGCAAGGCTCATGACCAGAAGCAGTGCTCCCTGTACGACCGCTTTTCTAAAATCTGCGGCACGAACCACACGCTCTGCCGCCAGAACAGGAAAACAAAAATGAGCAGCCAAACACCGGCGACTGAAACCGATATGACAGCTGTATTTCCAGTGACCGTGCTGGCCAGAACAGCCATACCCGCCAGATAGGTCACGACAGAATCCTTCTCTGTAAAAAACTTCCGAAGCAGGGTAACAGCCAGCGCCGACATGGAAAGCATCAGCAATGAATTGAAAGGTTCCGTCTGGATGCCAAACCGCAGCGCATCGATCACCGGCCAGAGCCATCGGCCCGTGACTACCTGCCAATAGCCGCCGAAGAACCATGTATTGTTCCACAATCCGTCAAATGTATTGGTCAGCCGCTGGCTGATCAGCAGGAAAAACACTACCGCCGAAAACAGCAGCATCACCAAAAATATCTTAGATCCGATATATCCAGCCCAAGGTCGTCCGGTTTCTGTACATCGATTTTTTCTTTCATCGTTATTTTCTCCATCTGTCCTGTTTTGTGTTCTCAGGCTCATTTGTTATTCATCAATCAGATAATCCTCTGAAATTTTGATCACATATACGCCGTCCATTTCCTGCATGGAGCCTTTCTCAGGGAATGTCGGCATCCGTTTGATTTCTTCTGTCCGGATCAGTTCGTCATATACCTCATCACTGCACAGCTCCAACTGCATCGGTGTGAGGTCACGAAACACCGCATTCCATGAAAGCGCATTGTGGCGGCATTTTCTTTTTCGAAAAGGCCCACCTGTGCGTAGTCGTTCGCATCCCAATAGATGACGTGTGTCCGGAACAGCGGGCTTGCACTGGGGCGGCCTACCAGCATCACTGGCAGTTTTTCCGGCAAATCATAATAGCCCTCTGCCACCAGCTCACCGGCCACAAGGTCCGCGATTTGTTTTGTTGCCTTGCGTCCCTCATACATCGCCTGCTGATCGATAGCCGACATAAAGACACTGCCATAAAGAATGCCTGCCGCAGCCAGCAGAAGCGCAGCCTTTTCCTGCTGCCAGCATTTTTGTTTTTGCCTGAGATTTCTGTGTTAGATGCAGGCCGGGCAGAATCTAACAGCCAGAAGCACACCGGGAAGAACAGCGCAGTTCCTCCGGCCATTGGGATATAAAACGTCGCCTGTGATGCTGCCAGCAGAAAGATCACGCTGGCAAGCGGCATCACCAGCACCGCAGCCACTGCCGTAAAGCGCCGTTTTCTGCATCCTTTTCTGGCAGAACAACTGCCAACCGACAAAACGGCAAAGCGCTGCACCCACGAACAAGGAACGCCAGCGCATACAGTACCCCGAAGCTTTGCAGCACATTATGGCGTACTTATCACCAAAGTAAGTAGTCCGAATAAATGGGCATAGCACTTTACAAACGCTGCGGCAGATTTTCAGAATTCTGGACACTGAGATATCTGCACCACCCTTAATCGGTCAGGCCACCGGAAAAAGTGAATCTTTCAGATCAGCCAGATACAGCACCTGCGCCGGATGCAGCACTGCCCAGACTTTTTGCAATATATACCGGGTTTTTATTTTTCTCCATTCTGGAACAACAGCACCAGAAAATACGCCAGCAGCACCATGCAGAACACCGCAAGGTTCGTCTGATAGAGGCCAAGACTCAGTGCCAAAAAATGCACCGCTGCCGGCGCAACGCCTGCCGCAATGCTGATTTTCCCCGGATCACACAGCTCTGCTGCCAGCACCGGCAAATAAAATGCGAAAACCAAACTCGGTGAATGATGTGAAACGAGAGCCATAGCACCCGACCGATCAGCCATTAGCAAAATAGCATAAAAAACCTGCGAGCCAGTCAAGGATGTTCAACCATTGAGCACGGTTTTGAAAGGCATATGAAGTTTGGTAACGCCAAGAGAAACCAGCACCAAGCACACCACCGCATTGATGGGTTCTAGCTGCAGACTGAAACGCAGAAAACTGGTCACCAGCCAGAACCATCGTCCATTGAAAGCTCCCATGCTCCCCGCCATGTACTCAGCCGTTGTCCACAGACCATCCACTGTGTTCGTCAGCTTCAAGCTGATCAGCGGAAAATAGACCATCACCGCAAAACCCAGCATCACACAGAAATATTTCTTATCCAACTCCCGCAGCCAGTCCATCTGATATCCGCATCGTAGGTGGCGCAGGCCAGCACATCCGGCCGCAGCGGAAGGCCTCAGTAACGGCATAGGAGACATCGGTGCGGGTCAGATCCATCTCCACCACCTTGGCTCCCTTGGCACGCAGCTTCTCAGCCATGATGTGGGCGGCGGCTCTGGTGTGGCCGTGGATGGAAGCGCTGGCCACCAGGATCTTCTCCGGCTCCTCGGCCTTGTAGCTAGACCACAGGTCATAGTAGTTCAGGTACTTGCTCAGATCGCCAGTCAGCACGGGGCCGTGCAGGGGGCAGATGGTGGCAATATCCAGCGCGGCGGCCTTTTTCAGCAGAGCCTGCACCTGCGGGCCGTACTTGCCCACGATGTTCAGGTAGTAGCGGCGGGCCTCGCTGGCCCAGTCGGCGTTTTCGTCAAACCTGGCCACTGCACCAAACCGGCCAAAGCCGTCTGCAGAGAAGAGCACCTTTTCACTGCTCTCATAGCTCACCATGACCTCGGGCCAGTGCACCATGGGGGCAAACACAAAGGTCAGGGTGTGGGTGCCCAGGCTCAGGCTCTCGCCGTCCTTCACCACCACGCGGCGCTCCTTGGCAACGGCATCCGCCCCAAAGAACTGATCCATATACAGGAAAGTCTTGGCGTTGCCCACCACCTGCATTTCCGGGTAGAGGGCGGCCAGTCTGGCGATATTGGCACCGTGGTCAGGCTCCATGTGGCTGACCACCAGGTAATCCGGCTTGCGTCCGGCCAGTGCCTCGGTCAGGTTGGCAAGCCAGGGCTCCGTGGCACGGTTGTCCACCGTATCCAGAATGGCGGTCTTTTCGTCCAGAATGACATAGGAATTGTAGCTCACGCCGGTGGGCACCGGGTACTGGCTCTCGAACAAGTCAATGGTGGTATCGTCCACACCCACGCCCAGAATGGCTTCGCTGATCTTTTTCACGCTCATAGCAGACATCCTCTCTATCCATATTGCTGTGCCGGAAAAGCGGCAGTATAATACTAATAACGATTCCTAGTATAGCACATTGTTAAAGATTATTCAAGCTCCTCCGGCAGTCTTGCTGCCACCGGCCGGCCGGGCTCGTTGTCCAGCTCCAGCAGGGCTGCTGCGCTGGCATCATCCAGGCTCTGGACACTGCGGAGCTTGCGGCTGATGGCCCGGCTGCGGACACCAATGAGGTTGTCCAGCTCTTCATCGGTCTGGCGCAGGCGCTGCTGCATCTTGGAGAGCCCCTGCCCGAACTTGTCGAACTCCGTCTTAACGGCACCCAGCAGCTGCCAGACCTCGCCGGAGCGCTTCTGGATGGCAAGGGTCTTGAAGCCCATCTGCAGGCTGTTGAGCAGAGCTGCCATGGTGCTGGGGCCTGCAATGTTCACCTGATAATCCCGCTGCAGCACCTCCAGCAGACCGGCGTTCACCACCTCGGCGTACAGCCCCTCAAAAGGCAGGAAGAGGATGCCAAAGGTCGTGGTGTAGGGCGGCTCCACATACTTTTCCCGGATGTCCTTTGCCTCACTCCGCAGCACCAGTTCCAGCGCATGGCGGGCATTCTCCACCGCCTGCGCATCGCCGGAGGCCTGGGCATCCTGCAAGTGCGCGTAGGTGTCGCCGGGGAATTTGGAGTCGATGGGCAGCCAGACCGTGCCGCCGTCCGCACCCGGCATCTTGATGGCATATTCCACCCGCTGGGTGCTGCCCGGGATGGTGGCCACATTGGTCTCGTACTGCTCCGGGGCCAGGATCTCTTCCAGAATAGCCCCCAGCTGGATCTCACCCAGAATGCCGCGGGTCTTAACGCCCGAGAGCACCTGCTTCAGCCCGCCCACATCGGCGGCAAGGTTCTGCATCTCGCCCAGCCCCTTGTACACCTGTTCCAGCTGGTCGTTCACAGGGGTCATGCCCACACGGTAGATCGGTGTGGTCTCGGCAAACTGCACGATGGGATACGCCAGGATCACTGCGCCGTTGGGCAGGCCATAGTTTTTATGCCCAGAGCGTCCGATGCAAACAGGCCCGCCAGATGTCCGCCGGAAGGTAGCCGATGCGTAGCTTTCCGTCTGCACCGAACTGCTGGATGGCCGATGATGTACTTCACCGCCCGTGCAATGTCCGCCATGGGGCCGTTGTTGTCGTTATCCGGCATCGAGGCTGCGGCATCCAGCGCTTGATCACGAGTCACCCCCGTTCCGGGCCTTTCTGGTGCAGCACTGGTAAGCTGTGGAGATGCACTGACCAACTCTGCCGTGCGGTTGAAGATGTTGCCGGAGAGCACCAGCGCATAGTCTTTGCATCCGGCGTGCTGGCCGGGTATAATAGAACTCCGCATTGTTGGGGAGCTGTCCTCGGCGATCTCCTGCCCGAGTAGAGCTTATAGGTGATCTGCACGCCCGCATTGTAATTGCGGATGAGCAGGTTCAGACCATCGGCACAATCCTGTGCCCATGCCGTGCCATCACACCAAACCAGCGTCGGTCATTGCACCAGTCCCGGTGGGGGCAGGTTCTGTAGGAATAGGTCCAAACGCCTGCGCCACGGATGTGGGGACACCGACGGATCTCGCCCATGGTGGTCTGCGGCGTGATATGCCCACCAGACGGCTGCTGCAAATGAAGGGCAGCGCCATCATCAGCAGCAGACAGATCCAGGCTGTTGTCGGGCAGGCATCCTGTGTTTCAACTCAACATCTGATAGTTTTCAGCCGACCTGTTCCTCCCAGAAGGCAACTGCTTCATTCAGCCAGCCCTCCGCATCGGTGCCTTTGCCGCGGCCACTGCATGGGGAGCATCATCATACACATGGTAGATATGCGTCACATGGTTGCGGGCCAGTGCCTTTTCCAGCACAGGCCCCTGCGCCGACCAGCACATGGTCATAAGGGTCATGTCGTTTTTGCCGTACCAGTGATAGGTAGGCGGCGTAATCCGGTGTGATGTAATCGGACTGTCATTTTATAATACGGCGGTTTTGGTCAGGCCGGGGTCCCAGCAGGATATTATAGACCGGTTTGAACTCCAGGAAGGTGTTTACCGGTAAAGCCCAGCAGCATGGCACCGGGCTTTGGCAGGCCGTAATTTTTGTAGCCCACCGCGTCGGTGCCGAACAGTCCGGCGATCTGCCCGCCTGAGGAATAGCTACAATGGCATAATCCTCCGCCTGCACGCCAAACTGTCCTGCATGTTCCGTGATGTATTGCACCGCGCGGACCACATCCTGCAGCGGCGCATTGTTGGAAGCGCTTCATGCCGATGCGGTAGCGCAGCACGAACGGGTAGCTGATTTCGTGCAGGTTCCATGGGTGGAAATGCCCTCGCGGATCTCCGCACTGACCACAATCGCATTACCGCCGATCACCAGCGCATATTTCTGGTTCGCCTGCGCCCCTTCTGCCGGCAGATAATACAGTTCCACACCGTCCCGGCTGGTATCCTGCGCGACTCCTCCGCCCGTATAAAGCAAGGGAAGGTCACCCCTGCCCAGCGAGGTGCGGATCAGATCTAGTTCAGTCCATCCGCGCATCCTGTGCCGTCCAGTGATTGGAAAGGCGGCTCAGCGGTTGGCGGGCGTGCTCAGTACATCCGGTATTTCCACACCCTGACTCCAGCGGGTGTTGTGGATGCCCGTCCACCCACAATGCAGATATTGGAGCGATCTCTGCCATTTTGGTGCGCGGTGTGATGTTGGCCTTGAGCCGCTCCTCCGCAAACGCCGGCTGTGCCAGCAGGATCATCAGGCAATACCAAACAGCACCGTGCGCAATCGTTTTCATCCAGTTTCATCGTTTTCTCTTTTATTTGCACTGTTTTTTCCCAGAATGCCGTTGCCTGCCGGATCCAGCCGTCCGGCATCTGTTCCGGTGCCGATGCCGCAGACGTGAGGTGCATTGTTGAACACCCGGTAAACATAAACAGCGTGATTGGCTCTGCAGGGCTTGCGCTCCAGCAGCGGTCCCCTGCCGCCAGTAGACCATGCGCTGCTTATCAAAGCGTGTTTTTGCCACACCGTGAAATGGTAGGTGGCGGGGTTTTAGTTCACCACATCCGAAATTCGGTCCAGTAGTAACGCCAGCCGCACCAGCCGATATCCTGAATGGACATGATACAGGGCTTCACCTCAAGGTCATATCGTTGATGGGGTAGCCCAGCAGCAGGGCGGCGGGCTTGGGAGGCCAAATGCCTTGATAGCCGAACTTTTCGTTGTCCGAGCCGATCAGGCCCACGATGTGTCCGCCGGAAGAAAAGCCCATCAGCGCATGGCGTTTTTTCGCGCTGAACGCCAAACTGATCTGCATTTTCGGTCAGGTACTTTACGGCGTTGGCAATATCGTACAGTGGCGCATTGTCGGATGCATTCAGGAAAGAGCGGTACCGCAGCTTTAAAAAGGCGGCATAGCCCAGCTCATGCAGCTGGTTGGCAATGGATGCACCCTCGTTCAGCTCTGCGGTGGTGTTGCCGCCGTTGCCGGGCACCACGATGGCGTACTTTGCGTTGGCTGTTTTAGCCGGGAAATAAACAGCTGCACCATGCCCAGAGAAGAATTTTCCGCAATTTCTTCCGGAGTGTACACCTGCCATGTGACCTGCACGCCCTTATTGTAGTTCTCGATCACAAGGTTCATGCCCTCGGCGGCATCCTCGGCGGCCGCGTAGCGTTACATAGCCCCTCAATGGGCGTATCATCATACAGCGTGCTGCCCTCAATCCATTCGTTGCAGTAGGTATAGTAGCCGGAGCCTTTGATGCTGGGGTTCTCCGCAGCTTCTTTCATGGTGGTCTTTGTTGTGATGTTCGGCTCGCCGTACTCTGCATTACGGCAAATGCCGAAAGCGATACGCACGCCAGCATTCCCAGCGCATCGCGACGATTCGTTCTGATCCACTTCGTTTTTGGGACATCCTCCATTTTCCCTGCAGCGGCGTATCCTGCCGTGCTTTTTCTTTGTTATGATTTATTGTATCACAAACCTTCCGCTTGTCAAAGAAATTTCTGTGCAAAGTACGGCGCTTGTACCGCACCGCAAATTCTGCGGATACTGGGCCGGACATTTTTTGAGAGTTGGCAGGCTATACGGAAAGCACACGCATGGGCAGGCATTTCCGCCGGGATCGAATATGAGCAAAATCGAGATCCGGCCCATGGATGCCGGAAGACTGGGCGCTGTTTCCAGAATCTATTTAGAGGGCATTGCTACAGAACATGCCACTTTTCAGACAACTTGTCCGCCGTATTCTGCGTGGGATGCCTCCCACGCACCAAAGAATGCCGACTGATACTGCTGGCCGACGGCGTGATTGCCGGGTGGACGGCGTTGCGCCGGGTGGACCCGCGCTGGTGCTACCGCGGCGTGGCCGAGGTGAGCATCTATGTCGGGGAGAAATTCCGGGGCAAGGGGCTGGGCTATCACCTGCTGACCGAGCTGTGCCATCAGGCAGAAAAGGCCGGGTACTGGACGCTGCAGTCCACGGTGCTGCAGGACAACGCCGCCAGCCGCGCCCTGCACACAAAATGCGGCTTTCGCTTAGTGGGCCGCCGGGAACGCATTGCCCGCGACTGTCACGGCCGCTGGCTGGACACATTCTTAATGGAATACCGCGCTGCCGCCAATGAACCGGAAGGCTATAAAAGCTGTAAGATGCAAAAAAGAACTCCGCGCCCTGTGAGGTGCGGAGTTCTTTTTTGTCCATTGATAAAATGATAAAGGTAAAAACAGGCTTACCACTCTTCGCCGTCGATGTCCACGCTGCCGTCCACCACGGCACCGGCGCGGGAACGCTGGAACATGCTTTCCACCACGGCGCAGTACTTATCGGCCAGACAGACGATGACTGCTTCGCGGCAGGTGGGCACATGACGGAAGGTCAGCGGCCACATGTGGCTTGCAATGATGCTCTGTTCCTTTTTGGTGATGCCGAACACACGCTCTGCATTGATGCAGGCACAGCCCGGGTGCGAGAAGCCGTGCATCTCAAACAGGCGGCGCAGGCCGTGAAAGGTGCCCTTGTTATGCCAGTCATACAGATAAAAATCATGCAGCAGGGCCCCCACCGCCAGCGAGGTCTCGTCGGCGTGCAGATGCAGACGGCGGTTGAGCCAGAAGCTCACCAGCGCCACATTCTTGCAATGCTGGTAGGTGGTGACAGAACCGTGCTGGATATACTCTCGCATCCGCTGCACATCCGGGTGATGATCGTACTTTTCTACGATGGCATAAAGCTGTTCGCGCTCGATCTCAGAAAGCTGCATGCTGCAAAATTTCCTTTCGCTTTAAGGTGATGTTTTCAGGAGCGGAGCTGGACCGGATTGGAATTGCCGAAGTTTTCTGCGCTGGAAGGGTTCTCCCGCTTGAGGGGAAAGATCTACCAGATACTGCTTGCCGTCGCCCAGTTCTTCCAGCTGGGCCAGCTTTGCGTTTGCGGCGGCTTCGTCTGGGTACCACTGGATGAGGAAGAAGTTTTCTTCCTCCACCCCGTAGTACAGCCACTGGCCGTCGGCACGGAGCAGGTCATCCAGATGGTCCACTTCTTCGCCGTCCGGCAGGCCAAGGCCCTCCTCGGCGTAGACATTTTCCGGTTCCACCTGCAGCACTTCGATCACATCAATGGAGCTCTGCAGATACTCGTCCTGGCGAAACTGTCTTGTCCGAAAGCTCCCATCCGGTGAGAAAAAGCCTGCATCATCAGGTCGCGCACAGAGATGCGCGGCAGGGTCGGGTCCATAACCATAGGTATTTCCTTCTTCCTTTAGTTTGTCCCTGCTGACCAGTATACGTCAAAGGCTTATGCAAGTCAACAGTTTAATTGTGAATTTTTTGTAGGTTCGTTCAAATATATCCAGACTTAACAGACGGAAAAGGCAAAAGTGTCTCCCAGCCATTCCAGCGCCAGCTCCACCCAGTGATGCCGGTGGCGGCTGGGCTGGTCCACCTCTGCCGTGCTGATGCTGGTACCGTGCACCCCTTTTCAAACAGATGCGCCTCGCATGGCACACCCGCCCGGTGCAGAGCGTTCACCAGCATCGGGTGTTCTCCACCGGAACGGCGGCATCCTCCATGGTGGTCCATACGAACACCGGCGGCGTCTGCGGCGTGATCTTATCCTCCAGCCCGAACACCTGCTGTGCCGCCGGGTCGGCGCTGCCCGCCAGCTGCACAAAGCTGCCGCGGTGGGCATACTGCCCTGCCGTGACCACCGGATAGCCCAGAATGACCGCATTGGGCCGGGGCTGGGCCGCTTCGCCGGGAATGTCCAGCACAGCACCGGAAAGGGCCAGGTGGCCGCCCGCTGAAAAGCCGCACACGGCAATTTTTCCGGCAGGATATGCCACTGGGCCGCGTGCTGCCGCACAAGACCAATAGCCTCGGCCAGCTGGCGCAGCGGCATGTAGTCCTTTGCCTTTTCGCAGATGGCGTAGTCCAGCACAGCGGTGTGGTACCGCCGCCGCAAACTGCAGCGCCACCGGGTCGCCCTCACGGGCACTCACATGGGTATAGCCGCCGCCGGGCACCACCAGCACCAATGGCCGGTCAAGCACATTCGGCATCCGCTCACAGCAATCACGCAGATAAACGGTCAGCGTCCCACCGCCGGCCAGTTCCAGCTGTTTCAGCTGCATGATATTTCCTCCTTTTTACAGCATCCTTTGCGGTTCATTATAGCACAAAACGAACCATTTTTAAACTTTTTATGAAAGCCCTTGATTTTTTTTTTTGTCGGTGTATATTAGCACTCGAAAGTTACGAGTGCTAAGTATTCAAAAGTAACATCCTATTCCGAGTGCTTGGTGCCGAATACAGATAAAAGAGGTTTTGCATTATGGCTAAGAAAGAAT
>VOFB01001570.1_pt1 | contig 10824 bp, 17 predicted proteins | sample 5384141 | NCBI WGS metagenome assembly VOFB01 (sample SAMN12384721, study PRJNA508395) | human gut metagenome | isolation source: healthy gut A | host: Homo sapiens
GTACCAACAATACACCAAGTCCATGCCGGAGATTTAGTTTTTCATCTGTGCTTTCAAGATAGTGTGTTTTGGTATTCAATTCCTGCAATTTTTCAGGGGATACGCCCACACCATTATCTGCGACAATGATTTCTGTATGTTCATCTGTACAGGAAACCGAAATTGTAATTGCACAGCCGTTTGGATTGTGGCCAATACTGTTTTGAAGAAGATTGGTAATTGCCCGCTTTAAGAGCGCTTCATCACCCAGCATATAGTGCAGTTCGCTTTCCTCGTCCGACTGAAAATCAATAGAGAAACTTCCATCAAGCCCACTATCCAGAAAATCACACACTACTTGACGAGCCAATTCTACCGGGGAAACTTTCTCAATCCGTAACGGCTGCATATCATATTCCAGCTTTGAAGTCAAATTCAAATCCTCAATGAGCTGCTTGATTTTGGTGGCCTGCTGGCGGATTGCCACAATCTTTTCCCGCTGTTCCGTGTTCAGTTCCCGGCTTTCCTCTAAGCTGCTGGAATAGCCAAGAACCATTGACAGCGGTGTGCGGATGTCATGCGAAATACCACTGATCCAGTTTGCCCTTGCTCTGTCCCGGCGTTGCAGGGTTTTGGCGACCTTATTCAGCTTTGCGTTGATTTCCGCCAATTCCCCCGTTCAACTAACTGTGTTTTCTTCCCGGATGAAATTTCTTCTATGCCGGTGAGGATCGGCTTAATGGATTTTTCAATCTTGCGGTTATTGTGAATGAACAGGATCAGCACAATGATGATATTGAACAAAAATAAAGTAACCAATCCAAATATGTCTATTTTAATGCTGTCAGAAGTTTTGTAAGCAGACAGTTTCCAAAAACTATCCTGCGGGGAGCCGACAACCAGCAGACCATAAGATTGATTTGACACGAATACTGGATAATCCTCTAAGTACCACCTTGTCATTTCCGCTATATCGCCCGGTGTATAATGCAGGGGCAATTCGGACGGTATTTGATAATTCCAGATCACATCGCCTGTGTCATTACTTATCAGCATACACCATGCGTTTTCCTGTGTCATTTGGGCAGCCGTATCTTCTGAAAGACTGTAGCTTTCCCCACTTTGCTGCAAGTATGCGGAAACCTGCTCTAATAGTTGCGTTGGGCTATGGCTACCCCGGCTGCTTGACACCACAGCCAGCACAATAAAGAGGACAATGTTTATCAGGATAAAGAAGCAGAACAGCTTCACACTGGAATGGACATACCGCTTAAAAAATCGTTGGATATTATTCATAGGCTCACCTTGACTTGTCCTTTAAGACCAGCTTATATCCAATGCCTTTTACTGTTACCAATGAAACCGGCGAAGAAGGCTTTTCCTCAATCTTTTCCCGGATATGGCGAATGTGCGACATAAGCGTTTTCTCATAGCCTATATAAATATCCCCGCAAACCGTTTGGACAAAGCGCACCTAAAGTTACAATGCGGCCCGCATTTGCATACAGTTTTTTCAATATCTCCACTTCTTTTTGCGGTCAAGGAAACCGGCTCCTGTCCCTCACGATAGACCTCTGCCTGTTCCAAGTCCACTTTGCAGGCATTTAATAAAAAAGCTGCTTTCCTCACTTTCCTTATAGGTTCGCCGCAAGATAGCTGTAATGCGCCATACAAATTCCTGTGCGATAAATGGTTTTACCATGTAGTCATCCGCGCCGACCTCAAAGCCCTTTGATTTATCGTCGATTTCTCCTTTTGCCGTTAAAAAAGAATAGGGATCGGGTTCTGTTCCCGGATTGTCTTTGCCAACATAAAGCCGTCCATATCCGGCAGCATAACATCTAAAACCGCCATATCCGGCTTTGCACTCATTCTTTCCAATGCGCTCAGGGCTGTACTGGCGGTTACTATATTTCCAAAACCATTCTCTTTCAAGAATGGATTGGCACATTTGTAAAATTGCCGGTTCATCATCGACCAGCAAAATGATTTTGTCCTTGATTGTACCCATCGGCTCACTCCTTTCCTTATGTATTATACCATATCTTTTCATGTTTGCGGCTATGATCGTGAAAATCAAGGTAAAATCAAGGTTCTCTCCAATGCAAAGCAAAGTGGGGGATATATGATATAAGCAGCTTAGGAAAGGAGCAAGAAAAAATGATTGTAGCAACAGATAATTTGTCGAAAGAATATGACGGTGTTTACCGTGTTCAGGAATTGGATATTCGGATCAAAGAAGGGCGATATTTACGGTTTCTCGGCCCGAACGGGGCAGGCAAGTCCACCACCATGAAAATGCTGCTCGGACTTGTCAAACCCACCAGCGGAACCATTGAAATTATGGGAAAACCGTTCAACGAAAAGAACCGCCGTGATATTCTCGCGTCCGTTGGTTCCCTGATTGAATCCCCGTCCTACTATGGGCATTTGACTGGACGCGAGAATATGGAGATTATCCGCAGGCTGCTCGACCTGCCCAAAAAGAATATTGAAGAAGCAGTGCATATTGTCCGCATGGAAAACCAGATGGAGAAGAAAGTCAAAAACTATTCTCTCGGTATGAAGCAGCGGCTCGGCATTGCAATGGCGCTGGCTCGGTTCCCGAAACTACTGATTTTGGATGAACCGACCAACGGGCTTGACCCCGCAGGCATTGAAGAAATGCGGGAACTTATTAAGACGCTGCCGAAACAGTATGGCATGACGGTGATGATTTCCAGCCACATTTTAAGCGAGATTGACCAGATGGCTACCGTTGTCGGTATTATCAATCAGGGCTGCTTGATCTTTCAGGAAAGAATGTCGGTTCTGGATATGCAGCGGGAGCCACAGATTGTATTGAGAACCAGCGATAACAACCGCGCTTACCAGCTTCTCAAAAAGGTCAATCCGCAGCGTACAGCGGATGGCTTGCAGATCGGTGCGCTGACTGACGAACAGACCGGCGCTGTTGTGCAATGCCTGTGTTCCAATGGGATCTCTGTTTATCGTGTTGAGGAACACCGGGAAAGCCTGGAAGATATTTTCCTCAACCTGACAGGAAAGGAGCTGACACTGTGATGAAGTACCTGGGCCTTGAATTATACAAACTAAAACGCAGAAAGGTTTTTTTGACCTTTGCGCTGATCCTCGGTGTGGAATTGCTCTTTGTATTTTCCAACTATGGAAACAATGAAAATTTCCTCGGTATGATTTCCGACCCCAATGCACCGGCATGGGAAGATTTAATCGTTGGGCCAGCCACTATGAACGGGCTTTTTTCCTCCCATTCTGGCAGCGGTTATTGCCAGCCGCATTTGCGATATGGAACACCGGGGAAATACATGGAAGCTGTTGGAGTGCAATAATGAAAACCGCGAAGGCAATTTGGTTCTGCAAGTTTACCGTAGTGGCCGTTCTCATGCTGGCGGCAATTCTCATCCAGGCTCTTGTGATTGTCGCCTACGGTAATGCTGTGGGGATTGTTGAGCCGCTGCCGGTAAAAAACACTGTGGGAATTTGTTTTAGGGACAGCAATGGTTACATTTGTGGTTGTGACGATTCAGGTGTTTTTCTCCCTTGTTTTTGCAAACCAGCTTGTCCCGATGTCCATTGGTATGATTGGAGCGTTGATTGGCTTTATTTCCACTTTGCTCCCTTCGGGCATCCGCAATATCCTTATTTGGGGAAATTACGCAGAAATGATGGTGCTGGGGCAAGATACTTCTTCTGGCAATTTGCAATCCAGTGAGCTTGTTGTTCGGAATATTGACTTTCTTCCGCTTACGATCCTCTTTATTGCTGGATTGATTGCCTTTGTCCTGTTTGAGAAGAAGTTTCAAAAATACGAGTATTAAAGGAGGGATTGTAATGCTTATCAATGCAATACGGGCGGAAAACCTGAAAAGCCGCCATTCTAATATGTGGGTAGCAGTTCTCATTCTGCCGCTTCTGACCGCCGCCATTGGTGCAATCATTTATGGCATCAACGCTTCAGCCAATTTATATGACGGCGCAGTATGGCAGCAGCTTTGGCTTCAAACCGGGTTGTTCTATGGGTATTTTTTTCTTTCCAATCCTGATTGCCATTTGTGCGTCCTATTTGTGGCGGCTGGAACACACAAATCACAACTGGAACAGCCTTATGACAACGCCGGTTCCCCGGTCAACTATTTTCATTGCCAAGCTGGTTGTGCTGGCAAAATCCATTCTGGCCGCGCAGGTTCTTTTGATGGTGTTTATCATTATCGTGGGAAAAGTCGTGTTCCGATTTGAACAGCCCATTCCCATCAATATGCTGTGGTGGCTGTTTATGGGCTGGTTTTCAGCTTTGAGCGTTGGTGCTGTTCAGCTTTACTTGTCCATGCGGATCAGGAGCTTTGCGGTGCCGGTAGGTTTGGCGGTTTGCCTTAGTATCGGCGGTCTGGCTTTCCATATTGCCGGTTTAAGTGAGATGTTCCCTTATTCGCAAATTATTCTCGGTCTATCGTCACAGGACGAAGTGTTGCCGATTGACAGTATAACGAGGACAGAAATTTTGAATAAAAAATGGAGGTGATGATGTGATGGGACATTAGCTGTTTTTGATATAGAAGAATCCGGCAAGCAGATCGGAGAAAAGTTATTTCTGCTTCTTAACGAAGAACAAAAGAATGCTCTGATGCAATATATTTTGGAACAGGGAGTCTGTCATGGAACGGTATTCAATTCCTGTCACACTTTCTCCGCATGCAGAGAAGAATCCTCTTACAGAAATACAGGAAGGCGAGCTTTATCTATGCCTGGAACACCGCACTGTCAGGGTTAGGGAACGGATTATCAACTTGACAAGTAAGGAGTTTGATATACTGGCATTGCTCATTGCCAATCCCAAACGTGTTTTTACTTATGAAGTGATTACAGATTTGGTTTGGAAAGAGGATTGTGATTTCTATTCGAAAAAAGCGATTCATAATCATATAAGTAAGTTGCGTAAGAAATTGCGCTTTGAACCGGATCTTCCAAACTATATCGAGAGTGTCGCCGGAATCGGCTATTCTATCTTGTGGCTTTAGTGTTCACTTCCAAACGCTTAATATGGGATGTTGTATTCTTCGAGCAAAAGAAATATAATAAACCATATTGGAGGAAACTATATGGACTACATGACGCTGAAAGAAGCAAGTGAGAAATGGGGTATCTCTACCCGAATGATTAACTACTATTGCACCGAGGGTCGCATCCCCGGTGCTGTAAAAATGGCTACTGTCTGGCTGATACCAAAAGAGGCAGAAAAGCCGGTTGGCCGACGATATAAGAAAAAGTGAAAGGAGGCCCCTCTATATGGCAAATATTTTAATTGTGGAAGATGAAAAAAATATGCAGAGCATTATTGCCGAGTATATGCAGCGAGGCGGCCACACCTGCTTTACGGCTGACGATGGCGTGGACGCACTAATGATCTTGAAAAACAATCCTATGGACTTAATGATACTGGATGTGATGATGCCCCACCTTGACGGTTTTTCCGTCTGCAAGATGGCAAGGGAAATGAGCAATCTCCCTATTATCATGCTGACTGCGAAAAGCGAGGAAGAAGATAAACTGAAAGGTTATGAGCTGGGAGCTGACGACTATATTACCAAACCATTCAGTCCCAAAGTGTTACTGGCAAAAGGTGGGCGCTTTGCTGCGCCGATCCTCTATCACGCCTACCGATTCTATGAACGCCGGAAAAATTACGATCATCCCCACATCTCATAAGGTCTTTCTGGATGGGCAGGAAATCACTTTGACTCACAAGGAATATGAACTGCTCCATTTTTTCATGGTTAATCCCAGCCAGATATTCAGCAGAGAGCAGTTGCTTAATCGGATTTGGGGCTACGACTTTGAGGGAACAACACGGACGGTAGATACCCATATCAAAACCCTGCGGCAGAAATTAGGCGATGAGGGCAAGCATATTGTTACCTTGATTCGTTCCGGCTACAAATTTGAGGTGAGCGTATGAAGATTAACGAAAATATGAACATCTTTACCATACGAAAGAAGATACTGCTGACCTCCAAACTGATCGGCGTTGCCCTGATTTCTTCTTATATATTGTCCACCAAACTGCCAGTGAACACAGATATTTCCTTTGTGATATGGTCGGCTTTTGTGGTGGTTCTGGTCTGTGCCATTGACCTGCTGATGGCCCGCTTTATCACAAAGCCGGTTTCGGAACTGAATGAAGCAGCCCGGAACATGGCAGAGCTTAATTTTTCCCACCCCTGCCATGTAAAAAAGCCATGATGAATTTGGAGAGCTTGCGGAGAGCCTGAACACGATGGCCGAAAATCTGCAACAGGCGTTTTCTTCTCTGGAAGATGCCAATCGGAAATTAGAGCAGGATGTGGAGCAGAAAAAAAGGCTGCTGGCCGAGCGTAAAGAACTGGTGGACAGCCTCTCCCATGAAATGAAAACTCCGCTGGGCGTGATCCGGGCCTATGCCGAGGGATTGCAGGACGAAACAGACGAAGCAAAACGGACAAAGTATTCCGAGGTTATCATTGCGGAAACAGAGCGCATGAACTGTTTAATTACTACGCTGCTTGATCTGTCTGCGTTGGAAAATGGGGCTACCCAGCTCCGCCCGGAGCGGTTCGACTTTGTAGATTTTTTGGAAACGGTGGCAGGGCGGTTGCTGATCGACACCCCGGACGCAGATTTTGTTTTGGAATATGAACTGCCGGAGCATCCTGTCTATGTCAATACAGACAAAGGGCGGATGGAACAGGTCTTGAATAATCTGATCGTCAATGCCAAACGAAATAACAGGCCGGGCGGGATTTTGAGATTGTCCCTGCTTGAAAAGACGGCCTTTTGAACTTCTCTATCTTCAATCAAGGACCGCCTATCCCGGAAGAAAGCCTGTCAAAGATATGGTCGAAATTCTACCGTGACAGAAATTCCCAATACGGCGGTTCGGGGCTGGGGCTTGCCATTGTTGCACAGGTCTTGTCCATGCAGCACCTACACTATGGCGCAGAAAATCAGCCGGGAGGCGTGGCCTTTTATTTCTCCCTCCCCGCAGTAAAATAACAAGTTCATATTCTCTCATAGGCTCTGGTTTCCAAATGGAGATCAGGGCCTTTTCTTCTGTCGGGAAGATTTCACACCAACTTCACAGCGACCTCACACCGACTTCAACGCCTTTTCGTACCTTTATCCCACAAGGAGGGAATGACCCTCAGATAAAGGAGGTAGCGATTATGTTTTTAGGTATGGAATGGTACTGGTGGCTTTTGATTGTTGTGGCGCTGGTGATCTGCATCCCGTTCAAGGTAAAGTTTATGAAATGGTGGAGCAAACGGGAACAGGGAAGAAAAAAGAACCAGACCGGAAAATGGGGTGATGAAGATGATCGAGGTTAAAAACCTGACTTTTTCCTACGGAAAGGATAAGCAGGCGTTACATGGCTTGAATTTTCTGTGGCAGATGGGGAGATTTTCGGATTTTTGGGGCCGAATGGTTCCGGGAAGTCCACCACCCAAAAGATATTGACCGGCATCTTAAAAGGGCATGGCGGCGAGGTTTCCCCTATTTGGAAAGGATTTGAGAACCGCACAGACGCAGGAGTTTTTTCAGCAGATCGGCGTCCTGTTTGAGTTTCCTTATCTGTACGCTAATTTAAGCGCAGTGGACAATCTGAACTATTTTGCGTCCTTTTTATCCCAAAGAACAACTGCGGGATGTAAAAGAACTGCTGGAAGAACTGGAATTTAAGAAAGACTTTCTCAATAAGCCGGTGTCCTCCTACTCCAAAGGGATGCGGCAGCGTGTGAGCATGGCGAGGGCTTTGATCAGCAATCCGAAACTTTTATTTTTGGACGAACCCACCAGCGGCCTTGATCCTGCCGGTGCTGTGCTTTTTCGGAAAATCATCGAGGAAGAACGGCAAAAAGGCACAACGGTATTTCTCACAACACACAATATGCTAGACGCTGACCTACTCTGTGACCGTGTAGCGTTTATCACGAATGGAAATATCGTTGCGCTGGACACGCCCCAAAATCTGAAAGAGAAAAAACAGCAATCACCGCATTGTGGTTTCCCTATCTTTATCAGGGCAAGCGAAAGGAGCAGACCATAGAAGCGCCTGAACTGAAAGCCGGTATTCCTTTCGCCTATGATGAAATCATCAGCATCCATTCGCAGGAGCCGACACTGGAAGATGTCTTTATCCAGTACACGGGAAGGGGGCTGTCTTAATGTGGAAAAAGCCTTTGTTCTCTGTTCAAAAAAAGACTGCCGGATGATGATGTCCGGAAAATTCTTTCTGGTGGCGCTGGGTTCCCTTGTTTTATACACGCTGTTCATCAATTTCGGTTATGTGAAATTCATGGACGCCCGGCTCTACAATGTGTATCTGTATGATCCGGCTGGGACGCAGACAGAGGTTTCCTCCTTCGTTCGGCCCGTGTCTTCTTTAGAAGAACTGAATACTGCCCTTGCCAGTGATACGAACGGTGTCGGGATTGACGCCAGCGGAAAGACACCCCCATGTTCTGTTCTATGCGGCCACCGAAAAAAGCAGACAGACACAGAACAGACTATGCGTTGTCCCTGCTTTCCCCAGATGGGAATGATATAGCAAAAATCGTCGGCAGCAACAGCCCTGAAATGAAGCAGCGCCGGGAGATCACCTGTGAACTTCTCTTTATTGAGATTGTAGCCGTTGGATTTTTTGGGGATTGCTTCGGTGCTGTTTAAGGAAAAGCAGATGGGAGTGATCCGCGTCCATGCCATTATGCCGCTGCATAAGAGCCTGTTTGTATGCTCCAAAAATCATGCTCTTTCTGATTACCGATCTGGTTTTGCGGCCTTAATGGTTCTGTTCAATGTGGGGTTGGACGGGATGTCGGTTTTGCCTGCGGTGCTGGTGCAGACCGCTATCCTCTCCTTGATTATGTCACTGGCAGGCTTCGGCTGTACCATGCTTCTGCGGGACTTTAAGCAATTTTCACTGGCGTATCTGGTAATTGCGCTCTTTGCGGCTACGCCGGTATTTCTGGCGGCAAATACTTCCGTAAAGATGGCGTGGATCGATTACCACCCGTTTTACCATGTGTATATGGGCCTGAAAAACGCTTTTTTCGGTGTCCCGACTACAAGCCCGGTCTACTATGTCGGTGCGATAGGTGCAATCATTCTACTCTTTTATCCTTGTAGAAGCTGCGTTCCGCAAGGAAATGGGAAAGGAGGGCTGACAATGAAAGGACTGATTTATCAGCTTAAAAGCGTCCAAAAAGATAAGTTTTGCATGATGTCTTTTTTGCTGCCTGTCGTGGTAGCCGTAGCATTGAATTTTGTCGGCTCCATTGACCTTTCTTCATTGGGGAATTTCATTTTTGGAGTAACGGCAAAGGCCACCACTTCGGAAGTCAACACATGGCTGGAACGGTACGGTACTGTCACAGTTTATCCCACACAGGAAGAACTGATTGAGGCCATCAACGAACCGTCAACAAACCTGATCGGTGTGGAAATGGCTAATGGCAGCATCCAGACGATCCTTTCCGGCGATGAACTGGATATGTTTCAGCAGACAGCCAACACGCTCCCGGCTCTTTACGAGCAGAGGGAATGGGCGGCACAGGCCAGTGTGCAGGTATTGGAGCGCCCGGATATGATGGCGGGTTATCAGAATATCTTTATTGCCATTACGCTGATCGTGGCAATGTTCATGGGCTGTACCTTTAATGCCATGAACATTATTTCCGAAAAAGAGGATGGCGTTGCGCTGATCAATGAAATCCTGCCTATGACGCACAGGCAGTACATGATGCAGAAAATCTTTGTGGGTTTTGTATTCGGCTGCCTGTCCGCTATTCTTACGGCGGCCATCTGCTTCCGGCTCTCTTTCACAGGGGCGGCGGTCATGCTGGCATTGATCGTCCTTTCCGCATTTGTGTCGGCTCTGATCGGTTTGTTTGTAGGCAAACTCTCCGATGGCATGATGGTAGGCGTGGTCTATATTAAAATCGTGATGATCGTATTTATGGCAGTTCCAATCCTGAATTATCTGGTCGGTGCAGGAAACAAAGTCCTCTCATACATTTGTTATCTTATCCCATCCAGTGCCACTTTTGAGGGGATTATGGATTTGGCAAATGGGACTGCATCAACAGCGGTTAAGGACATCGTTATCCTTGCTCTCCATTGTGTCCTTTGGTTCTTGCTTTATCTGTTTGTATCTAAGCGGCAGAAAAAACATATTTAACAAAACTATTATTCTTGGGTATATTAGCACTTCTATGTAACGTTAAGATACAAATGGTTTAAGGATGGTGATGTGATGGGACATTAGCTGTTTTGGATATAGAAGAATCTGGAAAGCAGATTGAGAAAAGTTATTCTTACTTCTTGACGAGGAACAAAAGAATGCTCTGATGCAATATATTTTAGAACAAGAAGTCTGTCATGGATCGGCACTCATTTCCTGTCACACTTCTTCCATAATAGAGAAAAATCCTCTAACAGAAATACAGGAAGGCGAGCTTTATCTATGCCTGGAACACCGCACTGTCAGGGTTAGGGAACGGATGATCAACCTGACAAGTAAGGAGTTTGATATACTGGCATTACTCATTGCCAATCCCAAACGTGTTTTTACTTACGAACTGATTACCGATTTGGTTTGGAAAGAGGATTGTGATTTCTATTCGAGAAAAGCCATTCATAATCATATAAGTAAGCTGCGTAAGAAATTGCGCTTTGAACCGGATCTTCCAAACTACATTGAGAGTGTCGCCGGAATCGGCTATAAATTTGAACATTTGTAAGCTAAAGCCACGAGATTTTCTTGTGGCTTTAATTAACATCCACTTCCGAACGCTT
>VOFB01001609.1_pt1 | contig 10822 bp, 22 predicted proteins | sample 5384141 | NCBI WGS metagenome assembly VOFB01 (sample SAMN12384721, study PRJNA508395) | human gut metagenome | isolation source: healthy gut A | host: Homo sapiens
CCACATGGGCGCTTTCACCGACAAGTCAGAGTGGAATGACTACACCCGTGCTGTTCGCAACTACCCGAATGTGCTGTGGACACACCAAGCCGATATGCTGGCAAGCCATGTTGCGGGGGTGTGAAGTATGTATATTCCAACAGTTTCTTTCGATTTCGATGGCGTAATTCATTCCTACCGAAGCGGGTGGAAGGGTGCTGCCGTTATCCCTGACCCTCCCGTAGAAGGGATTAAAGAGGTCATTGAACGACTCATAAGCGATGGTTTATGTGTGGTCATCTGTTCTTCTCGTGCGGAGTCCTTTGAGGGGCAGACGGCGATTGCTGAATGGTTGAAACACTACGGGTTTCCTATGGTGCAAATTCAAGCGAGAAAAGTTCCCTCCATTGTTCATGTCGATGACCGTGCAATCTGTTTCGATGGCAGAGCGAACAACCTCTACGAACAGATTGTCAACTTCAAAACCTTGGTATGAAAAGGGAGTCTGAAAGTGAAAATCATTGAACCTTCTGTGGAGCTTATCAACGCTCCCGATTATAAGACCCTTCTGACCACCATTGAAGCCGCAGGGCGCACTTGCTACAAGAAGGTCAGGTCGAGGTCGGTCGTGTCCTCCCTACGGATTACCTGTGGTTTTCGGGAGACTCAAAACGAAATCATTTCAGAAATGCCTATAAAGGGCGGGACGGTATGGGACTGGTCTTTACCAAGTCCTTATGAGGATTGAGATATGAAACGAATTGATTTAACAGGCCAGCGATTTGGTCGCTTGACGGTTTTAGATTACAACGGTAGTTGCCGCTGGAAGTGCGTTTGCGATTGCGGAAACATTGTATATCCACTCGCTGGAAACCTTGTCAAAGGTGATATTAAAAAGCTGTGGGTGCTACCGCCGAGAAGTGTCCAGCACACAGCATAAAATGCACGGTCAAACCCATACCCGTCTATACGGTATTTGGAAAGCTATGCGGAAGCGTTGTAACAATCCAAATGACAAGTGTTACAACTTATACGGCGGCAGAGGAATAACCGTGTGTAGTGAGTGGTCACACTTTGAGCCTTTTCAAGAATGGGCGTTAAGTCATGGATATACTGACACTTTGACAATCGACCGTATCAATCCCGATGGGAATTATTCTCCCTGATAATTGTCGTTGTGCTACTTGGAAAGAACAAGCCAACAACAAACGACCGAGAGGTGGTAGCCATGTATGAGAATATACCGCCGAACTTCGAGGGGAAAAGGCATGGGTCAATGTGTGGACGGGTCAAAGGTTCCCATGCAGGCTACCGTGAGAAAGGCGGCTTCTTCCTCTAATCCTGATACATGGTCAAATTACATTGACGCTGAACACAATGTCCAGCACGGCTACTATGACGGTCTTGGCTATGTGTTTCACGATACAGGGGTTGTAGGTATCGACATTGACGATGGCTTTACTGATGGGCTTCTAAACCCGCTGGCGGCTGATATTATTGGTCGTTGTCACTCCTACACGGAAAAGTCCCGGAGCGGGAGAGGAGTTCACATTCTCGTTCGTGGAGAGCTGCCTTTCAAGGGCAAGAACAACCGTGCCGCCGTGGAGATTTACAAGAGCAATCGGTACTTCATCATGACCGGCGAGGTTTTGATCTTTCTCCGAGATCGTTGAAAACCAGTCAGCGATTGACTATGTGATCGAGAAGTATTTTCCCGACACACCGAAAGAAAGTAGCTCAGGTACAGTCACCCCTCAGCGTATCTATTCCCCCATCTACCGCCGCCCCGAAAATGGCAAGTTGCATTTGAAGCCTGAATATCCGCCTATCACACCGGGAAGCCGGAATCTCAGCCTGACTTCTCTGGCGGGTCAACTTCACAACCAAGGATACACCAAAGCAGAAATTTACAAAGAGCTGCTGTATGCCAATCAACAGGCTTGCAAGCCCCCGCTCCCTCAGTCCGAGGTCGAGTTGATTGTCAACAGCGTGACCAGATACAGGAGGTAATTCATGAAACCTTATCAGCGTGGAGATGTTGTTGTCATTGATGTTCCTCTGCCTGCCAGCGGTCATGTTCAGGCCGGTAAGCGTCCGTGGGTGGTCGTGCAGAACAATGTCGGCAACCAGTTCTCGCCCACCAGCATTGTCGTTCCCCTGACCACCAAGTTTAAGCGACTCGAACTGCCAACCCATGTTGCGGTCACTTGGGGTAGTTTACAGCCGAGCATGATTGAGTGTGAACAGGTGCGTGTCGTAGATGTGTCCGAAGACTGGAAGTACATTTGCACCCTGCCACCTGAGATTATGCGTCATGTGGACACCGCTTTGAAGAACGCTTTCTTCTATGGGGGGGTGTAGACGATGGAGAGTGAGAAGAAAATCTGCCCGTTATCTATGAGCTGCCCCGAAGACATTCCCTCTGCCCCCCAGAAACAACGCTGTGCATGGTGGGATGAAGACTCCTCAGGACTGCGCCGCTTGGTGCTGGATGAAGTGAACCCATGCTTTACAATTTCAACGGAACCCTTCTCAAGCAGACATTGTTACTGAGTAAGGGTCAGCGGTCAGAATATCCCTTTGTTCTCACGGTTGCCATGAGAAACGGTCAACAATTCGCTGTCAGGCAACGAAAGTTGGCCGCATACGGGAAATTCATGAGATCGCACGAGCCTTTGACCGCTCTGTGGTCAGCCCCGTCACCCACTACGAGGTTGTCCATCGTGGTATATCAAGAAGGAGAGCCGATGAAAAAAGAAAAGGAAGCTGAAAATGGCTGATGAAATCACAACCGTCCCCGAAGAACAGGTCTTTTCCAGCTCTCCAATGGTCGCTACATCATGGACGAAGCTCAGTCCAGAGTGATGTTTCAGATTAAGGAAGCGCAGCCTGAGCATAGCCACCCAATCAGCGGAACGGGGTATTCGTGGGACGAGTCCGGCATGGCGGAGCTGTTCTCCGAGTGCTACAAGAATGATACCCGCTACTGCCCCCGAAGCGAAAAGCTGGTTTACCTACTCCGAGGGAGCATGGCGCAAGGATACCGGCTCTCTGCTGGTAGCGGAAAAGATCAAAGAGTTCTGCCGCCTGATGGCTCTCTACTGCGGTGAGATTGCCAACGAAGAACGGCGTTCCGAGTACATGAAGTTCATCGTGAAGATGGGCGACCGGCGCTTCCGTGACCGGCTGATGAAGGACGCTGCTAGTGTGCTTCCTATCGCTTCGGCGGAGTTTGACGCAAATCCCTACCTTATCAACTGCAAGAACGGCACTTTCGACCTCGAAAAAATGGAGTTCCGGGAGCACGATTGGAAAGACTTCCTGACCATGCAGACCAACTTCAACTATACCTTGCAGGACGCACGGTGCCGCCGCTGGGAGAAGTTCGTTGCAGAGGTTACTTGTAATGACGAAGACAAGGCTGACTATCTGCAAAAGGCGCTGGGGTACTCCATGCTGGGTATGGCGAACGAAGAATGTATGTTCATTCTCCACGGCAAGACCACTCGCAACGGTAAGTCCACCATGCTCTCGGCAATTCACCACCTTCTCGGTGACTATGCTTCTGTGTCCCCCGTGTCGATCATCTGCAAGGCAGAGCGCTCGAAGAACGCTGAAGCCGCGAACCCCATGCTTGCTTCCCTGAAAGGCAAGCGGTTCGTGACGATGGCTGAGAGCAACCAGTATGGCAAGCTGGACGAAGAAACGATCAAGCAGCTCACCGGTGGCGAAGAGATCAAGGCTCGGAACCTTTATGAGACTGCCACGACCTTCCTGCCGCAGTTCACCCTTTGGCTTTCCTGCAACGATCTTCAAACCGTCAGCGATAAGTCCCTGTTCGCTTCCGACCGTGTGCGGGTCATTGAGTTCAACCGCCATTTCACCGAAGCGGAGCAGGACAAGAACCTGAAAAATGAGTTCCAGACACAGGAAGCTATGCAGGGCATTTTCGCTTGGCTGGTCGCCGGGTACTTCAAGTACAAGCGGTTCGGTCTGAAAATGTCTCCCCACCATGCGGAAGGTGGTCAACCAGTACGAGCGTGACAATGACTTGTGCCTGCAATTCCTCGAAGAACGCTGTGAGCAGGCAGAAGGAGTCAACACCCGCTCGAAGTCCCTTTTTGACGCTTACAAGATTTGGTGTAAGTCCAACGGATACTTTGCCTGTTCCGCCAAGCGGTTCAACGCTGACATGGAGACTCACCCTGAGTGGCACGGCGGTAAGGTTGTGTATCAGGGCTACCCCGTCTACAAGAACCTCAGACTGAAAGGAGCGTCCTAATGAACCGTTCATGCAATTCTATCCTCTGCCGCTTCGGTATCCACACAGCAGACCCGTATGTTCATATTCAGGTCAAGTGCCGTAATGGTTCTCACCGCTGGCAGAGCAATTATGAAGTCTGTAAGCGGTGTGGCAAGCGGCTAAGAAAAATCCGTATTGTGAAGGAGCGTCCGTAATGAAAATTACTCTTGATATTCCCGATGGCATTATTGCAGGGTTCTTTAATGGTGTAGAGGTCACGGCTCACGGTATGCAGTTGGTGTCCTATCAACTCAGCACTGACGATCTAAAAGATGGTAACACCGTAAAACTCCCTCGTGAACAGGAGGTGACAGTATGATTGCCACCAATGAAGAACTCGCTCTGCTGGAAAAGTGGAAACGGAAACTCTGCTTGCAGGAGTGGCGGATAAAGCTGTTGACCCACCTTCACCCCGAAGAAATGATGGTGCGTAATACCGCAGGCTGTACCGAGTGGTCAGAAGCAATTAAGACCGCTCGTATTGAGATCATCAACCCTGCCTGCTACGGCGACCGCATTGTGCCGTTCAATTTTGAAAAGACGCTGGTGCATGAGTTGCTACACCTGAAATTTTCCTTCTGGTGTCAGAACGAAGATGATATTGGCGATAGAGTCATGCACCAGATGATTGACGATCTCGCAAGAGCTTTGACGGAAGGGGACAGCGATGATGAAGCCTGAATACTGCCCCGATTATGTGGGCGTTGCCTGCGTTGATGGCACTTGCCCTGTTGCCAACTGTGAAGAATACGCCGAGCGGTGTATGCCTGTCATTTCCTGTTGCCGGGACTGCTTCTATTATAAAGGTTGTGAAGACTGTGCAATCTCTGACGATTGCGACCGAATGGAGGATAAACATGAGTAAAAAGTGTGTATGCGGTAACGAAATGTTCACCGTCTTCATGTGCCGTAAATGCGAACACCTTCTGTATGTCGAGGAAGACGAGACTTTCCTCAGAAGCTCGGAAAAATCGCCGCTAAAGTCTTGTCCCTGCTGTGGTGAACAGGACGAGGGACTGTGGAGACTTCTCGGTCGAGCGGAAGGGTTCGAGGGAACCGTGTTCACGGAGGAAAGCGATGAAGACTGAGAAAAAGAACCTCCGCCGTATTTCCATCGTAGTCACGGCACAGACCAAAGGGCAACCTTGAACGGCTGGCGGCGGTCTGTGGATACTCAGAGATCGGTCGGGTGGTTGACAAGCTCACCCGTGAGAAGATGATCTCCCTCCACGACTTTGAAAGAAAAGAGAAGTACCATGAATGATGTAATGGAGCAAATCAAAACGCTTTCTGCCACCTTGGACGAGGAAACCACCCGCTTTCACCCTACCGGTAAACTGCTGTTGCTGGGTTCCTACGAGAGTGTATTTCTGAAAGCGGTCAAGCGCAAGGCTGATCTATTGGGTATTGACTGTGACCTCACTCAATACCCCTGCCCTCCGTACAAGGCCGTTGTAGTGGACAAAGAAACCGTCCCGTCTGACATTAAGCTCACCGCTGAGGTTGACATTGACCACTCCTACTCACAGGGAATGTCATCGGTATCTCAGGCAACTTTGGCGCTCCTGCTGGCATTGGACTTAGTTCATGCTAAGGAAATTACCATTGTAGGCCGGGGTCACGCCGTTCAGAACTTGGCAAAGTACCTCACCCTCGATAACGCAACTGTGACGGTGGCACACTCCAAAACCAAGAGTCTCTTGCAGGCCACGATGAACCGTGATGTGGTGATCTACGCTACGCCGACTATCACGAAGGACATTTCCTACAACACCCGTGATCTGGTCATCGACCTCGGCAACAGTGTTCCTCACCCTGACCGCTTCAACTGTCCCTATGTGAACAGGATTGGTCAGCTTACCGTGAGCGTGTTGCTCAACCGCTTTGCGAGAAAGGAGCATAGGACATGAGTGATATTCTGACAACTATCGCCGCCGTTGAATGGATTGTTGTAGGCTGTCTATTCCTCTGGCGACTGCGCCACTGGAACCGCCGCTTTTTCGGAACTCTATGACGAGCTGCGAAAGGAGATCGACCATGAATAAGGAAGACGCTCACATTGTCATAGCGATGGCAAATCATAACATGAATGTCACCAATGTTGCTCGTGCTATTTTCGCACACAGAAATACCGTTCTCTATCACTTGGACAAGGTGAAGCGGCAGACCGGGTTAGACCCTCGGCGGTTCTATGATTTGGTCGAGCTGGTGAAGATGGCTCAGGAGGTGCTGGAAAATGGGTCTTGATATTACGGTCATGGAACGCAGAGATGTCCGTTGCCCTCATTGTGGTGAGGTCATCAATACGGTAGATGTTGCCAGCACCGACAGCGGTGGTCGGCTTTGGTACGACTTTCTGGAAAAGCTCGGCTACTATGTTCCTTACGAGAAGCGAACTCAAAGGAGAACGACTGGTATGGTAAGGACATGGTTCTTGACAACGAGCAGGCAAAGCAGCTTGTCGATTACGCCGTGAAGAAAGAGGTCTACAACTGGGACGGCGTGGAGAGAGTTGTGACGGAAGCACTCGCTCACGGGAACAAGGTGGTCATCAACGCCGACTGGTAGTTAGGTGATAAAGGTGATAAAGGTGAGTGTTTCTGCAAAGACTTTTTTCAAATTGGCGTGTTTTGAAAAATTGTTTTTCGTATTTTAGGTGAGTTAGGTGAGTAATCGGGCATAAATGCCTATAACTCTCTCTTATACGCGCGTATATAGAAATAGTTATAGGGAAATGCACCCGATTACTCACCTTTATCACCTTGGCGACTTTGAAAGGAGAAAACGACTATGGCAGATGAAATTGTGAAGAAACGCACTCGGCCTGATCGTAAAGTTGGAAGCCCTGAGCATACAGAACCGGGTGACAACAGAAAATATCTGGAACATTCGATGGTCATGCTGGACTGGCCTGATGTGAATGTGAGAGAGCCTGAACAAGTTAAAGAGCGTATGGGTATGTATTTTGCTCTGTGCGCTCAGGACGATATGAAGCCCTCTGTTGCTGGTATGGCATTGGCTTTTGGAGTTGATAGAACGACTCTATGGAAATGGGCAAATGGGTGGACAGTAAGACTCTGCCCCGAAAGCCGCAACCTCGTTAAAAAGGCGTATCAAAATTTGAACGCTCAGATGGAAAGTTATATGCAGAACGGGAAGATCAATCCGGTCGCCGGTATCTTCTTGATGAAGAACAACATGGGCTATCAGGACAAACAGGAGGTCGTGTTGACTCCCAACCAGCAGCTCGGAGATCAGGTTCCCGCCGAGGACTTGGAGAAGAAGTATCTCGAAGATGTGGTGGGTGCGTCCAGCGACTATGACTCGGAGGACTGAGCGACTTTTGCGACTATGGCTTACGACTATGCCGAACGACTTTGCGACTTTCCTACGACTTTCACGACTTTCGCCCGAACGACTTTGCGACTTTCCGGCGAGGGTCTGCGACTTTGACAGAGCTGCCGATCTCCCACGGGGGTCGGCGGCTTTTTCTCTTTCCCATCTGATCGGCGGCGGGTTCCACCGGGGCGGCGTGGGCGCTGCCGGGGTTCCGGCCTGATCGGGGCGGCGTTTTTCGCCTTTTATATGTATAGTACATTTTCTTTTAAGTTTTCGGACGGTGGAAAGCATCAAGAAAAAACTTGAATTATTTTTAGAAACTCTATTGACATTCAAGTTAAAACTTGATATACTCTAATCATCAAGTTAAAACTTGAAATTGAAAGGGGTTTTTACAATGACAGTTAAACAGTTTTCAGAAGTAGCAGCGGGGCGCATTTATTTGAATGATTTCGGAAGTTCTCTTTCTGCCGTTCCCGGTTCCGTTCTCTTTGATGCTATCAAAGATTGTAAGATTTGTGAAATTGAAAGCCGGGGCGGAGATTTCGAAATTACATTAGAAAAACAGCTTGTGCGGGAATGAGAAAGGAGCTTGCATTATGAAAAAGATTTTTGATTTTACCCGTTTGCGGTTCTGATCGGGCAAAAAGTTTTTACGGAAAGGCGAAAATCATTGAAACGGAAAACGGCGAAAAAAGTTTTACAGTCCTATAATACTTTTGTTTGTCGTATCACGGCGGCGGGGCGGTTCGTTCGTATGTGGGGCGGCTATTCCGCTACTACAATGCGCCATGTAAATAGTTTTCTTTCATTCTATGATATGAACGGCGGCGGGAAATCGTGGTGGATATGCAGCCGGTAGAAATGGAAAAGCCGAAAGCGGCGGATATGACCCCGCCGAAAGTTTGAAAGCCATGTATAAACGCCGTGCGGCTAACAGCGTGAATTGTTGAAAGGGTGTATCACATGAAATTTAAGACAACGCAAAAGGCAGTAAAGGCCGGTTATTCCAAAATTATTTGCGTTTCCTATTGTAGTTTACAGTATCTTTTGAATTATGAAAGCCCGGTTGCCTATACACAACGCCGGGAAGGGTGGGCGGCTGATATTTACGATATGGGCGGCGGGGTTGCCATTGTAACCGGGTATGCCCCTTTCGGAAATATCCGCCCCACTTATGAACAGGTGAAAGCCGTGGAAGAACAGGCCGAAAAAATCCGCTATGATTATAGCCTTTCCTATGAACAGCAGCGGGAAAGCCTGAAAAGCCTTGCAAGGGATTTTATAAAGGGGTTTGCAATCATGAATAAACAGGAATATTGCGAAAGCCGGGAAAGTATCGCCTATTATAGCGGCTTGAATGGCCTTGAAATCAAAGGCATTGAATACGGCATTAACGATTATGTTTATTGTGTTTCCGGTGCATGGGGCGGCGGTAAAGCGTTCCACCGCTGTAAAATCTACTACCCCGCAAATGGTAAAGATAGCGCATTTTTCCGGGTGCATGGGTATAAAATTCCGTTGATGAATGTATTAGAATGGGGGTTTAATTATGAATTACATTTTCAAAACAACGGCAACAATGAAAGAATACAACAATAAAAGTGGTACATTGACGGCGGTATTGTTTCGGATATGCGTATAAATGCGGATAGCGTGGAAAATGCGCTTGGAAATTTATCGGGAACAGGGTGGAAGAAAAGCATTATATTAACATTTCCAAAAATGCCATTAAAACAAGTCGGAAATGTTCGTTGATCTATCAAACGGGGGCGTAAAACAAGTTGGCTATGTTATCACGGGCAAAACAGGAGTTTGACAAGGGCGATTATACCGGATACAGACAATATATTGATCTATGGATAACAATTCTAACCGTTGTTGATACGGTATTTTAACGGGGTGTAAAGCATGGTATACGCAAGGAAAAAGCACGGCGGCGCAAGCTGCTATCTTGTATCCCCGGATACGGTACAAGCGTTTATACGCTATGAAACATGGGTGCAAGGGGTTGCAAATTGCTTTTTGTAATATCACGGTAAAGCCCTATAAAGGCCGGAAATATAATCCCGCTTTTGTTTGGGTGTGCGTTGGTTGAAAGGCGGTGAAAGCGTGTATCTAATTCTTTTGTTGCTTTTGCTGCCGGTGCAAATCCTGATTGAGATATTGAAATTGAATAAGTGAACGCCGCCCCGGTGCTATTCCGGGGCGGTTGTTTTTGCGCTTTTTCGGCCTGATCGGGGCGGCGTGAATGGGTGACGGGGGCGGGGGATATGCCAGCGGCAGCAAGGGCGGGGTGAGCTGAAAAATACCCGTAAAAAATAAAAAGGCAATACTCAAGAAATATCTTGACAAGTTAAAACTTTAATGCTATCATTTTTTCAGAGGTGATAATTATGACTTCCAAAGAAATTGTAAACAATCTCATGCAAGCACAAGGGGTAAGCAACGCTGAAATGGCAGCTAAACTCAATTTGACACAAGCTGCCCTTTGGGACAGACTCAACCCCAAAAGACTAACAACATGACCGTTAAAAGTTCAACGAAATGCTCAAAATGCTTGATTACAAAATTGTAGCGGTTCCTCGAAAGACCCGTCTACCAGAAGGAGGTTTGAAGTTGACTGACACGATTATAATTGCATTTAACGACACAGAGGTTCGTAGTATTACCGAAGAAAACGAAATCTGGTTCGCATTGGTCGATGTCTGCAAAATTCTCGAATTAAGCAATCAAGACGAGTTGCCCAGCGGCTTGACGATGACGAGAAACGTAACTTCAAGTTACGTTTGCCGGGTCGTGACCCTTGGTTTGTAAATGAGCCGGGATTGTATCATGTTATCCTTACATCGAAGTCTGAAAAGGCTGTACCTTTCCGCAGATGGGTTACGCACGAAGTTCTTCCGTCCATTCGTAAACAGGGCTTCTCCCTGCTGACAAAAAGAGAAGTTGATTGAAGTTCTGACTGACAAACAGCGTGAGGACAACACCTATCTTGACTGCATTGATAAATCGGCTATCAAACGTCAAGTTTTGCAAGAAACGAGAGAAAAACGGATTGAAGAAACCCGAAAGATATGGGTCAGAGAGTTTAATGGCAAAGTTGAACCTGATTTCTCGCCGGAAATCAAAAGGGAATTGAGTCAGATTTGGGAGGAGATATGCCCATGTTCCATAAATATCTCGACAAATACCACTCAG
>VOFB01002570.1_pt1 | contig 10821 bp, 14 predicted proteins | sample 5384141 | NCBI WGS metagenome assembly VOFB01 (sample SAMN12384721, study PRJNA508395) | human gut metagenome | isolation source: healthy gut A | host: Homo sapiens
GCTCGACGCCATACTTGAGAAAGACCCGCAGGGGCGCGTCGCCTGCGAGACCACCGTCTCCACCGGCCTTGTCCACATCATGGGCGAGATAAGCACCGAGTGCTATGTCGACATCCGCGCATCGCGCGCGCGAGGTCATCCGCGAGATTGGCTACGACCGCGCAAAAATACGGCTTTGACTGCGACACCTGCGGCATCATCACGAACATCGACGAACAGTCCGGCGACATCGCAATGGGCGTTGACAAGTCCCTTGAGAACAAGAACGGCGAATATGACGAGCTCCAGAACGGCGTCCGGCGACCAGGGCATGATGTTCGGCTACGCCTGCGACGAGACCCCGGAGCTTATGCCGATGGCCATCTCCCTGTCCCACAAGCTCGCGAAGAAGCTCACCGCCGTCAGAAAATCCGGCGAGCTCACCTATCTCAGACCCGACGGCAAGACCCAGGTCACCGTTGAGTACGACGAGCAGCGCCATCCCGTCAGGGTCGACACTGTCGTCATCTCCACGCAGCACGCCCCCGATGTCTCACTTGAGCAGATCAGAGCCGACATGATCGAGAAGGTCATCAAGACCACCGTTCCCGCGGAGCTTCTGGATGAGAACACCAAGTACCTCGTCAACCCCACCGGCCGCTTTGTCATCGGCGGGCCGCAGGGCGACTCCGGCCTCACCGGGCGAAAGATCATCGTCGACACCTATGGCGGCAGCGCTCCCCACGGCGGCGGCGCTTTCTCCGGCAAGGACCCGACAAAGGTCGACCGCAGCGCAGCCTACGCCGCGCGCTACGCGGCAAAGAACGTCGTCGCGGCTGGCCTTGCGAAGCGCTGCCAGATAGAGCTTGCCTACGCGATAGGCGTGGCCGCTCCCGTGTCCGTCCTCGTTGAGACCTTCGGCACCGGCACGGTCTCCGACGCCGTCCTGTCGAAGCGGTGCAGAAAGTGTTCGACCTGCGCCCGAGCGCCATCATCCGTGACCTCGACCTGCGCCGTCCTATCTACCGCAAGCTCGCCGCCTACGGCCATATGGGGCGCGAAGACCTCGGCGTGAGCTGGGAAAAGACCGACCGCGTTCAGGCTCTGCTCGATGCGGTGAAGTAAATAACAGCACGACCCCGGAGGAAGCCAAGCTTTCTCCGGGGTTTTTGTTCCCTCTTTATCTCTTCTTTTTCGGCGGGAGATCCGGCGGCGCTTCAAAAGCGCACCGGTGTCTGCGTGAATACCTCGTCGAGCGGTGCGGTGAGGATGAAGTCCCTCTTCTCTTCGCGGCTCATCCCCTCAGGCATAACGGCGGCGGCAAGCCTCACGCTCTTCCCGCTCTCGCGGTCATAGAAGTTAAACGCCGTCTCGTCACTGTCGCGCACTTCAAGACGCCCGTTCCCGACCGTCGTGCCGAAAACGACCTGTATTCCGTCGAGGTAGCAGGCGCGGCTCTCGGCGATGCAGTACAGATTTGTTTTCTTTTCTCCGGGCTCAGGATATCCAGCGCCGCAGCCGCGGCTCTGACCCCTATGGCAAGGCCGGGGCAGTAATGCCCGTGCAGCTCGCCCGCTTTTTCATACAGCTCTTTTATCATGTTCTCTCCTGGTCTCCAGTATATCCACGCCACTTTCGTGTTTATTTCGTCGTTTACGTTGCCGTCGGCATCGCATATATCTTTGAGCCGCTCCAGCGCGGCGGCGCACAGCGCATCTGCGTTCAGCTCATCCGCAAAGTAATTGCGGCGCATATACTCTGCCATCCCCTCCGCACCGCGCTTATCCGACCAATTGTAATCGACATACTTCACCTGAGGCACATAGCCCGCGTCTGTCACTGCCTGAATAAGTGCGGCGCAGTCGGCTTTCAGATCACCGGTATGCATCGGGCGCGGCTCAATGCCTATCTCTTTCATCAGCGCGTCACGGAGCGGCTGACGCCACTCATAGAAATTCGCCGTAAAGCACCATGAGCGTGTCATGCGGCTCATTTTTTGACGGTGGCTGCATCGTGTATTGCAGGCGACATAGTGGATATTGCAAGGTCAAAGCCCTCCGCGAACGGCTCCTCCCCTGCCGCTGATCTCATTGAAATCGCAGCAGACTGCGCGCCACGGGGTCTTGTACGGTGCCATGTTCTCGCGCGCATGGGCGATCATATTCTCGGAAATATCAGTCAGCGTCACGTCACAGCCGAGCCCGGCGAGATACGCACCGTATTTGCCGACGCCGCAGCCGATGTCTATCACCCGGCAGCCCGGCGTGAGCATCCCGTTTTCCTGCCAGAAGCGCAGCAGCGCTGAGTTGTAGTCGTTCAGTCCAAGGCGGAATACGCTCTGGTATTCGGGCGCGGCCTCGTCCCATTTTTGCGCGTTCATCCTTCATTGTCCGCACCCCAATCATCCTCGTGCATCACGACTACCGGCAGTCCGTGTACAGTCTCAACATAAGCATGCATGCCGTATACCGGGAAGATGTTGTCATCTGACAGCACCTCTCTCCCGCCGTATCTGAACACGCTGCCATCCTTCATAAGCAGGAATTTATCGCAGAAGCGCATGGCAAGGCTCAGGTCATGGATGACCACGAGCACGGTTATCCCGCGCTCATCCGCTACCGTGCGCACAAGCTTCATCATTTCATGTTGGTTTCTCGGGTCAAGATTGCTCGTTGGCTCATCAAGCACGAGCACCTTCGGCTCCTGCACGAGAGCGCGTGCGAGCATCACCTTCTGCAATTCTCCCCCGACAGTTCATCCACCGGCCTCAGACGCAGCTCGGCAAGGCCGACGCGCTCGATGACCCTGTCGCAGATGCTCACGTCTTCGTCGCCCACCGACCATTTTATGTACGGCTTGCGGCCAAGCAGGACGCAGTCAAATACCGTGGCCTGCGTCAGTTCGTTTTTCTGCGCGACATAGGCGATGTTCCGGGCAAGCTTCCTGCGCCCGAACTGCGCGATGTCCTCGCCGTCGAGCAGGACAGTGCCCGAGCCCGGCGTATTTATGCGGTTGATGCACGTGACGAGCGTGCTCTTGCCCGCGCCGTTATTGCCGAGGATACCCACCAGCTCACCGTTTTCTGCCGAAAAGCTGACGCCGTGCAGTATCTCTCTTTCTCCGTATGAAAAACTCAGGTTCTTGACTTCTATCATTTCATGCCGCCTCGCTTTATGATGAGGTAGAGGAACAGCGGCGCGCCCAGGAAAGAGGTCAGCGCACCTATAGGCAGCACCGTCGGCGACAGCAGCGTCCGCGAGACGATGTCCGACAGAATGAGCAGCGCCGAGCCGCACAGTGCCGAGGCTGGGATAAGGAAGCGGTAATCGTTGCCGAGGAATCGGCGCATGATATGCGGCGCGATAAGGCCGATGAAGCTGATGCAGCCGACGAACGCGACGGCCACTGAGGATATGAGTGCGCACAGCGCCATGCTGGAGAGAATGAGCGCGTCGACATGGACGCCGAGGCTCTTTGCCGTGCTCGTGCCGCTCTCCATCGCGTTATAGTTCCAGCGGTTATAGATGAAATACCCGAACGCCCCGAAAGTCAGCACAGCGATTATGGCGATGTCCCGCCACCCTGCGCGGCCAAGGCTGCCGAATGTCCAGTATACGACCGTCGCGACCATGACGTCGTCGCAGAAATACTGAATGAGCGCCGTGCCGCCGGTGAACATCGAACTGAGCGCAACGCCGACGAGAACCATGGTCGCGGGGGTCGTGCCCCGCAGGCGCGAGATGGCGAGGATGACAACAGTCGTCGCCATGCCCCCTGCAAACGCGCAGAGCGTCACGAGCGCGGGATTCGTCACGGTCAGTGCGGAGGACGTCCCCCCGGCGTTGACCTGTATCCCCGCGCCGAAATACACTATCGCCACTGCCGCGCCGAAGGACGCGCCCTGGGACACACCCAGCGTAGACGACGAGGCAAGCGGGTTTCGCAGCACGTTCTGCATGATGCAGCCGCTCAATGCAAGCGCCGCTCCCACCGCAGCGGCGGTAGCGAGCTTCGGCATACGCACGTTCCAGATTATCGTCTCCGTCCTGAGGTCACCGCGGTGCTATCGCGAGGACGACCTCCTTCACCGACAGCCCCGCAGAACCCGCGATAAGCGAGAAAAGCGGACGCGGCGGTAATGACGAGCAGCACAAGCAGCACGAGCCACTTTCTCCATATATAGCGCCCGTAGTCATTATTGAGCGTCTCAAGGCTTTTCCTTCTCATCTCTGTTTATTCTCCGATCGTCAATATCCCATAGTAAAGACCGCCCGCTTCCATTTCGGCGAAGGTGTCCTTACCGAGCATGAAAAGAGTATCTTCCCGCCGATCCCCGGCATCGTCACATCGGCAAACTGCTCGGGATAGAGCACTATGCCGGCATAGTATCGGCATAGTATGCATCCATAAGCGCGTAGGTGATGTTCGTACCGCATTTATTGAAGGAAGGCATCGTGTACACCTGCCCCTCCTTCACCGCGCGCAGCGCGTCAAAACCAGGGTTAGTGTTATATTCGTCATTCACAAGATCCATGTTGCCCGGATCAAGGAAGATTATATCAGGGTCCCATTCTATGACCTTCTCAGGTCTACCTCATAGTAGTTCTGATCCGCCGCCTCATCGGCAACGTTGAGCGCGTTCACGCCCATGAACGGCCCGAAGTGCGCATAGGTGCCGCCAAAGCCGTGGCGGCCGGAGAACGTAACAGCGCCGGTATAGACGTTCTTCTTATCGGAATCCGGGATATCCTTCGTGCGGTCATTGAGGTCCTGCTTGCACTCATCAATGAAAGAGCACGGACTCGCAGCGCTCCTGTGCCCCGACGACCTCGGCAAAAACGCGCATCGCGTCGTAGAAGCTCTCGTCCACAAAGTTGCGGCTGAGGTAGCGCACGCACACGACGGGTATGCCGGTCTGGCCGTAAAGCTCATCCGCCGCCTCTGCGGAGAAGCCCGCGAGGATAACGTCAGGTGCAACGGTGATTATCTCCTCGGCATAGCCGTTGTTCGCGCCGCTGCCGCCGCCCGAGCCGACCGCGGGCAGCTCCTTTATCTCGTCGCGGTAAACGGGGGTTATAGTCGCGGAGAATGTTATAGGCCTCCTTGTCGTGATCCTCGACCCCGACCATCATGTCCACGACGTCAAGGTATGCTGCCATGCGCGGCGCACCCGAGCCAAGGCAGATTATGCTCTCGACGGTATAGGGTATCTCGACCTTGCGTCCCCATGTATCGGTCACAATGCGCATTTCCTGCGCGGCGTTTTCCTGTGCAGTATTCTCCTGCGCGGGCGCAGCGCCTGCTCAGGTGCAGTGGAGCTCCCGCAGGCAGCGAGCGACAGAGCGCCGCAAGCGCGAGTATTATCGCAGTTATTTTTTTGGACATCTGTTCTTTCCTCCGTTGTATCTGAGTGGAGCGGAGGTGATCTGCCTCCGCTCCGCATACAGTTCATGAGCGCTTCATGCTTACTGTCATTGAGTATACATGATTGCCGCACAGATTTTAAGCCCCCCGGGGGGATGCAGACGCACTACAATCCGAGTGTGATTGTATAAATTTCGGCAATCTCCGTATCGAAACCGTATTCAACAGATGCTGAACACAAATCGCACAAACCATATTGACAAGTTTGCGGCATTCGGTTATCATGCAGATATTAGTTCAAATATTTTTAATCAAAATTTTTGAAGTTAGTAAAGGAGCTGCAAACGATGGATATTTTCACAAAATGCGAAAAACTTTACCCTTGCAAAAGATTACAGGGAAAAGGCATATATCCCTATTTCCATGCGCTGGAATCGCGTCAGGACGTCGAGGTCATCATGGAGGGCAAGCGGCGCATAATGCTCGGCTCGAACAATTACCTCGGGCTGACGACTCAGCCGGAGGTCGGAGGTTTAAGCATAAAGGCATTTGAGCGGTACGGCACAGGCTGCTCTGGCTCGCGCTTTCTTAACGGCACACTTGAAATGCACCTCGAACTCGAAGCAGAGCTGGCAGGCTTTGTACATAAGGAGGGCGCGGTCGTTCTCGACCGGCTTTCAGTCGAACCTCGGCATAATCAGCGCCATAGTCGGGCGGAACGACTATGTGATATGCGACCGCGAGAACCACGCCAGCATATATGACGGATGCAAGCTGTCCTACGGGAAAATGCTGCGCTATAAGCACGCGGACATGTCAGACCTTGAGGCTCAGCTTCAGCGCGTGCCGGAGCAGAGCGGCGTGCTGATCGTGACGGACGGCGTGTTCTCCATGGGCGGCGACATCGCCAAGCTCCCGGAGATCGTCGACCTCGCCAAGAAGTACAGCGGCGCGAGGGTGATGGTGGACGACGCGCACGGCCTCGGCGTTATCGGCGAGGGCGGCCGCGGCACCGCGAGCTATTTCGGCCTTGACGACGAGGTAGATATAATCATGGGCACGTTCTCAAAGTCTCTTGCGAGCCTCGGCGGCTATATGGCCGCGAGCGAATTGGTGTGCGACTATGTGCGCCACAATTCCAGACCCTTCATTTTCTCGCTTCCATTCCGCCCAGCGCCTGCGCAACAGCGCTGGCCGCCCTGCGGTATATCGAGGCGCACCCGGGCTGCCTGAGCGTCTTCTCGCGCTCTCGAGCTATGCGAGAAAAGGGCTGAAAGAACGTGGTCTGCACATCCGCGAATCGCTCACGCCGATAATCCCGATATACACCTATCAGGCGGAAAACACGCTGAGAAAGGCAAAGGAGCTGTATGAAGTTCCGGCGTGTATGTTAACCCCGTCCTCCCCGGCAACGGAGCCGACGGAGTGCCTGCTGCGCACAAGCTACATGGCGACGCACACCGAGGCGCTGCTCGACGAAGCGATGGACATAATAAAAGCCGTCCTTTGCGATGGCGCGCAGAATTGATGCCATAACAGGCTAAGACCGCCCAGCACCGCCTTACCCGCGCTCTCTCATATCTCCCCATGCTTTCACATATACATCAAATACGAAAGCATGGGGAGTGGTTTATATGTATACAAATATCGAGCAGCGCGCCTGACCTGGCGGTGTTCATCATAGACAACCGGGCCACCGTCCGCTCCGCCGCCAAGCGCTTCGGGATCAGCAAATCCACCGTACATAAGGATCTGACAGAGCGGCTTCCGCGGGTCAATCCGGGGCTTTATAAACAGGTGCGTCTGCTCTTTGATATAAACAAAGCCGAGCGGCACATCCGCGGCGGCCTGCCACCCGCCGGAAGTATAAGGGAGAATAATGGACAGCGCCCGCGGAAAATTCCGCGGGCGCGTCCATTGAACTAAATATTGCGTTACATGAAGCGTTCCATGAACTGTGCCAGCTCGTCCTTGATCTTTGCCTGACCGGCAAGCAGGTTCTCCTTCAGCTTCCTGCTCCCCCTGTCAGCTCGCCCTTTATCTCCGCATACCCGCGCGGCGCAGCTCGTTTCACGCGCCTGCTGCTTCTCGCGGCTGCGGTTGTATGCGTCCATGGTCTTTGCAATGTTGTGGAAAAACTCGTCCCCTCGTGCTCAGGGTACTTCCCGGCGCGGTAATTGTCATGACCACCGCGTAGCGCTCCCATGCGGCCGATCGCGTCCTCCCATGAGATATAGATATCCCGCTGCGCCGCCTCTCCGATGCGCTTCATCGCCTCCGGCTCCCGGCACAGCTCTTCGAGCTTTGCCGCCATGCTGTCGGCATTCTCTTCTATCAGCACGCCGCTGACGTTATCCGTCATATCCTCCGCCGCGCAGCTTCCCGCGACGAGCACGCTGCCCAGTGCGCATGCCGCGGCCTCGCGCACGACAAGGCCGTTCGTGTCAAAGGTCGACGGGAACAGGAACATGTCCGCACGGCAGTACCACGCACGGATGAGGTTGCGGTCGTGGATCGGCGGTGAGAAGAACACCCTGTCGCTCAGCCCAAGCTTCTCCGTCAGCGCGACGATCTCATCCTTGTCGTTGCCGCCGCCGACAAACACCATGCGGAAATCCTGCCCGCTCTCGCGCAGCTTCGCAAGACCCTCAAGGATTATCCTGATGCCCTTGTACCACATCATCCTGCCGACGAACAGGAACACCGGCATTCTCCGGCAGGTCGTAGCCCTCGGTCACCTGCGCAATGAGCGCATCTTCTACTCTCCCCTGCGGGAAGTCCACACCGTTCGGCATGACGATGTAATCGCCCTCATAGCCGATGGCGCGCAGGTTCTCGCCGCGCCGCGGCTCACTGTCCACACCTCGTCGCAGGCGGAGATGTTCGCCGCGAGCAGCGCCTTGGCCTCCTCCTGCAGGAGCTTGCCGCGTATGGCGTTCGCGATGTCTATGTCGAACTTCGTGTGGTAGGTCATCACCACCGGGACCTTTATTCTGTCGCGCAGCGAGCGCGCGAGCATCGTCGAGGTTATCGGGCAGTGGCTGTGGATAATGTCAAAGTTCCCGGCCTCAAGGGTTTTCTGCACCGCCGCCGAGAACGGGAAGCCCGCTCTGTAGCCCACAAGCTTCGTCATGTCAACGCTCGGATAGCGCACCACCGGGAAGGGATAGACCGAGTCGTCCGCCTCCGGGTTATCGGGCGTGACGACCACGGCGCTGCCGAATTTCTCCGTGATTATCTGCGCGTAGTTCGTGACGGCGTTCGCCACCCCGTCTATCTCCGGCGGAAACGAATCGTTTATCAGGCATACGTTGAGCTTTGGCATAGGTTTTCCTCCGTTGATCAGGCTTTTCCATGCTTGATCGCGCCGGTGCGGTAGGCCTCCAGCAGCTTTTCGAGCTCCGCTATCTGCGCTGCGATCTCGCAGCCGTCGTCCGTATCGGCGATCTTGACGCGGTTGGGGTAGGTCTTGACCGGTATCATCCGCGAATGCATGTCGAGGTTATTATATATCGACTCCTGCAGTGATGTAAAGGGCTCATGTTCGGAAAGATACATCTGGTGCGAATTTGAGACCAGCGTATAGCCCGCGATGCCGGTGACGGACTGGTACGCCTTGGACAGTCCGCCGTCGATGATCAGCAGCTTCCGTCCACCTTTATCGGGCTCTCGCCTTTCTTTATCTTGACCGGGATGTGCCCGTTCACGATGACGGCGTCCTTATCCGTTATCTCGAACTCTTCGAGTATCCTGTCGGCCATCTCGCGGGTATAGGCCAGCTTGGTATGCGTCGGAGACCTCCTTGTGCGTCTGCTTATCGTCGAGGAAAAGCGCTCGAGGTTGCCATCTTATCCTTGCCGAACAGCGGCGACTTTGCCCCCGCACCAGAGGTACCACATAAAGTCGCAGCCGCGCCGCCGCTCCTCCGAGCCCTCCTCGCCGTAGCGTCCCTGACGGGCGAGGCGCTCGCAGCAGTCGAACAGCAACGACTTGCCCGAGCATACATCCCCGTAGACGTTCAGCGTCGTGAAGCTGCCGTCCGGTTCCATCGGTATGCAGCCGTGGAACATCAGGCAGTTATTGTAATACTTATACATCGAGCCTTTCTTGTATATGAACTCAATGTGCCGCTGGAGCTTCTCGCAGTTGACGAAGGAGCTGACGAGCCCCTCTATGACCTTTGCCTCCTCCGGGCTGAGCGCGTAGGGAGACGTGGGATCGATCGTCGGGAAGTTCGTGTCCTTGAGCGGATACTCCTGCCCGCCGATCCTGAGCGCACCGCGTTCAAGGTCGAGCTTGTCGAGCAGCAGCCGATCCTCCATCTCGTATTCCGGATGCGCAAGGATATCCTGCCCCTCAAGCTTGAACTGTATGATGCTTATCGCCTTGTGCATCTTCGCTATTACCGCATCGCTGTGATCCTCATAAGCGTCCGGGTTCGAGCGCTTCGGCGCGAAGCATTCGCAGGGGTCGTCCTCATAGACGCGCATGGCGAACATCGCCAGCGGCCTGATGTTTATCCCGTAGCCGTCCTCAAGGAAGTCGTAGTTGTTGTAGCGCAGGCAGATGCGCACGGCGTTTGCGATGCAGCTGCGGTTCCCTGCCGCCGCACCCATCCAGAGAATGTCGTGGTTGCCCCACTGGATATCGACATAGCGCTGCTTCTCCAGCTCGTCTATCACCAGATGCGGGCTGTCGCCGCGGTCGAATATATCGCCGACGATGTGCAGCTTATCGATGACCGAGTTCTGCACAAGGTTGCACAGCGCAACGATGAACTTGTCGGCTCTGCCTATGTCTATGATCGAGTCTATGATCTGGCTGTAATATTCCTCTTTTGTTGAAGTCCTTGCTGCCGGTGGTCATAAAAGCTCTGTTATGACGTACTCGAAGTCTTTCGGCAGCATCTTCCTGACCTTTGACTGCGTGTATTTCGATGTCGTTATCTTGCACACGGATACGAGCTGCCGCAGCGTTATGGTGTACCACTCGCGCGTCGCCTTTCCGGTCTCCTTTATCTCCTGCAGCTTCAGCTCGGATAATATATCAGTGTCGCGAGATTATCCCTGTCGCTTGAGGACACGAAGTCTCCCAGCGCCTGATCTATCTTGCGGCGCACCGAGCCCGAGGCGTTGTGCAGGATATGCCTGAAGCCCTCGTACTCCCCCGTGGATATCGCTTATGAAGTGCTCCGTTCCTTTCGGCAGGTTAAGTATCGCCCGGAGGTTGATTATCTCCGTGCTGACCGCCTGAATGGTCGGATAGGTTCTGGATAAAAGCCTGAGATATTTTCAGTTCGTCCCTGCTCAGTTCCATGTCCTTCATGTCCGCCTCCTCAGCACAAAATTTTTACGTCTTTGGTAAACTTAAGTATACCGTCATTCCTCGAAAACACAACCTTTGTTTAGTATGCGTCAATAGCGGCTTTGGTCGATGCAAAGGCATGATATCTCAATGCTTCCGCGCTCTCCCCGTCTT
>VOFB01004259.1_pt1 | contig 10820 bp, 19 predicted proteins | sample 5384141 | NCBI WGS metagenome assembly VOFB01 (sample SAMN12384721, study PRJNA508395) | human gut metagenome | isolation source: healthy gut A | host: Homo sapiens
CGAGCATGAGCACGGCCACGATGGGGCGGTTCTCCTCGCTCTTTTCCTGGCTCGTCCTGCTCAGTCACGTCCATCAATAGGTCAGCGCGAAGTCCCGCACCGCTGCGCCGCTGCGGCTTGGATGCGTGAGACTGCCGAACACGCGGAAGTGCCGGTTGTTGACGACGACCGTTTCGGGGCACTCGCTCTTTCCCTCCAGCAGCCATTGGGCGGGGAAGCCAGCGTATCCTCCAGCCGGTTATCGAACAGATTCTCCCTCATGCCCGTGAGCTGGAGGAAGCTCTCGTTGCTCCACAGCACCTCCTGCGTATCGGGCCGGAAGACCATCATGGCAAAGGGGGCCGAGAGCATGGAGGACTTGCCCGCGCTCGCCACATCGTCGGTCATATCCTCGACGTAGCGCTGGATGCCCTCGCGGCGCTTTTGCGCCGTGCGGCGGAAATAGACGTAGGTAAGCGCCATCACACCGGCTTCAACAAGGCCGAGGATCGGCTCGATCCACAGCGTCACCGCGCAGAAGACCGCGGCAAGAAGAAAATACAGCCGCATATTCGGCTCGGTCAGTTTATTGACTTTCTTACTCATAAGGCATCCTCCCTGCTTCATCGGCAGCACAAAGGCGGAACAAATACGAATAGATACTATATTGTAGCACACGGGCGCGCAAGGGCGCAATAGGCTTTCCGATAAAAAATTCGTCCGGAAAAGGGGCGCATGAAAAAGTGTGTACTTTTTTCCAAAAAACGTGGTATACTATAAAAACACAAATTGTATTGAGCCGCCATCGCGCGGTTTGAATAGAGCACAAGTCCATAGAGAAAACGATCAGGGCGCCGATGGTGCGATGCGCTCCGCGGAACAGGGCGGAGCGCGCAGCACGGACGTCGTTGTTTCCGTGCGGTCATTTCCGCGCGGCGTGGACCGAATGCTCACCCAATTTTTGAAGATCCATAAGGAGTGAATGCATTTTTGGCAGAAAATTTGAAGATCATCCCGCTCGGCGGGCTGAACGAGATCGGCAAGAACATGACCGTGTATGAGTACGGCGGCGAGATCATCGTCGTGGACTGCGGCATGGCCTTCCCGGCGACGATATGTACGGCATCGACCTTTGTCATTCCCGACGTGAGCTACCTCACCAAGCACAAGAACCGCATCCGCGGTCTGTTCATCACCCACGGCCACGAGGACCATATCGGGGCCATCCCCTACGTCCTCAAGCAGGTCAATATGCCTATTTACTGTACCCGCCTGACCGCGGGACTGATCCGCCTGAAGCTCGAGGAGCACGGGCTTTTGAAGTCCACCAAGATCGTCACGGTCGAAAGCGGCATGACGGTCAAGGCCGGCAAGTTCAGCGTGGAGTTCATTCATGTGAACCACTCCATCGCGGACAGCGTGGCGTTTGCCATCCACACCGGGCTCGGCACCGTCGTCCACACGGGCGACTTCAAGATCGACTCCACGCCCATCGACGGCGAGGTCATCGACCTCGCGCGCTTCGGTGAGTTGGGCAGCAGGGCGTGCTCGCGCTGCTCGCGGACTCCACGAATGTCGAGCGCCCCGGCTACACGATGAGCGAGCGCACGGTCGGCAAGACCTTCGACCGGCTTCTTCGCCGGCTGCAAGCAGCGCATCATCGTCACGACCTTCGCCTCCAACGTCCACCGCATCCAGCAGGTCATCGACGCGGCGGCGGCGGTCGGCCGCAAGGTCGCCGTCACGGGCCGCAGCATGGAAAATGTCACCAAGGTCGCGGTCGATCTCGGCTACATGAAGCTGCCCAAGAACACCGTGACGGATATCAACAAGATCAAGGCGCTCCCGCTCGATAAGCAGGTCATCGTCACCACCGGCTCGCAGGGTGAGGAGATGAGCGCGCTCTACCGCATGGCGTTTTCCCAGCACAAGCAGATTGAGGTCGGCCCCGGCGACCGCGTCATCATCTCGGCTTCCGCCATTCCCGGCAACGAAAATACCGTCTCGCGCGTCATCAACGAGCTCTTCCGCAAGGGCGTCGAGGTCATTTACGACCGCGCGGATATGCTCCACGTCTCCGGCCATGCCTGTCAGGAGGAGCTGAAGATCATCCACGCGCTCACAAAGCCGAAGTATTTTATCCCCGTACACGGCGAGCAGCGTATGCTGCAGATCCATAAGAACCTTGCCATGTCCATGGGCATGGACCGCAAGAACATCGCCATCTGCGAAAAAACGGCGACGCGGTGGAGATCACCGCCCGCACAATGAAGCTCGTGCCGGGCATGGCGCCCGCCGGTGAGATCTTCGTGGACGGCAGCGGTGTGGGCGACGTCGGCGCGGTCGTCCTGCGCGACCGCAAGCACCTTGCCGAGGACGGCATGGTGGTGGTCGTGCTGCCCATCTCCGCGCACGACGGCTATATGCTCGCCGAGCCTGAGATCATCACCCGCGGCTTCATCTACGTCAAAGGAGTCCGAGGAGCTGATGAACGAGCTGAAAACGGTGGTCATGTCCGCCGCCGAGGGCGTGCTGGGTCGCCGCAGCCGTGACATCGGCGAGCTCAAAGGGCGCGATCAAATCGGGCGTGAGCAACTACCTGTTCAAAACGACCAAGCGCAGCCCGATGGTCATTCCCGTCATCACAAAGCTGTAAAGAGTCAAGCAAAAAGCAGAGCGTTCCGCGGAACGCTCTGCTTTTTCAAAAGGCGGCGGAATGGCTTGCGTTTGCGCCCCAGCGTGATAGAATGTTTTGCTGAAAAATAAAAGGAGGATTTCCTTTATGAAACTCGGTATCGTCGGCTTGCCGAACGTCGGCAAGTCCACGCTGTTCAACGCCATCACGAACGCGGGCGCGGAAGTCGCCAACTACGCCTTTTGCACCATCAACCCGAATGTGGGCATGGTCGCCGTCCCTGACCACCGGCTGGACAAGCTTTCCGAGATGTACCACCCGGAAAAAACCACTCCGGCAGTCATTGAGTTTGTGGACATTGCGGGTCTTGTCAAGGGCGCCAGCCAGGGTGAGGGCTTCGGCAACAAATTTTTGGAGAATATCCGCCGCACGGACGCCATCGTTCACGTCGTGCGCTGCTTCGATGACGAGAACATCATGCACGTCGTGGCCGACGCCAGCACGAACGTGCCCGTCGATCCCATCGGCGACATTGAAACGATCGACCTCGAACTCATCATGGCCGACCTGGAGATGGTGAACCGCCGCGTGGAAAAGGCCGCGAAGATGGGCAAGGGCGACAAGAAGTTCATTCATGAGGTGGATGTATTCAAAGGCACTCGCCGCGCACCTTGACGCCGGTAAGAGCGCGCGCACCTTTGAAGCCGACAGTAAGGAGGACGCCGAGCTGATCGCCACCGCCGACCTGCTCACCCTCAAGCCCATCATCTACGCCGCAAACATGGACGAGGACGGCTTTGCCGACAAGGACTCAACAAATATTATAAGCTCGTTGCCGATTTGGCGGCAAAGGAGGGCGCGGAGGTGCTGCCCATCTGCGCCAAGCTCGAGCAGGACATTGCTGAGCTGGACGGCGACGACCGCGCCATGTTCCTTGAGGAGCTGGGCATCGAAAAGTCCGGCCTGGACCGGCTCATTCAGTGTTCCTATACGCTGCTGGGACTTATCTCCTTCCTCACCTACGGCGAGGACGAGTGCCGCGTGGACCATCGTCAAAAGGGTATGAAGGCCCCGCAGGCCGCCGGCAAGATCCACTCCGACATCGAGCGCGGCTTCATCCGCGCCGAGACCATCAACTTCTCCGAGATGATCGCCTGCGGCCCGTGGCCGCCGCCAAGGAGAAGGGGGCTGCTGCGCAGCGAGGGCAAGGACTACGTCGTCAAGGACGGCGACATGATCTTTTCGCTTCAACGTCTGAGCTTACAAAACGGGGAGATGCCATCTCCCCGTTTCGTTTGCCCCTCCTGTAAACCTCATATAAAAATTTTAGGTTGACAGAGACGCCGTGCTGTGCTACAGGCGTTTACGGCAAGACCGTGAAGAACAACCCCGACATCTCGGAAGAGGACAAGAAGTATATCTTTGACCAGCTGATGGCCAACTTCAACGGCGAGTGCAGCGAAGTCGGCATGTACCTTGCGATGGCGCGCGTTGCGCACCGCGAGGGCTATCCCGAGATCGGCCTGTATTGGGAGAAGGCCGCCTATGAAGAGGCGGAGCACGCCGCGAAGTTCGCCGAGATGCTCGGCTCCGACCTCGAGCCCAACATGAAGGCAAGCACGAAGGACAACCTCAAGTGGCGCGTCGACTGCGAGTTCGGCGCCACGAGCGGCAAGTTTGACCTCGCCCTGTGCGCGAAGAAGATTTCTCCCCTCCTTGTTCTTATCCCATTATACAAATACAGAGCGATGTCACCCGCTCTCCGTATTTGCTGAAAAATTCCGATTCTCTTAGAATATCGAAATCACTGAGATTATTTTTTCTTCAAATCCTTCAGCACTCTCCAGCCAGAGGTGGAAAAGCCAATCTCAAAGTAATAGGCATCTACGATCTCATAATCCCAATCGGCCATAGCAAACCATATATTTGTCCTGAGGATAAACAACTTTCTCCGTCAATTCGATCCAGCCGGAAATCGGATCGTCTCCGTTCTGGCGTACCACGCCCTTGATCTTGCTGCCGACATTGGGGTGCGTACAGCTTGCGCAGGCGTCCGGGAAGCGATTGATATGCACCTCCGTCAGTTCGGTATTGTAGCCAAGCGTCGGGCCCCTCTCTACCCCCCAGTCGCGGTCTGCCATATCTTCGCCAGATAGTTGCCGGGCTTTCCTCAAATTTACGGAATACTGATGAGGCCCTCCTGCATGGTGGTATAGTCAGCAGACGTCCCTGTCACCCCGCACCATACCGCTTGCGGTATTGAAGCGGTGAGCGCCATATCCCTTTTTCCGCCCATTTGCAATAATCCTTCCGAAAGCGCGTTTCTCCCATTTCGAGGATGTGAGTGGTGTGACGATACCGCAGGACAAAGTCCGAAAGCTTGTGCCGCCCCTGCATGGTCGTTCATGAGCTCCTGCATACCGGGCAAAACCTGATCACAGGGCATTAAAATCGACCTTTGCCTTGATCAGCATGGAGGTCATTTGGTAATATTTGCCGCGCCAGAAGCTGAAGCTCCCGATATGTATCCTCCGGCAGTCTGGCCGGTTGAAGCTCCCTGCCAATAGGCCAGACCGTACAAAGCGATCTGCATGGCGTCGATCCGGTCGGTCTTCACCTTGCGGATACTTTGTGAGCAAAACCGCTTCATCCGCAGCGAATTGACGACGGAGACGAATATTCCGTTCTCCAACAAAGCGGCCACCACCGGGCAATGGTAGCTGCCGGTGCTTTCCAAAACGGCACGAACCTCTTCACCGCTGCGCGCAGCAGCGATACGAGCTCCGACATTCCTTCCCTTGTGTGCTGAACTTCAAAACGGAGCGTACACGATCTCTCCTCTGGTTCATTCCGCACACGGTGCTTTTTCCTTTGGACACATCGATCCCGATACTGGAGCATGGGCATTCTTCTTTCCTGATAAAATAATGGGCCTTTTGGCATCCGGGGCCTTTCCATCGCTTCGGGACACTTTGTCTCGTTTGACGGTTTGGCTTGTCAGGGGCCGCTTTATCGCCTTTGGGGTGGGCGGCCCTTTGCGAGCCCCAGCCGATTTTCTCCGATTTTTGATTTTCAGTCGCAGCCTTTTCCGCTGGCGGACGGCCACGGCGCGGCTTTTTTGGTTCCTCCGTATTGGCGGGCTGCGGTGTTTCTCCGGGGGCTGCCGCCTCTGGCGTTTCAGGGGTTTCCGACTTTTCGACTTCGGCGCGGGCGTTCTGCCTCTTTTCCGCCATAAGTTCATTGATTTTTGTCAAAGGACACAACCACATCGCCGGACTCTCCAGGTATGGCAGGCCCGGTCTGTCTGCTGGGGCCTCGACGCTGCGGCCTGTTCCGGTGTGGTGATAGGCCCGGCGGCCTCCGGGGAAATAGCACAAATTTGAACGCTAAAATTTTGTAGTTATTTTGTGCCTCCTTTCAGTCTATCCACGCAAAAGCCGCCCGTTTTTCATGCCGGGCGGCTTTTTGCGTAATGTGATAGATCAAATATTATTTTTCTGGTTTGTAGGTCTGAAAAGCCTTGTATTTACAGTGTTCTAATAGAAGTAATCATAAGATTCATGATTTTATAAAAGCTTGTCGGCTGTTGCCTGACAGGCGGCAAACCTCTCAGCTGCGGCGCTTTTCCCTCGCGCAGCTCACAGTGCGCAAACCCGTCGTCTGCGGCAGCAGTAGATCAAAACGCCCGATCCGGTTGATCTTCAGATGCAGCCGCTCCGCCGATAGGTCGAGGATATGCCCGCCCTGCGTTTTGTCGCTGCTCAGATAATGAAAAAATGCCAATCCGGTATGCAAATGCCGTCCACATACCGCGGGCACCAGACGGCGATCACATTGCCGCGGGTGTTTTCAAAGCAAAATTCGTTCCGGCTTTTCGCCGCCTCAGAAAGCACCGGGTAGGGGCTTCCGGCAGCTGTTCCAGCTTTGCGTATGCATAGTCTTGAAAACGCCGCCGGCCTTGATCATATAAAAGAGATTGGGATTTCCCTGCACAAACGGCGCAAGCATCTGCTTGAGCGAGGTAAGATCATCGATGCCGTTCAGCGCTATCTCCGGGGCGTTTTCGTCAAACACCATGGCTGCGGCAAACGCCATGCTGTCCTCCGGCCTCATAACGGTGACCTCGCCGTCCGGCGCTGTCTTGTAGGCTGCGCCGTTTTCAAAGTTATCACGCCGTCCAACGCTGTGCCGATGCCGACCCCGGTATCGGCACAGCGCAGAAGCTCCCGCACACTGATGACCGTATCGAAATTCCCAAGCGCCAGCGCGTTCCATGTAGACGCCTGAAACAGTGTTTTCACCATACTGCCATATCCTCCTCGCGAAAGGAAAAAGGCGGTCTGCCTTTCCTGTTGCGGAAGGCAGACCGCCTTTTCTATTGACTTACTCGATGGCGATCTTACTGCCGGAGGCGAGCTTCTTCGGCTCCTCCTTCGGGATCAGCACGGTCAGCACACCGGACTCGTACTTGGCCTTCACGTCCTCGGGCTTCACGTCGCCGACATAGAAGCTGCGGGAGCAGGCACCGGAGTAGCGCTCCTGACGCAGAACGCGGCCCTTCTTGTCCTCCTCATCCTTATCAAGACCCTTTTGGGCGCTGACGGTCAAATAGCCGTCCTTGACATCCACACGGATCTCATCCTTTTGGAAGCCGGGCAGCTCCACCGCAAAGCGGTAGGCCTTGGCGTCGTCCGTCTCGCGGATGTCGGTCTTCATCAGGTTTCTGGCGTGCTTGCCGAACAGCGGGCTGTGACCGCCAAAGAAGCTGCCATCAAAAGAAATCATCAAACATGTTTTCACCATAAATGCTGGGTAACATAACAATTCCTCCATTCAAGATGAAATATGGGATTCCAATTTATGTGAAGCACGGCGGCGTGGTATCAGCCGCGCCGCAGCAGTGCCTGCCGATCAAATGTCCTTTGTTCTGGAAATGCAGGCGTAGACAATGGAACTGACCCTCCAGCAGAAATACGATGCCGACCGTCATGCCCATGGCCGCCACGCTGACCCACGGATCCATCAGGCAAATGAAACCGGCAAGCGTCAAAAAGAATGCCGACCGCAAGAACCCAACCCCAGGCGCGGACACCAAGGGCGCGCAAATCAAACGAACTGACGCACTGCGACACGCCAGAAAACAGCAGCCACACGGTAAACAGGATGGGCAGGGACATCATCGTGAACCACTGGTTGAACAGCAGAAACAGCGACATGACAACCGTCAGCATACCGTCCAGCAGCAGCCAGCCGGAGCCGAGCATCACGCCGCTTGCCGCGGCAAACACCACGATCTCCGCAACGCCGGACAGCAACAGGAATATACCAAGCAGCAGCCCGCCGAGAGCAGCGCCACGTCCTGATTGCACAAGCAATAGATGCCCGCGGCGATCAGCAGCACACCGGCCGCAACATTCAGGATACGCATGGACTTTGTACTCATAACGCCATCTTCTTTCTTTTTCTCTTTTCTGCTGTATAGTTTAGCTTTTTCTGCGGTAAAGACAATACGCCGCCGGTACAAGAAAAGAATAGAGCTTGTGCCAAAAAGCACAAGCAAGAACGAGAAAGTATGGACAGGAAACCATTCGGACTTTAATATGTTTTACAAAGCTTCGATAGCATTGTTCATAAATTATGTGGTATAATTTTATGAATTAGAATATAAAGATTGAAATTGCAGGAGGCTAATTATGAAAAACAAGGGTTGGAGAGCTTTTCAAATCATTCAGCTTATATTTTTCTTGTTTTTTAGTGTGTTCTTATTTGCAAGAACAGTAGATGGGCATGGAACTGTACAGACATTAGAAGTAAAGCTGATTAGTTTTGCTGTATGGGCGGCTTTTTTATCTTGGCGTCTTAGCCATAGAGTGGTTGATCTACTTTATTGTTCGACGCTCTAAAAAGCAAAATTAACATGTGCCGATCTTTCTGTCAGAAGTCCGGCAAGTTCTTCAACACACAGCAATTTCCCACATCAGTCAAGCTGTGCTTTTTTGACAGCAATATCCCCGGATGGCGCATAGCCATCCGGGGATATTTTTTCAGGTATGTATCGGGAGCTTCCGCGGAATGATCACTTGGTGACGACCAGCTTGTCGTCCTCCACGGCCACGGCGTCCTCCAACTTGCTCTGGATGGCGCGGCGCAGGGGACGGGCGCCGTACTTGGGGTCGAAGCCCTCCTTGGCCAGTTCCTTCACTGCCTCGTCGGAAGCGTCCAGATGAATGTCCATGGTCTCCATACGGTCCGCCACGGTCTTGAGCATCCGGCGGGTGACCTCCTCGATATCCTGCTCCGTCAGGGGGCGGAAGACGATGATGTCGTCGATCCGGTTCAGGAACTCGGGCCGGAAAGTCTGGCGCAGCTCCGCCATCACGGTCTCCTTGGCCTGAGCGTATGCTCCTCCGTTCTGCCGTTGATGCTGCTGCGATAGATGAAGCTGGCTCCTCATTTCTGCCGCAATTTTCACATTTCATAATCATCCCTCCGTGAATCTGTATATAAATCGTTCAAACTTTCCTTTCTGACACACAATTTAGCTTTTCCTCTTGCAAAAACAAGAAGCTGCCGATACAATAAAGAAAAAACGACTTGTACCGAATGCACAAGCCGAAGAAGGAGGCAGACCATGGAGGAAAAACGCTGGGAGTCGTGCAATGCAGAGGCGCTACTGGAGGAGTTCTTTTCGCAGGATGATCTCCGGCAGTTAGCGCTGAGCACAGGGGAACTGCTGGGCTGCCCACTTCTGGTGCTGGACGACACCTTTCATATTGCGGCGCACCACCTGCCGCTCGGCTTTTCCGATGCGCTCTTTGAAACCGCCGTGCGCCGCGGCGAGATCTCCTATGAGGCCGGCGCAATCATCAGCAGAAACCCAATGCTCACAGCCGGTTGGGCGGACTATGTCCAGCTGGCGGACAGCCCCTATCGGCGGCGTTTGCGCCGCTCGTCAGCGCGGGCGTGCGCCTCGGCTGCCTCATCTGCGTGGACACGGACGGACATCTGGAAAAAATTCCCGCTCAAACCTGGGAACTGGTGGAGCGCATCCTCGCCAAGCAGCTGTTTGTGGAGGCCAGCCGGCAGGACAAGCCCTCCGAGACGGCGGAGGACATCCTCATGCACCTGCTGGACGGCGGATTTTCTTCCGCCGCGCACTTCCAGCTACAGGCGTCCGGCACTTACCTGGCGGATTTCCACCCGCTGACCTTCGCCCCTCATCGATCTTGAGGCCTACCATAATGCGTACATGGGAAAGCGGCATCTGAGGGAGGAACTGGAGACGCAGATCCCAGACGCTCATCCGTTTCTGTACAAAGGCGATATTTTCCTCTTTCTGCACAGAGGGGATGCGGACACGCTTTCCACGCTGGCAAAGGAGTTTCAGCTCAAGATCCTCGTGTCCGAGCCGCTGGATGAGCTGTTTGACCTCCGGGGCTTTACCGCACGGCGCGCGAGGCGCTGGAGCTGATGCGGGATGAGCGTTTTCACGGGGAGCGGGTCTGCTCTGCGGCGCAGCTGCGTACCCCGCTGCTGCTGAAAAATCTGGAGGGGCGCGGCGACCTGATCGCGGTCGCGCTGCGCCGCCTTGCCGCCCACGACCGCGAAAAGGACACCCAGTACTGCGAAACGCTCTACTATTACCTGATTTGCTGCCGCTCTCTGAAAAAGACCTGCGACGCGCTCTACACCCACCGCAACACGGTGCTTTACCGCATCCGCAGATTGCAGGAGGATTTCGCGATCCCGCTGGAGGAGCCGTCCCAGCACGCCGACCTGCTGCTGGGCGTGTCGCTCATTTTGTTTGAGATCAGGGGGCCGGACTTTTTTCGCGCGCGCCGAAAACTGAAGCATAAAACCGGCGCGATCACGCGCCGGTCAGATAAAAAGGATGATATCATGAAGGAAAACAGAAAGCTTTTTTGAGAGAAGTCCTCAAGGACATCCGCCACGACATGACGGACGAAGAGGTACTGAACCTGCTGGCGGACAGTAAGATTTCCGAAAATCTCGCAGGCGAAAATGAAAAATACACCCTCGGTCAGCGGGCGGCAGACACCATTGCCAAATTTGCGGGCAGCTGGGCGTTCATCTTTTCCTTCACCGGCGTGCTGATTTTGTGGATGCTTGTCAACACGCTGCTGGCGGCAAAGGCGTTCGACCCCTTCCTTTCATTCTGCTGAACCTCGTGCTCTCGTGCGTCGCG
>VOFB01002253.1_pt1 | contig 10806 bp, 21 predicted proteins | sample 5384141 | NCBI WGS metagenome assembly VOFB01 (sample SAMN12384721, study PRJNA508395) | human gut metagenome | isolation source: healthy gut A | host: Homo sapiens
CCGATGTCGATCCCGAATTTGCGGCGCAGGTGCCCTTATTGCTTGGCGACGATGTTCGCTCGCGTCTCGTCGACCATCGTCGATTGCTACGCATGAACATCCGCATATTTTTGCGAGTTGGGGCTCTTACCGCCGATGATTTTAAGGAACTGTTGTAGCGCTATACCTGATGTTGTTGCGGTGACGTGCGCGATGTCGTTGTAACGCCGTACGCGATTCTGCCGTGAATACGCGCGCGATGTTTCCGACGGTAAGGTCTCATCCTCTTAATCAAGAATAAGCGGATAGCCCCCGGTGCCCAGATGGAAAAAACGCGAGTAATTGCGAGGGAAAAAACGACGTTGGCTTCAATGGAAATGAGGCAATTGTCGCGAGGAAAAAGAGAAATCGACGGATTTTTGAGCCAAATCGCCCGCATGTGGGCAAGGTTTCGGCAAGGTTGGCGCTAGTTGTCGCATGGGGCGCGGATGCGCTTATAAGCGGAATGGCGCGCTGACTTCATGCGATACGCCAGCTGCAATTTTTGCTTGTGGCGTTTTGTTCCGAAGCTCTTGGCGGCTGCGTCTTTCCGCCAGCATCAATAGCATGCGAAGGGGGTATGGCGGCAACTCTTGAGAGCGTCTCAGCAACGACCCCGACTTTTCGTCGATGACTTAATTTACTTCCCTTCTGCAGCGTTTCTCGCCGTTTGTTTTGGCGTGAGCTTCATCGACATTCGGGAGAGAATCATTCCAATGAGCTGTAGTCGTCGGGATCGCGCGCGGTGCATTTCGCTTCTGCCAGGTCGTAGGTGTTATTGAAGGGTCGTTCTTTGTTCACGAGCCACTAGCGGTCGGTCTCGTTTTCAATGGAGCCACTTCTTCTCGTCCGCGATGAATGCTTCGCCAGGAAGTTCCTGTGAATTGGCTTTGACGCGTGTTCGTCGAACCTCAGAGTCGATATTGCCCACGGCCGTACCGAGCGTCATGGGGCTTTCGCGGTATCGGCCTTCGCGCTTGGTGTTCGCTTGCGGTCTCTGTGCTTCGTGGCGGCGAACCGCTTGGCGCAGGTGACGTGAAATTGCTGTTTCCCATAGGGCTTTTCGCTGGTTTCGAAGGGGGCATTGCGGCGCTTTGCGTCGCGTGTGTCGCATCGCTTCTGTATTGTGTGGCTCGACTCGCGGTCGGTTGCCCGGTGCGCGATTTCCTTTGCGCCATTTTCTTGCTATTGGCTTTCTTGCTGTGAGTGGTATTGTGCCAATTTTGGGAGGGGCACCGCTATGATTTCAGCAGCAGCAAGCATAGCGACTGGCCCTATTTGATTGAACCCGTTCGATTGCTCTATGCGTCGTAGACGACATTTTTCGTCAGTAGGCAAACGGCGATTGCGCGAATGTAGTGAAGCGATTGGCATTGTAGAATGGATGGCACGTTGAATGGACTGGGTGTCGAAGATTGGTATACCAGCTCTGTCGAAAGAGGTGCACACATGAAAACGGCCACGTTGAAGTATCCGGGCGCCGATGGGAAAACGGCGATTAGCGCGCTCCTATGGAGCCTGACGCAGCCGAGCAGCCAGAGGCTCAGGAAGCCCGGAGGTTGCGATATTCAATGTTCGGGGCATCGTTCAGGTCGTGCACGGAATGTCGGAGCATGTCGTGCGCTACGCCCATTCGCGAAATTCCTTGTAGAAAGCGGTTTCGTGGGTGTGCGAACGATCGCGTGGGGCATGGAAAGCGTTTCCGACGCAAGACCTGGGCCATATGCCCGCTCGCGATGGCGCTGAGGTTCTCGTTCGAGATGTGCACGCCTTGCGCGGCATTATGCAGGCGCTTGTTTGGTAGCGAGTGCCCTATGTGATGTTCGGCCATTCATGGGCAGCTTCATTACGCGAAAAATACATTTCCGAGCATGGAAGGGCCTTGCGGCGGCGGTGCTCTGCGGCACGGGCCAGCAGGCGGCGGCGCTCTCGATGGTGGGCAATGCTTTGGCCAATGCGCTCGCGCGTCTGCGCAGAGCGCTAAAAGCGAAGCTCTTGCATTCCATGGCCGGCGGCGCCTATTCGAAGCCGTCAAAAACCCGCGTACCGATTTCGATTGGCTCTCTCAACCGATCCGGCACAAGTCGACGCCTATATCAACGATTTAGAATGCGGCGGAGATGTTCACCGTGGGCGGTTACGCCACGCTCACCGCTTACGGGCGAAGTGGTTTCGTGCGGAAAGTGCGCGTCCAGGGTCCCAAAGGTTTTGCCGCTGCTCTTTATCGCGGGTGGGGAGAGAAGATTGTAATGGTGATTGCGGGCGCGGCGTGCGGAAGGCCGCCGAAGAATACCGGGATATACCGGCGTGCAGTCGGTTGAGACGAAAATCTATGCCGGCATGCCACGAATTCTCAACGAACTGGTCGCGCACGCGTTATGGCCGATAATGGAAGCGTGGCTTGCAAAGCAAAGGAATTTAATCTGAGTGTTCGTTTTATCGGGCGGCAATTTCCATTTTGCGGTGCAATGCGCCGTGCATGCCTTTGGTTGCGATGCGAGCATGCAAGTAAGCATTTCATCGAACGCATGTGCGGTTGGGGCAGCGTTGCTTTTTGTGGCATTGCTCGCTCACCGAACGTGACGGTTCGCGTTACAAGTGCATCGTTGCAGAGTCGTATTGCGCCGCCTGCGTTTTTGGCGGCAACGATAGGAGAGTTCTATGCATCGTTTGACCGAAAATCACGCCCGCCGGGCGCTGGTGATGGAGGTTCAGCCTCGCTACCAAGCAGCGGCGCTTCGTCGCTTGGCGCATATGAAGATATGCACCAAGATTTGGAAGGCCAGCTGGAAGGCAATGAACGAAAAGCTCGCCGATATCGCGGGGAGAACAGCTCGGCCAAACCTCAGGCGCAACAGCTGTTCGCCCAGCAAATCGCCATTAAAGCGACGCTCGCAATACAGGCCTACGGAATTTCCTAATCCGTCCGTCGTCTTCTTCATTCGAAAGAGCCCTGAGCCCACAGCGGGCTACCGCTCACTTTGTTCGCTATGCGCCCGCTTCGCGGTGTTTCGTATTGAATAAGGAGCCGCGAACACCGGGCCTCAAGCTTCCTTCCGGATGAAAGAAGACGACTCCGTTTATGCTGGTGAGCGTGTTTGCTCGTCGCCTGGGGTGCGGTTTCGGTAGATTCGCACGAGCCGAAAAAACCACTAAATGTGGCTTTCGTGCGAAATCAGGAGACCGAGCCGAAACCGCATTCAGGCGACGAGCAAAGAAAGATCCATGTCGAAAAATACGTTCTTGCGCTCGACCAGGGGACTACGTCGTCGCGCGCCATCTTGTTCGACCATGCGGGCCAGCCAGTCGGCATCGCGCAGCATCCCTTTCGCCAGATTTGCGAAGCCTGGCTGGGTCGAGCACGATCGCGCGAAATCGCCTCATCGCAGCTCGGTGTAATAACAGAGGTGCTCGTGTCTTCGGGCGTATCTCCCGAAGAAATCGACTCGATCGGCGTACGAACCAGCGTGAAACTACGGTGGTTGGAATCATGAACAGGCGTTCCATTGCGAATGCCATCGTGTGGCAATGCCGTCATTACGACCGATATCGTCGGAAGTGTGCGCGCGGCCGGGTGTTCGAAGCTTATTCAAGCAAAACGGGCCTCATTCCCGGTGCATTACTTCTCGGCGAGCAAAATCAAGTGGCTGCTCGACCATGTTCCCGGGGCTCGGGCGGCCGAGGCCGGCAAGCTTGCGTTCGGCACGGTTGATGCACGTGGCTCATTTGGCGGCTCACGGGTGGGGCAGTGCATGCGACTGGCGTGACCAACACCGAGCCGCTGCGATGCTCTTCAATATTCATACGGGCGAGTGGGACGAAGAATTGCTCGGGATTGTTCGACGTGCCCGCATCCCTTCTTCCGAAGTGCGTCCCTCGTCGGGCGACTTTGGAATAACGGCCTGCGCCGCGGTGCCTGCTGGCATTCCGATTCGCGGCGTTGCGGGCGTCGACAGGCGGCCTTGTTCGGCCAGTGCTGCTTCGATCCCGGTCGTGCGAAGAACACGTATGGCACGGGTTGTTTTATGCTGCTCCATACGGGCCATACCGCCGTTGAATCGCAAAACGGCCTCGTAACCACGGTCGCCGCAGCGCTCCTGGCGCCGACAGGCTCGAATACGCCCTTGAGGGGCAGCGTGTTCGTGGCGGGCGCTTTGTGGTGCAGTGGCTTCGAGACGAACTCGGCATTATTCAAAACGCTGCTGAAAGCGAAGACCTTGCGAACAGCGTTCCCGATTCTGCGGGCGTTGTGGGTGGTTCCGGCGTTCACGGGCCTCGGCGCACCATATTGGGACTCCGAGGCGCGTGGTGCGATTTTCGGCCTTACTCGGGGCGCGACAGGGCGCATATCGCCCGGGCGGCACTCGAATCCATGGCGTACCAGGTTGCCGATGTCGCGGCGACCATGGAACGCGAATCAGGGCATGCGATTGACCAGCTCAACGTCGACGGCGGGGCATCGGCGAACGGCTTTTTGATGCAATTTCCAGGCCGATATCCTCAATGCCCAGCTCAATCGCCCCAAAGTGCTCGAAAGCTGGGCTTGGGAGCTGCGTTTTTGGCAGGGCTTTCCACGGGATTCTGGGAGGGGCACGGCTGGTGCGCGCCATGCGCGAGCGCGACGGTCGCTTCCACCCGCAATGATTGAGGCAGAGCGTGAAGAAAAAGCTCGCCAACTGGCACGCGGCGGTTTCTCGGGTTATGATTCACGAGTAATGAATAACGGCGGCATGGCCGCGCGAAGAAAAGTTGTCATGGCAATGAAAATCTCCATTGGCAGCGACCGCAGGTTTCGAGCGAGCAAGAGCTCGCGGCGTATCTGAAAACAGGGCTACGATGTCATCGACCGCGGCCCCGACAACGATGATCGCGTCGATTACCCTGATTATGCAGCCGCTGTTGCGCTGACGTGTCCAACGGCGTGCCGATCGCGGCGATGCTCGTATGCGGCACGGGCATCGGCATGGCGCTCGCGGCCGACAAAATCGTTGGCTGCCGCGCTGCGAACATCATCAACGTGCAGTTTGCCGAGCTGTGCCGTCTTTAACGATGCGAACGTCATCACCCTTTCCGGTCGTTTCGTTGAGCTCGACGTGAACAAACAAATCGTCGATACCTTCCTTACGACCAAATTCGAGGGGCGGCCGCCACGCTATGCGCGTGAAAAGATCATGGACCTCGACGCCGACGTGAACACGTATCGCTAGGCGCCAGCCACCATCGTTTTTCGAACGATTGCGTTAAATACCGAAGAAGGGCCCCCGCGGCTCCCTTCGGCTATATTGGACGGTTCCGAAACTCGCGCATGATGCGCGATGCCGTATCAAACGAAGGAGACAGCATGTCTTTGCTCGCCGAACAAGACCCTCAGGTGGCCGAGGCAATTTCCGAAGAGCTCGATCGCCAGCGCAATTCCATCGAGCTTATCGCGTCCGAGAATTTCACCAGCCCTGCCGTCATGCAGGCCATGGGCAGCGATGCTTACCAATAAATACGCGGAAGGCTATCCGGGCAAAGCGTTATTATGGCGGCTGCGCCAGAAGTCGACATCGTCGAGGATCTCGCACGCGATCGCGCGAGGAATTGTTCGGTGCCAAGTTTGCTAATGTGCAGCACTCGGGCGCCAATGCCAGCTGGCGGCGTATTTCGCAACCATCAAGCCGGGCGATGTCGTGCTTGGCATTAGCCTCGACAACGGCGGCCATCTTGACGCACGGTTCGCCGGCGAACTTCTCGGGCAAGCTGTGCGACTTCATGCCTATGGACTGGGCGAGGATGAGCGCATCGACTACGACGCCATCGAGCGCATGGCGAAGGAACTGCACCAAAGCTCATCGTGGGCGGCGCGAGCGCCTATCCCGCGTGATCGACTTTGAGCGCATGGCGCGCATCGCGCGACAACGGTGCGCTTTCATGGTCGATATGGCGGCCACATCGCCGGCCTGGTCGCGGCGGGGCGCATCCCGTCGCCTGTGCCGTATGCCGACATCGTGACCACCACCACGCACAAACCCTGCGCGGCCCGCGCGGCGGCCTGATTCTCACCAACGACAGGCTCTCGCGCCGAAAATCGACCTCGCGGTGTTCCCGGGCCCAGGGCGGCCCGCTGGAGCACGTGATTGCGGGTAAGGCCGGTTTGCGCTGGCGAGGGCGCTCAAGACGAATTCAAAAACGTATACATCGATAACGTGGTGAAGAACTGTGCCGCGATGGCCGATGGCCTTATCGATGGCGGCCTGCGTCTGGTGTCGGGCGGAACGGACAACCATCTGTGCTTGGTCGATCTCACGCCTGCCGACGTGACCGGCAAAGACGCCGAAAGCTGCTTGAAAGCGTCGGCCTTACCGTGAACAAAACACCATTCCCAACGAGCCCCGCAGCCCGTTTGTGGCGAGCGGCATTCGCGTGGGCACGGCGGCTGCTACCACGCGCGGCCTCGATGCCGAAGATTTCAACATGGTGGGCAAGCTCATCGCCGCGACCGTGTTCGCGAATGGCGATGAAGTGAAGCTCGCCGAAATCAAAAGAGGGCGTGAAGGCCATTATTGCCAAAGCATCCCTTGTCCCCGAGCTGTAATCAAGTTCGCGTGCTGATCGCGTGAAAACTGCGAAAAAGGCTCGCCGGCTCGGCATTCCGCTTGGCCGGCGAGTTTTTTTGTGCCGCATTGGCATTGCAGTATCATGAATGCGTTTCTATTCAAGAGGATGAGCCATGGCCAACGTTACGTACGACAAAAATTGCCTTACCGTGCTCGACCACCCGCTGGTCGGCCATAAAGACCGACGATTTTTGCGCGACGAAAGCACCGCCCCGCACTTCCGCAAAGCGTCCACGAGCTCGCGGGCTTCCGAGGCCTATGAAGGGCGACGCGCGATTTGCCGCTGCAGGTGCAGGTGAAAACCCCCATTTGCGAAACCGAGGGCGTGCGGCTCAAGGACGACACCTTGGCCGTGGTTCCCATTCTTCGATGCAGGCATGGGCATGCGGGGCGTGCTTTCAGTTGTTTCGGCCGCTGTGGGCGTGCTCGGCATGGGCAGACAGAAGGGACCCACGAGCCCATTCTTATTACGCAAAAATGCCTCAGGGGCATCAGAATCGCATGGCGCTCGTGATTGACCCCATGTTGGCTACGGGCGGCAGCGCTCTGGCCGCGATCGAAGTACCTTCGAGAGGCGGGCGTGAAAGACATTCGCCTGCTCGTTATGGTTGCCGCCCCAGGCGTGGCTGCCGTGAACGCCGCCGAGCCCGATGTTCATATTTGGGCTTGCGCGCTCGATGAGGCCTCAATGATGCTGCGTATATCGTTCCCGGCCTTGGCGATGCAACGGCGATCGCATCTTCGGCACGGTTTAGGTAGGAAGTTCTTCATGCGCGATGCGCAACATTTAGCTGGGACGAATATTTCTTTGAAGCTCGCCTTCGAGGTTTCGAAAGCGTTCGACGTGCTGCGTCGTGCGGTAGGTACCATTATCGTGAAGGACCGTCGCATTCTGGCCACGGGCTACAATGGCGTGCCTTCAGGGTTTTTGCGGCATTGCGAAGAAACAGGATGTTGCGCGAACAGCTCGGCGTGCTTGGCAGCCAGCGCGCCACAGGTATCAGGCCTGCATGCCGAGCAGAACGCGTCGTCAAGCCGCGCGCTACGGCATCGACATTTGAGGATCGTCGTCTGCATCACCACCGAGCCGTGCTCGGTGCGCAGTATCCATCAATGCAGGCATTAAGGAGATTGTGTTCGCCACCGCGTGTCCCGATAAACTCTCCGAAGAGCTGCTCGGCGAAACTGATATCCTCATTCGCTGCGTTGAATACTCCGAATAACGCGCGTTATTCATCGGCATGGGCGTTGTTGCGATGCCGCTTACGAGTTTTTTCAACTTTTAAACGCTTCCATTCATATGCGTAGTTCTTTGTTAAGGTAACGATTGTTTGCCGCCGGAATAGAGGCAAAACAACACGACGAAAAGTAAGGGGAGAGTGAGCACCGCAATATGCTCATCGCATTGATTATGACCGGTATCCAGGGGTTTCTGCCATTGTTCCTGTCTTTTGAGGTTATCGCGCCGTTCTACTTCCACGCACGCCCTCACTATTGGCCTGTACGGCCTTGCTGGCGTGCAATCTCTTGTCGCCACTTGTCGCGGGGCTTATCGCCTGCGCGATGCTTACACGCGACGAACCGTGGGTTTCGTGGCCAGAAGGCATCGTGTTTTAAGGCTGCGCATTGCGTTCGTCGTGTACAAGAACGATGCTCGCCAAACGCAAAGCGCGTTTAAGTTAAATTAGTAAGGAAGGAAAGCTATGGAGGGTCTTGCAACCGCTCTCGGTAACTTCGTCGAGGAAGCACAAAGGCTCTCGGCCCAGTTCGATCCCCAGGTCGTGTTCTATATCGGCCCCTGGGGCGTCACGCAGTATATTGTGTGGCTGTTCATCGCTCTGGCCGTGACGTTCGCCGTCGTGCTCGTTGCCGCTAAAAGGTTTCGTTGGTTCCCACCCAACAAATTCGTGAACACGGTTGAGTTTGGTTACGACTTCGTGAACAGCTCTATTGCTGAAAGACGTTATTGGCGAAGGCTTCAGAAGCATGTGCCGTTCCTCGCAACGTCTTCTTCTTTATCCTCGTCTGCAACATCTTGGGCCTCGTTCCTGGTTTCAAGACCACCGGCGCCATTTCAGTGCACCTGGGCTCTCGCAGTCATTTCGTTCGTGTACTTCAACTTCTATGGCATAGAAGACTTTCGGCTTCTTCCAGTACTTCAAAGAACCTCTGCCCGTCGGGCGTTCTAGTCCCCATAAACCGGTCATCTGGTTCTCCCGAGCTCTTCTCGATGGTCATTCGCGTGCTCTTACCCTTGCCGTCCGACTTTATGGCAACATGCTTGCTGGCCACATGATGCTCGCATTATCTTCCCAGCATCGCCACCACTTGCTTTATCCAGACGCGCTGTTCTCTGGTTCTATGGACCTCATCGCCGCCTGCCTTCGTGCTTTATGGTTCGCCCTGCTTGTTGTTATGTATGCCCTCGAGTGCTTGGTTGCTTTCATCAGGCGTTCGTTTTCGCGATGTCCTAATCGGCTTCCTATGTATCCACCGCGGTGCACGCGCACCCTAAGCCCAGTCGTTTGGCATCGACCGCCGCGTCGTTAAACCGCCCGCCCTGCGTGGCGCACGCCATAACTATGGTGTTGCAGCTGCACCTCAGCTGAGCAGCATTGGACTTGCCCCGACGCGACTTGAGAAGTGAGGGGCACGACAAGGAAACTGTGGAAATCACGCTCGCGCTCGCCGCACTGAAAGGTCGTCGGCTACGGCCTGCCGCCATCGGCCCCGGCATCGGCATCGGCATCGCCACCTATGGCCTTTGCACCGCTGCTGCCCGCCAGCCCGAGATGAAGGGTACGCTCATGGGCTACTTCTTCATCGGCGCTGCTATGTCTGAGGCGCTGGCTCTGCTCGGCTGGTTCTGTTCTTCATCGGCTAATCACGCGCTCGATTACTGCATGATTACTAAAAGAACAGGAGGCAAACGAGTTGAAGCATTTCAACAAGGCAGCTGGCAAGCTCAGCGCCGTGGCTCTGTCCGCGTGGTGCTCTCGCTCTGTCGTGCCCGACGTATGCGTTCGCTTCCCAGGGAGGTGGCATCGAAAGCCATTCTGCCTGAGATGAGCGAATTCATTCCTATGCTCGTCGCCTTCATTATTCTGTGGATCGTCCTGGCCAAGTTTGGCTGGCCCGTCTTCGACAAGATGCTTGAGAAGCGCGCGAACACCATTGCGACGACCTCCAAGAACGCTGAAGAAGCGCGCCAGGAAAGCGAAGCGCGTGCTTGCTGAATACCAGCAGCAGCTCCTGAGGCCAGTTCAGGCTTCCAAGATCGTCGCCGATGCCAAGAAGGCTGGCGAAGACGTGAAGGCCGACATCACCGCCAAGGCGCAGGCAGAAGCCGCCGGCATGATTGAGAAGGCCCATGCGGCCATCGAGGCGAAGAGAAGAAGGCCCTATCGCCGACCTTCAGGGTTCTGTCGCCGACCTCTCGATTAACGTCGCGGCCAAGCTCATCGGCAACGACTTGACCGATGACGAGCATCGCAAGATGATCGAGCGCTATGTCGCAGAGGCAGGTAGCTTCAATGCCAAATAATCGACTGCTCGCAAAGAAGAGGTCGCGACCTATTCCGGCATGCTCCCTTGACGCCGCCCTTGAGCAGGGTGGGGCAGAGCGCGTGCTTGAGGTTCGCGAGCAGCTGGATTTCGTGCTTCGCACCTACCGCGGCAACGCGGATTTGCGCAGGCGCTTGGCAATCCGGCGTACCCCTGAGCAGCGACACGTTGGCCGTCAACGTGTTCGATGGTATCGATCGCTTTGGCCGTCAGCGTTATCGCTGTCATGGCTGAGCGTGGCGACCTCGACAAGCTTTCTTCTACCGTGAATGCGTACCGCAACGCGGCCGAGGAAAAAAGCTCGGCGTAGCGGTTGTCGATGTCACCACTGTGGTGGCTCGACGATCACCTGCGCGAGGTCATCACCGAGAAGCTCTCTGCTGATCTGGGCAAGAAGGTCGTGCTGCGCGAGCATCGACGCTTCTATCCTGGGCGGCATCATTATGGGCACCAATGGAAAACGCATCGATGCAAGCGTTGCTTCCGAACTGGAACACGCGCGCATCGTGCTCAAGAAGAAAAACGATGGAGGTGAATGCTAGTGACTGAAATCACCGCGAAGTCTATCGACGAGCGCTGCGCAAACAGCTGGAGTCCCTCGACGAGCGTCGATGCACGCGAGGAG
>VOFB01002875.1_pt1 | contig 10806 bp, 12 predicted proteins | sample 5384141 | NCBI WGS metagenome assembly VOFB01 (sample SAMN12384721, study PRJNA508395) | human gut metagenome | isolation source: healthy gut A | host: Homo sapiens
TCCAATCTTCGACGTACCACCATCGGGTAGGAACCCCCAACTTAGGAACCGGACAGAGTTGCTGGGGCTTCCATGGTGCAATCCCCTGCCGGGGGCGTTCCCCCAGCTGATGGGTTCCCGTTCAGCCGGACGATGGTCATTTCCATGACACAGGCGTTGGCGCTGTCGTAAAGGCCGGTCCCTGAAACAGCCCAGGAAGTCACTTACCCAAAAAGGTCCGGTCAGGTTACCCGGAGGCCGAACTCCGGCAACCGGCCACCAGGCGGCCGTTTTGGTAGAGATAGGCCATCTGCACCGGGGTGCCAAAACTGCCATCGGGCGTAATGTCACCGCCGCTGGTGAGGACGTACAGGGCGGGCGGCCATCCAGAAGTTCCTCAAGGTCTTTGCCCGTGGGCGGACGGACACGGACGGAAGGGCCAGAAACAGGCATCGTCATAGGCCCCGGATGCGGCAGCCGTAGGCTCCATGCTGCTCCCAGGCGCATTTCTTGTCTGCATAGCCCCGGCGGAACACGCCATTTTTCGATGAGGGGGAGGGTGTCGCCCTCCAGGCAGCTTCCCTCCGGGTCAAAAGAAGGGCTCAAAAGAAGTTCTGGGAAGACCGGTCTACTTCAGGGGGTAAAGCAGTCGGCAAACAGCTTTTTGGCCCACCATGCCAGACCAGGGGGAGGCATTTCTGGCCTTTCTGCCCGTTGAGCCCTTCGGCCCAGGCCCGTTCAACATACCTGGGCTTCCCAGCACCGGTAGTTTTTTCCACATCGGGCAGGGCAATGGGATTTAGGTGAGCCTCCAGCATTTCGCCCGCCTCCTTCAGCACCTGCTCCAGGTCAAAGGTACGGTAGACGCTCCCGATTCCGGTGTCAAAAATGTTTACGGAATCCTGGGCCCGCACCAGAAGGCTCATCTGAACGGCTGCGTCCTGCCAAGCGTAGGAAAGGCCCCCGTCGTTTTGCAACCGGACCTCATCTTCCGTAAAGTTGATTTTATTGCTGAAGATGAACTGGGGAAAGTCCTGACGCAGTGTTTTCAGCAGCTCCTCCGCCAGCTGGAGGAATCGACCGGCATCCATGGCCGTGCCCCGGCGACAGGTCCGGCGTTTGCCCGTCTCCGGGCCCCAGGGGCAGGGAATCCGGCGGGACAGGTTGGCCTCCGCTTGCGTCCAGGCCTCTGGGGTGGGCTCACCCAGGACGCCGGAGACCCCCAGGTAGCTGCCGTCATAAACCCGGCAGCCGGACTTGTAATGGATTTTTTCGAATGGAGTCGATTTCTCCGCTGGTGACATTGAGGGGAGGTCTCCCGGAGAATTGTTTGATACAGCTCTTTGTACCATGATCCTTTCCTCCATTCCTGAACCTGACTGTTCCGGACCCGGACGTAAAGGTCCCCAACGGCCACCCGCAGGGGCCACTGCTCCATTTTGCCGCATCCGCCGGTGGACAGGGAGCACACCTTCACGTCTTTGGTGAGGCCGTCAATCTCATGAAGGGTGTGCATCACGCTGCCGGTTACCACGGAGATCCGCACTGGCTCGGCTAGCTTTCCGTTCCGGATCATATAGGCCTTGTTGGGGGCGATGGTGAGGTGGACATGCCGGAGCCGTGAGTTGAAATCGTGGATGTAAAACCCCAGCTCTATGGGCGCCAACAGCTCTTCCAGGGTCAGCTCCCCGCCGCCAATGTAGGTGGCGGTCATACGACAATTGGCTCATAGGAGAAGTTGATGGCCCGGGCATTGCCGGTCACCTCCTCGTTCAGAAGGGCAGCGGTGGCGGCGCTGTGGAGCCGACCGGTGAGAATGCCGTTGTGAATCAAGTATGTAGTGCGGGTCCGTGTGCCTTCGTCGTCATAGGGCACGCTAGCCGGAGCCTCGGGCAGTCCGGAATCCAGGATGTTCAGGATGGGAGAGCCCACCTGGGTTCCAATGGCCCACTCCTGCATCATGGTTTCCGACCCCAGCATCAGGTCGGCCTCACTTTTTTTGTGGCCGAAGCTTTCGTGGGCAAACACACCGGCTGTGACTGGGGAGAACACGCAGGTATAGGTTCCGGGGACCACGGGGCATTTTTGGCATAGTCAGGCTCTGGGTGATCTTTTGACGCATTTCCTCTTGGCGCCCGGCCAGACTGGGAAAATCCGTCTGATAAGTGTGGATGCTGTCTGCCTGGGGAACGTTCCCCTGCGGTGATGGTAAAGCCCAGGACCAAACTGGCCCGCTGGTGGTCAAAGTGCAGGTCTGCGCCCAGGCTGGACCAAAACCGCTTTTTCTGTGTAGGTGTCCAGATAAGTGGCCCGCCAGTTGGTGATCTCCGGTACCTCCGTTACCACAGGTAAATAGGACTGGAGCAGGGCAGCCTTTTCCTCGTTGGGTACTTGCCGCACATCTCTATCTTGATACCGGAGACATTCGTCCCGGTTGACCTCAAACCGGGTGACCACTGGGTCTTGACCGATGGCCGGATTGGGGGTGGCCAGAGACGCCAGGGCATCCAGCTCCTGCTGAATGTGGCCCAGGTTTGTGGTGGCGCTGTAATACCAGCGGTGTCCGTCCCAGACACGCAGAAACGCACCGGCTTCCCGGCTGGTTTTGTTCTGAGTCAAAGCCCCATTTTTCATACACAATGGAGGTCTGGAATACATCCTCCAGGCGGATATCGGCATATAGATCTTTGGGAAATCGATACATGAAGCTGCCTCCTTAAAGGAAAATCGTAGAATTGCCCATGAGGGTGGGCAAGTTCTCCAGCTTACATTGTACCGGTTGCACCGGAGCATGTCAATGAACAATTAGGCGTATTTCATAACTTGCCTGTTTAGAAATAGATGTACACCGGCAGTTTAGACGAATTTTGCGTTTTCCACTGAGGCTTCCAACGCAAGAAACATTTGTATTTCTATTGAAGACTGTCGAAAAATATCTCTTTGCCTTTTCCCGCTGCGGAGTTGCAAATCAAATGCTATGTGATATAATGAAAGCGGAAAACGCGCAACATTCAGAATCAGGAGGATATTACATGTCAGAAACGAAAAAATACTCCAGCGCTGTGAGATTGCTCAGGCCGACAAGTGGGCCATTGAGGATCTCTACGCCACGGACGAGGCCTGGGCGCCGACCTGGAGAAGCTGAAAGTCATGACCCAACAGCTGGCCGCTTACGCCGGTCACCTGGCGGACAGCCCGGCCAAGCTCCTGGCTTATCTGGAGCAGACGGAGGCTGTGGGGGTTCTGTCTGAGGATTTGGCCAATTACTGTATGCGGAAAGCAGATGAGGACACCCGGGATTCCAAGTATCAGGCCATGCAGGGTCAGTACATGAGCGCCGCTGTGGCCCTTTCTGCCGCTGTCAGCTTTGAGACACCAGAGATTCTCTCCATTTCCGACGAGACCCTGGACGGCTTTTACACTGCCGAGCCCAAGCTGGAGCGCTACCGCCGGTACCTGTGGAACATTCGCCGCCGGAAGGAGCACGTACTCTCCCTGGGGAGGGAGAAGCTCCTGGCTGCTGCGGGAGAAATGGCCAACGCACCGGAAAATATCTATAGCCTCTTTGCCGATGCAGACCTCACCTTCTCCGATGCGGAGGACAGCCAGGGCAACCGGCATCCCTGAGCCAAAAGGCACCTTCGTCTCCCTACGAGGAAAGCAGTGATCGGGTTTTGCGGAAGAGTGCCTTCCAGAATCTCTATCAGGGCTTTGGCAACTTCAAGAACACCGTGGCGGCTGTGCTGGCCGCGCAGGTCAAGCAGCTCCAGTTCTACTCTGAGGCCCGGAAGTACGAGGTCACTCCATGGAGGCATCCCTGGACGCCACCAATGTTCCCACCTCTGTGTATCTGAACCTCCTGGAGGCCGTCCATCAGAATATGGACAAAATGCACCGCTATGTCCGCATGCGGAAGAAGCTTCTGGGTGTGGATGAGCTGCATTTCTATGACGTCTACGCCCCACTGGTGGCCGGCGTCAACCGGAAGATCCCTTATGAGGAGGCCAAGCAGACCATTTACGACGCCCTGGCCCCCATGGGTGAGGGTTACCGGAAGATTCTGAAGGAGGGCTTCGATAACCGCTGGATTGATGTGTACCAGAACGAGGGCAAGCGCTCCGGCGCGTACCTCCGCCGGCGCCCGGGGTCCATCCCTTCGTCTGATGAACTACACTGGCACCCTGGACAGCCAGTTCACCCTGGCCCACGAGATGGGCCACGCCATTCACTCCTACCTGTCCAACCGGACCCAGAATCCCATTGACGCCGGTTATGTGATCTTTGTGGCAGAGGTGGCCTCCACCTGCAACGAGGCTCTCTGATGGAGCACCTCCTGAGCAAAACTACGGACAAAAGGGAGCGGGCTTACCTCATTAACCACTTCCTGGAGCAGTTCAAGGCACCCTGTACCGGCAGGCCATGTTTGCCGAATTTCGAGCTGAACATCGGCCGCATGGCCAGAGGGCCAGACCCTCACCGCAGACGTCCTCAGCGCCGAGTACCGCCGCCTGAACGAGATGTACTTCGGGCGGATATGGTCATCGATGAGGAAATCGCTCTGGGTGGGCCCGGATTCCCCATTTCTATTACAATTACTACGTCTTCCAGTATGCCACTGGCTCCGCCGCCATTGCCCTGTCCCGCCGGATTCTCCGGGAGGGAAAGCGCCGTGCAGGATTACCTGGGCTTCCTCTCTGGCGGCTGCAGCAGAGCCCCATCGATTTGCTGAAGGGCGCAGGGGTGGACATGACTCTCCCGAGCCTGTGAACCAGGCCCTGGGCTCTTCGGCGAGCTGCTGGATGAGATGGAGCAGCTGATGCAGGACGACCCATGGACGGCATCTTTCTTCCCACCCTACATACCTTTGCCATGAACAACATCTTCACCGGCTCCTTGGGCCCCTTTTCGCTTTCGGATCGTGCCTAAGGTGGTGATGTTGAACCAGAAGGAGGTCAACATGGAGGAGAGCTCCTGGAGGCTGAATTCTGGCATGGCCCATACTGCTATGAAAAAGTCAGATGGAGGGTAGCCATTCCTTCCCCATGTCGGAGGAGGGGCCGCCAAGCCCTAAAGGACTGGCTGGAATCCCAAGCCTAGCAAACAAATCTGCCGCCAGGCAGGGCGAATGGTTTCGCCCGCCTGTGCGGCAGATTGATTGCATTTACAGAGACGCTTATGAGGCATCCAGGTAATAGGTAATCTGATCCTGGTGGGTCTCAATGAGGCCGTTTTGTATGCCTCATAGGCGGCCTTCGCCTCTCTTCCGTCATGCCCGCCTCTTCGTACTCGGTCATGAGAACGGCCCTGAAATTTGCAACAGTCAGCCCTTCGTAAGACGATTGCCGCAGAAGCGTCAATATGTCTCTTCTGTCATGCGGCAGCCTCCCAATATGTTTTCCAGCTGCTCCCGTACCTCAGGGTACTCCGCTGCGATGCGTTTCTGTTCCTCGATGTCCGCGTTGATCTGCTCTTCCGTGGCAGCCAGGCCGGCTCGCTCCGCCTCATACAACAGAATCATCGCCCGCAGAATTTGATCCACCACCTCTTTTTCCGGCGGCTTATCGGCGTGGATGCTTCCGTCTGAGGAGTAGGTCATGCTGGCCGCTTCCTGTTTGTAGATACCATGGAGGCAGTGACTTTCTGACCCTGAAATGTCGCCAGGACGGCGCTATCCTCGTAATACCCTGTGGATAAGCTCCCAAGATACGCCAGCTTATCCACAGGCTCCGGCCCTGCCCGGTGGGATAGGATTGTGAATGAGAGGAGCGTAACTCCGGCAATGGCGATGATTCGTCACTTTCATATGATCCCCCCTCTAAATCAGTCCCAGCAATCCGGCCCCAACGCCCAAAAAGGCCGGACAGGCAGATGATGAAAATGGGATGGGCCTTCCGGAAGGCCAGGAGGAGGGACAGGAGAAAAACACCCAAGGCGACGAGAAAGCCAGGCGTTTGCACCACGTCAGGCTTACCCCGCCGGGAAAAACACCGTCAGCCCCACGGACACCACCGCCGCGGCGATGAGCCCCACCACTGCCGGGCGCAGGCCGGACATGCCCCCCTTGGACGATGGGGCTGGACCGGAACCGGGCGAAGCACCGGGCTACCAGCGAAATGATGAGAAAAAGGGGAGGACCACCCCAGGGTGGCGCAAGCCGCCCCAGAGGTCCCCGGTCACCATACCCACGTAGGTGGAGATGTTGACCGCAAAGGGCCCGGGGGTGCTTTCGCTCACCGCTACAAAATCCACCAGTTGAGTGTCCGTCATCCAGCCGTGGCTTGCCACTTCCGACTGAATGAGGGGCAGCATGCGTAGCCGCCCCCAAAGGTGAAGAAGCGCCAATTTGAAAAAAGGTCCAAAACAGTTCCCAGAAAATCATACCTGCTTCCTCCCCCACTATGGCCGAATGAACGAGCCCGCAGGCAGCGCACCCTAAAATCACCAGCAGCACGTTCACCCGGAACACCGCTGTGGCTCCAAAAGGCCGCCCCGGCCAGAAGATAGGAGAAGAGATTCCGGGGACACTGCCGGTACATGGACACCAGAGCTTTGCAAATGAGGGGCCAGAACCCCGGCCCGGATTCCGGCAAAGGCATATTGGACCACCCGGTTGCGCTCAAGGCCTGCAGCACCAGGGAGATGGCCGCAATCATGAGGAAGGAGGGCAGCACCACCCAGTGGTGCAGCATACCGCACCCCAAAAACCGGCGGTTTTGTAGCCCCAAAGGTGGCCGCGTTGATGGCGATGGGGCCGGGCGTGGACTCTGCAATGGCGATGATATCCAGAATGTCCCCGTCCGTCATCCACTTCCGTCTCTCCACTACCTCTTTTTGTATCAGGGGAATCATAGCGTAGCCACCTCCGAAGGTGAACGCTCCATTTTGAGAAAGGTCAAAAAACAGGGCCCGCATCGTCCCTGGCTGTTTATTCATCACTTCACCGTCCCCACAAGTCATTTCCTCTCCATTATGACACACCTGGGGGGGGGGGGGGGGGGGGGGGGGGGGGGGGGGGGGGGGGGGGGGGGGGGGGGGGGGGGGGGGGGGGGGGGGGGGGGGGGGGGGGGGGGGGGGGGGGGGGGGGGGGGGGGGGGGGGGGGGGGGGGGGGGGGGGGGGGGGGGGGGGGGGGGGGGGGGGGGGGGGGGGGGGGGGGGGGGGGGGGGGGGGGGGGGGGGGGGGGGGGGGGGGGGGGGGGGGGGGGGGGGGGGGGGGGGGGGGGGGGGGGGGGGGGGGGGGGGGGGGGGGGGGGGGGGGGGGGGGGGGGGGGGGGGGGGGGGGGGGGGGGGGGGGGGGGGGGGGGGGGGGGGGGGGGGGGGGGGGGGGGGGGGGGGGGGGGGGGGGGGGGGGGGGGGGGGGGGGGGGGGGGGGGGGGGGGGGGGGGGGGGGGGGGGGGGGGGGGGGGGGGGGGGGGGGGGGGGGGGGGGGGGGGGGGGGGGGGGGGGGGGGGGGGGGGGGGGGGGGGGGGGGGGGGGGGGGGGGGGGGGGGGGGGGGGGGGGGGGGGGGGGGGGGGGGGGGGGGGGGGGGGGGGGGGGGGGGGGGGGGGGGGGGGGGGGGGGGGGGGGGGGGGGGGGGGGGGGGGGGGGGGGGGGGGGGGGGGGGGGGGGGGGGGGGGGGGGGGGGGGGGGGGGGGGGGGGGGGGGGGGGGGGGGGGGGGGGGGGGGGGGGGGGGGGGGGGGGGGGGGGGGGGGGGGGGGGGGGGGGGGGGGGGGGGGGGGGGGGGGGGGGGGGGGGGGGGGGGGGGGGGGGGGGGGGGGGGGGGGGGGGGGGGGGGGGGGGGGGGGGGGGGGGGGGGGGGGGGGGGGGGGGGGGGGGGGGGGGGGGGGGGGGGGGGGGGGGGGGGGGGGGGGGGGGGGGGGGGCATATCCTACTTGCCGAAACGCAAGGCTCAAGTCAGCAACATTTACTTTTTTCTCTCCTGGCGCGGCGCAGCCTGGCTATGCTGGAGGAAGTTTCGTTCAGAAGGAAAATATGTTACGTTTTTACCGATCCTGCCCTACCGGTCTGTAAACCGCCGTTCCTCATCCGCCTCCCTTTGCCCGGCGCCTTCCCGGGGAAAGGCACGAAGCCGATTGGGAGGCTGCCCCAATTCCGGAGAAATCTGAACCTGCTCAGTAGCAACGCTCCCCCACAGATGACAGGGTGATTCCTGTCGTCTGCGGGGGCGTGTCATATGCGGCTTGGAAGGTTTACAAAAGGGACAGCAGGGCATAGACCAGTGGGCGAAGACGCCGGCGCACAGGCCGCCGATGGTGTGACAGAGGATGGTACGGCCGGTGAGGTAAGTGCACTTCAAGCTAGACATCATGGCCCGTGGGTGGACAGGTAGCCGCTCAGCACATGCACATGGCGGTGAAGACGGCAATGTCCTGTGCCCCGGTCAGACCGGAGGAGGACAGAAGGCCGGGCACCAGGCCAATGGCCGCCCCCAGCAGCGCCCAGGGCCGTAATGGGGACGGCAATGCCTTCGGCGCTGGTGAAGCCAAACAGCAGCTTCAGGATGAAGGAGAGCTTCTGGCCCAGCCAAGGCAGGACCGCAACGCCCTCATAAGGCTGCGCCGGTGTGGACGCCGCCTCCCCGGGGCCCTTGGTGAGCAGCAGCACGAAGGTGCAGATGAGAAGGACGCCGGGAATGATCTCCACGCCCATTTTCACACCGGAAGCGCCGCCTTCGGTGAGCGCGGCAAGCCGGGCGCCAAAGCCGCCGGGCCGGACAGACCGGGTGGATAGGTCTGCATGCTCGCAGCCCTCCGGGATATCCAGTAGGCCTCTGTGCCGAACACCTTTTTGGTGAAGCGCAGCATCAGCCGGGCGCTGACGATGCTTCCGAACACAGCTCCCAGGTTGCCTCCCAGGACCGCCAGGCCGCTGCCGCCGCCGGAGGGTCAGCTGCAGGCCCAGCATGAGGCGGTGATGACTGCGCCCATACCGAAGGCTGTGCCCAGATTGGTGAGAGCGGGAAGCTGATACCGCTTGAAGTACCGGCAAGCTGGGATCGTCTGCCAAGGCCAAAATGGCAGGATTGTCAGACAGGTAAGTTGTGACGATTCCAACGGAGGCAGCGCCAGGCAGCCGTATAGGACGCCCATGAGCGGGGAGAGTAACTTGTTGATGAGAGCCACCACGCCAAACTCCGTCAGCATCGCGCCCAAGGCGCCGGCCAGCACGGCGATGCCCATGATGTACAGCACGGTGTTGATGAGCAGATCAAAAGGCGGTATTCATCATGGTGTTAAGTAGGTTGATCATCCCCATTTATGGCCGATCAGACCAAAATCAGAATGAAAACGCCGAGAAATACGAAAGCTTCCACGCTGACGGCCTTTTCTGGCCTGCGGCAGGCTTCGTGCTGGGGGCGGCTTGACTCGCCGGACTTTCCATAGGAATTCCTCCTCCATTTGGTTTCCTGAATGCAGAACCTATTGTAGAGGATGGAGGCAGAAATTTCAACAAAAATATTCGCGTATGCAAAAGAAATTTTCGTCACTTTGCCCAGGAAACAAAGCTCCACACATCGTGAACACTTGTAGCGGAGCCTGGGCGCTGAAGAAAAGCTTTCAGAGCACGATATGGAAGCGTTCTTCCGTCGGGGATGTACGGCTTCCAAACGCACTGGCGGGGCAGGGCCCTGCCTTCCCCCGGGGGAAGCTATGGGTGCTTCCACGCCAGTCCAGTGGGGTATTGTGATCTCACCGATGGGTCTGACCCTGCGGTGGAATATGATATAAAACGGCGCGCCGCCCGGGAAGGACGGCGTGCCGGAAATTTATGATGAACGCTCTCACACGATCCGGCGTGCACCTACGTAACGACTGGCGTAGTAGTCGGAGGAGAGGCTGGAGATTTTGACGTAGCTGCCACCGGCGTGGATGAACTCGCCGCCGCCTACATAGATGCCCACGTGGGAAGCGGGAGCATCGGTGTTGTAGGTCCGCTCGAAGAAGACCAGGTCGCCGGGCTGCAGGTCGGGTAGCTAACGGCGTAGCCGTTTTCCAGCTGATCGGTGGCGGTGCGGTAGATAGAGTAGCCGCAGGCCCGCATCACATACTGGGTAAAGCCAGAGCAATCAAAACCGCTGGGGGAGGAGCCACCCCACATAGGGGACGCCCAGATATTCCTTGGCCTTGGCCACAATGGCCTCACCGGCGGAGTAGGAGGAGGAAGCATTGCCGGAGGATTCCGATTCGTAGCTTTCGGAGGATTCGGGTTCGGATTCCTGCTCGTAGCTTTCAGAAGTTTCGGGTTCGTAGCTTTCGGAGGACTCAGGCTCAGATTCCTGCTCATAGCTCTCGTAGGACTCAGCCTCGGACTCTTGCTCGTAGCTTTCGGAGGACTCGGGCTCCGCTTCGTAGCGCTCAGAGGACTCGTAAGAGGAGCTGCTGATGGGGTCTCCCCGGCGAAGTACTTGGGGCTGCTGCTGGAGCCGGTGTTTTCGTATAGGAATCTCGGTGAGATCCACCAGGTCGCTGCGGATGTAGCCGATCTGGCCGTTGTACTTCACCTTGTACCAGCCGCAGTTGAAGCCGATGATGTAGGCGTCCTCGCCTTCGGCCAGCTGATCCAGGATCTCAGAGGAGGTGGTGGGGCCGCTGCGCAGGTTGACCAGATATGTATTGACCTCTCCGTAGCCCAGCTCTACGTTTTCCCCTCTTTCACGGTTAGGTAGTCGCTGTGCATATAACCCTCCCGCAGGTTGTAAATGACCTTGTACCAGTCACCCTCGGACTCCAGGATGACCACATAATCGTTGCGGTAAGCAGTGGTGAGGATTTCAGTATCTGTGCCAGGTCCTTCCCGCAAGCGGAGGGCCGAGGCATCTACAATGCCA
>VOFB01001477.1_pt1 | contig 10800 bp, 15 predicted proteins | sample 5384141 | NCBI WGS metagenome assembly VOFB01 (sample SAMN12384721, study PRJNA508395) | human gut metagenome | isolation source: healthy gut A | host: Homo sapiens
TTTCATGTATTACTGCAATCCATAAATATGTTATGGCTACAAGAATCAACACGCAATTTTTGCCACCACCCGCCTGATCTGGGCAATAAAATATAGTGCCGACGCTGCCCCCATCCCATAATCAACCTATCCATACCGAAGATTATGACGCATCATTATCAATTAACCATATCTTCCACATACAAACAGGGCAACATTAACAGGCATACATCGCAAATCCTCTGGACGTCTGCAAATTCCATTATAATAAACTGTTATAATCTTAGGGTCTAAAAAGACACAAAAACAATACAACTAGAACATAATTCATTTCTAATGCCCTAAAAACAGACATACCGCATCCGCTTTAAATCGTTGATTATACGCAAAATAAAAAAGCCTGTTGAAAATATCATCACATAAGAAAAAACTTTTCCCATCCTCTTTAAAGACATCTGATAATGCCATCATGATCCATGGGTCTCAGTCTATGATTTCAGGACTGATGACATAACTCCTGTATTTTTCCATTCTTTTTTCCACAAACAAACATCCACAGGCAAATAAAAATAACAGCACATCCCAATGAAAATAACGATAGCTTTCCCTTTTGTCCATCCCATTGCTTCGTTAAAAACAAAATCCATAAAAAAAAAAAACAAATACCAACTGTCACTTTTCTGTCTATTTTTCTGCATTTCTGAATTGCCTTTTCCAACAATATCCCTATATAACATAAAGACTCTAAATATATACAGAGTCCAGTATTTTTCTCCAAAGCATAATTTTCTGTATTAACATATTTTTTTCTAACAGAATATCCCATGAATATCACATTATCCACAAATAAGTAGACTATTCCCATTACATTCATAAACTTGCCACGAAAATCCAGCCTTTTTCACTTCGTATTCCATTGAATCCATAGAAAAAGATACCTCTTCGCATCACGAATACGTATGCCTATGCGATATATCTCTATAGTTTCATTGCTTTCATCTCATTTTCTCCATTGTAAATTACAATGGGCTGTTCTTTAATATATTTTTTCTTTTATCGTATTCTAATATTGGTGTGTACTTGACACTGAACAATATAATTGTCAAATATAAATATCATGTCCTTGACATAGCGATTCATTAATGATATTTATTAACCGCATTATTCTTTGACAATATAATATCCATTTTCTTCTTCATGATATTCCCATCCTTTGCATTTTTATCATATCGGTTTCTGGAAAATCATATATTGCTTCTGATCCAAGAAAATACGTCGACTTTTAAATCCTCCCAAATACATCAAGGTAAACATCAGACATATTGTACATCCAAGCAGCGCAACAAACAGGTTTTTTCATTTTTGTAGTTTTTTCATTTTCTATCCCCTCAAGTTATTCCTTCATCCCACCTTTTCCCTCAAATGTATCACTCCAAATAATGCCGGTTATTTTCGCTAAAATCTGTAACGCCCAGAGCTCCAAGCTTGTTGCTATTCTTCCATGATTCAATAAATTCATAGATAGCTGTTTCCTATTTTCTTTTCTAACAGACGGTAGAGAAGAAGGCTGATGTAACAGGTCATGAAGTGTGCCTTGATCCGGTCATCTCTTCTGACATACACAGGTCTGGCTTCGAATTCAGTTTTCATGATTCTGAAGTTCTCTTCAATTTCCCAGCGCTGCTTGTTTATCTTTATAATCTCCTCGATATTTCCCTCAAGATTTGTCATAACCGCATAGAAACCATCGTAAAAGTTCTTCTTTGGCAATCTGTTCTCATCAAGCTCATATACTTTCTTTTCTGCAATTTCGCCATCATCTGTTACAGAAGTCTTTTTTACAAAGCGCATAGGATCATTTTGATTTTCCCCTTTCTTTTTTGCAAGGAGAACTGATAATCCTCTCTGCGCGCTCAATTTGGCGTGACCGGATTCTTTGCTGATAAGCTTTATATTTCGGAGAGTATGTAACGATTAGCGTCTCATCCAACTTCCTGTGACAACAGGAACTTCCTTGTAGTAAATAGAGTTAAAAACTTCTTCATCAGTCTCGTCCAAAGTGCTGATATCTATAAAATCTGCCGAACCGACTTTTCTGAACTGTGTTGGATTCAGGGCAATATCACGGTCTTCCTGCTTCATCTTTTTAAGGGAATGTGTGATGACATAAGCTCGATTCCCGATGCTGTTAAACGCTCGGTTATTGGCACTTCCAAGACCGGCATCTGAACAGAAAATAAATTCACTACAGTTAAAATCTTTTATGATTTTTTCTTCTCCAGAGGCTTAAGCGTCGTTTGCTCGTTTTGATTACCTGGAAAAATATCAAATGCAAGTGGAATGCCATCAGCATCCATAAACAGCCCCATACCAACAATCGGATTTGGGCGGTTCTCTTGCCTTTTCCATAGTGCTTCAAACCGCTTTCTTCCTCAATCTCAAAGTAATAATTCGTACAGTCATAGTAAAAGTATCTTCTGATTTCTTGGATGGATGAAGTTTGAATTTTTGTATAGTTCACTTTGGATAAAATCCGACTCTTCCGCGATTACAGACAAAGCTCTGTAAACATCCTGAATCTCATACTTTGGTGGTTCAAGAAGCGTTTTGCAGAAGTTATAACTGCTGAGCTTACTTGAAGGAGAGAACTCTTGCATAAACGAGATCAGTTAGAATCGCATGAAGATCATACTTAAATTTATGGTGTCCTTTAATCACACGGCAGATGTTATCAATGCGTAGCTCTGTACATAATTGTTGAAGAAATAAATAGCCGGCATGAAAAGAACGTGCCTCGTTCATAGGAATGCAGGCAGCCTGGGAGAATTCAACCGTTACTTTCCCCGTACGTTCATTGTAGAGAGCTGTTTCTTTGGCAGCTTCGATTTCGCCCAAGCCATAAGTTTTTCATTATCACCATCAAACTGTTCCAGCAAAGTGTTGTATTTTCCAAGTTTTTTATAGATGCGAGATGATGATTTTCCGTCCTTTTTCGGAATGATTGATAAATGTAAACGTCTTTATTATTTTTACTACCTGTAACTGCAATATACATAATATAAACCTCTTTTTCTTTTAAGTATACAACACTATTACAAACAAGTACATACTAAAACGAAAAATTGACATAAAAATGCAGGTTTTATGCGACCTGCGATAACTTTTTTTGAATATTCAACTGTCAAACTCCCGACTTGCCAGCCACTAAGTTGTGAACCATTTTTGACACTTTAATCAAAACAGGTATAAAAACTAAAATTTTGCATAGAATTTGACAGTTAGAAGAAATAGGTCTATAATAATTATATTGACGCGGGATGGAGCAGTCTGAAGCTCGTCGGGCTCATAACCCGAAGGTCGCAAGTTCAAATCTTGCTCCCGCAACTCGAAGGGCATTATTGCAGAGATCAGAGAATCCTGTGGTAGTGTCTTTTTTGTTTAAAAACATAGTGGTTGTACAAAGAAAAGATACATATTATAATGCAGATAGAGAGAAGGAACTGGGCAGCATTTTGATGAAAGAAGCAATCCTGACAGCAAAAAAATAAAACATAAAAAGTGTAACATAAAAAAATAACGCGAGGAGGCCTGTAACATGAACGAGATAGAGCGCTTTAAAGAACTGGTGGGAAATTCGGATAATATTGTGTTTTTGGCGGTGCGGGGTATCGACCGAGCGGTATCCCGGATTTTAGAAGCGTAGACGGTCTGTATAACCAGAAATATGACTATCCGCCGGAAACGATCTTAAGCCATTCCTTCTATTTGTATCATACGGAGGAATTTTACCGTTTTTATCGCGATAAAATGCTGGCACTGGATGCCGAGCCGAATATGGCACATAAAAAAATTAGCAGAGTTAGAGCAGAAAGGCAAACTGAAAGCCGTCATCACACAGAACATTGACGGACTGCACCAGAAAGCCGGAAGCAAAGAAGTCTTAGAGCTGCATGGAAGTGTGTACATAGAAATTATTGTCAGAAATGTCATAAGCTCTATGATGCAAGATATATTCTCGAATCAGAAGGCATACCGACCTGCGAGTGCGGTGGTAAGATTAAGCCGGATGTGGTACTTTATGAAGAGGGATTAGACAGCAGGACGTTGCAAAATCCATTGAATACATCAGCAATGCCGATATATTGATTATCGGCGGTACATCTTAGCCGTTTATCCGGCGGCAGGACTGATTGATTATTACCGGGGAAACAAGCTTGTTTTAATCAATAAAAGTGCAACGCCGATGGACAGCCGGGCGGATCTCATCATCCATGAGAGTATAGGAAAAGTATTTGGCGCATTGTAGTCCGACCAGAAAAATCAGGAGAAACTATGAATCAATATCAATATGAAGTGGGAGATATCGTAAAACTGAAAAAAACAGCATCCGTGTGGAAGCCATGAATGGGAAATCCTAAGAGTAGGCGCAGATTTCCGGCTTAAATGCACAGGCTGCGGACATCAGATCATGATAGCAAGAAAACAGGTAGAGAAAAACACGAAAGGACTTACGAAAAAGTCCTAAAAACCACGAAAAATGGGAAAATGCCAAAAAATGCTTGAAAGTTGGAAAAACCCATGCTAAAATATATCTTCGTGATATATTATCAAATTCCTTGCTCCTTGTGAGACAGGGGGCCAGAGACCAAAAAGGAGGTAAAAGCAACATGAACAAATATGAATTAGCACTCGTTGTGAACGCAAAAATCGAAGACGATGCCAGAGCAGCAGTCGTAGAGAAAGCAAAAGACTATATTACACGTCTTGGCGGACGATCACAAACGTTGATGAGTGGGGTAAGAAAAGATTAGCTTACGAAATTCAGAATATGAAAGAAGGATTCTACTACTTCATCCAGTTTGATGCAGAAGCAGATGTTCCTGCTCAGTTAGAGGAAAACGTTCGTATCATGGACAACGTTCTTCGTTTCTTATGCGTTAGAAAAGACGAGGCATAATTAGAAAAGAGGAAAATATATGAATAAGGTAATTCTTATGGGACGTCTGACAAGAGATCCGGAGATCCGTTATTCTCAGGGAGAACAGTCAACAGCCGTAGCAAGATATACAATTGCAGTAGATCGAAGATTCAGACGTGACGGAGACCAGCAGACCGCTGATTTTATCGGATGTGTTGCATTTGGACGTCAGGGAGAATTTGCAGAAAAATATTTCCGTAAAGGGATTAAGATAGCAATAACCGGACGTATTCAGACCGGAAGCTACACAAACCGGGACGGCCAGAAGGTCTATACCACGGATGTAGTAGTTGAAGACCAGGAGTTTGCAGAGAGCAAGTCTGCAAGCGAGAGCAATGCAGGACTTGCACCGGCTGAGAGACCTGCACCAAGCAGTGCGTAAGAGGAGACGGTCTTTATGAATATTCCGGATGGAATTGACGAAGAAGCATAAATATCTTGCGGAGCTGCAGAGCGACCGGTTCAGTCTGATTGAAGATGTTAAGACTGTCAAAGTCGGAAATGAGATGGCGGTGACTTTAAGTATCGGAATCGGTGTCGGCGGTGATACTTATAATCAGAATTATGAATATTCCCGTATGGCAATCGACCTGGCACTGGGCCGGGGCGGCGACCAGGTGGTAGTCAAAGAGGGTGAAAATGTTGTCTACTATGGCGGTAACAGCAAGCAGGTAGAGAAGAACACCCGTGTAAAAGCAAGAGTCAAAGCCCATGCACTGCGGGAGATTATCGAGAGCCGTGAGCATGTTATGATTATGGGACATTCCATTTCCGATACAGATGCTTTTGGTGCGGCAATCGGAATCTACTGCGCCGCAAGAGTATTAGGAAAGAAAGCGCAGATTGTTTTAGACCAGGTAACTTCATCCCTTCGTCCATTGAAGGAAGGTTTTACCACAGAGAAGGGTTATCCGCCGGATATGTTTGTTTCCAGTGAACGTGCGCTGGAGCTGACGGATTATAACACACTGGTTATGGTGGTGGATGTAAACCGTCCGAGCCATACGGAGTGTCCGGGCCTTTTGAAGCGGACCGACAGTATCGTAGTATTTGACCATCACCGCCAGAGCAGTGAGGTCATTTCCAATCCGGTACTTTCCTATATTGAGCCGTATGCATCTTCTACCTGTGAAATGGTAGCAGAGGTGTTGCAGTATTTTACAGAAAATATCAAGCTGGCACCCCACGAAGCGGACTGTATTTATGCGGGAATCTTAATCGATACCAGCAACTTTATGACCAAGACCGGTGTCCGTACCTTTGAAGCAGCTGCTTATCTGAAACGCTGCGGAGCGGAAGTAACCCGTGTAAGAAAAATGCTTCGAAATGATATGGATGCCTACAAAGCCAGAGCAGAAGTGGTCCGCCATGCGGAAGTATACCGCGGTGCATTTGCCATTTCCATCTGTCCGGCAGATAAGATTGAAAGCCCTACCATCGTAGGAGCCCAGGCGGCAGATGAGCTGTTAAATATTGTCGGAATCAAAGCGTCCTTTGTATTAACCGAATATCAGGGCAAAATATATGTAAGTTCCCGTTCCATCGATGAAATCAATGTGCAGAAAATCATGGAACGTCTTGGGGGCGGCGGACATCTGAATATGGCAGGCTGCCAGCTTCGTGACTGTACCGTGTCCCAGGCACAACGCATCATAGAAGACACCATCGACGAAATGCTTGAGGAAGGAGATATAGAAGAATGAAAGTAATTTTATTAGCAGATGTAAAATCCCTTGGAAAAAAAGGTGAGGTAGTAAATGTAAGCGATGCATACGCAAGAAATCAGTTAATTCCGAAGAAATTGGGAGTTGAGGCAAACAGCAAGACCTTAAATGACTTAAAGCTGCAGAACAAACATGCAGATAAGGTTGCAGAAGAGAATTATCAGGCAGCATTAAAGCTGGCAGATGAGATAAAGGATAAGACCGTAGAAGTGAAAATGAAAGCCGGAGAAGGCGGAAGAACCTTTGGTTCTGTATCCACCAAAGAGATTTCCCAGGCAACACATGATCAGCTGGGTCTTGAGTTAGACAAGAAGAAAATGCAGTTAAAAGAAGCTATCAAATCATTTGGTGTATATGAAGTGCCGGTTAAGGTTCATCCAAAGGTAACTGCAACATTACGTGTAAAAGTAACGGAAGAGTAGATTAGGAGGAACCTCCATGGAAGAGGCACTGGTAAAGCGGATTATGCCAAACAGTCTGGAAGCCGAGCAGTCAGTTATCGGTTCCATGATTATGGATAAAGAAGCAATTATGACAGCCGGAGAGATTCTCATCGAAGAGGATTTCTATCACAAGCAGTATGGAATTCTGTTTGAATCCATGCTGGATTTGTTTAATGCAGGAGAACCGGTTGACCTGATTACATTGCAGAATAAGTTAAAAGAAAAGGATGTGCCGGCGGAAATCAGCAGCCTGGAATTTGTAAGAGACTTAGTAACATCCGTACCGACATCCGCCAATGTAAAATATTATGCCAATATCGTCAAAGAGAAGGCAGTTCTGCGTAAGCTCATTAAGACCACCCAGTCCATTGAAGATGAATGTTATCTTGGAAAAGAAAGTGTTGAAGACATTCTGGCAGATACCGAGAAGAGTATTTTTAATCTGGTGCAGAATCGTGGCGGCGGAGATTATGTCCCGATTAAGCAGGTCGTAATCAATGCACTGGATAAGATTGAAAAAGCATCCAAGCAAAAAGGCTCCGTAACCGGAATTGCTACCGGCTTCGTGGATCTGGATTATCAGATGGCAGGTCTGCAGCCTTCCGATTTGATTCTGATTGCAGCCCGTCCTTCCATGGGTAAGACGGCGTTTGTATTGAATATCGCGCAGCATGTAGCCATTCATTCCCAGCAGACAACAGCAATATTCTCTCTGGAAATGAGTAAGGAACAGTTGGTAAACCGTATGTTTTCTCTGGAATCAAGAGTAGATGCCCAGAAGCTGCGTTCCGGTAATTTGACAGATGCAGACTGGGAAATGCTGATTGAAGGAGCAGGCAACGTAGGCCGTTCCAAATTAATCATTGATGATACGCCGGGTATTTCCATATCCGAGCTTAGAAGTAAATGCCGCAAATATAAATTAGAGCACGATTTGAAATTAATCATCATCGACTACTTACAGTTGATGTCCGGCTCCGGCAGACATTCCGAATCCCGTCAGCAGGAAATCTCAGATATTTCCCGTTCCTTAAAAGCGCTGGCCCGTGAGCTGAATGTGCCGGTAGTGGCACTGTCCCAGTTGAGCCGAGCCGTAGAACAGCGTCCTGACCATCGACCAATGTTATCCGACAGGTCACGCATATCACAAAACAGCGTGTACAGAGCAGTAAAATCAGGGCAGATGAAAAGATGGAACAGTTTCAGAATCTGATGACAGGAATTGTAAAAGAGCAATTGAAGAGAACAATCAGGCACTGGGACTTGCAGTGGGAGAGCAGGTAGGAGAACGCGTCCTAAAAGAAATGAATTACTTAGCAAGGGAGCAGGAAGAGCAGGCGGAGGAGCGGTATCGCAGACTGGATGAAGCCATTCGCCAGCATCATAAGTCTAAGAAACTTTTTCATAAAAAAGTCAAAGGATAAGACCGTCCTGCCAAAGACAACACAACTGACATAACAGGCGTTCCTCAGAACGGAGAAGAAGCTGCACACGAGCATTTCGTATGCAGCTTCAAGTATGTATGGTATCAAATTATTACTTATCTCCGATTCTGTTCTGGGCAATCTCATCTACAACACCCGGTTCAGCGAGGATGTTGATCATGGAATCGCCGATTTCATCAATTTCATTTGATGCGATCTTACGAAGAATACGGCGTACAACTTTGCCGGAGCGGTTCTTAGGCATTTCTCTTAAAAACTGGATATTGCCCAGAACAGAGATAGGTCCGATATCGGAACGGACAACAGCTTTTAATTCTTTGCGGATATTTTCTTCGCTTTCTTTCGAATTTTTATCTAAAATAACAAATGCATATAAGTCTTCACCTTTTTACCTTATGCGGATAACCAACAACAGCGGCTTCTACAATTGCCGGATGAGAAAGTAAGGCGTCTTCAATCTCTACGGTACCAAGACGGTGACCGGAGATGTTTACAACGTCATCAATACGTCCGGTGATCCAGAAATATCCATCCTCATCTTTGTATGCACCGTCACCGGTAAAAAGTATCCCGGCTGTTGTGTATAATATCCATTCTGATGACGTTCCGGTTCACCGTAAAGTGTACGCATGATTCCCGGCCATGCGGATGCTAAGCAAAGCTCACCTTTTTCATTGACATCTGCTTCAACGGCAGGTTCATCTCCTGAGGTTCTGCTGCGCAGAACTACCGGTTTTACACCGAAGAACGGAAGTGCAGCACTTCCCGGCTTAGAACCAAAAGCTCCCGGAATGGTGGAAATTAAAACACCGCCGGCTTCTGTCTGCCACCAGGTATCAACGATCGGGCAACGGTCGTGCCCAACATAGTGGCTGTACCAATGCCATGCCTCCAGGTTAATCGGTTCACCTACAGAACCTAAAAAGACGCAGAGTGGAGAGATCATGTTTTTCAATCCACTGAATGTCTGATTCATCAAAGCACGGATAACAGTAGGTGCTGTATAGAAAATTGTAACTTTAAATTTATCAATAATATGCCAGAAACGGTCAGGTTCGGATAAGTCGGAACAGATTCATACATCACAGTGGTTGCTCCATTTAAGAGCGGACCGTATACAATGTAGGAATGTCCGGTGATCCAGCCGATATCTGCAGTACAGAAGAAAATATCATCTTCTTTATAGTCAAAGATATACTTAAAGGTTGTATAAGTATAAACCATATAACCTGCGGTGGTATGGAGAGTTCCCTTTGGACTTCCGGTAGAACCGGAGGTATACATAATGAAGAGAGGATCTTCGGCGTCCATTTTTTCTGCCGGACAGTAATCAGAAATTTCATCTAACATCAGTTCTTTTGAAAGAGAAGTATCTCTATAGGTAATATAAGGAACTTCAAAGTCTACCATGCGGTCTACAACGAATACATCGTCAATAGTAAGACCGGCATTTGCACATAACATACAAGCCTTATCTGCATTTGCCTTTGCATTAATCTTTTGTCCTGAACGCCAGTAGCCGTTTGTGGTAACCATCTTTTAGCACCACATGCTAACATACGGTCTGCTAATGCTTCCGCGGAGAAAAACCACCGAATACAACAGTATGAACGGCTCCGATTCTTGCACATGCTAACATAACGACCGGGAGCTGCCAGATCATCGGAAGATATAATACAATGCGGTCGCCTTTCTTTACACCGTTCTTTTTCAGAACGTTTGCAAAACGGCACACATGCTTTAAAAAAGGTCGTTGTAAGTAAATCTCTTACAATCGGCTTCCGGTTCACCCCTGAAACAGAAGTGCAACCTTATCGCCTCTTCCTTTTTTCAATCTGTGCATCCAGACAGTTGTAACAAATGTTTGTTTTTCCACCGACGAACCATTCATTATCTCCGATTTCCGGTTCGCCACGGTAAACCTGTGTCCAAGGTTTGAACCAGTGGAAATCTTTTGCGATGTAACCCCAGAATGTATCCGGGTCTTCAATTGATTGTTTCCACATTCTTTCGTACTCTGCACGGCTTTGAATGTGAGCCTGTTCAACAAATTCTCTTGAAGGTAAGTATAAATCATCTCTTTTCTCTGTCATGGTAAAGACCCCCTGTCCTTATAATTTGTATTTCATTTTGTGCAAGATTGTACTTGAAAAAATACATTTCTTATATTCTATTTTACAGATTGTTAATTATTTGTCAATAGGTAATTGTTATTTTTTTAACAAAATTTA
>VOFB01004033.1_pt1 | contig 10799 bp, 15 predicted proteins | sample 5384141 | NCBI WGS metagenome assembly VOFB01 (sample SAMN12384721, study PRJNA508395) | human gut metagenome | isolation source: healthy gut A | host: Homo sapiens
GCGAATATCAGAAAGAGATGGTAACATCGCTGGCAGATCGGGCGGAGGCAGTGCGTAACAGACTGGTAGAGCCGCATCAGGATAATATGCTCAAGATTACCAACGATGGAAGAAAACTGGCACTCGACCAGCGTCTGATCAACGATATGCTCCCGATGAGGAACATTCCAAAGCAAAAACCTGTGTGGATAAGGCATTTGAGATTTGGGAAGATACCAAAGGGGAGAAATCAGCACAGCTTATTTTCTGTGATTTATCGACACCGAAAGGAGATGGTACATTTAATGTCTATGAGGATATAAGAAATAAACTGATGGAAAAGGTGTTCCCGCAGAAGAAATCGCCTTTTATACATCAGGCAAATACGGAGCTTAGGAAAGCGGAGCTGTTCAGTAAGGTTAGAAGCGGACAGGTTCGTTTTTTATTGGGTTCTACTGCCAAAATGGGAGCCGGAACCAACGTACAGGACAGATTGATTGCTCTGCACCACCGCGATGTACCGTGGCGTCCGTCTGATATTTAACAGCAGGGGGGGCGTATTTTGCGGCAGGGCAACAGGAATCAAAGGTTAAGATTTTCCGGTATGTGACAGAGGGAACATTTGACAGTTACTCATGGCAGCTCATTGAGAATAAGCAGAAATTTATCGGACAGATCATGACCAGTAAATCCCCGGTGCGAAGCTGTGAGGATGTGGACGAAGCGGCACTTTCTTATGCAGAGGTTAAGGCTCTGGCAACGGGGAATCCCTATATAAAAGAAAAGATGGATTTGGATATTCAGGTCAGCAAGCTGAAACTGATGAAAGCCAACCACACCAGTCAGAAATACCGTCTGGAGGACAACATTGCAAAGCATTATCCACAGCAGATAACCATTCTGAAGGAGCGTATCAGTGGCTTGCAGGCAGATATTCAGACTGCAAAACCAATCTCCCAGCAGATAAGGAGTTTTTCTCTACGAGGGTCGGGAATAAGGTCTATACGGATAAAAAGAAGCCGGAACTGCACTTGTGGAGATGTGCAAAGAAATCAAGAGCGTTAATGCTCCGGCAGTCATTGGAGAGTATGCAGGCTTTAAAATGGCGGTGTCCTTTGATTCCTTTAACCATAAATTCGTTATGAACATCAAAGGACAGCTCAGTCATAATCTGGAGATTGGTGTTGACCCGCTGGGTAACATTTCCCGTATCAACCATGCGTTGGAAGCCATGACAAAGGAACTGGCAGAAGCATCCACAAAGCTGGAGAATGTGGAGCGTCAGCTTGAAACAGCGAAGGTAGAGGTTACAAAGCCATTTGCACAGGAAGCAGAGCTTTCAGAGAAGTTAGACCGCCTTTCTGCCTTAAATGCCCTGCTCAATATGGACGAAAAGGGAGATGACGGAATAGGTATGGAAGATGATAAATCGGAACTGGGTACTGAGCAGGTGGCAGATACCAGAAAACCGTATCCCATAGAAAATACCCGACATAATTATGCTGTGGAGAATGGAAATCCGCAGGGAATGAGGCTCACAGCAGCGATGGCGGATAAGCCGGCACAGAGGGTATCCTTGAAAGAAAAGCTTGAGACTATGAAAGTAAAGGCTGCGGGGGAATAATATAGAAAATTCCGTGCAAAGAGATAAGGGAAGGAGGAGTATTTGTAATTATTATATTTCTTTTTTATGCAAATATGAAATATAATATTAGTTCAAGGGAAATATAGTGATAGAGCGATTTGGAAAAAGCTAAAGAGAAATGGAGACAACGTAATACATAAAAATGGAAATTGAATTTGTCAGACACTGTCTGACAAATTCGGAAAGGATATATTATGAATGATTTAGAGCAGACAAATATGCTTCAGCCATTGGTGGATGAGATTGAAACAGCAGTTTCAAATGCCAAAAAAGAGATAGCTGAAAAAAGTAAACAGTGTAATTACAGAGACGTATTGGAAAATCGGAAAATATATTGTTGAGTTTGAGCAGGATGGAAATGTTAAAGCAGATTGGGACGAGGATACAGCCCCAAACCTCAACAATATGCGGAAGTTTTATCTTTGTTATGAGAATTGTCAGACGCTGTCTGACAAATTGACATGGTCGCATATTTGTGAGCTGATAAAGATTGATGATGAATTAGAAAGAAGTTTTTACGAAAAAGAATGTTATAAGGAAAAGTGGGATGTAAGAACACTCAGGCGACAGATGGATTCCGCTTTATTTCTCAGATTAGCTACAAGCAGAGATAAAGAAGGAATTCTGGCACTTGCCAGAGAGGGAATTACTTATGACAAGCCAGAGGATGTTATCAAGGATACTTACACATTAGAATTTTGGGACTTCCGGAGAAAGAGCGTTATAGTGAGGAAGACTTGGAGCAGAAAATAATAGATAATCTCCAAAATTCTTGTTGGAATTAGGAAAAGGATTTACCTTTGTGGGCAGGCAGTATCCCTTAACTGTAAACAATATTCATTACCATGTGGACTTGGTATTTTACCACAGAATTTTGAAATGCTTTGTGCTGATTGATTTAAAGAAAAATTCCGTCCAGCATATAGACATCGGTCAGATGAATATGTATATGGGGTATTTCGCAAAAGAAGAAAATATGGCAGATGATAACCCACCGATTGGCATTATCCTGAGTCATAACAAAGATGAACTGCTTGTAGAATATGCAACTTACGGTATGGACAGCAATTTATTTGTTTCAAAATATGAATTGTATCTGCCAAATCGCAATGAACTCCAAAAATTAGTGAACAATATTTTAGAGAAGGATACAGAAAAGAAAGAAGAGTAATAAAAAAGCAATCTAAGAAAGATGCAAATTGAATAGGCATATCGAAAAGACAATCAGAGATGGTTGTCTTTTTGCGTGGAAAAAAGAAAGGATAATCGAATTATGGCAGAAAAAATACAGTTTATATGAGTGAAAAACAAAAAGTCAAAGAGATCACGGATAAGCTGGAAGCTGGCTTGAAAGAGCTTTTTGAAAGTGAAAAATATAAAAGCTATCTCAGCACCATGTCAAAATTTCATAATTACAGTTTTAACAATACGCTGCTGATTGCCATGCAGAAGCCGGAAGCTACGCTGGTGGCAGGCTATCAGGCGTGGCAGATGAACTTTGAGCGGCACGTCAATAAAGGAGAAAAAAGGCAATCCGTATTCTTGCCCCTGCACCTTACAAAATTAAAGAGGAACGGGATAAATTAGACCCTGTGACCGGAGAGATGATGTTTGATGAAAACGGTATGCCCCAAAAGGAGCAGGTAGAGGTCACGATTCCTGCATTTCGTGCTGTGTCTGTTATTTGATGTATCGCAGACAGACGGAAAGCCAATTCCGGAACTGGAAGCACAGGAGCTTTTATCTACAGTGGAGGGATATGAGGATTTTGTGCAGGCACTTATGAATATTTCTCCTGTTCCGATTGGATTTGAGGATATTCCCGGCGATTCCAAAGGGTATTTCAGTACAGCAGAAAAACGGATTGCTGTTCAGGAAAATATGAGCGAAAGCCAGACTTTGAAAACAATGGTGCATGAGGTGGTTCATTCCATGCTGCATGATAAAGAAGTTAATCAGAGCATGGATATTCCGGTAAAGGACAGGAATACAAAGGAAGTGGAAGCGGAGAGTGTGGCTGTACAGTTTGTCAGCATTTCGGTATAGATACATCTGATTATTCCTTTGGGTATATCGCAGGATGGAGCAGCGACCGGGATATGAAAGAGCTGAAATCTTCCCTTGATACAATCCGAAAGACAGCTTCAGAACTGATTACAGGCATTGAGGGGGCAATGCAGGAGCTTCAGCTTAACCGGGAGATGGAGCAGGAACATGGAAAGGAAAGCATTCTGCTGGTACATAACGAGGATTTTTCAGAATACAATCTTGTCAGTGTCCGTGGAATGGACAGTGCAGAACTTATATCCGCCCTTTCTACCATGAATGAAGAGGATAAATCGAATATATCATCTTATCTTGAAAGCAAAGGAGCATGTACTACCGAACTTGCTGACGAGCAGACGGAAGAAGCGGAGGAATATCATATTGATGTCCGCTATAACATGGATACAGACGAGCTTATTGATGTAAAGGAAAGAATGGAACACCCCATTGATACCAATTTATCTGTCATGGGGCAGGCAGAACAACTTATCAATCAGTTTGAAGCAGAAAAAATATTTTCACGTCTGAGGAGCGAAATCTGATTGTAAATTATGCCTATAAACTTGATGATATGAATAAAACAAGGGAACTTGCAGAGAAACTGGCATATAGGGAGCAGTATGCCCAACAGGATGTGGCATTGACCATAATTGATGCAAAGGCGGAGATTGATGCCCTGCCTGATCCGATGATTGGTTTGTCGGAAATGAGGGAATATGGCTATCAATGGAATGAAATGCTGCCATTAACACAAGAGAAAGCATTGGAATTATTTGAACATGATTTGCCTGTATATTTGCTTCATACTGACGGTGCGGAATCATTGGCAGAAAGCAGGGAGCGTATAGAAGAGCATGAAGGTATCTTTGGGGTTGAAAAGGAAACATGGAATAAAGCATTGAAACAGCAGACTAAGATTACACTTATCTTAATGGACGAACAGGAGCGAGAATATACATACCCGTATCCAGTTGTGGCTGTCGATATAGAAGAAATGGGTGGGGATAGAACTGCGGTATTCAAGACCTCAGAGCCTATTTCAGATACTGATGTGGCAGAAATTCATAATGCTTTTTATGGAACTGATTTGGAATTTGAAATAGAAAAAGAATTAGGTATCACATGGGTGGAATCTATTAACTATGAGGACGGATCTGTTATTACACCTGAAATGGCAAGAAAAGAGCAGCTCCTATATGCTAGTACTGATAAATATGGAATTTATCAATTAAAGCCTAATCCGGAATTAGATTCCTTACGTTTTGAGGGGACGGAATCCTTAAAGCGTATGGGCATTACAAAAGATAATTTTGATGCAATTAAACCAGAGAATTATACACTTTTATATGTGGGCGAATTATCTGAACTGCAAAAAGAGACGCAGGGGGCAACTTTAGAGGCAATCTTTGAAAAATTCAACCTTGACCACCCAGAAGATTTCAGAGGACATTCGCTATCTGTCAGCGATATAGTGGTGCTTCATCAGAACGGACAGAATACGGCTCATTTTGTGGATTCTTTTTGGATATACGGAAATACCGGATTTTTTACGGGAGCAGACACCGGAAAAGGAAGAAATGCAGGACACTTCTGGACACAATGTTCAAAAGACAGAACCGGAAATAGATGGAGATGAAATCATTGATCTTGGCGATGAAACAGAACAGGTGCTTGCGGAAATGAAAAAAACTTTGGAAAGTGAACAGGAAACAGAACTGGCATTTTCTATTGCAGACCGTTTTATCAGCATTCAGGAAGTGGAGGGCGGTTATGACTATTCCATTATGGGAGCTGATTATAAGGAGATTGACGGAGGAATTTATGATAATCCTGATGTGACGATAAGGGAAGCCTTACATGATATTTTAGAGGATTTGAAGTCACAGCCGGATTACAATGGTGCAAAAAGGAAATATCCAAAGAGAAGATGAACTGATACCGATGGATTATGATGGACTGATGGAAAAAGCAGAGGAAGCAAATCGTATTATTCCGGAGAGTACACCAAGCAGTGTGGTGGCTGATTTTAGGGCAAAGACCGGGGAATTATTCCATGATATTAGTGAAATGAATCCGGAAGAAATCGAGGAAACTGTGAAATGCCATGTGCAGGCAAAGATTGATGAGTATGATATTGATGCAACAATCGTGGATGTTGCTGTAACAGGAAGCAGATGCAGGGGATTAGAGCATGAAGGTTCTGATCTTGATGGGGTGGTGGAACTTTCCACAGCGGAACGGGAGGACGATTTATTTAATGCCTTTAATGAGGATGGACTTCATATCGGAGAAGTAAAAGTTGACATCAATCCAATTACAGCCCAACGCACAGGTACGCTGGAATCCTATCTGCCACAGGTGGAAGAATATTTGGAGGGCGTCAGACAGGTAAGAGAGCAGGAAAAGGAGAGCGCAGAAGTAACTTTAACTGTTTCGGAATGTGGAGAATTTCATAATCTTGGTGAGTGTTATGAGAATATTCCTACGGTGGATGAAGCCATAGCAATCTGGAAGCAGATACCTTCAGAGCGGATGAATGGTATTCCGGCAATCGGAATCAATATCCTAGGGAGAGGGGCGGAACCCTACGAGGATTACGAGATTGATGTTTTATCTGGAAAGAGGATTGACCTTGGGGTTTTGGACTATGTTCCTGATATTAAAAAACAATCCGCAGGCAATGGAAGTCATTACGGAACTGGTGGCTAAATTGCCCGATATGGAGATAGATGGCGTGATGAGTGAAGAAATGGAAGCAAGAGTGTGGGAACTGCGTATGCCGGACTTGCCACAGGAGGAACAGCTTGCAGTAGAACTTGACCGACTTTCCTACGATTATGATACTGTACTGTATCACGATAGTACAAGAAATATGACCGAGAATGTATCAGAGCTTGCAGAATCCATAAAACAGGGCGATACCGGACATTTAACAACGTGGCTTGCAGACATTATTTCGGAGGGAGCTGTACCAGAGGAAATAAAACGAGCAACGGAGCTTCTGGAAAAACTGACAGAGTATAAGCCGCTTGCCAAGATTGAGGAGGCAGAAGAACAGAATTATAATATGATTGATAATGTGCTGAATAATGGTGTTGGGGAGAAAGCCCAAAGGGAAGAAAATAAGAGAATGGAGGAGAAGCCTCCAGCAAGGTTTCCTTAAAAGTTCGTCTTGCAGAGAAAAAGGCACAGGTAGAAGGGAAATCGAAAGAACATGATGTTCAGGAAAATGAAAAGAAAAGTCATAGGGAGATGTAAGTGCTGAATAAGAGTTACCGTAGAAGAAAGTAATTTAATCAGTATTTTTATGGAAGAAGGTATAGATTCAGATGTGGGCGGCAGAAAAAGGTCATAAATGGTATTGATAAAGCACTGAAATATCTGGAGGATGATGAGATGGTTGAATTGTCATTATGTGTCCTTGTAAAATTAAAGGAATTGACGGATCATGAATTTATGAAGATGGAGTTTGTAGCGGCAGAGTAACATCAAACGTAAGGCAGAACATGGCTTTTGGTGGCTGTGTTCTGTCTTTTGAATAAGAACTTGACTGATAAATATTACGGGTGTAATATTTATAGCGAAAGGGAGTAAATTTTTTTGCTTTAAAATTTTACACTTGTAATATATAAGCGTAGTACATTGATACGAATAAGAAATGGAGGTAACGATGAAGGCAAAACATAGAACCAAAAGAATACAAAGATATAGAAAAATGTTGGGCATTATAGTGTTAATGTTAACAATTACTTTGATTGGAAGTTGTGAGTGCAGTATATATAAAAATTCGTGTAAAAAAAATATATTGCATATTAAAACAAGAATACGAAGAAATGTATGCAATGATTGATTTGGAGGTATCAGCTTTGAGAATGAGGCATTTTTTATAAATGGAGAAGAAGGATATAAATTGGTTTGGGATGATTCCCTGATTTTTCCGAATCTGACTTCTGCAGATAAAGTAAGAGTTTCTACTACACAGGCAGAGCGAGGAGAAATTCTGGATAGGAACGGACGTGTCCTTGCAGGAAAAGGTACAGCATCTTCGGTTGGAATTGTTCCGGGCAAGTTGGAAAACAGAGAGGAAGCAATCGCACAGATTGCAGGACTAGTGGAAATCACAACGGAAGCGATAGAAAAGAAATTGTCTGCAAAGTGGGTAAAGGATGATTCTTTTGTACCCATTAAAACAATTCCAAGAGTGGAAGAAATTGAGTTAATGTCTATCAGTCCAGAGGAAGAAGTCCTAAAGGAGAAAGAAAGGCATGAAAAGTTGCTGGAGATTCCCGGAGTGATGATATCTGATGTTGAAGTGCGTGAATACCCATTAGGAGAAGCAGCGGCACATTTGGTCGGATATGTTCAAAGTGTTACTGCGGAAGATTTAGAGGAACATGCAGGAGAAGGCTATACAGCCAATAGTGTAATCGGCAGAAGCGGAATGGAGAGCTTGTTCGAGAGTGAACTGAAAGGCCAGAACGGTTGCAGGATTTATATTGTAAACTCGGAAGGCAAAGAGAAGGAGGAACTTGCTTGCATCCTGGTACAGCATGGACAGGACATCCAGCTTACGATAGATACTGATTTACAGGTTTCCTTGCATGAGCAGTTTAAGGAAGATAAAAGCTGCTCGGTAGCCATGAATCCTTATATTGGAGAAGTATTGGCTTTGGTCAGCACACCAGCCTATGACAATAACGATTTTATTATGGGATTATCGAGTGAGCAGTGGACTGTACTTAACGAGGACGAGAATAAGCCAATGTATAATCGCTTCCGGCAAGTGTGGTGTCCGGGGTCTACCTTCAAGCCAATTACCGCAGCGGTCGGCTTGGAATCAGGAGCAATCGATCCAATGGAAGATTACGGCAACGTAGGCTTAAGTTGGCAAAAGGATGCATCGTGGGGTTCCTATCATGTAACAACACTCCATGCATATGAACCAGTCATTTTAGAGAATGCCCTAATATATTCCGACAATATTTATTTCGCAAAAGCAGCATTAAAGATTGGATCAGAAGAGTTGGAGATTCTTTGACTACGGCTTGGTTTTAATGAGGAATTACCATTTGAGATTAAGATGGCAGAGTCGCAGTATTCTAATACAGAGGGAATTGAAACTGAAATACAGTTAGCAGATAGCGGTTACGGTCAAGGGCAGGTTTTGGTGAATCCATTGCATATGGCTTGTATCTATTCTGCTTTCTGTAACGAGGGAAATGTCATAAAGCCTTATTTGGTATATCAGAATGAAGCGACAGCTGAGTATTGGATTCCGGGTGCCTTTTCTAACGAGACAGCAAGCCGTGTATTGGAAGGAACAAAGAAGGTTGTGAATGATTCTAATGGAACTGGATATGCAGCCCATCGGGATGACATTCTTTTAGCAGGAAAAACGGGTACAGCAGAAATCAAGGCATCAAAGGATGATACTTCCGGTACTGAATTAGGTTGGTTTGCAATTTTTACAGCAGAAGATACGGTAGAACGTCCTATATTGATTATTAGCATGGTTGAAGATGTAAAAGGAAGAGGAGGAAGCGGATATGTTGTTAAGAAAGACGGCCTGGTCCTGGAAGAGTGGTTTAGCAGTAATTAGTTTTGTACTGATGCTTAGTGTTTCAGGGTGTAGCGATGCACCCCCGGAAGAAGATACAGTTTCGGAAACAGTAATTGATGTTCAGGACGTTTCAGAAGAAGAACAGGAGAATGAAGAAGAAATTATAAGCGTCTGCATTGATCTTTATGAGAAAGCAGAAGAAGAAAATAAATTAGCGGATTTGGAAACAATCCGTAGTATTGTAAATCGTCTTGGAGAAAATGATTATTCTGCAGTTGACAGCAGAAATCAAGTGAATATGACGGAAGCGGAGCAGGTACTGGAATTTTGTGAAAAGGTGGATGCACAGGAGGAAGCAGAAATAACGATTCTTGAAATCAGTTATTTGGGCGGATTTGTAAAATACGATTTGCACACAAAAGGCGGAAATGTGGATGTGGTCAGAAGCTATTACAAGTATGAAAATGGAAATATGAAAAGAGAGGTTATAGGAAACTATCAAGCGGAGTATTGGAATTATACAGAAGAAGGTTACCTGATGTTTTCTGGTGTTTGGTTTTCAGAAGAATTATATGTTCTTACATTGAGTGGAGCAGAGGAGCATACCGCATTACGGGTACAGCCATTGGATGAAACATATAGGGAGTTGAGTCGGAAATATCTCAACCCAATCGGCTTTGAACGGAATAATATGTTCATTGTGGATTGGAGCGAGGATGATTTCGGGGATTTGAATTTCTATGATATGTATGATATTCTTTATCCAAAAGTAAATGGTCAGTATGTTCCCTATGTTGCAGATGACAACCTGGCAGTCAGTGCAGTTTATCGGATTCCAAAAGAGGAATTTGAAAGCGTTATTATGAAATATTTCAATATTGATAGTGAAACGCTGCAATCCAAAACTGTTTATGATTCGGAGGATTCAACCTATGAATACAAGCCGAGAGGCTTCGAAGAAGTAGAGTACCCGGAATACCCATATTCAGAAGTAATCGGGTATACAGAGAACAGTGATGGAACAATTACACTTACTGCTAATGTGGTATTTCCTTATTCGGGAAATTCCAAAGTATATGCCCACGAGGTTGTAGTTCGTCCTTTGGAGAATGGAGGGGTACAATATGTATCTAATCGAATTATACCATCCGAAGACAACTACAGAGAAACTTGGCATACGCCACGGTTGACGTTAGAAGAATGGGAAGAATTGTACGGAGGAGAATAATGGAGGATGTGAAATGGCTGCTTAGAAAATGTGGACTTCCGATTTTGCTGCTGTTGATTTTCGTAATAGCCGGGGTAATCTGTTGGGGGAAAATGCATGAAGAAGAACAAAAGGTGGCAGAAGAAGTATGGGAGCCACCTGTAGAAATCGAAAATAGCGAAGCAGAAACAGAAGAAGCCGAGAATGCGGAAACTTCCATAGAGTCAGCATATTGGTTTATTCCGCAAGCCAGTGATTGTCTTATCTCAGATGAGGAAAAGGAACAATTGCAGAGTACGGTTTTGTCAGCGGCAGAATCGGTCAGAGAAATCTATAAGGATATTGTAATTGCAGATTTGAAG
>VOFB01002206.1_pt1 | contig 10798 bp, 11 predicted proteins | sample 5384141 | NCBI WGS metagenome assembly VOFB01 (sample SAMN12384721, study PRJNA508395) | human gut metagenome | isolation source: healthy gut A | host: Homo sapiens
ACTGAGTGCAGGCCTCGGTGGTGATGGTGAAGCCCTGGGGCACGGGCAGACCGATATTGGTCATCTCAGCCAGGTTGGCGCCCTTGCCGCCCAACAGCTCACGCATCTTGGCGTTGCCTTCGGTGAACAGGTAACAATACTTCTTGCTCATTGCAGTTCCTCCGTATATTAAATAGTTGTACCAAACATTGAGAACAATTTATTATAGTCATATTTTTTTTTAAAAGCAACCCTGTCGCGGATATTTTTACAAAAAAATGTTGTTTCCTCTGCGGACACTTGCCGTAAACCGATAACACATTTCCGTTTCCTCTATTTTCCGTCCTTTTTGGCGCAGCACCCGCAAAGCCGCCGTCCCGGCGCGCTTCTCCCGGCGGAACGGAGGGAAGATTTTGTGTCTTGCCTATTCCCCCACTCCTGTGGTATACTATTATATTGAATTAGTAGGCACTTTACCGGGAGGTACGCGCATGGTCCAGCTGCCCCAGGAAAACAGCATATTTGCCCGCACCGTGCGCCGCGCCGCCGGGGAGGACCGTCTCAGCCACGCGGTCATTCTCACGGGCCGGGGCGACCTGACCGCCGCTGCCCGGTTTCTCGCCGCCGCCCACGTCTGCGAGGGGACGGACAGGCCCTGCCTGCGCTGCCGCCACTGCCGCAAGGTACTGGAGGGCATCCACCCGGACGTGATCCCCGTGCTGGATACAGAGCACAAGGAGCTGACAGTGGAGGCAGTCCGCGCCCTGCGTAAGGATGTGTACATCCGCCCCAACGAGGCCCGGCGCAAGGTATACGTCGTCTCTGACTGCCGCCAGCTGAACCAGCGGGATCAGGATGTCCTGCTGAAGGTGGTGGAGGAGGGACCGCCCTATGCCGCTTTCATCTTCTGCGCCGACGCTCCCGCCGCCCTGCTGGAGACCGTCCGTTCCCGCTGTGCTCTGCTGAAATACGACGGGGAAGACGCGCCCCTCAGCGACGGTACCGCGGAGCTGTGCCGTGCGTTTGCCTCCGGGCGTCTGCTGCCGGTGACCACGGCGCTGCTCTCCCGCGAGCAGTCCCTGAAGCGCGAGACGCTGCAGGCCCAGCTGGAGGAGCTGTGGCGCGCCGCGGCCGAAGCCCTGCTGGTGCAGCAGGGCAAGGCGCGGCCAGATCCCTCCTGTGCGGAGGCAGCCCTTCTGCTGGCGGACAGGCTGACGGCGCGGCAGCTGCTGGGACTGTGCGCGGCCAGTCAGCGCTTTGCCGAACAATGTGACCAAAATGCGGGCGTGGGCCAGATATTGGGCGCCCTCGCCGTGAAATGGGAGGAACTTTTATGACCGATGTGATCTCTGTCCGCTTCCGCAGCGGCTGCAAGGAATACTACTTCGACCCCAAGGGGCTCACGATCCCCGCCGGCACCGACGTGATCGTGGAGACCGCCCAGGGCCCGGAATTCGCCCACTGCGCGGCGGGCAACCACCAGGTGCCCGATGACGCGGTGGTCAAGCCCCTGCGGTCCGTCCTCCGCATCGCCACCGACAACGACAAGCACACCGCCGCCTACAACCGCAGCCGTGAGAAGGAAGCCTTCGACGTCTGCAAAAAGAAGATCCAGCAGCACAAGCTGGAGATGAAGCTGGTGCGGGTGGAGTGTAGCTTTGACGGCAGCAAGATCCTGTTCTTCTTCACGGCCGAGGGCCGCGTGGACTTCCGCGAGCTGGTCAAGGATCTGGCGTCCGCCTTCCGCACGCGCATCGAGCTCCGGCAGATCGGCGTGCGCGACAAGGCCAAGATGGTCGGCGGACTCGGCGTGTGCGGCCGGCCCTTCTGCCGCCAGTTCCTGGACGATTTCCAGCCCGTCTCCATCAAGATGGCCAAGACGCAGAACCTCAGTCTGAACCCCACCAAGATCTCCGGCACCTGCGGGCGGCTCATGTGCTGCCTCAAATACGAACAGGACGCCTATGAGGATGCCATTAAGCGCCTGCCCAAGAACGACTCCTTCGTCCTGACGCCGGACGGCACCGGCAACGTCAGCGACGTAAACGTGCTGAAGGAGACGGTGAACGTCCGCCTGGATGACCGCACCGACGGTCCCCGCTGCTATCACAACTGCGAGGTCTGCGTCCTGCGGAACGGCAAAGGCAGCCGCGACGGTATCGCGGTCCCCGACAAGCGCCCCGAGCGCTATGTGGAGCCCCTGGCCGAGGAGGAGCTGCCCACTATCACCCTGCTCAGCGACTTCGACCCGGACGCCGCGGCGGAGAGTGAAAAGAAGCGCAGCCGCCGCAGCCGCAGCCGCCGTCGGGGCGACGGCGAGAAGCGCACGGCGGAAAAGCCCGCCGCCCCTGCGGAAAAAGCCCCGCGTTCCGATATCCCCGCCGAGGGCGGCAAGCCCCGCCGCGAGGGCGGTGATCGCCGCCGCAGAAGCGGACGCCGCGGCGGAAACGGCGGTGCCAACGCCGCTGGCAGCACCGGCGCACCCGCACCCAAGGCAGTCAAGCCCGCCGGGGACGGCCAGGGTACCGTGAGCGGTGAGAAGAAGCGCAGCCGCCATCGGCCCCGCCGCAGAAGCGGCGGCAGTAAGCCCAACGGCGGCACGGAGGCGTAAATCATGCGTAAATTCAACGGCTTGCTGCTGGTCAGCGATTTCGACAACACCCTGGTCTACACCGAGGAGGCCCTGCAAAAGTGCGTGGATATGCCCCCCGTCTCTGACGAGAACCGCGCCGCCATCGAGTATTTCATGGCCAACGGCGGCATCTTTTCCGTGGCCACCGGCCGCGCCAAGCCCGCCTTTGAAACGGTTGTGGACGGCATTCCCATGAACGGTCCCACCGTGCTGTTCAACGGCGCAGCTATCTACGACTTCCCGCAGAAGAAGTACCTGGTCACGGCCTTTTTGCCCGACTCCGTCCGGCAGCACGTCACGGAGGTCGTCACCGCCCTGCCCCAGGTGGCTGTGGAGCTGTACCACGATGACAACACCATCCACGCCCTGAACGCCAACGACGTCACCCGCCGTCATATGCACATCACCCACGCGCCGTCCATCGAGGTAGACACCATGGACGACGTGCCGTCCCCCATCAGTAAGGCCCTTTTCTCCACCGAGGAGGCGCACCTGCCCGCCCTGTTGGACTTTCTGGCCTCCCGGCCCTGGTACCACGACTATGAGGTAGTCCCCAGCGCCGTGACCCTGGTGGAACTGACAGCCAAGGGCGCCAACAAGGGCGGCATGGTCCGGCGTCTGGCGGACCTGCTGGATGTGGCACGGGAAAACGTGATCTGCGTGGGCGACCACGCCAACGACATCAGTATGCTCACCTGGGCCGGCCAGGGCTACGCCCCCGCCAACGCCATTCCCCAGGTGCTGCACACACCCGGCGTCCGCCGCCTGCCCGACTGCCGCGACAACGCCATTGCCCAGTTGATCCGTTCCCTGGACAAGCAGCTTTGAAAAAGCCAAAATCCAAGCCCCCTTTCGGGGCTTGGCTTTTTATTTTATCAGGAACAATACAGACCGCGTTTGACCGCCCCGGCCACTGTCCCGTCGCTTTTCATCAAAAAGTTTTTTCCGAAAACCCGCCGTTTCCCCCCATTAAAGCCCCTTTTTATAAGGTTTTCTCTTCACAGCAAGGTTTGTTTACAATTTAATCCTTGACGTGAGGGGAAAATCATTGTATCATACGCTTTGTAACTATTTGTAACTTTTAGGGGCTTACACCATGACGCAGGATCAACAACAGAAAAAAGCCGCCGACCGCGACCCCAACCGGGAGCACATGACCCTATCGGAGCTGTGGCAGCTGTGGCGTGACAATTTAATGAGCTGGCGGAGCTTCTGCGATGAGCACCACGATCTGTTCACCCTGAACATACAAGCGGGCTTCCGCCGCATCGGTCGGTGGCTGTCCGATCTGCGCAGCAATGCGCGGGCTCTGGCGGCCGCCAACCGCGACAGGCGGTTCCCCGAATCCGAATACGGCGCAGCCCAGCTGTTCCTCTTCTTCCGCGGCAGCCTGGAGCGCCGGGCCGCCGCCATACGCGAAGGCTTCTCCAACCGGCGCAAGGCACTGACCTGGATGGGCGGCAAACGCCGCCACTTTTTTGAGAAGATGCATCTGCACCCGGTGGCATTCCTGTGCGGCGCCATGGCCATCGCCGCCGCGGCCACCGTTCTGTCCCTGTACACCCTGGGCGCTCAGGTGACCTATGACGGTCAGGACCTTGGCATCGTCTCCTCCCGCCGCGCCGCCGAAAAGGTGGTGGCGGAGCTGGAGGATGTCACCCGCGCGACCACCGGCGACGGTGGCTACACTGTGGATACGGCGCTGCTCACCGCCGAAACAGGCGTTTTCCCCCGCCGCGAGCTGATCTCCGACGACGAGTTTGAAGAGACACTGAGCGACACCCTCGGCGTGGTGGATTACGCCTATGTCCTGTATGTGGACGGCGAAAAGGTGGTGGCCACCACCCGCTCCGGCGCGCTGGAGGACCTGCTGGAGCAGCTGAAGCTGGGCTATGAGACGGCGGACACGGTGAACGCCTACTTCGCGGAGGAAGTGGACATCCGGCAGGAGTACGTGGAGTCGTCCTACGTGATGAACCTGGGCTACATCGCCGAGATCCTCAACGAGACGAAGGAGGGCGAGGTGACGTACACCGTCACCTCCGGCGACAGCTATTACAGCATCGCGGAGAAATACGACCTGAGCGTGGAAGCGCTGATGAAGCTGAACCCCGGCTATGACCCGAAGATCCTGCGGGTGGGCGATGTGCTGACCATCAGCAACGCCGTGCCCTATCTGACGGTGGTGAACGTGGAGCGGCAGCGGTACGTGCAGGATGTGCCGTACCAGGTGGAGTACACCGACGACGCGTCCATGTATCAGGGTGAGTATAAGGTCACGTCCCCCGGCGTGTACGGCAAGGCGGACATGACCGCCAACGTGACGTACATCAACGGCGAGGAGACGGAGCGCGAGGTGGTGGCCAGCGTGACGCTGTCCCAGCCGGTGACGGAGCAGCAGCTCCGCGGCACGAAGGAGCGGCCCACCTGGTATCCCACCGGGTCGTTCTCCTGGCCCTGCACCGGCATCCTCACCAGCCGGTTCGGCTATCGAAGCCTGCTGGGCAGCACCTACCACAGCGGCATCGACATCGGCAACAGCTACGGCACGTCCATCTATGCCTCCGACGGCGGCACGGTGACGTACTCCGGCTGGATGAGCGGGTACGGCTATCTGATCATCATCGACCACGGCAACGGGTATCAGACGTACTACGGGCATAACAGCAGTTTGGTGGCGTCCCTGGGGCAGAAGGTCCACAAGGGCCAGCTCATCGCCCGCATGGGCTCGACGGGCCGCTCCACCGGCAACCACTGCCACTTCGGCGTCAAGTTCAACGGCACGTTTGTCAACCCGCTGAACTATCTGTAAACCGCAGCGCCCCTGCCCATCGGCGGGGGCGCCGATCTTTCCCTGCGGCAGGGCGCACGTTTCCGGGGTTGCAAAACCCAAAAACTATGGTACAATAGACCTGCGCCTGTATGTATTTCCCCGCCGGCGGCGGTGGAATGGAGAAACCGTTAAAATGAGGTGAAAAAGATGAAAAAACTGATCGCGCTGCTGTGCGCGGTGTGCGCCGCGGCCATGAGCCTGTGCGTCGCCTGTGCCAGCCCCCTCACCGGCGACACCAGCAACATGGGCCTGTGGATCACCCTGGTGGTCGTGGCCGTCATCGCCGTTGTGGTGCTGCTCATCGTGGGCAAAAAGAAGAAGAAATAAGCCGATATGACGAAAGCCCTGTGCCGCACGGCACAGGGCTTTTACGTTATTTCCCACTTTCCTATTCAAACAGCCCCGCCTGTCCCGGCACCTCCGTATGCCCGATGGACTGTATCTGGCGGACATTCTCGGCGGTCAGCGCGTCGCTGATGGCCATCTTACGGATGATGTTCTGCACCGTCACGTCCAGCCCCGTGCCCTCCCGGTAGTCGGCAGGGAAGATGAAATCTACCCGTCCCTTCAGGTCCTCCACGCCGGCGGTTGCTGCTCTGGTACACGGCGATGGCCTGCCCGCCGTAGGACCGCATCATCTTCATACACGGCACGTCGGAGAGCCCGTCGCCCACATAGATCATGTTGGTAAAGGGGACCCGCTTGCTGTCGTCGGGCATGGAGTCGTTCAGCGTCTTGTCATCGGCCACGTCCAGCACACCCTTGTTGATGCGGTAGACGAACTGGGTCTTGTTGGTGAAGTTGACGTCCAGCTTGGGCCAGCAGGCGGCACCCGCTTCGTCATAGTAGAACTCGCAGGCGTAGATCTGCTTGAACTCGTGGGCAATACCGCTGCCCTCAATGATCTCCTTCAGCCCGGAGGACAGCACATAGTGCTCGATGGTCACGCCCTGCTGCTCACCGAAGGCGTTGATCCGCTGAAACCACTCCCGCACGCCGGGAAACAGCTCCATGCTGCGGCCGCACGCCACCAGAAAGTCCCGCTTCAGGTCCTTTCCCTGGGCGCGGCACTCGACGATCATGGTGTACATATACGCCAGCAGCCCGTCCATCCGGTTCTCCCGGCCGAAGGTGTTGGCCTTGTGCCAGAACTCCGCCAGGGGTATACCCCAGGGCCGGGATAAAGGCGTAGTCCTCCATATCCGTGGTACACAGCGTCTTGTCAAAGTCGTACAGCAGCGCGATGATGGGCTTTGTCATATCGGTCCCTCCGTGGAAAAAAGGCGGCGCAAGGCCGCCTTTTGTTGTTGTGCTTACTTGTCTCCGCTGTAATTCCGACCGAACTTCAGCTCGTCCAGACTCAGCCGGAAATCGCTGGGGATGGCGCTGCCGTCCACCGGCGGCAGCTTGATGGTGGGCTCGTCGGTAACGGCGCTCCCGGCGCCCTTCTCCTCCGGCGCGTCGATGTACTTGCTGAGGATATCCTGCTCGATGGCGGACACCACATCGGCCTGGGGCTCAGCGGCAGGGGACTCCGGCTGCTCCGGCACGAAGTCCAACTCCGGCAGGGACTTCAAAAAGGCGCTCTGGGCCTGGCACAGCTCCTCGCTGCGGCGAATGAACGCCGCGGTCTTCTCCTGTGCGGCCTGCAGCTTCTTCTCCGCCGCCCTGCGCTCGTCGTCCAGCCGGTGGATCTCTGCCTGGGCCTCCACCTGCGCGTCGGCCAGGATCTTCTCCTTCTCGCTCTGGGCCTCCTGCACCAGCTTGGCGGCCATCTTCTGGGCCGTCAGCAGTGCCTGGCGCATGGCCTCCTCGGTGGAACGGTACTCCTCCACCTTCTCGGCCAGCACCTTCAGCTTGGCCTTCAGCGTGACATTCTCCTTGAACAGGGCGGTGTAGTCCTCCGTCAGCGCGTCCAGGAACTCATCCACAGACGCCATATTGTATCCGCCGCCGCCGAATGACGCCTTCGGGAATACTTTTTCGGAAACTTCCTGGGGTGTAAACATTGCCGATCCCCTCCGTTATATGATTTCTTTAGAAGTACAGTCCGTTGTTCTCCAGCTCATCGATCAGGTCGCCCATGATGTCCACGGAGTAGGGGGTGATGATGTAGGTGTTTGCGGCAACCTTTTTGATCTTGCCCTCGCCGGCATAGGCCACGCCGGAAAGGAAGTCGATGAGCCGCCGGGCCACATCCTTGTTGGTGGATTCCAGATTCAGCACCACCGTCCGCTTGTCCTTCAGGTGATCGGCGATCTCGGAGGCGTTCTCAAAGCGCTCCGGCTTCACCAGCACCACCTTCAGCTGGGTGGTGGCGTGGATGTTTACCACCTTGTTGTGGCGGTCCTCGCTGCGGCGATCCTCACGGCGGTCGTCCTTGCGGTCGTCAAACAGGGAACGGGAGGACTCCTTTACCGGCTCCTCAAAATCGTCCTCATAATCATAATCCTCATCATCGTAGGGATGAATGATCTTCTTCAGCTCGTCCATCAGGCCCATGTGCAATACCTCCCGCGTATTATTTGGAATAGTCTCTTGCGCCGAAAATGGCGGTGCCCACGCGGACCATGTTGGCCCCCCGCGCGAATGGCATCGGCAAAATCGCCGCTCATACCCATAGAAAGATATTCTAATCCATTATCGTACATTTTTCTGTTTATGTCAACATATAGTGCCTGTACTTTTTGGAAATATACCACATTTTCTTCCCGTGTGGCGTCCGCCGGGGGGATGGTCATCAGTCCCCGCACCCGCACATGGCCCATTTCCTTCGCCTGTGCCGCCGCGTTTTCCACCTCCTGCGGCGCAAAGCCGCTTTTGGCCGCCTCGCCGCCGATGTTCACCTCCAGCAGGATATCCTGCACGATGCCCAGCTTATCCGCCTGCTTGTCCACCTCGGCCAGCAGCTCCGGCGAGCCGATGGACTGGATCAGGGCTACCTTGCCCACCACCTGCTTGACCTTGTTTCGCTGCGAGATGACCGATGAAGTGGAGCGGAGCGCCCGTCATAGGCATCCTCCGCCAGCTTGGCGGTCATCTCCTGCAGGGGCGTCGATCCCGGCGGCGACGGCCTCCCTTGGCAGGCGGCGGCGTCATTCATCGTTGCTCGCCGGAGAAATGCCTCCGTCAGCACGCTCTCGTACCCGTCGCACACGGCGGAATAGGTGCCAGGAGGCCTTGGCGGTCACGGTCTTCGCGCCGGACAGCGCGGCTTTCTGCTGCTGTATCTCGCTCTCCACCGATTTGATCTGGGCCTGTATGTCCTCCTGTGACGTATAGCTCCCGTGGTCCCGCTTCAGCACGGCGGCCTTCAGCGCCGCCAGGTCGCTCTCCGCCGCGGCATAGTCCCCGGCGCTCAGCGTCTGGCGCAGGGTCAGGATGTCGCCGGTGATGGACGTATCCAGCTTCAGCGCCGCGTCCGGGTCCAGATAGGACGTCAGGGCGAACTGCAGCTGCTGCAGCTGCAGCTCCAGCGTCTCGATTCGGCTGACGGTCTGCAGCGCTGTCGTCGCTGGCAGCCACCACCACCGTCTTCGATGCGGCCACCTGCTGGCCCTCCTGCACGGCCCGGGACACGAAAAGCCGGTTCACGGGCAGCGGCCTCCGTCCGCACCAGCCAGCCCTCCATGGAGATGACGTCCGCCTGTGCCTCATAGACCAGCGTGATGGTCATCGGGTCGGCAAAGTAGTTGTATACCTGCGCGGCGAAGTACACCGCCGCCAGCACCGCGATGGGCAGCACGCTTCAAAAGCGGCGACGACTTGTTGCTCCCCGCCGGGATGTTCGTGTTGTTGTCTGGTAGTGTTCATGGGCTTTCCTCTCTATGTTCTCTTACTCCGCGTCCTCCCACAGCCCGCTATCAGTTTAAAGCGGAGAGAATTTCCGTCGAAATCTCGTGTAAGGCGCGGGCAAACCCGGTCTTTTCCAGAAGATCACAGTGGATATCGGGGATTCGCCGCAGTTGTACCGCTGGCGCTTGGCGCACTGCCGGAACGTAAGCCACCAGTTCAATGGCCTCCGGCCTCTGTCAGAGCGCCGTCCAGCACCCCAGAAACTCCTAGCCGATGGCCTGCATGGCGGTATTCCGGGGCAATCCTCATGGCCAGCAAGGCACGAACCTCGTCCAGCAGCCCTCCTGCACCATCGCATCCACTCCGCCGGTCGATGCGCTCCTTCATATCCTCCTGGTCCCGGAAGGCCAGGCCGATGTACGCTGCGTCGTACCGCGGTGCCTCCTGGTTTTTTCTGTCGTGCGCCCTGATGGTCTCCCCCCTGTTCGTAATAGACCTCCAGCGCCGGACGATGCGTTGTCCCGCAGGTGCAGCCGCGCGCGCTCCCTCCGGGTCCACAGCCCGCAGCGCCTCCAGCAGCGTTCCGCGCGCCATCCTTCTGCCAGCTTTTTTCCTGCAATTCCCGGCGTATTCCCTCGCCCTGGTTGCCGCATGGCAAAGTCCTGCCCCTTGCACCAGCGCGTCCAGATACAGCCCCGTGCCCCCACCAGCACCGGCCGCTTTTCCCCGCGCCGCAGGATGTCCTGCACACGCGTCCGCCTCCCGGACGTACCGGGCCACGGACCAGCTCTCCGCCGGGTCCGCCACGGCCACCATGGTGGGCACGCCCTCCATCTCCTCCCGCCGTAGGGCGGCGGTACCGACGGTCATGCCCCGACATATCTGCATGGAGTCCACGGACACCACCTCGCCGCAAGCGCTGCGCCAGCGCCACCATCTTCGTCTTGCCGCAGGCCGTGGGCTACCACGCAGACGACCTTGTTGTCCATGTCCTCACCTCGATCCGTTTGGAAAGCGCCGCAGCGCCGTTTATGGCCTGTAAAGTCGTGAATTTTCGTTCTGCCGATGACGGGACGGTGCCGCTGTACTTTGTGTATAGCAAACCGACCCGGCGATGGCAGAACGAAGAGACGCGGCTTTTTACGCCGTTTTGAACATTTTTCGATCTCGTGATTCGCTAAGCTTCACCGCCACGGGCCGCCCGTGGGGCAGCAGCGCACCGCTTGCCGGACTGGCTGCTTGCCGCCGGCAGCCCGCGGCTCCGCCGGATCGACTGGTCGTGCTTTGCGCGTGATGGCGCTCTCTGCAGGCCACTGTGTGCAGCACTGTCCCGCAGGGCTGCCCGGTCCGCGCTGTGCGGGCGCAGCTTCTGGGTGCCAGCTCCTCCCGGCGATGGCGGCGGCGTCGTCTCGGCACGCGCATCGTCGGGCACCTCCGCACCGTGCCGTCGCCGGTCTCACGAGATCGTGCCAGCGACAGATCGCCAGCGCGGCGGTGCCATTCTCGCCGCCGGCGTACGCCGTAAGCGTCGGCAACCGCCCGTGAAGACTCGTGCTGCA
>VOFB01000392.1_pt1 | contig 10781 bp, 14 predicted proteins | sample 5384141 | NCBI WGS metagenome assembly VOFB01 (sample SAMN12384721, study PRJNA508395) | human gut metagenome | isolation source: healthy gut A | host: Homo sapiens
TGCCCAGCCCGGAGTTTGCAGACGGCGAAAAGGTTGCCGTGCAGCAGGGTGCCGGCATGGTGGTGACTGCTGGCAAGGAGGAAGAGATCAATGCCTCGGTGGAGTTCCTCAAGTGGTTCACCCAGCCGGAGAACAACATCGCCTTCTCGGTGGACTCCGGCTATCTGCCGGTGACCACAGCAGCCAACGACATGGAGGCCATCAAGACCAGCGGCCTGGAACTGAGCCCGAAGATGGAGCGCATCCTCTCGAATGCAGTCCAGAACGTAAAGAACAACACCCTTTATACGCCAAGTGCCTTTGCGGGCGGCAACAAGGCCCGCAAGGTGCTGGAATACAGTCTGAGCGATCTTGCCTCTGCCGACCGTGCAACGGTGCAGGAGCGGGTGGCCGCAGGCCAGCCCGCCGCCGACGCGGAAGCGGAGTTCCTCACCGACGAATACTTTGATGCCTGGTATGGGGGCATCTGCACTGCACTGGAGAAGTACGCCGGCTGAGCGTAACGACCGGAAACCGACAGGAAAAGGGGGAAGTGCCATGAAGCCTGCCGAAAAGTACCGTGCGTGGAAAGCGCACCGGCCCGAGAAGCCGATCTTCCGCACCATCCTCTTTTCCATGATGGCGGTGCTGATGGCGGAGGTGATCCTGCTGTCGACCGGCATCGGCCTGACCAATGTGTCCGGGCGGCTGAACCAGAACGCCAAGCAGATCGTGAACATGCAGGTGCGCAACCGCGCCAGCTACCTGCAGGATATGCTGATCAAGGCACAGGAGCTCACCGACATTTCCACCACCATCAACAACCTGACCCAGCAGATGCTGCAGGACGGCACCATTTCGCTGGACACGATGGACCAGAGCAGCGAGGCCGCTGACCCCTGATGGAAGCCGCCGCGCCCTATCTGGTGAGTGCACTGCGCGCTCGCCCCGTGACCGGCATCTTCCTTGTGATCAACACCCACGACCTTGCGGAAAAGGAAGTGGGCAGCCCCATGCCCAGCGTGTACCTGCGGGACCTGGACCCGGACGCCCGCCCCTCGGACCGCAACACCGACCTGATGCTGGAGCGTTCCAGCGCGGCGGTGGTCAAGGCGCTGGGCATCACCACCGACAAAAGCTGGAGCACCGCCCTGAATTGCCGCGGCCTGACCAACGGCGGCTTTGTGCGCACCGTGTTCCAGACCGCCTGGGAGGATGACGAAAAGCTGGACGCCGCCGACTACGGCCGCTGGCTCACCCAGACCTACAAGCTCACCGGTGACGAGCGCACGGCCATTGCCTACTCCCAGCCCCTCATCCTGCCGGACGGCACCGTGTACGGCGTCATCGGTGTGGAGATCCTGACCAGCTATCTGGAAACCAAGATGCCGTATCAGGAGCTGCAGGACGGCGGGCAGGGCACCTATCTGCTGGTGTCCACAACGTCGGGCCTGTCGGACCCGGAACTGTTCCTGACGCTGACGGCGGGCGACGGACTGGATGCCAACGTCATCGACGCGGGCGTGGAAAAGATCACCTGCCGGCAGACGGACGGCGAACGCTGGCTGACGCTGAACGACGAGACCGGCTATGCGGCGGTCCAGAGCCTGGACCTGTACAGCCGCAACGCGCCCTTCTCCAACGAAAAGTGGCTGCTGGTGGGCACGGTGCGCAGCAGCATCCTGTTCCGCTTTGCCCGCACCGTGCAGCAGGTCATCACCGCTGCGGTGCTCCTCACCCTGCTGCTGGGGGCTGTGAGCAGCCTGCTGGTGTCCCGCGGTCTGGCCCGCCCCGCCGAGCAGCTCTACTGCGAGGTGCTGGCAGCCAACGGCAAACAGACCTTCCCCAAGTTTTCGCACACCGGCATCCGGGAGCTGGACCGCTTTGCGGAGGCCATCACCCAGCTGAACAGCAGCCTTGTGACCAACTCCACCAAGTTTTTGCGCATCATGGACATGGCCAGTGTGGAGCTGGGCGGCTACGAGCTGCGGTATGACACCGGCAGTGTGTATGTGACCAAAAACTTCTTTGCCCTGCTGGGTGCCCCGGAGGTGGACGGCAGCAGCCTGACCGTGCGCACCTTTGGAGAACTGCTGGAGCACATCCAGCTGGCCCGCCCCTGCACCGTCGTCAACGCGGAGGGGGACAAGGTGCTGACCGTGGTGCAGGGCGGCCGCACCCGCTATATCATGCTGCGGGTCACCACCGAGGACCGGGTGCAGGTGGGTCTGGCTGAGGACGTTACCGCCGCTACCCAGGAGCGCCTGCGCATCGAGCGGGAGCGCGACTACGACGTCCTCACCGGCCTGTACAACCGGCAGGCATTCCACCGCGTGAGTCATGAACTGTTCCAGAATCCGGAGCGGCTGGGCGTGGCAGCCTTGCTGATGATGGACCTGGACGACCTCAAGCACATCAACGACACCTATGGCCACGACTGGGGCGACCACTACATCCAGAACACCGGCCGCTGCATTGCGGAGCACAGCCCGCCGGGCACCGTGTGCGCCCGCCTTTCCGGCGATGAGTTCGTGCTGCTGTTCTACGGCTATCCCGGCCGGGAGCAGCTGCGCGAAAAGCTGGAAGCACTGACCCGCGCCATGCAGCAGGCCGTGGTGGTACTGCCCAGCGGCAGCGAACTGCGCATCAGCATCTCGGGCGGCATGGCATGGTACCCGGAGGACAGCCGGGACATGGAGACCCTGAAAAAATATGCCGACTTTGCGCTGTATCAGGTCAAGCACTCCACCAAGGGGCAGATGAAGGACTTTGACATCGGCGTGTACAATCAGGAGGCCTACATCGCCCGCACCCGGCGGGAGTTCCACCAGCTCATCAGCGAAGAGCGGATGTACTACTACTTCCAGCCCATCTTCTCGGCACAGACCGGCAGGGTGCACGCCTACGAAGCACTGATGCGGTCGGACCTGCCCACCCTGCGTTCTCCGGCCACCATCATGAAGCTGGCCCGGGAGCAGGGCGCGCTGTATGAGATCGAGCGGCTGACCTTCCGCAAGGCGCTGGAAGGCTTTGACAACCTGCGCAGCAAAAATCTCGTGGACCGGCAGGCCCTGATCTTCATCAACTCCATTGCCAGCGTCTGCCTGCGCAGGGAGGACAGCGAGTATATGGACCAGCGCTGGCACGAGCTGCGCCGCCAGATGGTCATTGAGATCACCGAGGAAGAGGAGATGAACCGGCAGGCGCTGGAGAGCAAGCGCCACGCTCCGGGCTTCTCCGGCATGTTTGCGCTGGATGACTACGGCAGCGGCTACTCCAACGAGGGCAGCCTGTTGGAGTTGGCACCCCGGTTCATCAAGGTGGATATCAGCATCATCCGCGGCATTGATTCGGATCCCGACAAGCAGCAGATCCTGCGCAACGTGGTGCGCTACGCCCAGCCGCGCAGCATGCAGATCATTGCCGAGGGTGTGGAAACGGCCGCCGAGATGCGCACCGTCATCGACCTGGGGGCCGACCTGCTGCAGGGCTACTTCCTGGCGCGGCCGGCCGCCGTGCCCGACCCCATTGCCCCGGAGGCAGCGGAGATCATCCGAGCTATCTAGGACAGCAACCGCCGGAAGCGCTTCTGAACCGCCAAAAGAGCAGGAAATTCCATATAGAACTGGAATATCCTGCTCTTTTTATACGGTGAGGAACGCAATTTGGCACCCGGCCAATTTACCTCTGGTGTTTGGCCGGGCGCTGCGGTATACTGGGGTGGAACGAAAAACGGCACGGGAGGTGCTTTGAAAAAAATGGTACAGGTAGACCTTATCACCGGCTTTCTGGGTGCAGGCAAAACCACCTTTCTGCGCCGGTATGTCCGGTATCTGGTGGCACAGGGCCACAATGTCTGCATTCTGGAAAACGACTTCGGCGCGGTGAACGTGGATGCCATGTTGGTGCAGGACCTGCTGGGCGACCGGTGCGACCTTGAGACCATCAGCGGCGGATGCGACTGCGACACCCACCAGCGCCGGATGCGCACCAAGCTCATCGCCATGGCCATGCGCGGCTTTGACCGGGTGCTGGTGGAGCCCAGCGGCATTTTTGATGTGGACGAGTTCTTTGACGTGCTGCGGGACGACCCGCTGGACCGCTGGTATCAGCTGGGGAATGTGATCGCCATTGTGGACGCCATGCTGCCGGAAGCATTGTCGCCGCAGGCGGAATATATCCTGGCCTCCGAGACGGCCAATGCAGGCCGGGTGCTGCTGAGCCGTGCGCCGCAGGCCGGGCCGGAACAGTGCCGGGCAGCCATTGCCCACCTGGACCGCGCGCTGGAAGCCTGCAAGTGCTCCCGCCGCTTTGCCCCGGACGAGATCCTCACCAGGGACTGGGCCGCCCTCACCGACGCCGACTTTGCACAGATCGCCGCCTGCGGCATGCGGCAGGCCAGCTGCGAAAAGCTGCACTTTGATGAGCACAAGGCCTTCGGCTCCCTGTGCTTTCTGGAACAGCACCTCACGGTGGAGCAGCTGCAGCAGGCAGCTGCCCGGCTGTTCGGGGACCCGGCCTGCGGGCAGGTGCTGCGGGTCAAGGGTTTTGCCCCCACCCGCAGGGGACGGCTGGCTGGAGCTGAACGCCACCGCCGCAGGGCAGACACTGGCCCCCATCCCGCAGGGACAGGATGTGCTCATCGTCATCGGCGAGGGGCTGGACAGGGCAAGGATCGAAATGCAGCTTCACCGCTGAGTTTTCAACGAACGTTGTAAAACTGGTGCAAAAAAGGAGAACAGAATCATGAAAAAGAACCCGCAGATGCCCTCGGCGCGGCGCATCCTCGGCATGGTGGTCGGTATTGTGATCATCGGGCTGGGCATTGCACTGTTCAAGCAGTCTCACCTTGGCAACGACTCCATCAGCGCACTGAATATGCGTCTGGCCGAGATGCTGGGCATCTCGCTGGGCGTGCAGAACCTGTGCACGAACATCCTGTTCTTTGCACTGCAGTTCTGGTTCGGGCGCAAGTACATCGGCCTTGGCACCTTTGTCAACGGCATCGGCGTCGGGTTCATTGTCACGGCCTTCTACGACCCCATTGCGGCCCACTTTGGCCCGGCCGAGGCGCTGGGCCTGCCGGTGCAGCTGCTGTGGGTGGCGCTGGCGGTGCCGGTCACGGCGCTGGGGGCTTCGCTGTACCAGACGGCAGATCTGGGCATCGCCCCGTACGATTACCTCTTGGGCCTGCGGGACTACACCCCGGTGCCGTACTTCGGCTGCCGCGTGTTCACTGATGCGCTGTGTGCGCTGCTGTGCTGGCTGCTGGGCGGCCTTGTGGGCATTGGTACGCTGATCTGTGCCTTCTGCCTGGGACCCTTCATCCAGTTCTTCAACGGGCTGGTGTCGGAGCGGGTGCTGCACTACAAGCCGGGCGGCCAGTAAGATCGGGAAATCAAAAAGGCGTGCACCTCCTTTGTGGAAGTGCACGCCTTTTGCTGTGCAGAAATCAGAACTTGAACAGCGGGGTGCCGGCCAGGATGTCGCCCTCTGCCAGCATCTTCAGCTCGCCCAGATCGTCGCCGTTGGTCACGATGATGGCGGTAGCGGTGGGATGGTTGGCAGCGCGGATGGCGTCCAGATCGACCTTCAGCAGAGCGGTGCCGGCCTTGACCTTGTCACCCTCCTTGACCAGAGCCTTGAAGCCCTTGCCGTTCATCTCCACGGTGTCCATGCCGACATGGATCAGCAGCTCGATGCCGTCGTCGCTGGTAATGCCCACGGCGTGCAGGGTGGAAGCCACCTGAGTCACAGTGCCGTCAAAGGGGGCGTACACGGTATCGCCGGTGGGCTCAATGCCGCAGCCGGGGCCCAGAATGCCCTGTGCAAAGGTCTCGTCCGGGATGTCGGCCTGTGCCAGCACCTTGCCGCGGATGGGGGTCAGAACGGTCTTGCGCTGACCAAAGAACTTAGCGGTTTCTTCTTCTTCGGCCTTGCCGCCGAACAGCTTGTCAAAAAAGCCCATGATAATAATCCTTCCTTCTGATCATATTCAGGGGGTGCGGCCGCCGCGCGGGCCTGCTGCGCCCAAACCCATATGGTATATTCAAAAGATACCATACTGCGCCCCAAAATGCAACTGCAATCCTGCACAAACTCCGGCGGGGTTTGCTGTTACATCAGCGCAATCAGCTGCTCGATCTCTTCCATGCGGGTGGCCCAGCTGGTGGCGATGCGCACCACGGTGTGGGTGTCGTCGAATTTCTCCCAGAAGCCGAACTTCGCCCGGCCTTCCAGTGCGGCCAGCTGGGCGTTATCCAGAATCACGAACACCTGATTGGTGGGCGAATCCATAAAAAGCGATAGCCCTTGGCGGCCAGACCCTTCTTGAGGGCGTTGGCGGTGTCGATGGCGTTTTTGCTGATCTTCGTGTACAGATCATTGGTGAACAGCACATCGAACTGGATGCCCAGCAGACGGCCCTTGGCCAGCAGGGCACCCTGCTGCTTGACCATGGTCATGAAGTGGGCCGGGGCACCGTGGGGGAACACCACGGCCTCGCCGCACAGGGCACCCACCTTGGTGCCGCCGATGTAGAACACATCGGTGAGCCGGGCGATGTCGGCCAGGGTCACGTCGGTGCCCTCGGCCATCAGGCCGTAGCCCAGCCGTGCGCCGTCCATGAACAGCGGCATCTTGTATTCCTGACAGACGGTGTGCAGATCTTCCAGCTCCTGTTTTGTGTACAGGGTGCCGTACTCGGAGGGGTGGGAGATGTACACCATGCCGGGGAACACCATGTGGTCGTGGTTGGCGTCGGCATAGAAGGTGGCGCACCAGTCCCGTACATCGGCGGCGGACACCTTGCCCTCGTGGGCCGGCAGGCTGATCACCTTGTGGCCGGTGTACTCGATGGCACCGGCTTCGTGGGCGGCCACATGGCCGGTGGCCGCGGCCAGCACGCCCTGCCAGCGCTGCAGCATGGAGGCAATGACGATGGCGTTGGTCTGGGTGCCGCCGGAGATGAAGGTCACGTCGGCGTCCGGGCAGGCGCAGGCGGCGCGGATCTTTGCTTGTGCGCTGGCGCAGTAGGGGTCGGTGCCGTAGCCGGGCACCTTTTCAAAGTTGGTCTCGGTCAGCTTCTGCAGGATGGCGGGATAGGCACCCTCGCAGTAGTCATTTTCAAAGTACAGCATAAAAACGCTCCTATAGTTCAGATGCATCCATTGTAACCCCGGCCGCAGACTTGTCAAATAGGAAAAAAGCCCAGAGGGCGGACAGCCAAAATGCTGTCGGAATTGCGCCCCGAAGTAGTTGCTGCTGCCAAGGCCTCCTTCCGGGCGGTATGGGATGCTGGTTCCAGGATAGCCCGGAACCGGCACACCGTCAATGTGGCGGCGTTTTTGCTGATTCTTTAGCAGGGGTGTGGTATAATCTTATATTAGGACAGAATAAAATCAGGAGGGGTGAACCGTTTATGAAAAAAAGTACCTGGTACCGCGACCTTCTGGTCATGCTTGCCGCACTGTGCGTCGCCGGGGTGGCGGTGGTATGGGTACAGCGCATCACCGGCCGCATTGACGGCGTGGCCATGCTGATCTTCATGCTGGCTGTGTTTGTCACCTCCATGTACACCGACGGTTATCTCTGGGGCGTGCTGGCCTCGCTGGCAAGTGTGCTGGCGGTCAACTTTGCCTTTTTCACCCCCTATTTTGCCTTCAATTTTACCCTGCCGGAAAATCTGTTCTCCGGCCTTGTGATGCTGGCCGTATCCATCATGACCAGTACCCTGACCACCCGCATCAAAAAGCAGGAGCAGCTGCGCATGGAGTGCGAAAGGAAAAAATGCGCGCGAACCTCTTGCGTGCGGTTTCCCACGATCTGCGCACCCCGCTCACTTCCATTTATGGTGCCTGCTCCACCGTGATCGAAAACTACGATTCGCTGGGCAGGGAACAGGCCCCTCAAGCTGCTGGGGAGGCCTGCGAGGATGCCCAATGGCTCAACCGTATGGTGGAGAATCTGCTTTCCGTGACCCGCTTCGACGGGGAACAGGTGACGGTCAAAAGACCCCCACCGTGCTGGAGGAGCTGCTGGACACGGTGCTGGTCAAATTCAAAAAGCGCTGCCCGGACGTTCCGGTGCAGCTGGAGCGCCGGAGGACTTTGTTATGATCCCCATGGATTCCATGCTGGTCCAGCAGGTGCTGATGAACCTGTTGGAGAACGCGGTGCTCCACGCCGAGGGCATGACCACCCTGACGCTGCGGGTGTTCACGCTGGGCAGCCGGGCTGTGTTTGAGGTGAAGGACGACGGCTGCGGCATCCCGAAAGAGCGTCTGCGCACCCTGTTCTCCGGCACCGGCGGCCCGGACCCCAATGCCCCGGCCGACAGCGGCAAGCACGGCATGGGCATCGGCCTGTCGGTGTGCGCTGCCATCATCAAGGCCCACGGCGGCGAGATCAAGGCCGAGAGCCGTCTGGGCGAGGGCACGACCATCCGCTTCTGGCTGGAGACGGAAAAAATCGAACTGGAGGATGCAGAAGATGAGCAATAACAAATTCAAGGTCCTGATCGTAGAGGATGAGGCAAATATCTGCAGTTTTATCGAAACGCTGCTGACCACCAACGATTATCAGGCGCTGGTGGCCCACACCTGTACCATGGGCCTGACCCTGTTCGCCTCCCACAACCCGGATCTGGTGATCTTGGATCTGGGCCTGCCGGATCGGGACGGGCTGGAATTGATCCGTACCGTGCGGCAGAAGTACATGACCCCCATCATCGTGTTGTCGGCCCGTACCGACGAGATGGATAAGATCGAAGCGCTGGATCTGGGTGCCAACGATTACATCACCAAGCCCTTCGACACCGATGAGGTGCTGGCCCGGGTGCGGGTGGCCCTGCGCCTGAACCGCTACAGGCGCACCGGCGACGCAGCATCCGGCGGGGAGTTCCAGGCTCAGGGACTGCGCATCAACTACGACCGCCGCAAGGTGTTCGTGGAAGGGCAGGAGGTGCGCCTGACCCAGACGGAATACAACATCGTGGCGTTTTTGTCCCAGCATGCCGGCCGGGTGATGACCTATGCGGCCATCGTCAAGGCCATCTGGGGCGATACCGACATCGGCAGCACCAAAAAGCTGCAGGTGAACATGGCCAATATCCGCAAAAAGCTGGGCAGCCGTCCCGGCAGCAATGCCTACATCCTCAACGAGCTGGGGTGGGCTACCGCATGATCGACGAGGACCCGGAGAGCCGTCAGGCTGCGGAGGCGGGCGAATGATCCCTGCACTGGTAATTTTTGCTGTCACCTATCTGCTCATGCTGGCACTGCCCAAAGAGCGCCCGTGGGTGGCGCGGTGCAGTGCGGCGGTGTTCATGGCACTGGGACAGCTGGGCGTGTATGATTTTTCGCTCTCGGCGGCGCTGGGGGCGGTGGATTACAATGTGCTGCTGATGATGTCTGGCACCATGGGGATCGTGTCGCTGTTCATCCGGAGCCGGATGCCGGCCCGCCTGGCCGAGCAGCTGATCGTCCGGGTGCCCAATGCCCAGTGGGCTGTGTGCGTGCTGGCACTTTTGCCGGGGTCATCAGTGCATTTGTGGACAATGTGGCCACAGTGCTCATGGTGGCACCGGTGGGCCTTGCCATTGCCCGCAAGCTGAAGATCTCGCCGGTTCCGGTGATCATTGCCATTGCGGTGTCCTCCAACCTGCAGGGCGCAGCCACGCTGGTGGGGGATACCACCAGCATCCTGCTGGGCGGCTTTGCGGAGATGAACTTCTTTGATTTTTTCTGGATGCACGGCCGCCCGGGCGTCTTCTGGGGTGTGGAGCTGGGCGCGTTGACCTCCCTGCTGGTGCTGCTGTGGCTGTTCCGGCGAGAAAAACAGTCCATCACCGCCAGCGTGGAAACACAGGTGGAGGACGATGTGCCCACCGCCCTGATGCTGCTGACGGTGGGGCTGCTGATCGTGGCATCTTTCCTGCCGCAGCCGGAAAGCGGCCTGCTGGCAACACTGTACGATCTGCGCAGCGGGCTCATCTGCATGACCCTGTGCGTGGTGGGCGTGGTCCGTGCCTGCCTGCGGGAACACTCAGCAAAGCCGCTGGTGCAGGTGGTGCAGGAGCTGGACCGGGACACCTTGCTGCTGCTCTTCGGGCTGTTCATCGTGATCGCGGGCATCCGCACGGCGGGTGTCATCGACGCTGCCGCGCAGCTGTTCCATACCGTGGCCGGGGAGGATCCTTTCCGGCTGTATGTGCTGCTGGTGGTGGTATCGGTGGTGCTGTCGGCCTTCATTGACAATATCCCCTATGTGGCCACCATGCTGCCGGTGGTGCAGGGCATTGCCGCGCTGATGAACAATGGTGCAGGCATGGCACCGGAGGTGTTTTACTTCGGTCTGCTCACCGGTGCCACTCTGGGCGGCAACCTGACCCCCATCGGGGCATCGGCCAACATTGCGGCCATCGGCATCCTGCGCAAGAATGGTGAGACCGTGCGCACAGCCGACTTTTTGCGCATCGGGGTGCCCTTTACACTGGCGGCAGTGCTGACCGGCTCGGTGTACCTGTGGCTGGTGTGGGGACGCGCGTTGTAAGCAACAGAAAATGTCTGCCGCCAGCGCCCGGCGGCCACGCTCAAACGACCAAATAAACCGCCTGTCCTGTGCCGGAAAACCGGCCTGCGACGGGCTTTTTTTACGGAAGTATGACGTTTTACAAAAAGAGAAAATTTTTTTGCAGAAAACGCTTGACAATTCTGGTATATCTGGTATAATAACTATCGTTCCGAACGACACGGCTCACGAACAAAACAGAATATGCGGATATGGCGGAATTGGCAGACGCGT
>VOFB01002644.1_pt1 | contig 10760 bp, 16 predicted proteins | sample 5384141 | NCBI WGS metagenome assembly VOFB01 (sample SAMN12384721, study PRJNA508395) | human gut metagenome | isolation source: healthy gut A | host: Homo sapiens
TCAAAGCCGCTCGTGCCGTTGTGGTCGCACTTCACAACGGTGACGTTGTCGAGGCTGTACATTGCCGCATCCGGCACCTCGGCCGAGGTGAGCGTTGTGTCGTAAGGCACATACTCCCCGCTCTCAACATACCGGAACGCATAGCCCTCGGCCAGCCAGACGCCGACGGTGGAGGTTTCACTTCCCCGTGCTGCCGCTGGTGTATCGGATGGTTCCATAGGTGCCGCTGCTGAGCTTGGCTCTGGCTGACGCCCCCGACACCGTCAGGCGGCCTATCGTACCGGTGAAGCCGTTGGTTTTCATCAGGCTCCGTCTCTCAGCCAGAAAGCCCCAATGGAGGGGACCCCCTCGGGAGTGATCGTGCCGCCGCTGCCGGTGAGGATCACCGTCGTCGGACCCGTGCTGCCGAAGTCGATGCCGTTTTCGCTCAGCCAATGGCCGTTGAAATCCAGCGTGACCGTTTTTCCGGAGACATCGGCCCACGCGTCAAGATCATCCGCCAGCAGCGTAACGATGCCGTTGTCTGCCGTGCTGTTAAAGGCCTCGCGCATCGTCACATCGTTTTCCTGCCGGTATCCGAGCGACGTATAGCGTACTTCCATCGTTTTGGCAAGGTAGACAACGGTCTCGCCGTTCGTCACCTTCACGGCCATATTGGCCTTGCAGGTGCCGCAGACGGCGGTGTTTCCGGTCTCGGTCACGGCGTCGTGCGGGCAGGTATAGCCGCAGATCGTGCATTTTCCGCTGTCGTCGTAGGTGTGGTCTCCGCGGCAGCCGATGTTGCAGTACTCGCAGACGAGATTCGTGTCGAATTTGTGGGGATCGCACGCCACCGCAGCGATGTAGCCGTTCGCTTCCACATCAGCGGCCCCTGCATGGCAGTATAGCTCTGCGGCGTCGCGGTACCGTCCTCTGTGACGAGTTCATAACGGTAGCCCGGCGCGAGCAGAACCGGCCAGATTGCCGGGACGGTTTTCCGTCTGGATCTGCTGGAATTTTCCGCCGCGCAGCAGGTACCGTCCCGGCGGTCTCTTTCACAACGAGCGCACCGTCCACGGTCACGCTGTCGACAACGGTGAGCGAAGCGCCGTCCTGAACGCGGATGCCGAGGGCTTCGCTGGTCAAGGTGCTCAGACTGCCGTTGGTGAGCGTAACGTTCGCGCTGCCGGTCAGTAGCAGGGCGTCCATCCTACAATGCTCTTTCCGCTGAGATCGAGCGTGAATGTTCCGTCGCGGATCGTCAACGGAGCATTCAGGCGCTTGCTGTCCTCCATCATGGCGAGGATGTTCGTATCGCCCTCGGCGGTGAACTCGGCCACGCTCGCGAGCATTTCTGCGTCCGTCGCCCGGTAACACACGTTGATGTTTCCGTAGATGTCCGTAAAGGAGATGATCCACGCCATTTTCAGGCCGCACTTTTCGCATTTGCCGTCCAGATCTGTATTGATATGGGGACATGCCGTGCCGCAGTATTCGCAGGTGGCGCGTGCATTGGCCGTATCAACAATATACTCTCCGTGCGGATCACAGCGCTCAATGTCCACGCTGTGCAGCTGCTTGTCGGCGCTGATGACCGACAGGGTGATCGGCTCCGTGCTGTGCGGATGGCGCAGCCGCTTATCTGGCGCGAGGATATCCTTCACGCGACGCCCTTCTGGTTATCGATCACCGTGACCGAGCCGCTCACAAGCGTCAGCTTGGCGTTGTCGTTCATCTCGCTGCCGAGAACGATCCACCCAACGACGGTCATGTCCTCGATCGTGAGGTTTGCCCCATCGCTCAGCAGGATGTCCACCCCTGCTGCTGTTGTCCGTCATCAGCGTACCGTTTTTGAGCGTTACGGCCGCATCGCCGGTAAAGGTCAGCGCCGTGTGGACGTCTTCCTTTATGATAAATTTCCGTTGAGATCAAGGGTGAATGTACCCCGGTCGATCGTGAGCCCCTCTCCGCCCGGGAGATAAATACTCGCAGAGGAACGTTATGGTGCAGCCGTCCTGCTTCTGCGCGGCGGCAATGGCCTCGGGGAGCGTTTTATAGTACTCCCGGTCGATCCGCGCCACGCGCGCATACTGCGCACAGGTGCTGCAGAAGCCGCTCGAATCGAAGTTATCGTGTCCGGGGCAGGGCTTGCCGCACTCGGTGCACACGCCGTCCCGATAGGGGTGGCTCCAATGCTCGACGGCGATGAGATCGCCCGCGCTATAGTACTGCGCCGTCCGGTCGAGAACAACGAAATCCCCGGCCGTGCCGTCGGCCTTATATTCCTTAAAGGCAATGCCCTCCGTATAGAACACGCCGAGATCGGCGCGTTCCGCCTGGACGCATCTTGTGCTGGTTTCCGTCGGATCGCTGGATCTGGAAGACCGCGCCGGGCTCAATTTTGAGCGTGCCGGTGCTCTCCCAGCTGATGCCGCTTACCTTCACCGTGCCGGTAAGTCTCAGCGAGGCGCTGCCGACGACCGAGAGACCGCATAGGCGTTGGCCGCGTCGAGCGTGCCGTTGGTGACGGTCACATCGCTTCGAGACTGAGCATCAGCAGCGTGCCATAATCTCCGCACAGCCGCTTGCCGCCGAGGTCAAGCGTGGCGTCCGGCGTTGACGAGCATATTGGAGCCGGACATATCCTTCAGGAGCGTCACGGTGCAGCCGGTATTTTCCTCCGTCTGCGCGGCGGCGACGGCGTCCTTGAGCGGGTATAGAGCACCGTATTTGCACCTAGCGTGAGCTTTGCTTCTATCTCCTCGCCGCAGTAGCGGCAGGTGCCGGACGTATAGCCATCGTGGTCACACTTGACGACGGTCACCTCGGTCAGGCTGTTGGCCGCCGTTGTCTGGCTTACATAGCCGTCCGCGTTTTTGAAGACATAGCCCGGTGCCAACAGCTCCCCGGCAGTCACAGCGGTATCCGCCGTGATCGTCCCGAATGTGCCGCAGTTGAGAGGAGCGACTTTGCCGCCGACCCGTCCATCTCCAGCGTGGTGATCTTGCCGCTGAAGGCTTCCAACGTGAGTCTGCCGTCAGACACGCGGATGGTCGCATTGACGTCACCGCTGCCGGTGACTGTCAGGCTGCCCATATCGCCGTTCGCACCGATCGTGATCGTGCCGCCGCCTGTGATGCTGTAGCCGTTCAGGTCCAGCAAAACGGAGCCGCCCTGTCCCGGAGCGATCGTCGCGTCTGCGGCGGTCATGACGCCGCCGTCTTTGACCGTTTCCACAGCAGCGTTCTTCAGCAGCGTCACGGTGCGCGCGCCATTCCCCGGCTTTCCCGCCGCGTTCAGCGCGTCGGCAAAGGCCGACGTAATAGGCGGTATTGCCGTCCGCTGTCAGGCTGGCCGCAAGTTGCGCACCGCAGGTGCGCTGCATGTAGGTCGAAGTGTCTATATTCTCATGCGCGCAGGTCTTGTCACAGTCTATGCACACACCGTTTTCCCACTTGGTGTGCAGACAGGTAGCCCCGCACTGGCACTTACCGTCTACTATATGGTGTTCATGCGTTTTTGACCGTCACCTTGGTCAGCGCCGCAACCTTGCCGTTCTCCACAATGTCACGATCAATGTAACGATAATAGAACGCATAGCCTTCGGCCAGCAGATCGGATGCGGTGACATTGACGGCAGTGATCGTGATCGTGCCGAATGCGCCGTATTTCAGGCTCATAGCGGGCGCGGGTGCCGATGTGACGTTCAGGGTATTTACCTTTACCCCGTCGTTCTGTATGTCCAGCTTTCCGCCGAGCGTCACCTCGGCCACAGTCCCGCTGCCTGTCAGCGTCAGTGTGCTGTTCGGGTCGATCGTTGCGGTTTTATTCCATCTGTACCCGTTCAGATCGAGCGTGATCGTTTTGTTGATGATAAAGCTCCCGTCTATGTTCGCCAGCAGCTTGACGGTATCGCCGTCCTTCGCATTGTCCAGCGCACCCGAGAGGGCGGTATATGTTTGCCGTTCACCTCCGCTACGCGGGAAGTCCCGTGACGTTGATAGCGGCCTCCGCCTGTACGGATGTGTTCCCCGCCTCATGAACGTACAGCGTGTAACGGCTACCGTGGGTGTTTCCGCATCGGTTCTGACAATGATCTTATATGTGCCGTCCCCATTGCTTGCCTGGGTCACGGTAAAGTACGTGTCAAGTCCGTTTTTCTGGATATAGGCTTCCAGCGTGTCTGTGCCGGTATAGGTCACGGTGAACTCGGCGTAAGCTCCCGCCTTGATGTCCGCCGCTTCCGGGGAAATCGTCAGCGTCGGTTTGGTAACCGGCTCCGAAGCGCCGCCCGCCTGTACGTTGCTGAGCTTTTTGGCAGCTTCGCCGCCGACCGTGTATGTACCGTCAGCAAACACGGCTTTCTCCGCCGTGCTGCCGTCGACCGCGGCAGCGCCGTAGAACGTCTTGCCGGCAGGCCCTGCTTCGGCGGTCAGCGAGACAGCCCGCGTTGTTCCGGTGATGGTCATGCTGCCGCCGTCAAAGTACAGCGTGCCGCTTACGCCGACCTGCGCACCGCTGACAAAGCAGGAGCCGGAAATGACGTTCAGGCCGCCGTTGATTGCCGCTGCGGCACCGGAGGGAGCATGAATGACGAACGTGCCGCTATCGACCGTTACCTTGCCGGTAACCGTGCCGTTCGTCAGCGTCAAGCTATCCGATGCATCGATGCTGCCGTTAATGCTATAGCCGTTCATATTGATAGTCGTCGCGGCGTAGACAGTAATATTCTCCGAGACGTGGCCGAGCAGAGTAATCTCGACCTCGGACATATCGCCCAGGATCTCCTGCAGCGTGTCATACTCTGTATCGCCGACCTTCGCCACACTCACCCTCGGCCTGTGCCTCGATGCCGTTTTTCTTCACCGGCATTCATGGGCGCGATGCTGCCGGTCTTGTCATCCTCGGCAGGCTTGACGGGCATGACGACCGTATTCTTCTCCTCGCCGCCGTCCTCCTTGTCCTCAACGGACGCCGTGGGAGCGGGAGTCGCTTTCGCCGTCGGCGCAGGTTCCGCTGTCAGTGCAGACTCCTCCGTCGCCGTCGGTGTCGGCGCAGGCGTCGGTGTCGGCGCGGGCTCGTCCTTTTTGACTTCCGCCGGAGCCGTGGCTGCGGCCGCGGGCGATGCCGCAGCATCCTCCGCCGTTGCCGAAACCGGCAGCAGCGAGAAGCACAGCGTCAGCGCCAGAAGAAAGCTCAATACACGTCTTTTCATGGAACGACCTCCGATATACTGAAAGTGTTTGCAGATACGAATGGTGGAATGCCGCGCTCTCAGGATCTGTCCTCCGGTACGAGACGGAGCTTCTGCGCGGCGGTTTTGGCTTCGCTGCGGCGGCTTACGCCGAGCTTGTCGAGGATGTGGCTGACGTGGGTCTTCACGGTCGGCAGCTTCACATCCATGATCTGCGCGATCTCGGCGTTGCTTTTATCGGCGCACAGCAGCGAGAGCACCTGCCGTTCGGCAGCGGTCAGCTCCTCGCCGGGGCAAGGCGGCTGCAAAAACCGCGGGTAGTACGCGGCCTGTATGCGCACGTCCGAGAGCAGCTTTTTGTACCAGCGTGCGCTGCCTGTCTCGCCGAGCGCTTCGAGCAGCAAGCACCGCCGCGCCATACACGCTGACCGTGCGGATGAAGCCGAACGATTCCGCCTCGGCAGCCCGCCGCGGTAGGGCGTCTTTCCACGCGCTGTCCTTTTTTCCGGTAGAGCGCGATGGCGCGCAGCACGCCGAGATGGATGCCGTCGATATACCGTGCGCACGTCTTGCAGTAGCTCGAGCGGCGCAAGCGTCAAAAAGCGCGGCATCCGGTTTTCGGCGGAAAGCTCCGCCATTGCCTGCGTAAAATACTGATAGCGCTTCATTACGTTGAGATGCAGCGCGTCGCGCGCCTTTTCCCGGTACCAGGCGTCCACATCGTCAAGATCGCCGGTACGCAGCACAATACGGCACAAAAAGCGCATCGATGTTCGGCAAAAGCGCGTTTCTCCCTGCGGATGAACCGCGTGCGGATCTGTTCCACGGCGCGGCGCGTCCCTCCGCTCCTCCGGGCAGCCATCAGGCTGCGGCAGAAAGCCGTCACGGCAAATTCGATATCCGGCGTGCCGTCGCGCTGGATCTCGCCCATGCGCTGCACGAGGAGAGCATTCGCGAGGTAATATCCTCGCCCTTTTCAAACCGGCTCTCGGCAATGGCGGCGTCGGCCAGCCCCCACCGTCGCGCCCGAGCACGGCTTCCACCGGAAGGCGCAGCGTGCGGTATAACAAAGCGTCGTTTTGCTCCATTCGGAAAAGTCCTTGCCGCCGTTCATGATGCTCGGGGCGTGCTCGTCACGGAAAACGGCGGGGGTGATTTCCCGGTTCGTCACAAAGGCGGAACACCGCCGGGAACGTTTCGGTCAGCGACGCCGTGCTGCGCTGCGGCAGCGAGATATCCAGCCACGCGAGACGGCTTCGTGCCTCTCGTACGGCGGCATCCTGCGCGGTGCAGCGGCGGGCGAACTGTTCAAGCTCGCCATACCACCGCTCGGAACCGGCATAATCCGTCGCGAGCACAGAGCATGCTCATACCCTGCATAAGCGAGGGGAGGCGAAATTTCCTTTTTCCGGCAGTACGCGGTAGTATTTCTCCATTTCGCTGTAGTGTCCCATACCGGGTGCCGCTCGGCGTTGCGGATGAGCAGCTCGGACATTTTGCGCTGTCCCCGCTCTCGATATAACACTCGAGCGCGTGGGCGTAGTCCTGCTCAAAGTACAGTCCGCCGCGGCCAAAAGTGCGCGGCGCTTTTCCGGGAGTACGTCCGTTCCATCTCCAGAAGAAACGCGCGAAACTGCGGCCAGAGCCGGAACCGGCGCACGCCGTCGTAGAGCAGCATGGTCGTATTGCGCTGCAGCCAGTCGAGGAGCTCCCCGGCGCACATTGCCGGTGATGACCTTCGCCATGTCGAGATCAAAGCTCTGAAACGGCGCAAGATCGAGACGGAATCGACGGATGGAAGGCTGAACCGCTGCAAAACCGCGGGCTCAAAGTAGCGAAAAAATTTCGTCATAGACCCGCGCGGTGATCTCCGGTGTGAAAGGCTTGTCCGGCGCCATGTACCGCGCCGCGATCACCCGGCGAGCGGATACCCGCTTGATTTCTTCTGTATGGCGGCGATTTCCGTATCCGTGGCGGCCACATCGCCGCGCGCGTCAAAATATGCGCGGATATCCTGACAATCAAAGAGAAGCGCGTCCGCATCGAGCACGGTCATGAGTCCCGTGTACTGAAACGCCATCAGCTCGCCCGGCGGTGTGCCGCGCGAGAGCAGGACGAACTTCTTCCCGGAGCGGGAGCGGATATAATCGCACAGCGTGCGCCAGAACACGTCGTCCTGCTGCTGAAGATCATCAATGAGCAGGGTGTGTCTCCAGTCGTCCGCCGTTTCCGCGGCGGCGGAGAGGGGCGCTTTCCCCGGTGCGGCGCCGCACGGTGCGCTGAAGAAAACACGCCCTTGGGAGAGAAAGCCCTTTTTCGAAACCCCGGCACATACTTTGCAAAGTGTTTATTGTAAATCTTTGACCGCCGTTGGTTTTCTTCGGCAAAGTAGACCGACCGCGCCGTTTTATGCCGCTGGCGGATTTTTCACCACCGACAGGCCATGCTCCTTGCAGACACAGTCAGACATATCCCGCAGCTTGTAGTAGACCTCGTATTTTGCCTCCAGCTTTTTGCCTGTCCACATATTCACCGGATTCACAACGAAGTGGTTGTGATAAGTGCCGGTGTTGAAGTGGGTGGCAACAAGCACCTGCCGGTCGTTCCCCCAAAGCCGCCGCGCCGTCTCCACGCCGATGCGATGGCATTCCTCCGCCGTGACCTCACCGGTCTTGAAGGACTGGTAGGCGTGGTAGGCCACATTGCCGCCGGCTTTGCCGAAGCGCCTCTGCACGGCAGCCATCTCCCTTGCGGCAGACTCCGCCCTGCAGCCAATTCCGGTGACGGCGTATTGCTGCTCCCCCTCATCCAGAGTTTTTCCTTTGTCGGCAGCATACAGCAGCACCTGCTCCAGGTCGCTCAGCTTGGTCTTGCTGGGGTTGGTGCAGTAGTCCACCACACGGCTGACGCTGTCATGGATCGCCCAGATCTTCGTCACCGCCATCGGCATCCTCCTTCCCGTGATAGGCGCGCAGAAGCAGGCTCTCGATCTCGGTCAGGGCCTCGTCAAAGTCCCTCATGGCAAGCTCGTAGCGGACGGTATCGTGGAACGTCGTCAGCTTCTGATACGCCAGCATCAGCTCCCGGCGCGGAGCCTCCCTTCACCGCCGTGCCGGTTCCCAAGGTTCGGAGGTATTCCGACATATTCATGCCGCATTTCTTTGCCTTTCTGCGAATGGTATTCTTCTCGGTTTTATAGACTCGCACATTGATTTCCTCTGTTCGAGTCCGCATAGATATCACATCCTTTCAGCGGGGTTACAGGGGCGCACCCCTTTCGTATCGGCAGATACGGGGGAATTGGGTGCCGCACGGCTACACAAATCCCATGCTCGTTATCCTTACGGATAAAAAAGCGGTGTATAGCCCCGCACCCCTTAAAGCGGCAATTCCTCATCGTCCTCCGCCTCCTCCCATGACGCAGATGACGCTTGTGACGATGCCTGGGGAAGCCTGGCGATGCCGTCATTCTGTTTCCGCAGTGACGCAAGTCTCTCGCTCCCGGAGGGAACCGTCATGACCGTCAGCACCGTCATTCAGCTCCAAAAGCACCAGCCGGGCAGCCGCCGTTTTACGATACTCGTAAGTGATTCCCAGGGGCTGCAGCACATCGCTGTAATGACGGGTCAAATGCTTGCTGGCGAGGTTGGGCTTCAGCTCCGTATTACCTATGGCGGCAAGCAGCTGGGACACCGTGCCCCGAAACCGCCCGTGCGCCAAAAGGAAATCCGCCACCTGAAAAACAAAGTCCGGGATGCGCTCCTTTCGCAAATCACTGGCGCTGAGCGCCTCGGTAATCTCCCATCGGACGCCCCGCATCTGCATTTTCAGCTTCTTCTCCTCCACATCCCGGCCCGTAATGCAGAGGGTGGCGCAATCGCCGAAGCGGTCATCCTTGCGGAGAATCATCCCCGTATCCGCCACGCCCAAAATGCCTGTGGAGCCGGTCATATCGTTGAAGATATTGCTGCTGTCCCGCTCCTTTCGGGTGTGATGGACAACGAAGATGCAAATGCCGTGGTCATCGGCGATCTTTTTCAGACCAGACAGATCCTTGTAGTCCTGGGCGTAGGCATTGACCTTTGCGGAAGCATTGTCCCGCACCATTTGGAGGGTATCGAGGAATATCAGGCCCGTGGAGGGAAATTCCCGCAGAGTCTCCTCGATCTGCCCCTCCAGCTCCGTGCCCAGCTGGCCGCAGGAAAAGCCGAAGCGGAGATTCTCCGGCGGTGAATCCGTCAGCTCCTGCATACGCTGCTGAACGCGCCATTCCCGGTCCTCCAAAGCCAGATATACCACATCGGTTTTTCTGGTGGGCAGCCCCCACACCGCCTCGCCGCGGCTGATTTGCAGGCACAGCCACAGCACCATCCAGCTCTTGCCGATCTTGGAGTCTCCCGCTAAAATGGCGAGCCCGTCGGAGAGAACACCGTCGATGAGCATTTTGGGGTGGGCAAGAGGTTTGTAATACAGGGTATCGGCATCGATCAGTTGTAGCTTGTTCATGTGTTTCACCTTCTTTCTTTCGCTGGTAATTGTGTTTTTTGGTTTGGCGCCGTACTTCCGATATCGTTTTTATATGCCTGCCCCGGGGCCTCCGCGGCGTTGCCGTGCTCGCTCTTTTGCGGTCGTCGCACAGTCATATCTGTCTCGGTAACGGCTATTCAGTTGTCGAGGTACACGGGGGAAGCTTAGAAGCTCCTCTCACTTTCCCTTTGCCGAATTTTTTTCGGATTTTCCCGCTGCTTTTCAAAATTTTTTCTTTTGAGCTGGTAAATTATAAAAAGCCGAGCTTGTGCAGAGCTTTTTCAAAGTTTCCCTCACTTGGTAGGCAGCGAGAAGGCCGAAAAATTAACCCCCTTGAAAAATTCTTTTGTTTTGGCTCCAAATTGGAGCCATTTTCCTATGCAGGACTGCTCGTGGCTCCGAAATGGAGCCATTTTTCGTCTATGGCATCAAAAGTGATGCCATATCCATTCCGGATTTCATCGGTGTGGCAGCAAAATTGATGCCATAAAAATAAGCGCCTGCCTCTTTTCTGAAGCAGACGCTCATTTCCCGTATTCAGTTTTTACCGCAGCAGCCGGATCAGCAGTTCATTGATATCCTCGGTGGGCTTGCCGCTTGCTACCAGCTTGTTCCGAAAGGACAACAGGGCCGTTGTCAGCAGCCGCCGCTCGCCGGCGCAGAGTGCTAACACTCGATTTCTTCTATGCTTGAACATCACCACACCTCAGCAATAAACCAGCTCAGAAAGGACAACCACCTCCGCGCGGCTGCGGATGCTGTTCATCCGTCCGACCCATTCCATTTGTTTTTCGGCCTTCAGCTGCTCGGTGACGCCTTCGGCCTTCTTCATTTGCTCCACGAGCCGGTCAAACATGGCCTGTGCCGACTCGCCGATCTCCTCCAGATGCGGCTCTAGAGTCCCCGTCAGCAGCATCCCTGTGTAGATACCGTCCATGTGCGTGCGCAGATACCGCCTCCGCGCTGCTGCAAATCTGTTTTCCATGGCGCGCCTCCTTCATATACGCATTGTTTTGGTTTCCCTTCGCGTATATGATAGCCCGGCGCTACACTAGAGTCC
>VOFB01001339.1_pt1 | contig 10734 bp, 8 predicted proteins | sample 5384141 | NCBI WGS metagenome assembly VOFB01 (sample SAMN12384721, study PRJNA508395) | human gut metagenome | isolation source: healthy gut A | host: Homo sapiens
GTACCGTCTTTGACAGATTGCTATCACCGTCTAGGTTTTCAAGTAACAGAATCCGAAGATGGATTACGGATAGGCTTCAAACCGGGAATGGCACATGCTATCGTGAAGGAGATTTGGAACGAGCAGCCTTTGACCCGTTCGGATGTTGAAAGGTTTTATGAAAAGCTTTCTTCACTGAACAAAGGATATCGAAATCTCTATTTCAGGATCGTGGCGCACGGTGGATTCCTGCCGGAGGCATTGGACTTTGAACTGCACGGGCTGACCGTTTCGGATGAAAGCTATATTGAAAGCCTCTTGTCCGGAAGACATGTGGAGCTTTATCCGCATAACGAAGCGGCTTACAGGGCGATCATGCGGGGATTCAAACAACACCGTATCGGTGCGGTCGTGCAGGCTACCGGAACAGGGAAATCCTATTTGCTGGCACGCTATATCGCAGATCATGCAAAGGAAAAGATATTGGTCTTTGCTCCGAACATCACGATTCTGGATGAGATCCGGAAAGCCGTCGGATTCTCTATTCCGCAAGTGACGTACCGGACATTCCAGTCACTGATCCGTAACCGGGAGGACAATGGGTTGTTACGGGCAGATCATATTCTTATTGATGAATTCCATCATTTCGGGGCGGAAATTTGGGGAAGTGCCTTGCAGGAAGTGATAGAAAACAATCCCTGTGCCTATGTCCTGGGAACATCGGCAACGCCAATCCGTCCGGAAGGAATGATCGATACGGTGGATCTTTATTTCGAAGGAAATTTGTTTTATGAACTTACCTTGCCGCAAGCTTGGTATTACAATATCTTACCAGTGCCGATCCTGGTACAAAGTGCTTACGGGCTGGACAACGAACTGGATCGGCTGCAAAGAAAACTGGAACGCAGCGGTTGTTCAGTCCGCCGGAGAGAGCGCATCCAAAAGAAACTGGACCTGGCGCGGGTCGATTTCAAAGGTGCTTTGGGCGCGTCGTCGGTGATCCGGAAGTTCCTACCCGAAAGCGTACGCAAACTGCTGGTTTTCTGTCGCGACCTGGCCGATCTCAGACAGATGGTGCCGGAAGTGTGCGACTGGCTCACACAGGCAGGCCGATCGATTACGCCATTTGGAATCCATCATGCGCAAAGCGAGCAGGAGAATCAGCGGCTGTTGGCCGCTTTCCGAGAAGAGTCGGACCGGTTACACGTACTCTTTTCCGTCAATATGCTGATAGAAGGACTGCATGTGGAGGGCATAGATGCCGTCTTGTTTCTACGGCGGACAGAATCCTATATTGTTACCCTGCAACAGCTGGGCCGTTGCTTGGATGCCGGAAGCGGGAAACAGCCTGTCGTATTGGATTTTGTGAACAACCTATCGGGCAAATCGGTCTACGACGTGATGGCGTGCCACTGGGAGCGACTCTCTTATCTTCCATCGCCCCACGGATTTGAAGGAACAACCTCGTTCCTCGCTACCGGCTATTTGTCGGATATCCGGCTCCGCATCGAAGAGATCCTGGCCGAGCTGGAACCGTGGCAGATTATGTACGAGCGGCTGGTCGAGTTCCACCGGGAAGAGAACGACTGGCCTTCAGTGACGGAAGGGAAACTGGGCCTTTGGTGCAACACGCAACGCATCGCCTACAAACGAGGCTGTCTTGCCAAGGAACGGTGCGACCAGCTTGATGCAATCGGTTTTGAGTGGAATCAGCTCGACTCCAAATGGATGAGGGAATACCATGCATTGAAAGTCTTCTTTGATACCTGCGGACGCTGGCCCAAACGTGAAGACGGCCCGCTTGCGACCTGGTGTTATACCCAACGGGAAAGACGCAAGGAAGGACGTTTGAGCAAAGAGCGCATCCGGGCTTTGAATGAGATCGGCTTTGTCTGGAATCAGAACCTCCAAGGGGAATGGATGAAAAACTACGAGGAACTGAAGTCTTTTGTCAGAAAATATCGGCGTTTCCCTAAATCGACGGAAGGGAACTTGGGCGGATGGTGCCATACACAACGGAAAATGCGTAAACAGGGAAAGTTACCCAATGACCGCCGGCTCCTGTTGGATAAAATAGGATTTGTCTGGTCGGCGGAACAGGTCTGGCAAGGCAACTTCGAACAATTGTGCCTGTTCCATAACCTGCAAGGACGATGGCCGGGATGCCGTGAAGGAGCATTGGGACGTTGGTGTACCATTCAAAGACGGGATTACCGCAAGGGGAACATGTCAGACGAGCGAAAAGCACAATTGGAAAGAATCGGTTTCCCTCTTGCCTGATATGGAATATATTCGATTCTATCCGTTATGAAAGTTGTCTATTCAATTATAATCAACATTGGAACAGTGTCTGTCATTACCCGGACTTGGAACTGCCAGCATACGGGTGGAACCAACTGATAAAACCGGAATAAGACCAATCTCATAAAAGTAAATCGTTATTGATTCATCCCTATATGGAAGCCCTTGTCTGAAGCCGGTTATCGGAGAAGACAGGGGCTTCTTCTATATTTTATAAATGAATTATAGATAACTATTACACTGGCTTAACGAATCCGTTACAAATCCTTGGTGGTTTAAAGTGAGTGTTTACGTAAAATGAAAATATTTATGGTAGCAAGGAAAGCTTCATTACAGCATAAGGTTCTTTTAGGGTATATGATATTGATCATGGCTGTTTGCGGCATGGTTTCCATCTTGTTATACGAACGGAGCCGCATGCGTGAGATAAAAACGGAAACATCGGAGATACGCAGGATACGCCATGACATCAGTACGGCGCATCGCTATATCACGGAGCTTGCCACCTATGGAGAGTCCGTCATTGTCTGGGAGGATACCGATTTTCGTGAGTATCGCAGAAAACGCTTGCAAACGGACAGCTTGTTACAAATATTGAAAGTGAGTTGTGGCACGTTCGTCCTGCCAAAGCAGATAGACTCCCTATGTCATTTATTGGAAGCTAAGGAGATACATCTGCTCCGCATTATGGAGACCATTACCAGACAGGGGAAGCGGACAGCCTGCTCGCAAATCGTCTGCCTATTGTTATCAGGGAAGCGGTTCGTACCCGGACAGTCACCCAAAAGAAAAAAGGGATTGCCGGTTGGTTCGGAGGGAAAAGGAGCGTACAGGTCTTCGAGCCATCGAAAGGACTGCAAGATTTGAATGAGAAGCTGATCGCCATGCAAGAGGAACGTGAACGCCGGATAGACATGTATACCGACAGTCTGCGCATACAGAATAAGGCCTTGAACCGGAAGTTGCAAATACTCATCACCCATCTTGACGGGCAAGCGCAGGCGGCGTTCATCAGTCGTGAGGAAAAAATCACGGAAGCCGGAGATTTTTCTTTCAAACTGTTTGTCTTGGTAATCGTCTCTGCTTCCTCCTTGCTATTCATCTCGTTCCTGATCATACGGCATGACATCAGGAAAGAAAGGGAAGGGCGGGCACAGCTCCAAAGGATAAACCGTGAGAACGAGGAACTGCTCGGTATGCGTAAACAGATCATCCTGACCATCTCGCACGATATACGGGGACCATTGGGTAATATCAACAACTGCGTGGAACTGGCCTCGGAAACCCGTGAAAAGAAAAAACGGGAAGGCTATCTGGAGAACATCCGCCATTCCTGCCGCCATATACTGAATCTGGTGAACAACCTGATGGATGTTTATAAGATCAATGAGACCAAGGATACCCGTAACGAGGTTCCTTTCCGTCTAAACAACTTGCTTGACAACATATCGAAGGAATATGCCCGCAAAGCGGGTGGCCGGGCCTTGCTGTTCGAGCACCGGCATAAGAATGTCGGTGATATTACAGTGAGAGGAGACGCAGACAAACTGGAACAAATATTGGACAATCTGCTGACAAACGCCATCAAGTTCACCCTGTCGGGTACGATCCGTTTCCATACCGAGTACATGGCGGGAAGATTATATGTGGAGGTCGGTGATACCGGTATCGGTATGGACGAGGAGACATTGGAACGTGTCTTCCGTCCGTTCGAGCGTGCGGCGCAGGAGATAAACTCGGAAGGTTTCGGTCTTGGGCTTTTTATCACGAAAGCTCTTGTAAAGGTACTGGACGGAAGCATTGAAGTAGAGAGCCGACCAGGTAAAGGATACAACATTCCGCCTGTCGTTTCCCTTTCGGAAACGACAGGAGAACCGGAAACAGAGGAGCTTCCGGTACAATCTGCGACGATACTTCCCAAACATGTACTGGTAGTGGATGATGACAGCATCCTTCTGAAAATAACGGAAGACATGCTCGGGCGCAACGGGGTGGAATGCACGACCTGTCAAAATGCAAAAGAAGCCATTCTAGCACTCGACCGCTTGGATTATGATTTGGTATTGACAGATATACAGATGCCCGTGACCGATGGTTTCGGCTTGTTGAGATTACTGCGTAACTCGGATATCGGAAATTCCCGTACCGTTCCGGTCGCTGTCATGACGGCACGGGGGGACGGGGACTCGGGCGTGTATATGAAGTCCGGTTTTTGCGGTTGCATACATAAGCCTTTCTCTTCAAAAGGACTGCTGGCCTTTATCTCCTCCGTTACGGAGGGCAGAAGTGCAGGCATGTCTCCGTTCGACTATTCCCGCCTGATGGAAAGTACGGACGACCGTCGTCATATGTTCGGTCTTGTCGCAAAAGAGTCAGAAAAGGATCTTGCCGAACTGGAGGAGGCTTTAAGAGAAAACGATCGGGAAGCCATGCGGAGGATCGTACATCGGATGGCTCCGGTCTGGGAGTTGTTAGGGGCCAACGATGTACTGTTCGGTTATCGGAAGCTCCTGCATGACAAGACCTCGAGCGACGAGACGGTCAGAGAGTACACGATGAGAATTATGAAACAGATACGGTTACTGATAGACGAAGTAAATAATGAATTAAGAAAGAAAAATGACGGGGATGAAAAAGACTTTATTGATCGTGGAGGACAACCTGATTCTTTGCGATATTCTTGAGAGATGGCTACAGAAAGCCGGTTACAGGGTATTGACGGCCATAGATGAGCCTTCGGCACGCCGGAAAATCAAGGGGAATAACGTGGCGCTGGTACTGACGGATGTCCGCCTTCCCGAAGGGGATGGCATCAGCTTACTGGAATGGAGCATCTCCCAAGGATTACATATTCCTTTTGTGGTGATGACCGAACATGCCTCCATTGCAGATGCGGTGCGTGCCGTCAAATTGGGTGCGAAAGACTACTTGCCCAAGCCTGTCCACGAGGAGTTGCTGATGGAACTGTTACGGGGATTGATCGGTCTGCCAGTTTCCGTTCCCCCGAAGAAATCATTAATGAAAAGGCTTAGCGGGGCGATCCGGGAGACCGAACGGATAGCTTGTCGTGTGGCTCCTTTGAATTGTTCCGTCATGATCCTTGGACCGAACGGTAGCGGGAAAGAATCTGTCGCACAGCTGATCCAACAGCATAGCGGGCGTAAGGACAAGCCTTTTGTGGCGGTGAACTGTGGTTGTATCCGGGGGGAACTTGCCGCATCTGAGTTCTTCGGCCACGTGCAGGGGGCGTTTACCGATGCGAAAAAGGATACTGCCGGGTATTTTGAGACGGCCAAGGGCGGTACGCTCTTCCTTGACGAGATCGGAAACATGCCTCCAGAAATGCAGACACTGCTGCTCAGGGTATTGCAGGAAAGAGTGTATTGTCCAGTGGGCAGCCGCAAAGAACTTGAAGCCGATGTACGGATATTGTCGGCTACCAACGAGGATATGGAGCGTGCCATACGGGAGGGACGTTTCCGGGAGGATCTGTACTACCGTCTCGCCGAGTTTGAGATACGCCAGCCCTCTCTCTCCGAATGCCCGGAAGATATATTGCCACTGGCTGACTTCTTTCGTGAGCAACATTCAGAAGAGATACGCGTGGAGACCTCCGGTTTTACCGAACAAGCCAAAATCTCCATGCTTTCCCACTCATGGCCGGGCAATGTGCGTGAACTTGACAACCGGATAAGACGTGCGGTAGCGATGAGGTTGTCCAATCCACGGAAATAGATGGTCGGCAGCTCGTCTATGATGACAGTGCTCTTGAGCTGCCCTTTCTTGTTGATGAGTTTGACGATGCGGGAATTGTATAGTCCAAGCGCCGCCGAGTAGATGTTCTGCCTGTCCGGATTGTTGCCCACGCAAAGTAGCTTGGGCTCTTTCGGGTTGTTTATGTCCAACGAAAAATCGTTACCTGTCATCACCCAATACAACTGTGGGGAAATCATGCGCGTAAGGGGGATTTTTGCCGAAGCAATCTGGCCTTGGAGCTGGTCCTGGGCGCCCCCTTTCCAGGCGTCCATGAAGGGGGAAAGGTAGTTTTCCAGCTCCGGATACGAGGTCAGGATGGTAAACAAATCCGAATAAGGTTTGTTGAGCAGCTCCACCGCATGCGGAAAGGAACAATAAATGCCGTTTTTGTAAATCTTTAGGTACCAGATGATTGCGGCAAGCAGAATGATGGGTGACTCCACGAAGAAATCCCCTTGCTTTTCAATCCAGGTGCGATTAAGGTTGAGCATTATCGTATAACTCGCCTCATACGCGTCGGAGATATCCGTCATGAATTCCGGATTGATGGGATTGCAACGGTGTGACCTGCGCGGATCATCGAAATTGATGACATAGAACCGGGGCTTGACCTTGTACTTGTCCATGTTGTTCAGCAACGTGTTGTAAGCGATGGTGGAGAGGTCGTCGAACTTGTAATCGTAGATGTAGCAACTGTATCCTTTGGAAATCATCTGGCGTATGTAGTTGTTTACCACGGCATACGACTTGCCCGATCCGGGCGTGCCCAGCACGATGGTGGCACGGAAGGGATTTACCACGTTAATCCATCCGTCATGCTGTTTTCCCTGAAAGCGGAAACTGGTGGGCAGGTTGACGGAGTACTCGTTCTCCAACAACCGGGTTTCCTGCCGGAAGGATTCGTTTTCGATATTGAACACATCATCCATCAGGTTATGCCTGTAAAGCCGGCTCATCCACAACCCCGCCATCAGCAGGCCGAGGTAACCTGCGGTAAGTGTTATGACGTACAGTATGGTGCTTGTCATGTGGGGTAAGGACAGGTCAAGCAGCCACCAGTTCAGAAAAAACAGCACGCATCCGGCTACCAGCGCCGCGTAGATTTTGGGCCAGGTGATTTTTTCACCCTTGACTCCATGTGTACCCAGGCAGGATATTGCCAGTAAGGTCACAGCCAGCAGCTTGGTCCAGAGGATGCAGTTGAAAATGCCGGTCGTGTTGTTGAAATTCACCAGAATCCGGTCTGTCACCTCCAGGTTCAGGTTCCATGCGGTGATACTCGGATAACAGTACACATAGACGTGCACCACCAAAAGAAAAATACTCACTGCCCTGCCAAATTCCATGATTTTGGCAAGTGCCCTCAAATCGTCTTCCTGTTGCATAGGGATGGGGATAAATGGGTTTTGAAAATTGTCTTTTGTTTAAATGCCGCGCGACTTGCGTCTGGCTTTCTTCCTCTTTTTCATACGGCGTGCGAAAGCCTCCTCCTCGTAATCCCTCGGGTTGGTTTCCAGGGAGAGAATACCCGCCGCCTGTTCGAGCGCGCTTTCTGGACCCGCCTTGTGCCGGTGATGCTGCCAGAGTTCCGTTGCCGTATGTCCGTTCCGGTCGTTTTCGGGGATGCCGTCCAGCCACCTGAAATAGTCGTTGAACACGTTTGCGGAAAACTCCTTGCCCATGCGTGAGCCGTTGAACACCTCCCTGCGGTCGTGGTCAATGAAGGTGATGCCGTAGATGCGTCCCTGCTCATTCTCACGGAACACCACGCCGATACGTTTCTGTCCGAGCAGTTCCACAAACCGTTGCCGTGAGTCAGCCTGTTGCAAGGCGCGGGCAATGTCCACCTGTATAGAGGGAGCCCATTTTCCTTCTTTGAGCGCCTTCAGGTTGAGAAGCATCCGTTTTTCCAGCTGTTCGTTGCCAAAGCGTTTTCCAAAGCGGGAGCTCTTGAACGGGTGGGCTGACCACCTTGCCGGCATCATCCGTGGCCGCATAGACAATGCCGGTGTAAGGCACGCCGTTGTATTCCCCCCTGACCTGTTTCGCCTCGATATTGAAGGTGGAAAGCAGGGCGCTATACTCCCCGAAGGTCTGGAAACGGTAACTTTCCAGCACCGCCTTGAGGGTGTTGCCAATCTGATGGCGGACATCCCCCAGGGAAGCATCCACTTTTTTCAGTTCCGCTTTCGGATTCCGTTTCTCCGTGTCCGCACCGTTGCGCAGGCCGAAGTCCGCTTCCAGCTCCCGGCAGGCGGTCATGGAACGGCGGTGCTCGTAGGAGTCACTGATTTTTTTCCCTTGCTCGTCCACGCAGACGCTGACGATATGGATGTGGGCATTGTGGGTGTCGGCATGTTTGTAGGCGATATAAGGCTGGTCTCCATAGCCCATCTTCCGCATATACCGGCCGGCCAGTTCCGCCAGTTGGTCGTCGGTCAGCCTGTCTTCCGGTGCCGGGGAGAGCGAGATATGCAGGACGGGCTTCTCCGTGTTGCGGTTTACCAGCAGGTAGTTCTCGAAAGAGAGCAATGCGAGGCGCATGTCTTCGCTTGGCAATCCCAGCTGGTCGGAAATCATGCGGTTCCCCGAAAGAATCCCCGCCGCCCCCATCGCCACCTTGTTATGGTTGTAGGCCAGTGCCCCGTACAGGCTGGCGCCATGACTTATCTTTGCAACCATTTCCGCTCGTATTCCTGGGTGAGTGCCGTGATTTTCTTGCAGAGAAGCATCAGTTCGACGCTCAGCTTCTCCAGCTTGTAGAGCAGTGACATCGCCCGTTTCTCCCCGAAGTTGTTCTTCAAGGCACGCACCACCTGGTTGTAGTTGTTGCCTATTGCCTGGAACTGCTTGTGGAATTCGGTCAGCTTGATGTAGTAATCCATGGTCGCCTTGTCGATTCTCACTACCTTTATCTGTCCCGAGAAGATGGATTTCTTGATGAACAGCGTGCGGTCCCTGGCCCCGGAATCTGCCAGCAGCCTTTCAAATCTGGTGTTCTCCTCGGCGTTCAGGCGGAAGCTGTACTTGCGGTCCGCCGGGTCATTCTTGGGTTTCCTGCCTGTCCTTGTCCCTGTTGTTTTCTCCATAATGCATGAGATTGTTGGTTTGTACTTTTTTTCTTTTCCAGAATCCGCGACTTTGGAGCGGATTCCCCCGCCCCGGAGGCGGGCAAGTTGGTCCTTGTCGGACAAAAGACTTTTTGTCGGACAAGGACACAACTTGCTCTGTTCGTTTGAACAGAGAATCCTCCTTTGTCGGATTGCTGCGCGACGTTCACGGCGTGCTGTGGTCCGACGAAGCGTGTTCCTCTCCATTGACGGATTTTGATTTTGCAAAATTATATGGTATTAATCGGTTGGTAAATAGCGTTTTATATGACGTTTGATGACATCTGACGACATCTGATGTCAGGCCGGGGAAATGTTGGCGGAAGTCTCAAAAATAGCCGTTACTTTTGGCACAGTGCATGAGGGCATACATTGGAACATTGTCCTGTAAGGTGTATTGCTTGCCTGCCACAGGCGGTACATGGCACGGATGCAATATCATCCCTGTATGTACATTGCCATACATGTTGCACGGTGATCCTGCATGGCGAGATACATTGCATGAATGCAATACAGTACGGGTTACATTGGACTCCGTATTACATGAATGCAATGCACCTTATTTGACGATACCCTCCGGTAACCGGCAAGACATTGGTGCAATAGGGTACGCAATGTATTCATGCAAGCGGGCAGGCAGTGCGTCATTGCTATATACCGACGGATGCATTGTCATATAATGAAACAGGAAAAACAGAACCGGACAGATATGAAACCAAATTATACACTCTAAATTCAAGCTTATGAAGAAAGAACCTTTATTTGTCGCTTTGAGCAACCAGAAGGGCGGTGTGGGAAAATCCACGTTCACCGTCTTGCTCGCCAGTTACTTCCATTACCTGAAGGGATATAACGTGCTTGTGGTGGATTGCGATTATCCGCAGCACAGTATCAGCACCATGCGGGACTGGGAAGTGGGGATCATTGAAAAGAACGTGCATCTGCAAAACCAGCTGGTGGAACAGTTCGGGACAAGCGGAAGGAAAGCCTACAGCATCCTGAACTCCACTCCGGAGGAAGCCCGGGAAACTGCCGGCCGTTTCCATGAAAAATCGGGACTGGACTATGACCTTGTCCTTTTTGACCTCCCCGGAACTGTGAATGTGCCCGGTGTCTTCCGGTCCGTAATCAATATGGACTATGTATTCACTCCCGTCACACAGGAAAGAATGGTTATGCGGAGCAGCATGGCTTTTGTCCTTGCCATCCGGGAATACATGCACCGTCATAAGGATGTGCCCTTGCGTGGCATCTATATGTTCTGGAACCGGATGGACAAACGTGTGTCCAAAGACCTGTATAACAGCTACACTGAAATTTTCCGTTCGCTGAAATTGCCGGCGATGGAAACCGTCATTCCCAGTGCGGAGCGCTACAATAAAGACTTCGGGATGAAGGGATTTTTCTTTCGCAGCACCTTGTTCCCTCCAACCCCTTCCGCATTGAGGGGCAGCAATCTGGACATTTTGTCGTACTTTATGTGCATAACAAGATATCATAGAAAAAATCACATTTAAATTTAGTGTTCCATTACATGGTTTTGCATTGCTCCTTGTTCACAACTCTATCTCTGAATAACTTCATATTA
>VOFB01001049.1_pt1 | contig 10731 bp, 10 predicted proteins | sample 5384141 | NCBI WGS metagenome assembly VOFB01 (sample SAMN12384721, study PRJNA508395) | human gut metagenome | isolation source: healthy gut A | host: Homo sapiens
ACCTCTGCTTGGATGTTTATGTTGTTGCAAAGGATTTACTTATTGATTTAATCAGAGAGGCAAATTCAAAAGGTGAATTTGATTTCGATCGGAGCGTTCTTCAGGGTAAAAAAGACAGCCTTAAAATTTATGGGTACGGCTATGACGGTTTTGTTGAAGACGTTTATACCATGCAAAGCTATTATCAGGCAAATATGGATCTTCTTAATCCGGAAGCTCGTAAAGTGTTATTTCCTGTCGATCGGCCTGTTTATACCAAAATTCGCGATGAAGCTCCGGTAAAATACGGTATAGATGCAATTGCCAAAAACTCTTTGATTGCCGACGGTTGTATTATTGAAGGTGATGTAGAGAACTGTATTTTGTTCCGTGGCGTTATTGTAAAAGCTGGTGCAAAAGTTAAAAATTCCATTATTATGCAGAGTACGGTTATCGGATCAAAATGTGAAGTTAGTAATGTAATTGCAGATAAAAACGTAGTATTTAATGATTACAGGGTTGTTACCGGCACCATTGATTATCCGGTATATCTTGCTAAAAACTCGAGGGTGTAACGGGGAGGCCCGGGATGTGTAGGAAAGGTTGGTATTGATGAAGATTTTATATGCGGCGAGTGAGGCTATTCCGTTGATTGCATCCGGGGGATTGGCCGACGTGGCCGGTGCACTTCCAAAAGCAATCCGCAACCGTAGAGTTGCCTGTCGGGTAGTACTTCCCCTTTACCAGGATATTAAGGAGGAACATCGCAGTAAATTTAAGTATATTACTAATTTTTATGTTGATGTTTCTTGGAGAAAACAGTATTGCGGTGTTTTTGAATATAACTATAACGGCGTTATTTATTATTTGCTGGATAACGAGTATTATTTTAAACGCCCCGGTTTGTATGGGTATTATGATGATGCAGAACGTTTTGCGTTTTTCTCGAGGGCGATTCTCGAAGTGTTAAAGCATATCGATTATAAGCCTGATATTATCCATACAAACGATTGGCAAACCGCGCTGGTTTCCGTATATTATAAGCTTTTTTATCAGAATGAGGAAGGATATCAAAATATCAAAAATATCTTTACCATTCATAATATTCAGTATCAGGGAAAATATGGGTTGGATATTCTGGAACCGGTTTTGGGAATCCCGGCAGATCAGCTTAGCATTGTCGAGAATGACGGCTGTGTTAATTTTATGAAAGGTGCTATCCAGGTGGCCGATAAAGTAACGACTGTCAGCCCTTCTTATGCAAATGAAATTTTAACATCCTGGTATTCGCATGGCCTTGATCCCATTTTGAATATGAATCAGTATAAGCTTTGTGGAATTCTAAACGGAATTGACGTTTCACGCTTTAATCCGGAAAGCGACGAAGAAATTTACGCAAATTTTTCTGCTGATGATTTGGATGGCAAAAAGATTAATAAAGAGGAGCTTTTGAATGAACTGGGGCTTAAAGACGATGGATCGCCGGTTCTTTCGATGGTCACTCGTTTAGTTGAGCATAAAGGCGTTGATTTAGTTCGTGCTGTCTTTGACGATATCATTGCGTTAGGGTATAAAGTTGTTATTTTAGGATCCGGTGAAAAGGAATATGAAGATTTTTTCAATGCAATGAAAGCGAAATATCCGGACAAGGTAGCATTGGTTCTCGGATTTATTCCTGCTCTTGCTAAAAAGATTTATGCGGCAAGCGATATGTTTTTAATGCCGTCAAAAAGCGAACCCTGCGGTCTTGCACAAATGATTTCTCTGCGGTATGGGACAATTCCGATTGTCAGGGAAACCGGCGGATTACGTGATAGTATTTTTGATTGCGGTTCCCTCGAGGGAAATGGGTTTACTTTTAAAACTTATAATGCCTATGATATGCTTGATGCGGTTCGCCGTGCTAAAAAGCTTTACGGCGACACAGTCAATTGGGAGGGGCTTGTCAAATATGCAATGAGCTGTGATAATTCCTGGAAAAAATCGGCGGCATCCTATATTGATCTGTATAAAGATGCACTTGGAGAAAAGTAAAACTTACAAGTTTGTACCTTGAAACTTTTAAATAGGGCAGTATAAAGAAAAAAGCAGGGATTTTTCATTCCCTGCTTTTTTAAATTATAAGAATTTAAGACATATCCGGATAAAGAAATTGGCAAAAATATAGGAACACTGCAATGAAAACAAATGCTCCTCGATACTACTACTATTTTAAAAAGTTTTCACTGTTTTGAATCAGATTAAACAGTGAGGAAGAAAGGTTAGGATAATCCTTACTGATTCGCTCAGTGTTGAGAGGAATACTTTCTTCACGCTTACTAATGGCAGTAAAGCCTTTCATTTTAACACCCTGTGAAACTGCGTTCGCGTTTGCTTCTTTCGCAGTCATTTCAGCAGAGGCGTAAGAATTGGCTACAGCCTTTGGAATTGTAAAAACAGCTTCTTCATTTTTGGGATTTACGCTGTATACAACGCGGAACATCCGGTAAACGGCCAGCATTAAAAAAGAAGAAACCTCACTCGTCAAAGACTTATTGCCGATTTTTCCAAGAAGATCAAAGATGATATGCAAGGAATTAACAATCAGTTTTTTGTTCAAAATGGGAAGGATGCTACCTTTAAAATTATTTTCTTTTCCAAGAGTATCATCTTCCGGAATTTCGTCAATTGAAATAGTGGTTCCTGTACGTTCAGGGGAACGTCCTAACAGATAATCGCAGGAAACGCCGTAGAAATCGGCTGTGCGTACGACAAAATCCAATCCGCACTCGCGAATTCCTTTCTCATAATGAGAAAGGAGCGCCTGAGAAACGTTTAATGCAGTAGCCGCTTCTTTTTGGCTGATGCCGCGTTCCTTGCGCAACAGTGTCAGAATTCTCGGAAAATCAGAGTTCATCGCCGCCCATCCCTTTCTTATAAAACTCAACGTATAACAAATTATATTATATTTCCTCTGCTTTGTAAAGTGGAGGAAATGGCTTTTTTATCACTTGGTGTCTAAAACTTTTCTGGTTTTATTTGTTTATTTTGCCTTTTTACAAGAAAAATGTTATAATCTGTTTGTATTTGCCGAAAGTTGATAAAGCATAATTACCTGATTTGATGACAAAGATCTTTTGGTACAAATATAACTATATGTATTTTTATATGACGGAGAGAATATATGAAAAATTATAGAATCCATCTGCTAAGGCACGGAAAAACCCTTGCAAATGAGCAAGGACGTTTTGTTGGGCGTACGGATGTCCCATTGAGTGAAGATGGGATAGCGCAGCTGCGCGATTTGAGCCGAAATTACGAGTATCCGGGTGTGCAGAAGGTTTACTCCAGCCCGCTCATGCGCTGTGTACAGACAGCTGAAATTCTCTATCCCGCATTCGAGCCTGTAACGATAGAAGGACTGCGAGAATATGATTTTGGTAAATATGAAAATAAAACGGCTGCGGAACTGGTTGATGACACAGGCTTTATGGAATGGATTAAAAACGGAACTGTAGCCGATACGATGGAAAGCATGTATGATTTTGAGCAACGCATTAAAATAGGGTTTGAAAGCGTTTTGAAGGATATGATGGCAAACAAATTAAGCTCGGCGGCAATTATTACTCATGGTGGAGTTATTATGACATTGCTGGCTGCGCTCGGTATCCCCAAACGGAATCCAAAGCTTTGGATTACCGACAATGGACACGGTTATACGGTTGCGACCAGTGCGCAGCTGTGGCAGCAGGGAAATCTTGTTGAAGTTTTTGATCAGCTTCCGTATGATGCTATGGACAACGCCACGGTAAAAGAGTATAATTTAATCGATCTGGTAGAAGATGAAACTGGCGAGTCTTTTTCGGGATGAGGCGATGAATTGAATACTGGAATGGTGCATCTTTATATCGGTGATGGAAAAGGAAAAACAACCGCTGCGCTCGGCTTATTAATTCGCGCTTACGGTGCGGGGCTTTCCTGCCTGTTCGTTCAGTTTTTAAAGGGCACTCCCACCTCTGAGCTGGAGACGCTAAAAAAGCTCAATATTCCGTATATTCGAACGAGTGACGTTAAAAAATTTGTTGTTTTTATGAATCACGAAGAGCTTGATCTTTGCCGCGAAAATCATAAAGCATGTTTTTTAAAGTTGATGAAATTGACAGAGAATGGCTCTTTTGACTGTATCGTTTTAGACGAGGTTTTAGACGCGGTATCGCTTGGAATGCTTAGCGAGGATGATCTGCTTGAATTTTTAAAGCGTCAAAAAGGAAAGGCGGAAGTAATCTTGACCGGAAGAAATCCCGGAGAGAATTTGATAACACTTGCTGATTATATTACCGAGATGAAAAAACAAAAACACCCTTATGAACGCGGCGTAACTGCCCGAAAAGGGATTGAATATTAGTCCTTAGAAAGGATGGCGTGAATGTTTCGTAAACAGGTGAAACAAAAGGCAAAAGAATTATTGGGTGGACTTTGGGGACGCGCCATGGCTTTGTTGTTGGCTTTAGGTGCTGTTTCGGTTTTCTTTTCGCTTTTAGAACAGACGATTGCATCCTTGACAGGGCTTTTTACGTTGGAACAGCTTTTTACGCCGCTTTTTCTGTACGGCACGGTTACGATATCCTTTTGGCCTTTCTTTTTTGCGATGTTATTGTTAGCAGGAGGGCTTTTCCTTTCATTTTTATTTAAAACACCCTTTTTCAAGGAAATATATCATGGTATTACGACCTGGTATCAGGCGAAATTTCTCCGTTGAAAAAGGCTTTTTCGGGTATGCATCTTTAAAAGCCTGGCTTAAAATATTGGCGATATATTTTTTGCTTTTCGTTAAAGTAACCCTTTGGAATATTCTGTTTCTTCTTCCGGCTGTGATGGTTTATTTTTCGTATTGTATTTTGGTTGCCTTTCAAGCCGCAGCGTGGCAATGCCTTCTTTTGTTTATCCTTTCGGTTGGATTGGCGCTTATAGGGCTAATTGTATCACTGATTGTTTGCTATCGATATTTTCTTGTTCCATATATTTTGGCTGATGATCCATGTGTTCATATTAAAATTGCTTTTAAAAGCTCCGTTAGAATTATGAAGGGAAAAAAATCGGAGTTGTTCTCGCTTGACGTATCATTTTTGCCTTATTATTTTTTAAGTGTTTTTATTGTTCCAATGCTTTGGACATTGCCTTATATCAATACCACAAAAGCACTTTATGCAAAAAAATATATATTAAACTATCAACTTGAGGTTTTAGCTAAAAAACAAAGTAATACGAATGAAAATACAGAGATTTAAGGGGAGTATCATGACAGATATTACACAAGTAAAAAGAATTGTTATTAAAGTTGGCACTTCAACACTTGCGCATCATACCGGTCTTTTGAATTTGCGCCGGGTAGAGCAGCTGGTACGGGTGGTTTCCGATTTAAAAAATTCGGGTTTGGAGATTATTTTAGTCAGTTCAGGTGCAATCGGTGTGGGTATGGGAAAAATCGGACTCAATTCACGACCTACCGACATTCGTTCCAAGCAGGCTTGCGCTGCGATTGGTCAGTGTGAACTGATGTATACTTACGATAAATATTTTTCCGAACAAAACCATGTTGTGGCACAGGTGTTGTTAACTGAAGATGTTGTACGCGATGAACACCGGAAGAAAAATGTTATCAATACTTTTAATCGCTTGCTTGAGTACGGAACAATTCCTATTGTTAACGAAAACGATACCGTTTCTATCGATGAAATTGACCGCGGCGGCACTTTTGGTGAAAACGATACTCTTTCTGCAATTGTAGCGGGGTTAGTTAACGCAGATGCTTTGATTATTTTAACGGATGTGGATGGACTGTTTGATAAAGATCCGTTCTGTAATAAAGATGCAAAATTGATTTCGCGGGTAGATAAAGTAGATGATTCAATCAGAGCGTTGGCAGGAGGAAGTGCGGGAAAACTTGGAACCGGCGGAATGGTGACCAAATTGGGTGCTGCCGAAATGATGTTGAATCGCGGCAGTTTGATGGCGTTGATCAACGGCGCTAATCCGGATAATTTGTACGATTTATTCGACGGCAAAGAAAGAGGAACGTTGTTTGTTCCCGAAAATGAGGTTTAGTAATGAGTTACATAACACAATTGGGCGAGCGTGCTTATTTGGCAAAATCCGCGGTATCAAATGCGGACACGGCCCAAAAAAATGCAGCTTTAAAAAAAATAGCAGAGCTACTTTTATCTGAAAAAGAGCAAATACTTAACGAAAATAAAAAAGATGTTTTAAAAGCGCGGGAAATGGGAATTTCCGAAGTGATGATCGACAGGCTTGTTTTAAATGGAAAGCGGATTGAATCTATGGCAGACGCCTGCTCGGAGCTGATTTCCATGCCTGATCCTGTCGGACGAATTTTAGACGGAAGTGTGCGTCCGAATGGACTTAATATTCGCAGAGTTGCTGTTCCGTTTGGCGTAATCGGAATGATTTACGAATCGCGCCCAAATGTTACGGTAGATGCGGCAACACTTTGCCTGAAAGCGGGCAATGCAGTTATGCTGCGCGGAGGAAAAGAAGCTTTTCACTCCAATCGATGCCTGGCTGAAATTATGCGGCGCGCTTTGAAGGAGACAGAATTTCCGGAAGATGTCATTACTTTTGTAGAGCAGACGGATCGCACGACTGCTGCCGAGATGATGAAGCTTAACAAATATCTTGACGTTTTGATTCCTAGGGGCGGAGCCGGACTGATCCAGTCGGTTGTTCAAAACGCAACGGTTCCGGTTATTGAAACAGGAGTGGGAAACTGTCATATCTTTGTGGACGAAAGTGCAGCGCTTGATATGGCTGTTTCGATTGTATATAATGCAAAGACAAGCAGACCTTCCGTCTGCAATGCGGCAGAGAGCCTTTTAGTTCACGAGAAAATTGCAGAAAAGTTTTTGCCTCTTGTAAAACAGGCGTTAGATCAAAAAAATGTTGAACTTCTCGGCTGTGAAAAAACGATTGCCATTCTTGGCGACTGCGTCCATCCGGTTGATGAAAAAGATTATTACACAGAGTTTTTAGATTATAAGATGTCAGTTAAGATCGTAAAAAATCTCGAGGAGGCAATTGAACATATTTCCCAATATTCTTCCGGCCATTCGGAGGCAATTGTAACGCAGAATTATACAAACGCTGCACGCTTTACCAAAGAAGTGGATTCGGCTGCTGTTTATGTTAACGCTTCGACACGGTTTACCGACGGCGGGGAGTTTGGTTATGGTGCAGAAATAGGAATTTCGACGCAAAAGCTTCATGTTCGCGGTCCGCTGGGACTGGAAGCACTGACCTCCAGTAAATTTATTATTGAAGGTAATGGCCAAATTCGTGAATAGATCAAAAGGAAACGAAAAGGAGATAAGCTAATGGCAGAAAATAAAGTAGTTCTGGAAAAGAATGATATGATTGCAGAAACAGTAACGGAATCTTCGCTTTCTGTTGATAATTCGTCGGGAGCAAAAAAACATCCTCATGCCAAAAATCGTTTTGCTGCCTTTGTTGGTGCGCTTATTCTTCTGTTTGCCGCTATTGGCTTTGTAACCACTGTAGTATTAGCGGGAAACTGGGTAATTACTGTTGCAGCAAATCAAACTGAAAAAGATAAATTTGCAAATTTTATTTATCCGCTTGTTATGCAGGATCCGCCGGCTTTTGAGGATGTTTCAAAATTGAAGCCTTCTACAATTTTAGCGGCCGGAGCTTGGAATTTTATCATTAATGCCGATACTTCAAAATATGAAAAAGATGAGTTCGGTTTTATGACGGTTCCGCAGTCGGATATTGAAGTTTACGTGACGAAACTCTTTGGAGAGGGACTCACTTTTGAACATCAATCAATTGGCGACAGTGAGTTTTCGTTTACTTATAATTCAGAGGACGGAACTTATAATATTCCGGATTCGGCTCTGTTTTATACTTATATTCCTCGTGTTACCGAAATTTCAAATAAGGATGATCAAATTCATCTTCGGGTAGAGTATTTGATGCCGAGTATGAAAATCAACGCTTCCAGCAAAGGTGAACAAAATGTCGTGAAAATTATGGAATATATTCTGGAAGAAAAAGACGGTGATTATAAAATTGTAGCTGTCGAAACCATCCTCAGCGGTAATAGTGCGCCGGATTCTGATCCTTCGGAATCGTAAATTTACAGATCTAAAAAAGCGGATGAAGTATTTCTTCATCCGCTTTTTATTTGTAAAATCTGTATGGATTTAAACGAAAATTAAAAGGCCGTCAAATAAACAGACGGCCTTTTGGTTTTAAAAATTTACATTCAGATTAAATAACCGTAAAGTGTTTTCTCTGGCTTTATCGACTACTTCCTGCGTTGAAATTCCCTTTAATTCTGCAATAGCGGAGGCGGTATATCGAATTAAATCCGATGTACACGTCTTACCGCGATAGGGGACAGGAGCCATATATGGGGCATCCGTTTCCAACAATAAGCGATTCATCGGAACTTTCAGTGCAGCTTTTTTAGTCTTGGCGGCATTGGAAAAGGTGATTACACCGGTAAATCCGATGTAATATCCCATTTTAATCAGTTCTTTTGCAGTTTCGGCAGATCCGGAAAAGCAATGAACTACTCCGTTTGCGGGAAAGTCATAAAGAATTTCCAATGTGTCAGCCGTTGCCTCTCTTGAATGAATAATCACGGGAAGGTGGTGCCTTTGTGCCAATTCCATTTGGCGGCGGAAGACAGTTTTTTGCAAGTCTTTATTTTCACTGCTGTAATGATAATCAAGCCCAATTTCGCCGACCGCTATCACTTTGGGAGAATTAAAAAGCGCTTCAAGCCTGCTTTCAATCTCTTCATTGTATCTTTCCGCGTTACCCGGATGAACGCCGGCACTTGCGTAAAACCAAGAATATGTTCCGGCTAATTCTGCCGCGAACCGCGAACTTTCCAAATCGCAGCCGATATCAATTACTCCGCAAACTCCGTTTTGATGAATTGATTCGATGACTTCACTGCGATTTTCTGAAAAAGCATCATCATCGTAATGGGCATGTGAATCGAAAATTCCCGTCACATTTTCAAGTTCGTTCATTATCGTACCTTGCTCCCCTGGGGAATAACGTCATCAACAAAAATCACACGGACCTGGTCGCCGGAATCTGCCGCTAAAATCATACCGTTGCTTTCAACGCCTCTCAGTTTAGCAGGTTTAAGGTTTGAAACCAACACTACTTTTCGGCCGACCAATTCTTCGGGTGTATACCATTTTGCGATACCGGAAACGACCTGACGTGTACCTTCACCGTCGTCCAGGATTAATTTTAGCAGTTTATCGGATTTTTCAATTTTTTCACATTCTTTGATTAGAGCGACTTTAAAATTAACCCTGGCAAAATCTTCAATTCCGATTTGAGCAATTCCTTCGGTTTCTTTTGCCTGAGGCTTGGATTTCTGAACAGCTTTTTGCTTTTCTTCAATCTCTTTTTCAATTTCAGCCATCATTTTAGCTTCGTCAATTCGATTGAAAAGAGGGGTTGGCATACCGACGTTAGAGTCGGCTTTGATTGAACCGAAGCTATCCAGCGATTCAAAACTGCTGATATTACAATTTATTTGTTTGAGAATAGAGTCGCAGGTGGATGGCATAAACGGTGCAATCATTACAGCAATAAAGCGGATAGATTCCAACAGGTTGTAAAGGACTGTACCAAGCCGCGCCTTTTTCGTCTCATCTTTTGCAAGTGCCCAAGGTGTGGTTTCATCGATATATTTATTGGAGCGGCGGGCGAGTGACATAATAACGTCCAAAGCATCAGTAACACGAAATTCATCCATATATTTGCAATACTTCGGGAAAGCTTCGAGGGCAGTTTGCTTGAGATCAGCGTCTACGGCTTCCGCAACGGAAGGAGGAAGTATTTTTCCATCGAAATATTTTTGGCTCATGGCAACTGTGCGATTTACGAGATTGCCGAGTGTATTGGCAAGATCAGAATTAAATCGTGCGATAATCGTTTCATAGCTGATGCTTCCATCCGAAGCATATGGCATTTCATGCAATAGATAATATCGCATTGCATCTACGCCAAAACGATTTGCCAGCTCGTCCGCATACATTACATTTCCTTTGGATTTACTCATTTTATCCTGTCCGGAAAGAAGCCACGGATGCCCAAATACTTTTTTGGGAAGAGGCAGTCCAAGCGCCATCAGCATAATCGGCCAATAAATGGTGTGAAAGCGTAAAATATCTTTACCGATGATGTGTACATCAGCCGGCCAGTATTTTTTGAAAAGCTCTGAACTTCCGTCAGGATCGTAGCCAAGTCCGGTGATATAATTGCTGAGTGCATCAATCCAAACATAGATAACATGTTTGGGATCAAACGTCACCGGAATTCCCCAGGTAAAGGTTGTACGGGAAACGCAAAGATCCTGCAGGCCGGGCTTTAAAAAGTTATTAACCATCTCGCGCTTTCTGGATTCCGGCTCAATAAAGCCTGGATTTTCTTCGATATGCTTCATCAGGCGATCCTGATATTTACTCATTTTAAAGAAGTACGCCTCTTCTTTTGCCGGTTTTACCGGAGATTCACAGGGGATGCAGTACATTCCCTCATATTCGCTTTTATAAATATCCCCTTGGTCATATAGTTTTTGAAAGATTTTCTGCACAACACGTTCATGACTGTCTGCTGCTGCACCGCTTCCAGCCTCGCAGCCGCTTCCTTGAACTGCGGCAGAGTCCATGTGCGGTCTGTTCGTGCCGAGAGATAATTTCAAAATCG
>VOFB01002390.1_pt1 | contig 10690 bp, 4 predicted proteins | sample 5384141 | NCBI WGS metagenome assembly VOFB01 (sample SAMN12384721, study PRJNA508395) | human gut metagenome | isolation source: healthy gut A | host: Homo sapiens
AATTCAGTTGCTTGTAATAAAAAAAATCCTATTTGATTATCTGAATCAATATTTAAATAAAAAATATAGTTTTTTTCGTGTCCTTGTAAATTGGGGTCTATTTCAATTAATTTACAAAGTTTTTCTCTAATTAGGTCTAATTTTTCTTTTGTAGCAATTCAATTTCAGAATCCAATATTTCACTTTTCTAATCTAGTAGAAAACTTAAATCCCTATGAGTATAATTATAGAAACCTTGAATTCAAAAACACTGTAGTAAAATCAAATTGATTCAAATGTACATGTAAACTAATTTAGAATAATCTTCACAGAAATCAAAAACATGTTTTCATGTAATTAATTATTACAAAAATAATTTTATCGAAATCATTAATTAAAATTGCTTTGCATCACAAAAAATTATTTTTTTTTCTTTGAACTCGTTTACTAAAGAATTTTCAAATTTTGCATAGCTTCGTAAAAATTTTTAATATTGTGTCGATTAAGAAAATCTATACTTTCTACTGTATCTCGAATGAATATTTACCAATTTCTTGTTGAAATCTTTCTTTGTTTTAAAACTTTCTTGTAAAAATTTAATAGTTTTCATAATGATTTAATTTTGAATAGGAATTAATCCCTATTCTAGTTAAACATTGATTTATTTTTTCACGATTTGTAAAGCCTTTTTCAAAATTTCTTTGTTTGTTTTCATATTTTCAGAACAAACTGAAGAAAAGAGAAAAATCGTTTACTTTGTAAACTTTTTTTAAAAGTCTAAAACGTTTTTTTTAGTTTTTCTAAGCGAGTTTTGTCTTTTCCTTTGTGTCAAACTTTCGGACAATGAAAGAATTCAGACACGAAATTTCTTTCGAGCAACTTTTTCTTTATCTGAAAGTTCTGAAAAAATTTCTTTTCTAAATATCTGATTTTTTAACTCAAAAAAGAAGTTTTTAAAAGTCCTCAGTAGACTTATTTAAATTAGCTTAGAATATCCTTATAAAGAATATTGTTTGCTTTAGATTGTGCTTTTAGCTTTTTTAGCATTTACTTTGTTGATTTTTTCTTTGAAGAATTTTCAACAATCACATTTACATTTTCAACTGAATTTAATTTTTTTCTTCCATAATAAAAAAACACTTGAATTTTTGAATTTATTTTATTATAACCTTTTCTGATAAAAATTCAAGTCTTATTAGAAACTCGAAAAGGTTTTTTTATTTTCTATGCAAATATAAGAATAATATTTTAATTGCAAAATTTTCAAAGATTTTTTTGAAAATTTTCTTATTAAATTTTAGAACTCTTATCGTTTCCTGACATTGCAAAGATAAGGACTTTATTTTTAATCTACAAAATATTTCGAGAAAAATTTTTGTTAAAAAATGAATTTTATTATTTTAAGAATAATTTTCAGAAAATATTTGCATATCTCAAAAATTTTATTATTTGCTTTGTGGTACATTATTTATTATCAAAAATTTCAAAGTTAAATGAAGTTTTAATAGTTGTTTCCATAATCTTAAAATTTTAATTAGTTATTAAATTATTTATCTGATGCAAATATAAGAACAATATTTTAAATATGCAATATCCTATTGCTCGAAGGCCCTATGCCCTAGGGAATTATCTAAAATAACCATAATATAAATACTTATGCAATTAACAACAATATTACTAGGACGGTCAATTAAAATTGGCTCCTTGATTGCCTAGAAATTTATTAAACTAGGTTTATTTATATATATTTTTTACCTAATTTTTTTATAAAAACTACTTTTTAATTAAAAACTAATTTAGTTACACAAAATGAAATACCTAGAGTTTTTCTAGGCTCTAGGTATTCTTTATTTATCTTTGTGGTGTTGAGAGGGATACTAGGTCTTCTGAGTTCTGAAGTATATCCTGTAGGTATGGGTTTATCTCTTGGATGTTATACTGGGCTTGGAACCTAGAGATGGTACCCTTTAATTCATCTATTAGAGTATCATAGAGGTTATTGTATATTATCTCTTTGATTTTGGTTTGGACTTCTTTGTTTTGTTCTAAGGGTATTTGTCGGGTGGTTGAGACTTGGATCTCTATTGGTTTCTCTAGGTCTGGTACCGTTGGTATGTTACCCATATAGTCTAGTCCAGAGATGAGTTCTAATATTTCTTCATTGGACATAGATAATATATAGTTGGGCTCTTTGTATACTTTGCAGGTTAGTATTTGATTACCATTCTGACTGAGGGTGATTCTTGATAAAGGTTTTGTTGTTTTCATTGTTTTAGTTATTTTTTAATTGTTCGAGTAGGTTTGATATCTCAAGTTGATGAAGGATTTTTGTTTCCTTGTGATTGGATTTCCATCTCTTGATGGCATTGTAATAACAGGTATATTGGGTTATCATCTCTTCCGCTTGGTCTACCAGTTCTTGGTAAGCTTTACCTGGATGCTCTTCCAAGGAATGGAAAATTCCTTGGATATAAGAGCCTTTCTACGATACTAGGGTATTGTTATTTCATGACATTAGAATTCTAAGTTAAATAATTGAATGGTAAGCATACTTGGGAATTTCCCTCCTTCGTAATGAATATTAGAAGCATTGGAGTAATTGTAGAAATTATCCTTTAGTGATATCTTAAGAATATCCAATAGCAATGGATATAACTTGTACTGGTTAGCATTTAGCCATTCGTTATATTCTTGGATATCGAATTCTGAAGTAAAAGTAGCAGAGAGTTGGATAAATGGTTTATCCAAAGAATCTGGGTTATGGATATTTGTCTTAAGCCAAACCTTGGAAAGCATATGAGATTCCTTTTGCATTAGGTTGACTGAACCAGTATTTTGCCATTGTTCGTATTGGTAAATTGTGATACCGGTTTTAAGGGCTGTTGTATATGTTGTTGCTTCATAAGTCTAAAATTTTAAATGAATAATATATTTCTCTTCTCTGATGCAAATATAAGAACAATATTTTAAATATGCAATATCCCTGATTTAGCTGATCTATTGGGTATCTGATAGAGCCTTTTCTGAATAAGGAAGAGGCCATTAATGGATTTTACATATTTCGCATCTTTACGGAAGGCATCTGGATTCTTTTTCTTAAACTGATGCCACCAATCATCATATTCATCAAGGGTTTTGAATACCTTGTTTAAATCCTTAGTGGGACCTGTTAACTGAATGGTCTTAGGCCATACTTTAACATCTATTCTCTTACCTTCATCGAAATATATACGAGATGGTATAATTACTCATCTGACCTGGGTATTGAAGTGTCACAATTTTCAATTGCAAAGTTTAGTTACTGTCTTTTTATCTAAATGTAATGATAGCACGTACCTTGTATTGAAATAGATAGAGATTCTAAGGAGTATCTGCTAATATGTTAACTTAAGAAGTTAGCTCTAAGCAAGTTGTAATGCCCTTTAGTTTCAACAAGATACAGTATTAGGTCACCATACTGATTGAAGGTATTGGTCTGATGATTAGATAATTTTTCATCTTATCTAGTTTGGGTTTTAGTTTCTCGGCTTAGATCAAATTGTACGATATTTAAAAGTCTTCTTATGGGTGTCATACTGTGATTTGATTTACGTATGTTTGAAGATATTCTGTTGATAGATTTGATGTGCATTTCCATCGGTAAAGTTATATGCAAAAGCTTGCAACAAGCATACTGCAGCCGTTAGAGAGCCAAGGTTTGAAGCCAAGAAGAGTATATTAAATCCGTCTGTTTACCATGCAGAATAATGTTAGCATTGGTTTTCAACGTGAGCACCAACTAATAGATTCATTAGATTGTTGCTGTAACCCTAGGATTTCCTTAGTCTAAGGAAAACAATTGCTTAGTTTGAAGACCTAGGTTAGTAACTAACCTGTCTAGATGTTTGTGTGGTTTGGAAGGTTTCATTATTTTTCATAAGTCTAAAAATTTTTAAATAGTTGATTAATTTCTTTTTTCTGATGCAAATATAACTACTTTATTTTTTTTTTATATATGCAAACCCTGGAATACTAAGCTGAGGACCATGTGTAACTAGAAAGGCAGATAGTAGTCTGCCTTTCGAATTTCTCTACTGTATCCGGATTAAATCCCATTTATCAAATTTATGAGGCTAATAATGGCCATTCAGTCGATGGCTAGTAACTCTGGCTACGTGTATTCAAGTCCTACCACCAGGTCACTGCTTTGACATAAATATATATATTAGTTACCCTCAGTGTCTTAGTCATTCTTTAGTTATCAATCCGTCAACATATTATATGTTTCTCCATGCTAAATCCAGTTATTTATCCCTTAAGTCATATTCTAGCATGGTTTTATGCTAGTTATGCTGTTTTCAGCCCATCTCATTTATGACGAGCTCATGCTGTTGGTGCACACACATCTTCTGCGCTCTTCTGTCTATCTATATAGTTATGGGATGGGCCACAGTAATAACATACTGCATCATATTCCTTTTGGGAATACCAATACTCAATTCCCTTAACCAACCAAGCAAGCGCATCAATTCCAAATATCTCCTCTCAAACCAACATGGGTCACATCCATATATCCTCGTCATTTATACCAGGTATCTCAGTTAGTACCTCATAGCACATATCTGAATATCTTAAATTCCACACATACTTCATGTATTTGAATTAAACCTTAAATAGTTTCGGTTACTTTTCTTGTATTATCACCATGCTTTCTGGCTTTCCCTAAGTATTTTCACTGAGTGACCATGGGTAACTACCCAGGACAGTTATATATAGCTAGGCTTCTTGCTCATACAAACACAGTCGTATCTTCGCTTTTGACTATTCCTAAGAAGAATACACAGTGGTATGACATTTCCAACACATGCCAAATAGCCTCTCATCTAGCCATAGTTAATGCTCTCTCTAGTCTATCAGTATATTCCCATTAATACCACCCTAGTTATCTCTAGTTAGCTAGCCTGTGACAACTCAACCCCAGCCTCCCGCCACAAATCTCCCAAGCACGAGCTGCGCTCACACGCCCAACAGCATTACGGATCATGCTCTGTTTCCTTGGCAGCATAAGTTTTTGAAAATTTATGGTTATTTCTTTTTACCTATCATAGACCTGGCCCTTACCCATACCAATTGGGTCTAATCTTTTACCTAATAGTGTTACCCATGAAGCTGTTTTAATGTGGTTTTATTCCATAATCTTATAATTTATTATTATCCATAATCTTATAATTTATTATGCTGCAAATTTAAGAATAATAAATTAATTATGCAATAAACCTCGATTACCTGTTGAGGAATTGTTCAGCTATTGATGTAGGCTCTTTTTCTTCATATTGCTCTTCATCTAAATACATATCTATCTCTGGGTCTGGATCCTCGGGATCTATGTTAGCTTCTATCTCTCTTCTTAATTCATGATGTTCCCTTGAAGAGAGTTCCATAGCTCCCTTGTAATCATCGGTAATTTGCCTCATCTCTGCAGTATTCAAAGTAAGGCCCTCTTTGGTAGTATCAATTCCTTCTTGCTTAGTAGCAACTACCTCGGGTAAAGAAGATAAATCATAGTGATCTGCCAATAATTTGGCTTCCTGTGGCTTGTCCATTACTCTTTGAGATTCTAGGATAATCTTTCTGGCTTCCTCTATTGATATACCTTGGTTCTGATTCAATTGATTATTCTGGGTATCTCCAAATTGATTAAAGATATTGGTAGTTCCTCCACCCATAAATGTACGTATGATGGATTGCAATGAAGTAGAAGAATCCAGTTTCATCTTAAGAGCTTTATTCAATTCAGCCGATATGAATGGAGTGTAATGCCCTCCCTGAGATTCCCTTAAGATGTTTACCTGATGGGATATCTCCATTCTATCTTCTAAAGCCCATGCTACTTGTTCTCCCAATAAAGCCTGTAGCATTTCTTCCTGTCTTTCTTTATCCCAGGCTTAGTTGCAATAATCTATCTCTCATAAATACTCGTATGAGGATATCTATACCTGTCTTTGTTATTAATATCATACATAATCCCACATAGCATACCATTACCCATCAAACTAGTTGGATGAAAGCTAGTATACCTTTAAGCAAATCTTCTATGGCTCCTAAATTTTGGGTTATTCTGCTGCCATTGCATAGTTCTATAGCTTTAAATTTTTGAGGCAGTTTTGCCATTATACAAATATTCTTTCTTATATCCTTAGGGTCTATCATATCCAAATCCCTTTTATAATAGTTTTGATGTTATATAAATATTAATACCACAACCAAATTATATATTAGTTTCCTTCATTTAAAGCTCAAAAATAATTGAGTTATCATAATCCTATCCCTAGCTAAACATCCAGGTTATATTTTCTTCAGGTAGTTAAATCCAAGTATGCAAAATTCCCAACCTTAATTACCTTAAAAATACGCCATAGAGGCTCAATTCATTTCCCTTTGCCATAATTCTCAGTCTTTTACCTCTGGGTTTTTACTTGCTCACTAGTTTATTTTCTCATTTCCTCTTATCCTTTTTAGGCTTGAAGTTACCAGAGACTACCTAGCTGCACGCCTCTCCATAAATTCTTAGTAAAATTTTATACTTCTGTCACTACTTCATTAAATTTATCCTCAGGTAAGCTACTACCTTTGCACCTAATAATATATAACATTGCTGAAGCTTATCTTTGTTGCCTTTACATACTTAGTTAAATCTTCTCCCATTTTATTCATAAACTCCTCTATTAAATTGGAAGTTCTCTTGATCTAGTCTAAATATCTTTACGTAATCTTTTGTTTCCATTATATTATATCTCTGTTTCTACAAGCTTTTAACATCATAGTGGTAATTCCCAAATAGTTATCCCCTTTTATCATCCTTTCTAATACCATAATCTCCCTTTAATCTGTATAAACTAGTCTCATATTTTTAATATACTTGTATAAATAATTTAGGCTGCCTCCTATAATCCCTCAACCCCACTAGTTAAAATTTCCTATATTACCTACAACCCATAATTTATTTCCTGAGTTAGGTTTTTATAATATCCTTTACCAGTTTTCTTTAAATTCTTTCCCATTTTTAATTAGGTCCCCAATTATTTATCATATATACATATTTTTACTATTTTCGAAACATAATTCAATGATTATAAATTTACACCTTACCCAATTCTGTTTCATTTACTGCATTAATATCCCTTTATTATAAAGCAGGCTTTCTTTTCAGTAAATTTAGACTATATCCTATGGTATCTTCTTACCAAGACAAAGATTTTCTCCAACAGCAACTATATATACTGGCCTAGAGGGACAAAACCTTGCTACTTTTATTTATCTCACCATTTTTCTTTTCGCTATAGCTTTTTACCTGATATACCATACTTTTTTTATTTCCTCTTGAAAGTTTCTAATCAGTTTTACATAAAGCTTTTCTCATTTCTTCTGTTTTACCCAACAATATAATCACAACAACATGTCTAGGTTTCAAAAGCCAATCCCCTATATTCCTCAAATGCCTGGGCAATACCCTATACGGCAAAGGAATTTTAATCTTCCAGGCTTGAGAGAGGGCCTTAACAAGGTAATTTTTACACATCCCTAGTGGTTTCACCATGCCCTTTTCCTGCTCATCTCCCCTTATCAATATTCGCAGTCTACAACCAAATAAATATGAATAGTTGTTACTGCCCCCCAGCACCCTGTTCCTTCAGTAAATGTGTTGGCCACTATACTCAGCCTCACCCACCTCTCAGCCACATTTTCTTCTGGACAAATAACATATCTTTACAGTCCTTTAAGAAGCCTCAGGGCCCTTTAGTCATGGAGTCTCATTCAAATCCCTCCACCCCATGAGCCACATCGATAGTGGCTGCCATCTCACTCTTTCTAGTAATATCAGCTCATCATCACCCAGCGTTACCTCACCCTCAATAGGCCACTCTACCATGGCTATATAGTAGCTCGTGTTTTGTTACAACTCCCACAAACTCCTCCCTTTAATAGGGTCTTTCTCAGTTGGCATTTCACCCAACCCTGCCTCAGCTCCCACCTCCAGTCCCTTAGGCCTCCTCAGCTTTTCAGTGCCTTTGTGGTTCTCAACTTCCTTCTCATCGAAGTTTAGCTACCTATTTTGTTAATCAACCTCACACCCTGTCCAAACTCCACTCTTTCATAATTGACTAATTTAAAAAAATGTTACTTAATTAATTTCTCTATGCAAATATAAGAACTATTTTTAAATGAAAATAATTCTACTTTATTTTATCAAATAATAATATTCTAGAAGAAGAAATCAGTATTTACACCAGCCATCTTAGTTGAATCAAGAAGAATCTAGCCAGTGTATCATATTCTAAATAGAGGAGGTTTACCATATCTCATTGGCGGTTGTTTCCTACAATATAGCTATCTTTACTGAATATGCCCAATTTCTCACATGTTAGGTTTCTTCCAGCGGGCGTGCTTTTATCAGCAATTTTAAGCAATGCGCTCTAGCGAGCCGGGCCATTCAAGCTTACTTAGCATAACCAGGGCTTCCTGCGGGCTAAATATTGGCACATTCAGCAACTCTACTAGTTATATTGTTATAACTCACACAGTAATCCTTTAGTTTCTATAGACTACTTTAGTTGAGCAATGTCGTGGGACTCTCTTGCTTTCCATGCTGCTTGGCTACTTTCTAAGACCTCTCTCACTCCTCTACATAGTAGCACCTCCATACCATTGAGTGCTTTACAATAAGGTAATCCCAGCAGCAACTCTGTAATGTAAACGAAAACAATAGTGCTTTTAGCCTTTTAGCCTCACATCCCAAGCTGTGTCGCAATTCCTTTGAGCAGGAATTGTTATCTCCTTTAGGCTCGGCTATCTCACTAGTTTCTTCAAAGTTTTCTGAAATCTGCAAATCATACGTTAAACTCTGTCTGCTAAAGCAACCCAGTGTTTTAAGCTTTTAAAGTGCTCACACCCAACAATTCCTCTCTACATTAGAGTATTCTCACCAGTCTCATTTTCAATAACAGCTTATCATGGGTCACATGGCCCGTATGGCCCTCTCTCGCCCATCACTCTAAAGTGGGAAAGTAAAGTAACTCCAGCAGATTATGATAGCTTGATTGGCTGGCTCATGCTCAAAACCTCTAATTATCGCTATCCATTCTTCCTCCATTTCCATAAGAGAATAGGGACATATACTATCCCTGCTAGCTAGTGTTGCTTAAGGCATCGCTATCTACTAATAGTATCATATTATCTAACACTCCTCTTGCCTCCTTTCTTCACCTGTATATGCGTGTACATATTTACATCCCTCTAAATTTCTTAAGTAGAAGTAGCTGCCCCAACGTTTCAGTGTGCTTTAACAAACTGTCTTTGGGTTTTCTTGCAATCCATTTTCTTATTTATTTGGTTTCTGCTATACAAATATATAAATTTTATATATAACATGCAAAATATTGTTAAGAATAGTTGGCTATCTCTTCAATATCTCATGCATCTTTTCCTGAGTTACACCTAAGTCCATCTTAGTGAAAAATTTAGTTTCATCCAATTACAAGTTAACGCCCTTGGCTTAATTTCCACCTGCCTGCCCAACACACTTCAGCCAACTTAATTCCGCCTAAAATAAGTAGGCTTTTTACCAGTTTCAGCTCTCAAAAGGCCTTCCCCATAATCATCTCTCTTAATTTGTGAATACTAACCCAAATAGGAATCATAGCTAAATTATTTGGGTTTGTCTTTTTTTGCCTCTTTATACATCTTTCATCCATAATACATCATATATTATATTATTATTTAGTTTCTCCCACATCTTCTTATCAATTTAAATTCAATATGTTAAATCCCTAAGAGAGTAATAAACTATATCTCTATATACTTAATAATATCTTTGCCATTTTTGGCCTTCATTTACCACTCCTTTCACATCGTTATACATTTTAGCTCCAACCCCTTTAGTTATTAATTTTCCTACCCGTATTCTTATTACATTGTTTTAGCAATTCTTATCCAGTTATTTTAATGAAATATCTTGCTATTAACAGAAAGTACTTCATTCTTATAAATTTTGAGGTACCTTAAATTATTATACATCTCTGTTTCAACATCTACCACCCATCATAGTATACCATTTTCTAAAGATATATGTTTAATATTTCTTTCATAACTTTAATTTGGCAAAAGGCTTCACAAAAATTATTAGTTTCCAAAAACCACTAATACAACTAACAAACAAATAATAAATTAACTCGCTCACTTTTCTCTTAATCTTTGCCTCATTTTATCCTTTCAGCCCTTCTTAGCCTTCCTTCGGTTTTAGTCTTTTAATCTGCAGTTTCAATTTCTCTCAATTTACACAGCATTTCCTTCTTTCTTCACCCACCAGTAAGGGTCACATTTAGCCTGTTGTTTCTACCCAACTGTTTCTTCCCTTCAGCCCCCAGTCTTCCTCCATATCTTCCCTACACCACTTTCCTTCATTGCCCTCCCAGTCCCTATCCTCCCGCTTGTTTTGCTGTTCACTGCCCAACAGGGTTTCACCCTTAAATCAACTCTTTGCAATCCAGTTATTTCCTTCATATTCAAAGTTTCATATCTCCTGAATTAATCAATAGTTTCTATTTCCTTTTTGAATAGTTTTACCTTCTTGCCTGTATCCCTTAATAATTTATATTTATTATCATCTAGATTAACTAATGTTACCTCATTTCATTTTTAATTCAATTCCTCAATGCAACCGAACCAGCTACTG
>VOFB01002120.1_pt1 | contig 10683 bp, 10 predicted proteins | sample 5384141 | NCBI WGS metagenome assembly VOFB01 (sample SAMN12384721, study PRJNA508395) | human gut metagenome | isolation source: healthy gut A | host: Homo sapiens
GAGAAGAAAGAGGAGTTGTGAGGAGTATGCAAATAGGACACAGTTTTAATAATATTAGATGTTTGAGAAAGTGTCTATATAGATAGGGAATATTCCTTTTTGAATGTTGATAAAAGACGGATTTTTTTGCGATGTATCAAATTGGGTTACTTAAAATATTTAAACGGATAGATTCTTATGAAAATTGGAATACTTACATTACGGTTGTTTAAAAACTATGGAGGCATATTGCAAAATTATGCATTGAGTCGCTTCCTTCAGAAAAACGGTTATGATGTAGAAACTATTAATATAGTTTGGTCATATCAATTGAATGGGGTAAAAAAATATTTTGTTTGGCTTAAAAGATTGGTTAGGAATATGCTTATAGGAAAATGGTATTCACTTGATGAAGAAAAAAATCCTGCGGAATAATGAATTAGTGGCGGCCCAACGTGTTAATGCTTTTAAAAGAAAAGAATATTCCTTTGTCTCAAAAGGTGTATTCTTTACCTGGAGCGGACTTTAGTGATATTTCAAATAAATATGATACAATAATTGTTGGCTCTGATCAAGTTTGGAGGCCTAAATACACTGGTGGAATAGAAAAATATTTTTTAAGTTTTGCAGACAACAGAATAAAAAAAAAATAGCATATTCGGCTTCATTTGGTACAGATAAGAATGAATATTCTTTTTTATGAAAAGTGGGTTTGTGGTAAATTGATAAAACGGTTTGATGCTATATCCGTAAGAGAAGAGTCTGCTATTTCGTTAATACGAGAGCAACTTCATTGGGATGTAGATGTGATTCAAACACTTGACCCGACAATGTTATTGGATATTACGCATTATAAATCACTGGTAGGTCAAGTGGTTAACAATAATAAAATTTTGTTTACATTTTAGACAGTAGCGTGCAAAAAATATCTTTTGTTGAGAAATTGGAAAAGGTATTATGTATGCCGGTTTACTATCACACCAAAGGGAATGGACAACAAAAGCGCATACGTAATGCCTCCTGTTGAAACATGGTTGAGAGCCTTGTTGGAATCTGAATTTGTATTTACAGATTCTTTTCATGGGTGTGTGTTTAGTATTTTGTTTAACAAACCTTTTATGTTTATGGAAATAAATCTAGAGGAAAATCTCGTTTTGATAATCTTTTAAAGATATTCAATCTTCAGGAAAGATATATAGATGAACATACGCTTCACTTGGAATTTTGAAGTTAACGCTGATATTGATTGGAACAGCGTCAATACTGTTACAGAAACATAAAAAATCAAAACAGTTTCTTTTAAACGTTTTGGAAAAATAAATAGTAATATGGAGTTGTTGAAATTTATTATTTATAGTATAAGTTTTGTTATAGGTGTTCAAATTTCTAAGGGAGATCTGAAATTATTAAAAGGTAAAATTGAATATAAGCTACGAGTTGTCTAATTATGTAGCCTATCTTTGTGCGTTATTAGGTTTTGTATTAATAGGGGTTGTATATACCAATGGAATGTTACTGTATATTGGTGCAGTTATGCTTTCATTTGGAGCTGCTATAGTGGGAACATGGATAATATCGAATATAAATAGTAAAAGTTTCTTGTTGACTTTGACTGAACTTGCAGCAGGTTTTTCCTTTTCTTTCTCGTGTTGGACCTTTTCTTATTAGAAGATGAGTATTCCTTTTATTATGGGACTTTATTGGAGAAATAATCCTTTGGGTGCTCCATTCATAAAAAAATTCTTATTGTTGCAGAATTATAGAAAAACCTCAATGTCAAAATCAAGTGATGAATATACAATAGGAGCTATCGATTATAATTATGCAGGACAGAAAAAGAGTTTTGAGAGATTAAGACTTTATAATGTGATGGATTTTGGTATAAATCCCGATGTTGATGAAGATGCTTTGCCTAAGGTTCAAAAAATGATAGATGCTATTGGAAAAACTGGAGGAATAGTGTATTTTCCTAAAGGACGATATTATTTTAACAGGAATCGTGCGAATAGGAATTTTCTTCGCATAAATACTTCCCATATTCATATTCAAGGAGAAGTTGACGAACAGGGAACTCCTGTTTCTGTATTGGTGAATTGTAATTCAACATTATATGGAAAAAAGAATCCTTGGTTGTCGCCTTTCTTTATTACTACTGGTGAAAATATTCAGGCTAGTAATATTTTTTGGGGATTGCAATTTTTAAAAAAGAAAAATATTGTAACCAAAAAGCTTGTCAATGTCTGATCCTGGCAGTGATGGCACTATTTTAACTCCGGAGTATTGTACGGATATCATACAAGAAAGTAAAATAGGGGATGATATATTGACTGTTGAAAATACAGATTGCTTGATAGGGTGTAGCCATATTATGGTGGGTATGTACAATACGACGGAAGATGGTAATTTGATTAAAGATATATTAGGCGTAACAGAACTGCGTCCTGAATGGAAGACGGCATGCAGAGCTGGTGAAGAACAAGCTCCTTCTTATCAATGGCTGGTGGAGATTGATCATATTATAGATGAGCATAAAAAAGTGAAACTGACACGTCCGTTTTTGCGTGATTGCCCTATGAAATATACACCGAAAATTTTTAGGGTTGAAATGTTGGAAGATATAGTCATTCAGGATATTAGAATTGAAAGTAAGTGGAATGGATTATTCCGTCATCATGGTTATCCACTGTATTATTCTGTTGGTCAGGCACAGGAAATGGATTACGGTTGGAATGCTATAAATATGAAACGCGTGGCGCATGGTGCAATCAGTAATGTTATTATTCAGAATTATACGAATCCGTTGTATATTATGGATAGCCGTAATATTACTGTCGAAAAGATAATAATACGTGGATCGGATGGGCATCAGGGAATTAAGCTTTACGAACATGCTTGCGATAACTTGGTAAAGGATGTCGTTTTTTATAACCATTATGCAGATATGATGGGTGGTGAGGGGAATGCTTATGGGAATGTCTTTGATAATGTAGCTTATTGCAATCCCTACTTCAGACCTGTGGATTTTGATTTCCACGGTTTCTCGGAAGGCCCGATGAGTCCTCCCTCTCATAATCTATTTATCAATTGCTACGGTTTTAGGGGTATTAAAGGCGCAGGGGCTTCTTACAATTTACCTGCGTGTGGTAAATCTAATGTATGGATTAACATTAATTGGCAAGGGAGAACTGTTAAGTCATCTTTTTTTTGTTGGTGATGCTATTCCTAGTTCGCTACAGAAAGAACAAATAATTAAGTAATAGATACTTCTTTGTAAATGAAAGTTTTATTTGTATCGGATAATGCTAAATTATCCAATCCATTTGTTGAAACATTGATAGCCGGATTATATGAATTTAATTTAGATTGTACAGCTTCAATTAAGGAATGGTGGGCTAATGTGGAAGAATATGATATAATTCATTTCCAATGGCCTGAAATCGTATTTTATTGGGAACATATCAGGACTAAGGACTTGCAGGAAATGGAGATGCAACTACAGAAGGCTAAATCTTTGGGTATAAAAATAGTTATAACTTGCCATAATCTTAAGCCGCATCTGAAAAGGAATCAAGATATGGTAGCACTCTATCAACTTATTTATGAATATTGTGACGCTTTTGTACACATGGGGGAATATAGTTTTAAATTGTTGCAAAGTGATTATCCGCAAGCCAAACATTTTATTATTCCTCACCATTTATATGACAATATTTATAAATTTGATAAAGGAAGAAATGAAAGTTGTGTAAAACTAAAAATGCTTGATAACCGGATAAATATATTGTGTTTTGGGCAATTTCGGACGGACGAGGAACGAGATCTGATATTGAAGTTGAGAAAGCATAAAGATATGCAGAATGTAAACTTTATTGTTCCAGGCTTTTTTCGTCATCGTTTAATTTGCAAAAGACCATTGGAAATGCTTTCACGAATTTGGCATTACATACGCTATCGGATGGAAGGCGTTGAATTTGTTAATCGTGTTTTGAGTACTACAGAAACAGAAACATATTTTTGTGCTTGCGATATTGTATTTATCCAACGTTTCTCTGTTCTTAATTCTGGCAATCTTCCTATGGGATTTGGTGCGGGCTGTGTGGTTGTTGGACCGAATGTTGGAAATGTGGGAAGTATATTGAATAAAACAGGAAATCCAATATTTAATCCTTATGATATTGATAGTATTGTGCTTGCTATTAAAAAAGCAAAGGAATTATTATCTGTAAATAAAGGGGAAGAAAATAAAATGTATGCTCAGACAAAATGGAATACGTCCGCTATATCTCGGCAGTTGGCAGAGGTTTATCGGTGTCTCAAAAATGAATAGACATTTCGTAAGATAATGAATCCTGCTTTTCTGATAACTGTCCATAAAAATTTCAGAACAATTAAGTGAAATGGTTCGAGTATCAGATGTTTCCGGTCATTGTAGTAAAATTGATTTCGTACTTTTTAATAAATTAAAAATAAGATATCAGAAAGAATAGAAGAAGTGTGGAATTTTGATTCTTATTGAAATAATAAATATGCATGGAAATTTATATTTTTATTGGCGTTTTCTTGTTGTTGATAACATGTATTGCACCACGAGATAAGACCGTATTCTATTTTTTTTGTATCTTGTTTGCAATGATAGGGCTTTTTTCGCTCACACAATGTAGGAACAGACTGCATAGCATATTCATCTGCTTTCCGTAAAATTACATTGAATCCTAATACATGGAATTTGATTTTTGCCTTTTTTGAACCTGGCTTTAATGTACTTTGTGCTCTTTTTAAACAGTATATATCTTCTTCGCCTATGCTGTTGTGGGGTATTATGTCTGCGTTTTATACATTTAATATGGGACGTTTTTTTTTCAGGAAATATACTTCAAATATCAATATTGCTTTACTGTTGTTCTATCTTTTTGGGGACATATATGTTTTCTTTTTAATATTATAAGGCAATCGTTTGCCTTTGCTTTATTGCTCGTTTCATTTTCTGCTATGAACATAGAAGAATTGCGAAAAAGGGATTTTTTTAAATGTATGTTGGTCATTGTTGTTTGTGCGATTTTATTCCATTCTGTAATGTATGCTTTGCTGGTCGTTCCGTTTGTTGCATTGTATATGAAGAAATGGAATATCTCAAAGAGATTCTTGTTTTTTATGCTTGCCATGTCGTTTTTGGCTTTTTATTTCAATGTTGCTGTGAACTATGTTATGGGATTTGTAGATCAGACAGGATTGGAGGGGAAATTGATAAATTATGCTATACGCAATGCTCAGATAGGTGAAGATAGTGGATATTCCATATTGAAAGTAACATTCGTTTCGGTATGGGCTGCTTTTTTGATAAAGATGTGTCCAGTAAAAACAGATCTTTTTCTTACACTTTATATAATAGGTGTTGTAATTCTAAATTCGTTTGGAAATTTGGTCGTCGAATTCGCTCGTGTTTATGAAATATTTAATGTGTTTGGTATCATATATATGGCACGGATATGGTCTATGAAAAGAATTGGATTGCAATTGTATCTATACCGTATAGGGGTGATAATATATAGTGTTGTTCTCTTTGTTAATCTATTGATAAAAATTATGGGGAAATAGTGCCTTATGAATTTAGATTTTGAACGAAAAGAGGAAATTAATTATTCAATAATTATTCCTCATAAAAATTCCACTGTTTTATTGGAACGTTGTCTGAAAAGTATTCCTTGTCGGAAAGATGTTCAGGTAATAGTGGTAGATGATAATAGTGAAAATCAGGAAGAACTGAATGCTGTTGTGGGTGGATTTTCACAAGTGGAATTGATTCTGACCCAAGGAGGTGGTGCTGGTCATGCTCGTAATGAGGGACTGAAGTATATACGGGGAAAATGGGTATTGTTTGCAGATGCTGATGATTTTTATAACAAGAATGCTTTTTCTATTTTAGATAATTATATTAATTCGGATAATGATGTAATTTATTTTTTGCTAATAGTCTTGATGTAAATACTTTGTTACCTACTCCAAGAGAAAAGGATCTGCAAAATATTTATGAAAATATGATTCTGATAATATTAGAAGTGCAGATTATATTCGATTTAAAAATTGGGCTCCATGGAATAAAATGATTAGATCAGATTTTTGGTTTAAGTATCGTATTTTTTTGATGAAATTCCTTTTGGTAATGACCTTAATTTTTCGATGAAGATATCTTTCCTTGCAAAAAGATATGAAATAATAACAAACAGATTGTACTGTCTTACCTATTCCTCAAATAGTCTAACTTATAAGGCTCGTTCTTATGAATTAGAATCTTTTATCTTTTGATTCTTAGGGCTCAATTAAATATATATTTTAAAAGACTTAATAGACCTTTATGGCATCAATATGCATTTATTTATCTTTTGCAAATATTTCAAAGGAAAGGAGGAAGGTATGGTTGGGGGTATATAAATTATTTGTTTAAAAATAGAAAACATATTCAACAACAGATTAAAATCAATAAAACATTGATTGATAACTTTTAAAATTAAATGTTGAAAATCGTACTTAAGCATATAAGGCATTTGCATTAATAGAAATATAAATATAGAAAATCACATAATATGAATGTTGTTCAAATTGTATCTCATTTTGACTTAGGGGGAGCGGAAAGAATTGCTATAAATATTGCTAAATCGAAAGAGAGTGATATAAATTATCATATGATCGAAGTTGTAAGAGGAAGTTCTAACTTTTCTAGAGATTATATGAAAGAATTGGAAACTGCTGGTATAAAATATTATCGGTCTCCTTTACTAATAGTAAGATGGGGATAGTATTTTTTTCCTATAAGACTATTGCATTAATAAAAAAGTGTGTCCCATAGCTATACATACACATACAGAAATTCCCGATTTGAGTCTTTATTGGACCTGTTTATTGGCTCCTAGAATTATGCAAGATATAAAGATTGTTAGAACTTTTACATAAACGGTGCTTTGGAATAAGTGGAAGAGTATAGAAGAGTTGTAGAGAAGTTTATGCAAAAGCATAAAGCAAATATAAGTACTAGCAATATGATAACTTTGTACATATCAAAAAAGAATTTGGTTTTTGATTCTAATATAAAATTAATATATAATGGATTTACTGCAATATCACAACAAATTTATCCTTATATATTCTGAAAGATAAATATTTTATTTGCTGGTCGATTTGTTCCTCAGAAGGGAATACCAGTTCTTATAAATATAATAAAGAGAGTAGATGAAAAAGTATTTTATTTTCATATAGCAGGTAAGGACCCTAGAGGAAATCATATTACAGGAGTTGGGAAATAAATCTAATGTTCGTATTACCCTCCTATTTTTAGTCTTGCTCAATACCTGTCTTCTTTGATTATGTATTTATTCCCAGTGAGCACGAAGGGATTAAATTCTTTGTCTATTGAGTCGTCCATTAATAAAGTGCCTGTTATTATAAATGATATAGATGGACTTAATGAAACTTTACCTCAAAAAATTATCCATTGAAGGTGAAAAATAACTGTATTGATGAGTATATGACGTTGTTTACAGATGTAATTCCAACAATAGATCGGGTTTTTTGATTGATAGTGTATATCAATATTCTTGTCAAAAAAATTTGATATTCAACAAATGCAAAAAACAGTATGAATATATATATAAGACAGGGAAAAAATATGGTTGTTTTTTTTCCATGAAAAATAGCAATGTCCTCTAAAATCCTTTTTTATTCTTCATCTTCCTCCACCTATACATGGCGCAGCCATGATGGGAAAATACATTCAGGAAAGCGAATTGATAGACTCTTCTTTCGATTCTTATTGTATAAATTTAGCGACAGCAGGAAGTTTGTCTGATATTGGGCATATAAGTTTAAAAAGCTGTTGAATATTTCTTTCTTCTAAAAGCATATTTCTCACGTTGTAAGAGATATCCATCCCGAATTGGTTTATATTACTCCGAATGCCGGGAGGGAAAGTTCTTTAAAGACTTTATTGTAGTGCAGATATTGAAATGTATGGGGTACAAGGTCATCGTTCATTATCACAATAAAGGAGTTTCGGCATATCAGAGTAAATGGGTTTATAACTTCCTTTATAAACGTTTTTTCAGTAATCTGAAATAATTCTGTTGGCAGAGAATCTTTATAAGGATATAGCCAAGTATGTAAAAAGGGAAGATATATATATTTGCCCGAATGGTATACCAAACTCATGTAAGGAAGAATTAAAAGCAAGACGGAATAACGAAGTTCCTCATTTACTCTTTCTTTCTAATTTATTGATAAATAAAGGAGTGTTTGTATTACTTGATGCGTTAAGAATATTGAAAGAAAAAGGGTATCTTTTTAATTGTCAGTATGTAGGTGGAGAAACAGCCGAGATTAATGCTGTACAGTTTTCAGAAGAAGTGGATAAACGGGATTTGAATGATAGGATTGCTTATGTCGGTCGAAAAGTAGGAGAGGAAAAAAATGCTTTTTTCAACAAGCAGATATATTCATTCTTCCAACCAATGAATGAGTGTTTCCCTTTGGTCATTTTGGAAGCCATGGAATATAAACTGCCGGTCATCTCCACCAATGAAGGCGGCATCCCCGATATGGTGAAAGATGGAGAAAATGGCTTGATTTTTGAAAAACAGAATCCGTATTCGTTGGCTGATTGTATTGCGAAGTTGTTGGATGATGAGGAATTAAGAGTTAAAATGGGAAATGCCGGTCATGAGAAATTCTGTCGGGAGTTTACTTTGGATAAATTTGAAAATAGAATGAGAGACATACTAAATCAAAATCTGTTTTCATCCTGACATTAGTAAATAAGAGGAGGAACTATCAATTCTTATATTACTTTCTTGTTTGAAAGAATAAGAATCCTGTATATTTGCTATCGAAGAATGATGTATGGATATGAAAACGACTTCCGAATATATGGCATTATTGCGTAAGTACACATGGTTGAGAATGCTCATAAGTATGGCATTTGCGCATGGGAATCTTCGGTTCGGTTGCACGTGGCGAGCAAACCGAAGATAGTGATAGTGGATGTATGTGGAATTGCAAACTCCCAGTATGTTTTGTCTGGTCCATATAAAGGACGAGCTTCAGCATTTGTTTGGTTGTGCCGTTGATATTGTCAGATTGCGTGAAGATATGGACAAGTTGCTGAAACAAAATATAATGGAGGAAGGAATATATGCATAAGAAGGATATGGTTGATGCCATGTTGGGCAAAAATAGAACAGGCTATTATTCGTATATTAAATAATTCCCAGTCTATTGATTCGTACCATTATTACTTGATTACTCCGGCTGGTATGGAACGGTTGGAAAGTACTTGTATGCTTTTAATGGCTGTTGGTGAAGGCATTTAAAGGTGTAGATAAAATGACAAATAAAAATCTTCTTGTTCATTATCCGGAAATAGATTGGAAGGGTGTCATGGGAATGAGGGATATTATTGCCCATCATTATTTTGATTTAGATGCAGCGGTTGTCTTTGAGGTGGTAAAAATAACCTTCCTTCCATGTTGACAATCATCAAAAAGATGAGGACAGAGCTCCCGCTTCATGAAATTTAGAATCTTGTTATATGTAGACTTCATAGCCTAACTTGGCGATGTGTAAACAACCAGTAGCGCATCCACAATCTCACTCCAGCATTCTTTGTCCAGCATAAAATAAGGAATGCTTTCCGCTTCGCCTTCCATCCCGTACAAACAAATGTCGCATGGTGTCTGTCGGGGCATATTCGTAAAATTCCAGTTCCTCCACCCGGTATCCTTTCGCACGGACCCGGGCAATAACTTCTTGCCGCTCCTTGTCGGACAGGTTTCTGCCTATCTCGTAAAGGGAGTGTAAAGCATTGCTGTATCCGGTGTGGATGCGGTCATGAATAGATGGAAAATCTTTTTAATCGGCTCATGGCGTTCGCTGTTGGGCCACAAAAAATAATATAATATTTTAGAACTGCCATATTCATGTTATTGAAGTTGACAAATTTGTTCCTGGTGGAAAATCGCCAGGGGTTGGCCGTTTTGCCGGAAGGCAAACTCCTGATCAATACCATCAACGCCCATTCCTACAACACCGCCCAAAAAGACAGGTTCTTTGCCGAAGCTTTGCAGCGGGGGGATGTGTTGATCCCTGACGGGGCAAGCATCGTGAAGGCGTGTCGTTGGCTGAATGCCAAATCCAAACCTGCGGGGCGCATTGCCGGCTGGGATTTGTTCGAATTTGAAATGAACAAGCTGAATCGGAAGGGAGGAAAATGTTTTTTCATGGGCAGCAGCGAAAAGGTGCTGGCATTGATCAAACGGCGTGCAGCGGTGGATTTCCCTCACATCGAAGTGGAAACCTATTCGCCACCCTATAAGCCGGAGTTCTCGGAAGAGGATAACCGGGCGATAGTCGAAGCTATCAACAAGGCAAATCCAGATTTGCTCTGGATAGGGATGACTGCCCCCAAACAGGAGAAATGGGCGTACACGCATTGGAATGAATTAAAAATCCATTGCCATTGCGGAACGATAGGTGCCGTTTTCGATTTTTATGCTGGAACGGTAAAGCGTGCTCCCGCCTGGTGGCAGAGGCATTCTTTGGAATGGTGTTACCGGTTGTTGAAAGAACCCCGCCGGATGTGGAAACGTTACATTATCGGCAATCTGTTGTTCATGTGGAATATATGTAAGGAGTAGCTTGATGAAAAGAATCTTATTGCTT
>VOFB01002342.1_pt1 | contig 10651 bp, 13 predicted proteins | sample 5384141 | NCBI WGS metagenome assembly VOFB01 (sample SAMN12384721, study PRJNA508395) | human gut metagenome | isolation source: healthy gut A | host: Homo sapiens
CGCCAATCGCTGCCGCCGCGGAGTCGACCGCCTTCTGCTTGGCGGTGGCGGCGTGATGGTGGACATGAGCGCCTGCTCGATGCCGAACTCGTCGTTGACGACCTTGGCAAGGGGTGCTAAGCAGTTGGTGGTGCAAGAGGCGTTGGGAGACGACCTTCATGTCGGAATGGGCAGCATGTAGTTCACGCCGCGGCGAACGTGGGGGTGACCTCATCGCCTGCCGGGCGCGGTCAGGATGACCTTCTTCGCGCCGCCCTTGAAGTGGCAGGAGGCCTTCTCGGTATTGTAAGCGCCGGTGGACTCGATGATGTATTCGGCGCCGCACTGGACAGGGGATCATGGCGGCGTCGGACCGGGCTGGAACACCTTGATGGTATGGCCGTTGACCACCAGTTCTTGTCCTTGTGCTCCACCGTGCCGTTGAACTGACGGAACACGGAATCGTATTTGAGCATGTACTCCATGTAGTCCAGGTCCGCCTTGCGCAGGTTGATGATCTTGTAGCCGATGTTGCCCGCGTTGATGTCGGGGAAGATGAAGTGTTGGCGTGGCCGCCGACGGCGTCGGAGATATGCTTGGTCTTGGCGACGACGGGGGAGACCGCCGCGTCGAACTGGAACTCGCCGCCGATGGGGGTGTTGGGCATTTCGGCCTTGGCCTTCTCGCAGGCGTTGCGCATCTTGTCGACGTCCTCGCCCTTGCCGGAGCCGAGCGTGGAGTAGCTCAAAAAGGCGACCTTGGGGTCGACGCCGAAGATCTTCGCGCACTTGACGGTCTCGCGGCAGATCTCGACCAGCTCGTCCTCGGTGGGCTTGATGTTGATGGCGCAGTCCGCCATGGCCAGCACCTCGTTCTCACCGGACGCGGCGGGACGGACCATGATGAAGCAGGAGGAGACGATGTTGCTGCCGGGCTTGGTCTTGATGAGCTGCAGCGCGGGACGCACGGTGTCCGCGGTGGAGTAGGTCGCGCCGCCGAGCAGGCAGTCGGCCACGCCCATCTTGACGAGCATCGTGCCGAAGTAGTTGCCCTTTTTCAGCGCGTCGCGGCACTGCTCTTCCGTCATCTTGCCCTTACGCAGCGCGACCATCTGGGCGACCATCTCGTCCATCTCGGGATAGTTCGCGGGATCGGCGATCTCGGCGCCGCGGATGTTGAAGCCGGCGTCCTCGGCGGCCGCGGCGATCTCCTCGGGATTGCCGACGAGCACGGGCTTGAGGAAGTTACCGGACAGCAGACGGGCGCTCGCCTCGAGGATGCGGGGGTCGGTGCCTTCGGTAAAGACGATGGTTTTGGGGCTCTTTTTCAGGGTTGCGATCAGTTGACCAAACATATAGAGATTCCTCCGAATTTCTGTGCCGCAGGGGGGCGGCAGGAATTAACGGGAACAGTATACACCTCTTTTTTTCGCGTTCAACACCAAATCATAAAAATTTACAATTTTTCCATGATTTTTGAAATGACGAAAAACAGCCGAAAATCCGCAGATGTTGTGCCAAAGGTGTACAAAAACGCGCAGATGTGGGGCGGCGCCCCGCCGCCGCGCACCGCAGGCGGCGAGTCCTTGCGGAAAGCGGGGTTGACGCGGCGGGAAAAAGAGTATCATAGCATTCGTTACAAATTGTAACCTTTTTTAACGTCTTATGAGCTTGCGGAGTGAACATGGAACAGCGCAAAGGGAAGAGGCAACTGAATCAGGGCGTGCGCGTCAAGCGCACGGAGGAAAAGAGAAGCGCGCCGACCGGAGCGCGGAGCGCACCCGGGAGGCGACGGCCGTCAGAGCGAAGCCCCGGACGACGGAGAGCAGAGCGGCCCGCGGTGCGAAGATGTCGCTGGGGCAGAAGCTCAAAGCGATCCACGGCAAGGCCGCAAGGCGGTGCACGAATCCGCGAGCGAATTTCCCGGAGTCCAACGGCGTGGCGGGGCAGCTGCTGCTTTTTGCTGTGCGGCCTTGCGGCCTACTGGGGCGCGCTGGGAAGCTGCGCCTTGCGCGGCGCGAGCCATATCCGCCGCACCAGCGGAACGTCCCGCGCCGCAAAATGGTGCAGAAAGAAGTATTACCCGCTTCCTTCGGCGGTGCGGCGCTGGTGATCGCGGCGACAGCTGTTTTTGTCTCGCGCTATACCTTCGGCACCACCGTCATTTACGAGGGACAGGCGCTCGACACCGTGGCGAGCGAGCTTGAGGCGAAGCGCGTCACGGCGAGCATCGCGGACATCACCTCGGAGACGCTGGGCAAAACGTTTACGTTCTCCGACAGCCCATTCAGTACGCGAGCGGTCTGCTGCTGCGGCAGGACGTGGTAGACGAGACGAGCTGGAGGAGGAGCTGACCGACGAGATGGGCCTTGTCACACAGGGCTACCTATATCAACGGCGAGCTGATCGGCTCGACGCAGTATGAGGGCGCGCTGGAGGGCCTGCTCGACCAGCTCCAAGGAGAGCTATATCTCCGAGGATACGCTGACCGTTGACTTTGTCGAGGACGTCCGCATCGTCAAGCAGGGCTACGTCCCGACCGAAAAGCATCATGAACCTCGGCCAGATCGCCGAGATCCTCAACTCCACGAAGGAGGGGCGAGGTGACCTACACGGGCGTCAAGGGCGACACCTGGAGCGGCATCGCCAACAGCCACGGCATGACGACCAAGGAGCTGCTGGCCATCAACCCCGACTTCGACATCAACCGCCTGCAGATCGGCGATGAGCTGACGCTCTCCAACGCCGTGCCGTATCTGACCGTTATGGTCACCGAGCGGCAGAACTACGTTGAGGATATCCAGTACGACATCACCTACACCGACGACGCGACCATGTACAAGGGCGACTACAAGGTCCTCTCGAAGGGTGTCTACGGCACGGCGGACGTCGTGGCGGACGTCACCTATGTCAACGGTGAGGAGACCGAGCGCACCGTCATCTCCAGCGTCACGCTCACCGAGCCGGTCACCGAGCAGCGCGCGCGCAGGGCACCAAGGCGCGCCCGAGCTGGTATCCCACCGCCAGCTTCCGCTGGCCGACGAGCGGCCGCATCACCTCCTACTTCGGCTACCGCACCACCGGCATCCGCGGCGCGTCCACCAACCATAGGGGCATTGATATTTCCGTGTCCTACGGTACGCCGATCTACGCGGCGGACGGCGGCGTGGTCAGCTTCTCGGGCTACAAGGGCGCGATGGGCTATGTGGTCATTATTGACCATCAGAACGGCTTTAAGACCTATTATGAGCACAATTCCTCGCTCCTGGTTTCCGCGGGACAGACAGTGTACAAGGGCCAGCAGGTCGCCAAGGCCGGCCGCAGCGGCGTTACCAGCGGCGTCCACTGCCACTTCGGCATCCAGTACAACGGCACCTATTATAACCCGCTGAACTATCTATCCTGACCCGAATTTGAAGGGGCGTCCGATCGGACGCCTCTCTTTTTTCGGCAAAACGGCAGTTTTTTCATAAAAAATGAGCCACCGTGGCAATAAAAGGCTTGCAATCGGCATAAAGCTATGGTAATATGCTTATGTTATTTCAGTCGGTCAGGCAGAGTGGACTTTCGGTCCGCTCTTTTTTTGCAATTTTTTGCCTTGAACAAACACTTTTGCACACGAAAGTGAGGGAGCTATGAAAAGGTAACGGAGATCGTCGCGGAGCTCGCCCGCCCCGTTGTGGAGGAACACGGCTGCACCCTGTGGGACGTGGAGTATGTCCGCGAGGCAGGGCAGTGGTACCTGCGCGCTTTTGATCGACAAGCAGGGCGGCGTGGACATTCTGGACTGCGAGGCCATCTCGCGCGTTGTGAGCGACCTGCTCGACGAGGCGGACCCCATCGAGGGAGCTATGTCTTTGAGGTCGGCTCCGCGGGAGCCGAGCGCCCGCCAAGCGTCCCGCGGACTTTGAACAGTTCATGGGCGCGGACGTGCTGCTCAAGACCTACAAGCCGCGCGACGGGCGCAAGGAGTTTTCCGGCGTGCTCGCGGGCTATGACGACGGCGCTGTGAGCCTGACCGTCGGCAGCGAAACGCGCGCGATCTGAAGATGTATGTGCAGAAGGAGGTTGTCGAGGAGGTCGAGAACCCCGGCACACAGATGTCCCTCGAGGACGCGAAGAAGCCGTCTCCGCCAAGTACGAGGTGGGCAGCATCGTCAATCTTCCGGTCGATAACGTCGAGTTCGGCCGCATCGCCGCCGGCAACGGCAAGCAGGTCATCATCCAGGGCCTGCGCGAGGCCGAGAGCGGCATGGTCTATGAGGAGTACAACTCCAAGCAGCATGAGATCCTCACCGGCGTCGTCACGCGCATCGATCCGCGCACGGGCAACGCTTCCCTGCGCATCGGCACGGGCACGGAGGCGACGGACGCGCTGCTGCTCGCCGGCGAGCAGGTCAAGGGCGAAGAGCTGGTCGAGGGTCAGCGCATCAAGGTCTATCTTGTCGATGTGCGCCGCCAGTCCCGCGGCCCGCAGGTCGTCATCTCCCGCACGCATCCGGGCTTGGTCAAGCGCCTCTTTGAGCTGGAGGTCCCCGAAATTTATGACGGCACGGTGGAGATCCGCTCCATCGCGCGCGAGGCGGGCAGCCGCACGAAGATGGCGGTGTGGAGCAACGACGCCAACGTCGATCCCATCGGCGCCTGCGTCGGTCCCCGCGGCCAGCGCGTGAACAACATCGTGGAGGAGCTGCGCGGCGAGAAGATCGACATCATCAAGTACAGCGACGACCCTGCGGAGTACATCGCCCGCGGCGCTCGCGCCCGCCGACGTGGTCGACGGGTCCGCATGGCAGAGGACGGCAAGGCCTGCCGCGTCATCGTGCCGGACGACCAGCTCTCTTGCCATCGGCAGGGCAGAACGCCGCCCGCGGCGCGTCTGGTCGGCTATAAGATCGACATCAAGCCCAAGTCCTACAAGGACGAGGAGTAATTCGGAGGGGAGGCAGTCCCGTGCAGAAAGTGAAAAAGCTCCCGCAGCGCCAATGTGTGGGCTGCCGCGAGAGGAAGGAGAAGCGTGAGCTGATCCGCGTGGTCCGCTCGCCCGAGGGCGGGATCTCGCTGGACTTCAAGGGCAAAAAGCCGGGGCGCGGCGCGTACCTATGTCCCGACCTCGAGTGCCTGAAGCGGGCGAGAAAGTCCCACGCGCTGGAGCGGGCGCTGAGACCGCCATCACGCCGGAGCACGACGAGCTGGAAAGGAGATGGTGAGCGGTGGATAAAGCTTTTGAATCTCATCGGCCTTGCCCAAAAAAAGGCGGCCGGCTGGCCGTCGGCGAGGAGCCGACCGGCGCGGCGGCGCGGGCGCGCGACGCGCGGCTCATTCTGGTCGCCGCCGACGCCGCGGAAAACAGCGTGCGCCGCGTGCGGCACTTTGCCGACGCGGGACAGTGCCTCTGGTGCCGCATCGGGGCGGATAAGGACGCGCTTGGCCGCGCGGTCGGCCGTTCGAGCTGCGCGATGCTGGCGGTCACGGACATCGGCTTTGCCGAGGCCATCGCCAGGAAGCTCGCCGAGGGCGACGAGCGCTTTGCCGAAACGGCGGAGAAGCTCGCGGTCAAGGCCCAGCGCGCCGCCGAGCGGCGCAGGGGAGTGCCGAGGCGCATGAAAAAGAACGTCCGCACCGGCAAGAAGCGTCCGGCGAAAAAACGGCGGAAGCAGGCGAAGCGGAGCCGAAGCGGGCGAAAAGCGTCCGCGCTGCGGTTGCCGCGGGAGCGGGCGGAGCGCCCGACCGCGCAGAGCCGCGGCGACGCGAAGAAGCCGAGCCGCGAGGAGCGTAAAGCGCAGCGCCGTCAAAGGCGGCGGCAAGAGCGCTACGCGGATTCCCGTCCGGTCAAGCGCGGCAAGGGCAGCGAAAAAGAGAAGCAGTAATTCGGATCCCATCACATTTGGAGGTGTTATATTGGCTATTACGGAGAACAAGAACAAAGGTAAGCAGTCTGGCAAAGGACTTCGGTATGGCAGTCGAAGGATATCATTGCCATCTTGAAGGCTACACGGAGGCCCCAAAGGGTCACTCCCAAGGTGTTGAGCGACCGTGAGCTGTCGATCGTATTCGACATCTGACGCTGCACCATCAGGTGAAGATCGAGACGATCTTTGCCGAGACCGTACACGGAAAAGAAGGAGGAGGAGGCGCGAGTGCGCTGGCCGCGAAGGCAAACGCCGCGCGCCCGCGCGGCGAACAATAGCGGCAGCCGGACGCCAGGCAAAGCCGGCTCCGCAGGCGCCGCGCCAAGGCGGCTCCCGCGGGGCAGACCGCGCCGGGCAAGTCGACCGCCACGCAGCAGCCCACGACCCGCGTGCCGGAAAAGAAGATCGTGGATACCCGCAAGTCCACCAACGTCAACCTCGACAAGTATGATGAAAGCTGCAGGACATGGCCGAGCGCGCCGGCGGCGGACGCCGCGACAACCTGAGCGCCGGCAAGGAGAAGTTCCGCAGCGCCGCGAACAAGAAAAACGGCAGGGGCGCGCCGCTTCTCCAACAAGCGCCGTCAGGAGGAGGCCGAGAAGATGCGCCGCCTCCAGCTCGAGATCGCCAAGAAGACCCCGCTGACCGTCAAGATTCCCTGACGAGATCTCCGTCGGCGAGCTGGCGAGCCGCATGAAGAAGACTGGCGCGGAGGTCGTCAAGGTGCTGATGAAGAACGGCGTCATGGCGTCGCTTTCCCAGATGATCGACTTCGATACCGCGTCCTTGTCGCCGAGGAGCTCGGCTGCAAGGTCGAGAAGGAGGTCGTCGTCACCATTGAGGAGAAGCTCATCGACGACCATGAGGATACCGCCGACGAGCTCAAGCCCCGCGCCCCCGTCGTGGTCGTCATGGGCCACGTCGACCACGGCAAGACGAGCCTGCTCGACTATATCCGCAACGCACACGTCGCCTCCGGCGAGGCCGGCGGCATCACCCAGCACATCGGCGCCTATCAGGTGCAGATCAAGGGCAAGCCCATCACCTTCCTCGATACCCCGGGCCATGAGGCGTTTACCGCCATGCGTGCCCGCGGCGCGATGATCACGGATATTGCGATCCTCGTCGTCGCCGCCGAGGACGGCATCAAGCCGCAGACGGTCGAATCCATCAACCACGCCAAGGCCGCCGGCATCCCCATCATCGTGGCGATCAACAAGATGGATAAGCCGGACGCGAACCCCGAGCGCATCAAGGAGCAGCTCACGAAGTACGACCTGCTGGCTGAGGACTGGGGCGGCGACACCATCGTCTGCCCGATCTCCGCCAAGACCGGTATGGGCGTGGATAATCTGCTCGAGATGGTCGCGCTGACCGGCCGAGGTCGGCGAGCTCAAGGCCAACCCGAACCGCGCCGCAGCGGCGCCGTCATCGAGCGCGCGCCTTGACAAAGGGCCGCGGCCCCATCGCGACGCTCCTTGTCCAGAACGGTACGCTCCATCAGGGAGATCTCATCATCGCGGGCACCGCGGTTGGCCGCGTGCGCGTGATGAGTGACCAACGATAAGGGCCAGAAGCTCACAAGCGCGGGCCCCGTCCGTTCCCGTGGAGATCACGGGCCTCGGCGAGGTGCCGGGCCGGGCGCGAACTTCAACGCCGTCGCCGACGAGCGCCTGGCGCGCGAACTTGTCGAGCAGCGCAAGGCGGAGGAAAAGGCCAAGGCCAACGCGCCGGTCACGAAGGTCTCGCTGGAGGACCTCTTCAGCCAGATCCAGGCGGGCGAGATGAAGAACCTCAACATCATCGTCAAGGCGGACGTCATGGGCTCTGTCGAAGCGGTCAAGGCGTCGCTTGAAAAGATCTCCAACGACGAAGTCCGCGTGCGCGTCATTCACGGCGCGGTCGGCGCGATCAACGAGAGCGACGTTATGCTCGCCTCCACCTCGAATGCCATCATCGTCGGCTTCAACGTCCGTCCCGACGCGGCGGCGCCCGCGACAGCGCGGCCCGCGACCACGTCGATATGCGGATGTACCGCGTCATTTACGACGCCATCAATGAGATCGAGGCGGCCATGAAGGGTATGCTCGCGCCCAAATTCCGCGAGAACGTCATCGGCCACGCCGAGATCCGCCAGACCTTCAAGGTGTCCAACGTCGGCACCGTCGCCGGCTGCTACGTCACCGACGGCAAGATCCAGCGCTCCTGCGAGGCGCGCATCGTGCGCGACGGCATCGTCATCCACGAGGGTCATCTCGCCTCCCTCCAGCGCTTCAAGGACGCCGTCAAAGGAGGTCGCCTCCGGCTACGAGTGCGGCCTGAACTTCGAGAAGTTCAACGACATCAAGGAGGGCGACGTGGTCGAGGCCTACGTGATGGAGCAAATCGAACAGTAAGATGCTTCAAAAATACGCATCTCAAATTTTGCGCCGTGCGCGGCGCAATGTTTAGTTTTAGGTAGGGGCGGGCGTTCGCCCGCCCCTTTTTTTTCAAAGGAGGAAAAACTATGGCAAGCAATCGCATCGGGCGCATCAACGAGGAGATCCAGCGCGAGCTGAGCGCTCTGTTCCGCACCCTCAAGGACCCGCGCGTCCAGAGCGGCATGGTGACCATCACCCATGTGGATACGACGAGCGACCTGCGCTATTCGCGCATTTATGTGAGCGTTCTGCAAAAAACGCTCGAAAAGGACGTTCTGCGCGGGCTCAAGAGCGCGGCGGGGTATCTCCGGCGCGAGCTGGGCGCGAGCATGTCGCTGCGCTACACGCCCGAGCTTCAGTTCATCGCGGACGATTCCATCGAGTACGGGCGCACATCTTAGAGCTGCTGCGCGATTCGCGCGTGGTGAAGCCCGCAAACCCCGAAAACGAAACGCTGAAAACGGAGGACGAGCAGGAATGACCGTTTCCGAAGTCGCGGCATATCTCCGCGCGCACGATAAGTATCTCATCCTCACCCACCGCCGTCCCGACGGCGACACCCTCGGCTGCGCGGCGGCGCTGTGCGCCATGCTGCGGGCAATGGGAAAGCACGCGGGCGTCCTTTACAACTGCGAGACGACCGAGCATTTTGCCCCCTATGTTGAGGGAGTATTGGGTCGCGGACGATTTTGACTATGAGACGGTCGTCTCCGTCGATCTTGCGGCGCTGAGCCTCTTCCCGGACAACGCCGAAATGTTCAAAACGCGCGTCGACCTCGCCATCGACCATCACCCGAGCTACGAGCACTACGCAGCTGAGAGCTGCGTGCACCCCGAGTGCGCCGCCTGCGGCGAAATTCTCTGCGCACTTGCGCAGGAGCTGGGGCAGCTGACGAAAGAGGTCGCCCTGCCGCTCTATGTCGCCGTTTCGACCGACACGGGCTGCTTTGTCTACTCCAACGTCACGGCGAACACGCACCGCGCGGCCGCCGCGCTGATGGAGACCGGCATCGACTATCGCGCCGTCAATAAGCTCCACTTCCGCACGAAGAGCAAAAAACGCCTCGCGCTCGAAGGGGAACTTCTGCGCACGATGGAATTCTACGACGAGGACCGTGTTGTCATCGTTGCCGTGCCGCAGTCCCTGCAAAGCGCATGGCGCTCACCGAGGCGGACATGGACGACCTCTCCGCCCTCGGCGGCGTGGTCGAGGGTACGGACTGTGCCGTGACGATGAAGGAAACGAAGGACGGCGCGTGGAAGGTCAGCATGCGCACGGGCGCGCGCGTGAACGCGACGCTCGCCTGCTCCAAGCTCGGCGGCGGCGGACACCGCGCTGCCTCCGGCTGCCTCATCGAGCACGCGGACTATGAGACCGCGCGCTCAATGATCCTGAACGCCATCGCCGAAGCGGTGCGCGAGGAGCAGGCACAGGCATAAGAATAACCCAACGGCGCAAAGGAGATCATATGCCCAACGGAATCATTATCATCGACAAACCCGCAGGCTGGACGAGCATGGACGTGTGTGCCAAGCTGCGCGGCATTCTGCATGAAAAGCGCGTCGGCCACGCCGGAACGCTTGACCCCATGGCAACGGGCGTGCTGCCCGTCTTCGTCGGGCAGGCGACCAAGGCTGTCTCCTTTGCCGAAAACGGCAGGAAGGTCTACGAGGCCGTCCTGCAGCTGGGAAGAGTGACCGACACGCAGGACACGACGGGCGAAACACTCGAAGAGCACGCTGTGACCGTCACGGCGGACGACGTGCGCGCGGCACTGGAGCACTTTACCGGCGAGCTTTTGCAGCTCCCGCCGATGTACTCCGCGCTCAAGGTCAACGGGCAAGAAGCTCTATGACCTTGCCCGCCAGGGCAAGGAGGTCGCGCGCAAGCCGCGGCGCATCACGATCTACGACCTTGCGCTGACGGAAGAGCTGGGAAACGGGCAGTACGCCCTGCGCGTGGAATGCTCGAAGGGAACGTATATCCGCACGCTCTGCCACGATCTCGGGCAGGCGCTCGGCTGCGGCGGCTGCATGGCGGCGCTGCGGCGCACGGAGGCCTCGGGCTTTCGCATCGGCGAGACCGTGACGCTCGAGGACGCAGCGCGCGAAGGTGAAGCGCTGCTCCGTCCGCTCGACAGTTTGTTTCGCGCCTATCCCGCCTTCACCATTCCAAACGCCGCGCTGGAGAAAAAGTGCCTCTGCGGCAATCCCCTGCGCGTGAGCCTTGCGGACGGGATCTACCGCGTCTACGGCTGCGATGGGACGTTTCTTGCCCTGTCTGAGGCGAGAGACGGGCTTCTCACCTCGAAACGAAATTTTTTTCAGCGTGTGACGCTGA
>VOFB01001954.1_pt1 | contig 10648 bp, 14 predicted proteins | sample 5384141 | NCBI WGS metagenome assembly VOFB01 (sample SAMN12384721, study PRJNA508395) | human gut metagenome | isolation source: healthy gut A | host: Homo sapiens
CTGAATAAAATCATGCATTCTATAAGTTTTGCTCTTAGCTTCACTCAAGAATTTCTCGTTGGCTATTCTTCACAATCTCAGTTTTTACACTGACATCTCAAAGAACAACTTGTTTTTTCAATCAAATTGTCCAAGGTGTTTGTTCATGTTTCTCGTTGTTTAATTTACAAGGTACACCGCCGACCGCTTGACCCTCAACTGCTTTCGCGTTTGTGTCTCTCGCAGACAGCTCTGATATAATACCATGCATACCTCCTTTTGTCAAAGCACTTTTTTCGACTAATTTCAATCTTTTTTGTGCATACAATATCTGGCGTTTTCACGCGCTACACGGCACCATATCTTGTTTTGAGACATGCTCCTGTGCAGTTCTTCTTTCCTACGCGGGAGCACGGGATTCAATTATCCGTCTCACTTTCTTCCCGCGCCTGCAGGACCGTCGCCAGAAAGATCGCGCGGTACTTCCCGGCAAAAGGCCGCCCAGCACGAGCAGTCCCATGGCGGCCAGCACCGCCCCGGCCAGCAGATAGCGGTTGCCCCAGCCCGTCAGGAAGGCCGCTCCGAAATCGCCCAGCACAAAGGCCGCGATCACGACCGCCAGCGCCAGCACGAGCAGGGCCGTCGAAACGGCAGACGCCCGCCGATAGGCCCGCTGCGCCGCCGCGCAGTCCGGCTCGGAATAGCTCGCCGCCTCGATCTGCTTCCACTCCTCCGGCTTCTCACGGCGAAAGTCCTCGCAAAGCTCCGAGAGCAGCCTGCGGGAGGTCTTTTCCCCCGGTGCGGCCAGCGCGGCGCGCACCGCCTGCGGATCCCACTGCATAGCCGTCACCGGTACTGGATCTTCATGCCCTTGACATGAAGCGGGTTGATCGGCACGATGACGCGGTCGCCGGGCTTGCACTCGATGCCGCGCACGTCAACTGCGATATGCAGCATGCCGATCTGGCCGACGACGCGGCATTTATGTCCGTTGACCTCCACGAGCGGCAGGGCGCGGAAAAAGATCCCGCGCAGGCCGCGCAGAATGAGGCTCAGACAGTCGCGGAAGCGTGTGATGCCGCCGTCGCAGCGCTCGCGGAAGCCGTTGTACCAGCCGATGGGGACAATGGCGACCGGCGTGTCCTCGCTTGCGGTCCACATGGCGCCGTAGCCTGTCGGGTGGCCCTTCGGCAGGATGCGCAGCTCCTCCACATGCGCCTCGGCATAGCCGACGGGGCGCAGCTTTGTGTGGAAGGGCACGCGGCCAAGAATGGCCGAGCCGAGCCGTACGCCGTCGCAGTGCATCTCCGGAAAGCGCAGAAAGGCAGACGAATTGCAGCAGTGCACCGTCCCGGTCTCGAAGCCGGCCTCGCGGATGGCTGAGACCGTCTTCCGGAAGGTCTCGAATTCCTGATGCGTGAGCTTTTTGCTGCCGAAGGCGCAGTTGAAGTGCGTATAGACGCCGCTGACCGCGATATTCTTCTGCTCGCGGTAGACGCCGAGGATGTGGTCCATATCCTCCGGCAGGAAGCCGTAGCGGCCCATGCCGGTATCGATCTTCAGATGAGCCTCGACGACGTCCGCGCGCTCAGCCGCAATGGCGTTGATGGCGCAGGCCGTCTCCCACGAGCCGATGGTCAGGATAACACGCAGGTCCATCAGCCGGTTCAGCTCCGCCGGGTCGCCGGTGGAGCGCAGCATCAGGATCGAATCGTCCTCAAAGCCGTTTTCGCGCAGAAGCTCCGCCTCGCGCACCTCGGTCACGCAGAAATGGTCGATCCCGGCCTCCGCCAGATGGCGGGCCAGCGGCAGCACGCCGATGCCGTAGCCGTTGCCCTTGAGCACGGCCCAGATGGGGACGCCGTTTGCCATTTTCTGCAGCAGTTCGATATTATGGGAGAGGGCTTCCTTCTCCACCACATAGGCCTTCATGGGCATACCTCACTTTTTTGCGGTTTTTCAGCAGATAGAGCTTCGCGTTGAGATTTTTATAGAGCACACTGCCCTTTTCGGCGATGAGCCACGCCGTGCGCTTGAGCACAAGGTCGTATTCGCCGACAAATTCCGTGAAATCTCCGCCGAAGCCTTTTTTTGAACTTATACAGGCCATACAGGGGTTGTCCTCCGAGATATCGCCGGAAACGCCGCGGAAATCATAGACGCTGCAGCCGGTCTCAACGGCCCACTGGATCATGCTCCACTGCAGCAGATAATTCGGCATGAGGTTGCGGTGCTCGTTCGAGCTTGCGCCGTAGAGATACCACACCTTGTCGCCGTAATGGATGGCCAGCGTACCCGCGATGGGCTGACCCTCGTGGAAGGCCATATACAGCCGCGCGTGTTCGCCAAGGTTGTCGAGCATGTTGGCAAAATACTCCGGCGGACGGGTGACGAAGCCGTCGCGCACACCGGTCGTGAGCATGATGCGGGCGAAATCCGGCACCATTTCCTTGCCGCAGACGCGCACCTCCACGCCCTTTTTTACGGCGGGCGGATGTTATAGCGCCACTTCTGGTGGAACGAGGCCATGATCTCGTCCTCTGTGCGGCCGTTGAGCCAGAGGCGGAAGACGAATTTCGGCTGAATCGCCTCGAAATTCTTGCCGCCGTGGCGCGTGCGGAAGCCGAAGTCCTCAAGCATGCGGCGGAAATCCTCGTTTTCCACGGGGACGTCCGGGTCGATCTTGATGACATAGGCCTTATATTCCTTCGCCAGCTCGCGGGCGGCGGCGACAAGCTCGCCGAACGTCTCGCGGTCGTCAAGATCGCAGACGGGGCCGCGGCAGGCGTAGAGCATCGTTTTGTGGATATAGGGCATGGTGCGGATCAGGAAGGCGATGCTGCCCCGGATCCGGCCGTCCGCGCGCGCGCGAGACGATGGCGCGCCACTTCCACGCGGGCTTCTGCTTGGCCCAGAGGGAGCTCTGCGCAAAATGTCCCTTCGGGTGGCTCTGAACAAATGCCTCGTATTCCGCGAGGGTGGATTCCTGAGTCAATTCGGTCATGATACATTCTCCGTTATTCCATAGGTATACAGCTACAGTGTAGCACACTCCGCCCGGCAATGCAAGCAAAAAGACGATGACAAACACCGGCCCGGTGGGGAAACCGCCGGGCCGGGAGCCTTTTTCCTTATTTTCCAGGTAACGCCCTCGACCGTGGAGGACGTGATGACCGTGCGGCCCGACGGAAAATCATAGAACCGCTCCGTTTCGTCGCTGCCGGGTGCAAACTGGCGGAGCGTGAACGCCGTGTCCGAGTGGATGACGACGTTTCCGTTCCGGTATGTGACCGTGACCTCCTGCGAACCGGCCGCCTTTATGGTCAGCGTCGTCTTGTCCTCGCAGCCGTAATCGAATAGGAGGCTGTACTCCATGTCGTCCCCGCGCAGCCTGCACGACTCCGCGTCGATCTCGAACGTCAGCTCACCGTCCTCGGCATAAGTCGCATCCAGCTGGCATTCCACGGCATCGCTGTGCAGCAGGAACTTCGTGGACGCACTTTCTATGACCGGGTTGTACTGCGAATGCAGCGTCAGGGACGTCGTGCGCGGGATCTCAAAGCAGTAGGACAGATTGGTAGAGTACGATTCCCCGACCTCCATAGTCGTGGCGTCGTTGTCAAAGCCAAGCTCCGGGTCGCCCTGCAGACGTTCCCCCGCCGCGTTCGTCAGGCTGTCCGCCGAGTGTCCCGCAACAAAGACGATCGGCTTGAACGCCTGCTTTTCGCCGCACCCGGCCAGCAGGAGCAGCAGCGGCAGCAGGGCTGCAAATATCAGAAATTTACGGGTTTTCATGCGCGTTTCTCCTTTCCGTCTGTTCCTTCCGGTTATTTGGCAATGTGCCTCTCGGTAAATCCAGAATACCACATTTTATTTTTTGTCAATATTTTTGCAGAAAATATCCAGTTAATTTCAACAATATGCAGAATATGCAGGAAGGTATGTGGTGATTCCGTGGCGCGAGGCAAACAGGCTTGTCATTCCGAGGAGCGAAGCGACGTGGGAATCTCGGGGAGGCAGTTGCAGTCCGTACAGGCCATCGTTAAAACAGCGTGCACCGATTACGTCTGTAGCGGCGGTCACTGTGCAGCCGTTGGCGGCTTTGCCGCCTTACGGATGCGGCGTCCCCTTTACGGGGAGTGACCGCCATGGGCAGTCGCAGGTATTGCAGTAGTAATTCGGCGGCGTAAAACAAACAGGTTTGTCATTGCGAGGAGGCCGGAGGCCGACGTGGCAATCTCGCAGAAACCAGTTGGACAACAGGCAGGCCTCGGCGAATTCGGAGTCTGGTGCGTGAGATTGCCACGGCCCCTTCGGGGCCTCGCAATGACAAATCTGGGGACTGGTGCGGTCGACGATGCTACCACATAACTTGCTGGTCTGCAAGGCGCTCAGGGAACGCCGCTACAGACGCAATCGGTTTTTACCATTTTAACGACAGCTATTCCAAATTGGAAGTGCCTTTCCGAGATTGCACCCCAAGGGCACTTCCTCGCGCTTCGCGCTCAGGGCGCCACGGGCGCAGAGCGCCCTCGCAATGGCAAATCCGGGAGCAGCTGCCATGATAACAACAGTCTGCGCCGGAAGGGACGCATCCCTCCCGGCGCAGCTCGTTTCATTTCCTTATTTCCCTTCAGGATACAGCGTGATCTCCGCGCCGGTGCAGCCAGAAGGGACGGGGATCAGGCAGAGCATGCCGTTTCCGCGCACCTCTCCGACAGTCGGCGCGGACATCCGCAGGACGATGTCCACCGTGCCGTCCTCCGCGCGGAGAACGACCGGGTCGAGCAGGGTGTCGCTGCCCAGACGGCAGAGGTCGATCAGAAGCAGCTTCTGCTCCGCAAAGAAGTCGGCGCTGCCGAAGGCCTCCGCGGGCGCGCTGCAGGCCTCGTCCGTCAGGTGCAGCACGCCGTCGTCCGCGCGGCTGCGCAGATAGGAGCAGACCGTCTGCAGCTCCTCCTGCGACGTGACCCAGCGGCCGCCCGCAAGGAGCGCGTTTGCCTCCCATTTGACCTCGACGGCATCCGTCTTTGTCAGGTTCAGGACGGTCGACTTTGTGACATGCGTCTGGTCCACCCACGAGTTGCTCGTCAGCTGCTCAACGGACGCATAGTACGGCACGAACACGATATCGGTCCTGTCCGTCTCCGTGTCCTCCTCCGCCGGAGTTTCGGCCCGGTGGATGGAGATCGCCTGCTTCGGCAGCATGCTGAGCGTGGAAACGAGCTCCTCGCCCTGCGTCTCGGGCGTTGTCTCCTCCGTCGGAACCGCCGCCGGTGCACAGGCCGAGAGGAGCAGCAGAAGTGCCGCAAAAATTCCGGATAATTTTCTCATAACGCGTCCTCCACGCTCCGAATGTCAGTCTCTTAAACCGTACACCGCTCCACGCGGTAGGTCTCTCCGATCGGGCTGGCGGCCAGGACATCCTCGATCGGGAATTCGATCTCCGTCGTGCCCGTGCCGGTGATGCAGAAATACTGCCGCTCCCGCGCGTGGGAGGTTGTGAGGATCTTATAGGTCATTTCCGAGCCGGACAGTTTGATATAGCCGTCGCGGAACTCAATGCGGGTAACGCCGGTACATTCCGTCACGGCATAAAATGCATCCCCGATCTCCGCACAGAAGGCACTGGGCGACGTCGTCGTCTCCAGCGTAAAGCTGTCACTGGCCGCAACCTCCCACACCTCCATCGGCAGGGTACCGGTACAAAAGCCATAAAGATCAGTGCTGTAAATCGCCAGATCGCCCTCCGGTCCGCTGTCATCCCCTGCCGGACAGTCTGCCCCTCCGCGTTGGTGATCGTGCAATCACAGTTCACGGAAACCTGAATCTTCACAGTATGCTCCGGACGCTCCGGCGGCTCCGTCGGGGCCTCCGTCTCCTCCGGCAAAGCCTCTGTCAGTTCCTCGGTAGGGGCCTCAGTTGGAGCCTCCGTCGGTGCTTCGGTAGGGGCCTCGGTAGGAGCATCCGTCGGCGCTTCGGTAGGGGCCTCCGTGGGCGGCTCGGTCTGAACTGCCGCCGGTGCACAGGCCGTGAGGAGCAGGAAAATAGCAGTCAAAAACACAAATGTCCTTTTCATTATATTTTCTCCTCTCTCGGGTGTAAGGGTCAGTTAAACGGAGTAAATTGAAAATTTTTCTACCTGATAAGTCTCACTGAGCGCACCGGTACTTGCGATCTCACCCAGTGGGAATTCGATCTCCGTTGTTCCCGTACCGGTAATTTCAAAATAGTAATCCTCTCCTGCATCAAAAGTCGTGAGCATTTTATAGGTCATCTCCGAGCCAGTCAGTTTGATATAGCCATCGCGGAACTCAATGCGGGTAACGCCGGTACATTCCGTCACGGCATAAAATGCATCTCCGATCTCCGCACAGAAGGCACAGGGGGACGTCGTCGTCTCCAGTGTAAAGCTGTCGCTCGCCGCTACCTCCCACACTTCCATTGGCAGGGTCCCGGTATCAAAGCCATAAAGATCAATGCTGTAAACCACCAGATCGCCCCTCGGCCTGCCGTCATCTCCCTGTCGGGTGGTCTGTCCCCTCTGCATTCGTGACTGTATAATCACAATTGTCAGAGACCTGAATCCTCACGGTATGCTCCGGACGCTCCGGCGGCTCCGTCGGGGCCTCCGTCTCCTCCGGCAAGGCCTCTGTCAGCTCTTCGGTAGGGGCCTCAGTCGGCGCTTCGGTAGGAACCTCTGTCGTTGCTTGGGTAGGAGCCTCCGTCGGCGGCTCGGTCTGAACTGCCGCCGGGGCGCAGGCCGTGAGGAGCAGGAGAAGGCTCAGAAATAAGCAAAGCAGCGTTCGTCTCATGGTCAGCCCCCCGTTTCTTTTTGGGAAATCGCGCGCTTCCCTTCTGACTTCAGGATACCACGTTTTTCCCCGTTCGTCAAGCGTTTTCGTACATTGCATTGTTACAATTTTAATTCTGCGCCGTTTTTTTGCATAAAACAATCCCGCCGGGGAAACCGGCGGGATACAGACCATCAACTATCAAAAAAGGCCTCGCAGAGTTTGCGCCCGCAGGCGCAAAGAAAGTGGCAATCATTTTCTCCGGCGGCGTGTACGTCGGAGAAAATACCGCTCGGCTCGCAAACGTGCGAAGGGTGCGCCCTTCGTGCGCTGCAGCGAGCCGCAGCCCTTTCAAACGAGAGCCCAGTGAAACGGGTCTCGTTTGAGAGCTTGCCAAAACCACGTTTTGGGCAAGCTCATCCCGCCGGGGAAACCGGCGGGATCGATATCAGGTTCCTGCGTGGGGTCCGCCGCATCGGTCGGCTCCGTGGGTTCGGCGGGGTCGGCCGACATCCGTCGGTGTGGACGGCTCTGCCGCGCCGTCATAGGAGTGGTCGGCATCGGCCAGCGTACGCGCCGTGGCGGCGTTGTGGAACACGCAGTCCACGCCCGGCGAGATGGAGGCGATCGCGCCGCGGCTGACGCAGACCTCGTAGCTCTTGAACACGATGGGGCAGAACGGCACGGTGTCGAGCAGGCGCGCGCAGAGGTCGGCATAGCTGCCGGAATTGCCCAGCGCCTGCGTGAGAGGCCGGCCAGGGAAGCGTCCGCCACGGCCCCGTAGCTGAGCGCGCCGCCCGTGCGGAAGAATTCCGACAGGTCGAAATTTGCCGTCAGGCGGACCTCGCCGAGATAGGCGTCGTAATTGCCCGCCTGCAGGGCGGCCCATAGGCCTCGCGGCCCAGCGAGCGGACCTTGAGAAAGAAGCCGTTTTCCTGCATGGAGGAGGACAGATATTCCGCAGCGCGCACGCGCGCCGGGTCGTCCGAGCACACAAGCAGCACGGGACAGTCCGTCTCGGACGTCGGCACGCCAGCATTGTGGATGGCGGCCTGAAAGGCCGTGGCCGAATAGGCATACTGCGCAGCAAGCTGTGCGTCATAGAGGTCGGAGGCAGGCGAGCAGGGCAGCGTCGCCGCCTGCGCAAAGCCGTTATAGACGGCGCTCGTCATCGCCTCGCGGTCGACGCCGTAGGTGAAGGCGCGGCGCAGAGCGACATTCGTGAACCAGCCGCTGTAGAGGTTGAAGCCGACATAGTGCAAAATGGGCGCCGGCGCTTCCCACGCCTCATAATCGCAGCGGTAGCCGACGGCTGCCGGGGAATTCGGGTCGCAGTACACAAGGTCCGTGCTGCCGAATTCGAAATTGTCGCGGATGTCGTTCGGCGTTTTTGCCGCCTGCAGCTCGATGGTCTCGGCCGTCACGGCCGGGGCCTGTGTCTGCCACCAGCGGCTGCTGCGCCGGAGCACCTCGCCGTCGAGATAATACGGTCCCGTGCCGAGCGGCGTGCTGCTCTGTACCGTCGCCGCAGAGACGATGGGCACATCGAGCATCAGGGAAAAATTCTCATACGCCGTGTCGAGCGTGACCGTCAGGGGTGCGGTCGTCATCCGCCGTGACGGACAGCATATGCGCCAGCCTGCCGGAATAGAGCGCGCTCTGCTGCGCCGCGCGCAGCGAGGCGGCGGCGTCCTGCGCCGTCAGAGGCGTTCCATCGGAAAAGCTCACGCCGGAAACAAGGGTATAGCGATAGGTCTTCCCGTCCTCCGAGGCCGTGAAGCTCTCACAGAGCAGCGGCTCGGCACGGAAATGCGACGAAACGACGAACAGGCTCTCATACAGCAGCGAAAACGCCGCGCGGTTCACCGTTGCCGTGCAGGTATAGGGGTTGAAGCCGTGCTCCGGCAGGTAGGACAGGCCGAACGTCTTCGGCGCGGCCGCCGTCTCCGTCGGGGCGGCCGCAGTCTCCTCCGTCGGCTGCTGCGTGGCCTGCGTGGGCTGACCGGCCGCAGAGCAGGCGCACAGCAGCAGAGCAAGCAGCAGGCAGAGGGCAAGCAGTCGCTTCATATCAGCCCTCCTCCCGCAGCCGGATGATGGCCGCCAGCGAGCCGCGGGCATTGCCCACGCGGCGGTGCGACCAGAATCGCTGCGGCTGGCAGGCCGTGCAGTCGGCGCTGACGTCGATGCACGTCACCCCGGCGCGGCGCAGCCAAATAGCATTGAGCCGCTTCAGGTCGACATAGAATTTTGCCCCGGCGGGCCGGATGGCCTGCCCGGCCTCGCTGCCGAGGGCGGCGCGCATGGCATCCGGCACATCGGCATCCGTCTCAAAGCAGCACGGGCCGATGCAAGGACCGATGGCCGCGCGGATGTTCTCCGGTCGGCAGCCGAACTCCCGCTGCATGGCCTCGACCGCGCGGGCCGCAATGCCCGCCGCCGTGCCGCGCCAGCCCGCATGGGCCGCGCCGATGGCGCGTGCTATGGGGTCAAACAGCAGCACAGGCGTGCAGTCGGCGGAGAAAATGGTCAGTGCAACGCCCGGCTCGTTCGTCACGAGGCCGTCGACGCCGTGCTCTGCCTCCCGCTGCAGGCCGCGGCCGCAGTCCGCGCGGCCGACCCGCTCGACGAGGGCGGAATGCACCTGCTTCGTGAACACGGTCTCCTCCGGCGCAAAGCCAACGGCCCTGCCGAGACGGGCATAATTCTCCAGCACGTTTTCCGGCCGGTCGCCCCGGTGCGTGCCGAGGTTCAGGCTGGCGAGCGCGCCCTCGCTCACCCCGCCGAAGCGGGTGGAAAAGCAGTGGGCCGCACCGTCCAGCACATCGCTCGTCAGGTATTCCAGCTCTCCTTCTCGATGGACGCGGAAGCTCATGACTTGGCCTCGTCCTTGTCGCGGCAGCAATACTTGTATTTCTTGCCGCTGCCGCACGGGCACGGATCGTTCGCGCCGATCTTGATCTTCTTCACGGGCTGCTGCTTGACGGTCTTATCGGCAGCGCCGCCGGTCGCCGTGATCTTTGCGACCTGCTTGCGGCGGATATCCTCCTCCGTGCGCAGGCGGAACAGATACAGGCGGCGGACGGTCTCCTCGCGGATGGCGTTGATCATGCCGTCGAACATCGCAAAGCCCTCGCGCTTATACGCCACGACCGGATCGGTCTGCCCGTAGGCGCGCAGGCGGATGCCCTGCTTCAGGTCCTCCATGGCGTCGATGTTGTCCATCCAGTACTCGTCGACGACGCGCAGCAGGATGATGCGCTCGATCTCGCGCATGCGCTCCGCGCCAAACTCCTGCTCGCGCGCATAGGTATGGCGGAAGAGCGGATAGAGCTGCTCCCTTCGCCTCGTCGCGGCTCAGACCGGGCTGCGGGGCGAATGCGCCCTTCGGATAATAGACGCCCTCGAATTTTGCGTTGATCTGCGCCAGCTTCTCCGGGTCGTCGCAGTGGTCGGCACCGGCGAAGGCATCCTCGACCTCGGTGTCGATGACATAGTGGATCATGCCCTCGATCGTCGAGGAAAGGTCCTCGCCGTCGAGCACCTTCTGGCGCTGCTCGTAGATGACCTGACGCTGGGTATTCATGACATCGTCGTATTCCAGCACGTTCTTGCGCATCTGGAAGTTGCGGCTCTCGACGTTCTTCTGCGCGTTCTCAATGGCGTTGGAGAGCATCTTGGCGTCGATGGGCGTGTCCTCGTCGATACCGAGCGAATTCATCATGTTCATGATGCGCTCGGAGCCGAACAGGCGCATGATGTCATCCTCGAGCGACAGATAGAAGCGCGTTTCGCCGGGGTCGCCCTGACGGCGGCACGGCCGCGGAGCTGATTGTCGATCCGGCGGGACTCGTGGCGCTCCGTGCCGACGATGAACA
>VOFB01003759.1_pt1 | contig 10644 bp, 16 predicted proteins | sample 5384141 | NCBI WGS metagenome assembly VOFB01 (sample SAMN12384721, study PRJNA508395) | human gut metagenome | isolation source: healthy gut A | host: Homo sapiens
GGAAAGAAAGATTTGTAGCAATGACGTAACATGAACAGTTGGTTCTGTTACAGACAACAGTTTAAACGAAAGAGAGGTCACAGTAATATGAAACTGACTTATACAAATGTAAATGAATACCTGATCCCGAATCTCACCTATAAATCCGGTGAGCAGATGGAGCAGCTTGGCAAATATGGATTCTTACGCAGAGATTATCTGAAAAACCATCGAAATTCAACGTATCAGGTGATGCTTTTACAGGATACAATTGGAGAACATCTTCTGGAAGTAGATAAGGCAGCCAGAGAACGGGAAGAAGTGATTCTGAAACAGTTGGAAGAAAAAGAACCACTGCCGGATAAAGAAAGATCAGATGGCATGGGTAAGAGCTGCTAATCAGCACAGAGCGATTGCGGAAGAGATTATTCTCAAGGAATTGATTTATGTATAAGGATTGCCAGTAACTAATCTGGCAGTAACTGATAAAAATAGAATATTGTGAGCGAAGTAAGGCGTGAGTCATAGAAATGTGGCTTGCGTCTTTTTCTTTGCCTGAAAGGAAGTGATAAGTTTGAACAAGAAGTTTTTGAAGCATTATATGGAAACCAATCCGGAAGGGACAGCACAGACCTATATCTTTCTGGTGGACAATCAGGATATCGCACTGAATATTGTGATGTCAGGTTATCAGGCACTTTGTCTGTTTCAGGAAGATGACGGGTATTATTTCAGTGCAGATTCCTTTATAGAAGAAATGAGAGCTATTCGGTTTACTGGAAGCTGTCAGTGTGCCTATCATTATGTGACTGCCTGTACGGTGAAGTGGATGAATGATAAGTTACAGACATTTTTCAAAGACGCTGGTCTTGATGGAAAAGCAGGCTGGCAGTTGTTCAAAGAGAAAGAGTATCTTGGCAAACTGGATAATCAGAAAGAAGTTGAGAAACTACTGGAACAGTATATTCTTCGGTTTGAACGAGAACCGAAAGAACAACCGGAACTGAGCCGTTTTCATTTATTTGATGCAAAAGGAAATGTGAAAGGTGTCCGGGATATGGAGATTGTAGATTATCTGGTGGAGAATGTTCAGTTTTTTGTGGTAGGAATCACACCGTATTATTATGAGCATGGTGTTTTCTTGGAAGACCATGATGGGGTAAGAATGAAATACCGTATCCAGAAGCTGATCTATCGAGATCAGGTACAGAGTGGAGTGATCAAAAGAATTTATAATCTGCTGATTACACAGCCGAAAGTTCACCGGGAGGCATATGAACTAAATAAGCAGCCTGTGCGGTGGATTAACTTTAAAAATGGATATTATGATCCGGTTACGGGTGAAATGCTGGAACACAATCCGGATTATCTGACAATCAATCAGATACCATTTCCCTATTATCCGGAAGACAGAGAGCAGGTGATGCAGGGTGGCGAAAATATCAAAAAATATCTTGCATCCTCTCTTCCAAATATAGAAGAACAGCAGACGTTCTGGGAGTATTTTGGATACTGCATGACACAGGATACGCAGTTTCAGAAATTCCTTACACTGAAAGGAAATGGTGGAACCGGAAAGTCTGTGGCAGTATCGCTGATTCAGCATGTAGTTGGAATCAACAATATGTCCAGCATTTCTTTACAGGATTTAAATAAACGATTCTATGCGACTGGAATGTACGGAAAGCTGTTAAATGCCTGTGCGGATATTCCATGTAAAGCAATGGAGAACACAGATGTATTAAAGAAAGCAGTCGGTGAGGACACACTGATTTATGAGAAAAAAGGACAGGATGCAATTCATTTCCACTCTTATGCGAAGCTGCTTTTTTCTACCAATGAAATGCCGCAGAATCTTGAGGATAAGTCAGATGCTTTTTACCGTAGACTACTGATTCTCGATATGAACCGGGTAGTAAAAAGTGGTGAAAAAGATCTGCACTTAAAGGAAAAGGTACAGGCAGAATCCGATTATGCAATTCATATGGCGATGATTGCATTGAAAAATCTGTACGAACAGGGAAAGTTCACGGAGAGCGAACACAGCAAAGAATGTGTAAGAGAAGTACAACGGACGTCAGATAGTATCTGTGCTTTTATTGATGAGTCATTGGTGCGTGCCAAAGGAAAACGTCTGAAACGAAGTGAAGTGTTCCATATGTATGAGGAATACTGCAAAGAGAATGGCAGACAGGGGCATGGTAAGTCCAATTTTTTCAGGAATATGACGGATAAAGGTTTCCTTCTGAAGCAGTACAATGGTGAGTTCTATTATCAGGATATTGCAGTTAAGGAAGAAGATTTTTGTCCTGTAGATCCAGAAGAAAGAATACCTTTTGAAGAAACAGATACAGATTATAAACAGTTACAGTTAAATATGAATCAGGGAATTAAGGGCATTTAGGGCAAAATAAGCAAAAAGAAATGTTACCGGAGCAGGAGAAATAACAAAGATAGCTGCCAGAGTACATAAAATTTTGCTTTTTTTACACTGACTGCCCTTTTATGTATCAACATTTTAGCTGATACAAATATAGGTTTTTCCCGAATTTGGGAAAAAGTCAAAAATAAACATTAAGAAAGTATGAGGTATGATTATGAGAATGATGAAAAACAACAATAATGAGACAGTTATGGTGATCGGGATTGATCATGGGTATGGAAACATGAAAACTGCCACCAGATGCTTTCCATCCGGTGTAGCCAGATATGACAAGGAGCCAATCTTTCAGAATAATCTTCTTGTTTACAATGGCATGTATTACCAGATTGGAGAGGAACACAAAGAGTTCTGTGCAGAGAAAACGCAGGACGAGGACTATTATGTGCTGACACTGGCGGCTATCGCAAGAGAACTGGACGGGAAAGGAATGAACCGGGCAAAGGTGCATATCGCAGCCGGACTTCCCCTTACCTGGGTTGCTACACAGAAAGAAGATTTCCAGAAATATCTCCTCCAGAATGAAAGCGTGGATTTTATATTCCGCAATAAAGAGTATCATGTAGAGTTTGCAGGAGCTGATATTTACCCACAGGGATTTGCAGCAGCCTTTTACCGCTTACAGGATTTCAAAGGCATCAATATGTTGGCAGATATTGGAAACGGAACTATGAATATCATGTATATCAATAATTCCCGTCCATTAGAGAAGAAATGCTTTACAGAGAAATATGGAACACACCAGTGTGTGCTTGCTGTAAGGGAATCCCTGCTGAAAGAACTGGGAACAGTGGTGGACGATCTGGTGATTGAGCAGGTGATCCGTACCGGGACAGCAGATATTGGTGAGAAATATCTGACAGTCATTCATAAAGCTGCCGGAGATTATACAAAAGAAATCTTCCATAAGCTGAGAGAACGGGAATATAATCCAGAACTGATGCGTCTGTATGTGGTCGGCGGTGGCGGTTGTATGATCCAGAATTTTGGAGAATATGACAAGAGCCGGGTGACAATTGTACGGGACATCTGTGCCACAGCGAAAGGCTATGAAGCAATGACCGTAAGGAAAATCCAGAGAAACGGAGGGATGCTCGTATGAGAAAAGAACGGAAAATCATCAATACAAATATCCGTTTAAATCTTTGTGATGAACAGGACAGGCAGGCATGGGAATATTTGCAGACGATGGACAGGAAAAAATATAAATCGTACACCAGAGCAGTTGTAGTTGCTTTAAACGATTATTTTTCCAGAGAGTACAGGAATGAAGCAGATCCGTATCTGGAAACCAGAGAAAAGGAAGATGCTTTTCTGGAAAGAGTGGAAACAGCTGTCCGGGATGGAGTGAAAGAATCCGTTCCGATGGCTATAGCGAAGAATCTGATGGAAATGCTTGTACCGTTTGTAAAAGAATCGGTAGGAGAAATTAATCTGCCGGACAGAACACTAACAATGGAGAAAACGGATGGAGAGATCGCAGAAGATAATCTGGACTGGGAGAAAGAAGCTGATATGGATGCAGCACTGGATTTTGCGGATAGTTTTTAGCTGTCTGTAAAAAGGAAAAGCAGTCCGGTTTGCATAAAATAAATCGGACTGCCTTAAGTGGAGCTATTCTTTTTTCTTGGGTAAGGACGTTTATCATCTGTCAGGTTTAGCAGATAATCAACGCTGGTGTTATGAAATTCAGCCAGTTTAATCAGAATGTGAGTAGGGATATCGACATCACCACATTCATAATTACTGTAAATACGCTGACTGCAATTTAGGATTTCACCCATATTCTTCTGCGTAAGGTCACGATCTTCACGCAGATCCCGTATTCTCTGATACATGTGTTTCACCTCTAGCATAATAATAACTTAGCGAGATATTCACTATTGAAATATAGCGAGAAATTCGCTACACTGAATTTAAAAATGCAGGAGGGAGAAGTACAGAGTGAAAGAGAAAGTGAAAAAGGTGCTGGTGTGGATTTTTGAATTTGTTTTATTTTGTGGATATTTCTATGTTTTATTCGTGAATCTGGTATGTGGATTTGGATATGGAGGGATAAGCAGCAGAGGACAGGCAATAAAGATTTTATGTGCTTCGTTCTTTTTTGCAGCGGGATTGCCAGGATTGATCTGGTATCAGCATCGCAGACTTATGAAACTGGAGAATTTATTACATGACCTGCTTGAAATTTGCGACAAAATAAAATAGCAGTAACAGGAAAAAGGACTGACAGTAAGGAATAGCTTTACGAAAACAGAATAGCAGAAAAAGACAATGGCAGTGGTGACATTTCAGACATTATGAGTTGGAGAAATGTTCATGACTGCTATTTTTATGCCTTTCAGCAGAAATAGAAAGCAGTTCAGAAAAAGAAAGACAGAAATAACAGGGAAATATGGCAGAAAGGTGTTTGCAGATGAGAGGGGTGTACAAACAGGCAAAGAAAAGATATAGGGTGCCGGATACGGCACATGATTGTCCGATACTTCGCATCGGAGTGGTGCATGACCAGCCTGTTTCAGAAAGAGAAAATCTATCGAAATGGGAGCTTTTCTTTTTCTTCCACAGTCTGTTCCTGCACCACAAAACCACCGTCATCTCCATTTAGATTTGATAATGCAGGGTGGAAAATATTGCTTGGCGGGTGTCGGTTCAGTGGTGGGGAGATGACAGGCAAGTTTCGCAAAGTGGCAAGCCACTCTGCACCGGAGCCAGCCTTTGGGCTGTTCCTAAACTTGCCAGAGGGCTCCGCCCCTTGGAACCCCGGCACGTCAATAGCGTAAGTATTCCTGCGAAATGTCCACCGGACATTCCTGCGGAACACTTACTGATTGACTAGGACGCTGTCCTGCACCTGTATAAGAGAGCGTTGCACTCTCTTATAAATCTCCTGCCAATATGACACCAGAACGCTGTGTCTGTTAATAAAGAATGAAAATCAAGCAAAGAAAGGAGACAAAAGCCTATGAGAAAACGAAATCATACAGTAACCATACGGATGAATAACGCAGAATATGATCTGCTTCAAAGCAAAGTCAAAGAATCCGGAAAAACACAACAGGAAGTTGTGATAAAAGCAATCGCAGATTTGAAGATAGCATCTGCAGAGGAAGTGGAAGAACTGAAAAGACTGAACCAGATGTTTGCAGACATCCTTTGTCAGCTACGGGGAGCGACTACAAATATCAATCAGATTGCAAGAAAACTGCATACAGATGGAGAAATCCCAAACGACAGTATGTTGTATTTCCTCAATAAAAATATTCTCAAGTATCGGAAGGAGAGTGAAAGGATATGGCAGTTAATAAGACGATTAATAAGCGGACAAATACACATGGAGCAATGAGAAATTGTATCGAATATGTTTTACGACAAGACAAGACCGGCGAACTGCTTACCTATGTAACAGGCCCGTACTGCCATGATGAGATTAATTATGATCTGGTGTACAGAACCTTTTTGGAAGAAAAGAAGATGTGGGATAAAGATTCAGGGAGAATGTACGCCTCACAACATTATTTCCTGGCATAAAGACGAGCAGATTACTCCGGAGCAGGCATTAGAATTTGGAAAAGAGTTTGCAGAAAAATGGTTCAGTGGATTCCAGACTTTAGTGGCTGTGCATAAGGATAAAGATCATATTCACTGCCATCTGGTTACTAATTCAGTGAGTTATGAAGATGGGAGAAAGCTGCATAACACCAAAAAGGATCTGGAACGTATGAAACAGCTTACCAATCAGATGTGCCGGGAACGTGGACTGACAGTTGCCGAGAAAGGAAAGCACTTTGATGGAAGCCAGATTGAAAAAGGGGAAGTCATTGCATGGAGCAAAGATAAATATAACCTGTTCCGTCAACAGGTAAAGGACAGTTTTGTAGCGGACTGTGCAATGGCGATATTAAAGGCACTGGAAAATTGTATCAGCAAAGAAAAGTTTATAGAAAAAATGAAACAGTTTGGATGGAATGTAAACTGGACAGAGAAACGGAAGCACATTACTTTTCAGAATCAGGAGGGAAAGAAAGTGCGAGACAGCAATCTGTCAAAAACATTTCATCTGGATATCAGTAAGGAGGGCTTGGAGAATGAATTTAATGGAAATAGGAAAAAAGCCAGAGATTCAGCCAACAGAGACAGCAGATCAGATGAAGAGCTTGCCGGATATTACCGACAAGTGGAAGCAGCTTGCGAAGGAGCAGGCGGCGTCACTGGAGCTAGTGACGGAAGAGAGAGACGAGTTACAGGTGAGAAATCAGAAGATGAACGAGTTTATCCAGAAATTTCAGGAAAGGACACACAAGCTGAAAATGGAAAAACAGAAGCTATTCTTCGAGAATCACGAAATGCAAGACGAAATTCGGAAATTAAACGACGAAATTCATCGTTTGACAACCGAACTGTCCGAAACGCAGAAGCTGAATCAATCGCTTCAAATGATAAAACAGCAGATTTCTGTAGTGGAATTGGAACATTTCTAGTGAATGCTATAGAAAGAAACCCAGAATCACAGTTTTATGGCGTAGAGCTTGTAACCGAGGTCAAAGAAGTAGCAGAAATTAGAACGGAATTAATTTCTGATCGGGTGAAAATTGAGCAAAAATCAGTTCTGGACATAGATGACAATTTGATGTTTGATAAAATATTCTGTGATTATCCTTGGGGGATAAGGGTGAAAGAGAGCATTGGAAACAACGAGGAATTAGAAGCGATATATAATATTATACCGGAAGTACAGAAAGCAACTGCGGGAGACTGGGTATTTATTATAAATGTCATGAATCATCTCGACAAACATGGAAAAGCGGTTGTTTCGGTGAGTAATGGAGTGACTTGGAACGGAGGAATCAATACAGTAATCCGCGAAAAATTTGTAAAAAAGGATTTGTCGAGGCGGTGATAGCACTTCCATCAATTTGTATTCGAATACTGGAATTGCCTGTTCATTACTGGTATTAAGCAGAAATAATAAAAATATAAGAATGATAGATGCAACGGAGATGGTCTCAGTTGGACGAAGACAGAATGTTCTTAGTGATGAAAATATTTCTAAAATTATTGAATTGTTGAATACAGATGACGATAACTCAAAGCTAGTTTTGGGTGAAGAGGTGGCAAAAAATGAATACACTCTTAATCCGTCAAGATATCTTCAAAAAAGAGATGCCCATAAAAAACGGTGTAGCATTTGAATCTGTGATAAAGAACATAACAAGAGGAGCACAGATTAAAGCAACGATTTTAGATGAAATTGTATCTGATGAACCAACGAACATGCAGTATTTGATGCTGGCAAATATAAAGGATGGTATTATTAGTGATGATCTTCCTTATTTGAAAGAAATGAATCCTAAATACGAGAAATATTGTATTAAAAATGGAAGTCTCGTAATTTCTAAAAATGTATCTCCGGTAAAAATGGCAATTGCATCCGTAAAAAGAAGGAAATAAGATTTTAGCAAATGGTAATCTTTATGTTATTGAGTTAGATGAAGATAAGATAAATCCTTACTTTTTGAAAGCATATTTGGAAAGTGAAAATGGAAAAGCAGCCTTATCTAGAGTAGCAGTAGGGGCTACTTTATTAAATCTGCCGGTTGAAGGATTGAAAAAATAACAATTCCATTGCCTGACTTAAAAAGTCAGAAGATAATTGCAGATAAATATTACGCCAAGATAAATGAAATAAAAGAATTGAAATACAAATTAGAAAAGGCAACAGCAGAATTAGAACATATTTATACGGAGGAAAAATAAATGGATGAAAATAATAAATTTGATGTAGTTGGAACTAATATAGCAGAGAAAGCGACAATGATCTGGAATGTAGCAGATATGCTCCGTGGTCCATTTAAACCGCATGAATATGGATTGGTAATTTTGCCAATGACAGTAGTAAAAAAGATTTCATGATTGTTTATTACCGACACACAAAGCAGTATTGGAACAGTATGAAAAGGTGAAGAATTTTGCTGTAATTGATGGATTTCTGACGAAGGCTTCCGGTTATCAATTTTATAACATCAGCAAATATACATTTGAATCTTTATTAGCTGATCCGGAAAATATCGAAGCAAATTTTCGAGATTATCTGAATGGATTTTCTGCAAATGTTCAGGATGTGCTGGCAAAGTTTGATTTTGATAACATTATCCGCAGAATGGTAGAAAGTAATACCTTGTATCTTGTCATAAAAGAATTTAATTCACAAAAAGGATATCTGGGACCAGATAAAATCAGTGCAGTAGACTGTGGATATATTTTGAAGATTTAGTAAAACGATTCTCGAATCTTTTTTGGTGAAGAGGCCGGGGCACATTTTACCAGTAGAGATATTATCTATTTAATGACGGATTTACTTTTTATCAGATGCAGATCTGAGTAAGGGTGGAAATGTAACAGTGTATGATATGGCGATGGGAACATCTCAGATGCTTAGCTGCATGGAAGAAAGAATTCAGGAACTAAACACGGAGATTGGAGTTACCTGCTTTGGTCAGGAGTTTAATCCCTCTACATTTGCGATTGCAAAAGCGGATATGATGATTCGTGGGGGTGATCCAAATAATATGAGATTTGGAGATACCCTATCTGAAGATCAGTTTAGCGGATATCAGTTTCAGTATATTATTTCAAATCCACCATTCGGAATTGACTGGAAAAGAGAAAAGCAGCAGTAGAAGCAGAAGCAAGAAAAAAGGTGAATTGGGAAGATTTGCACCGGACTTCCGAAGATATCAGATGGACAGCAGTTGTTTGTATTGAACGGACTTTCTAAGCTAGCTCCAAATGGGAAAATGGCTATTATTCAGAATGGATCACCATTATTTTCAGGAGATGCAGGAAGTGGACCGTCAGAGATTAGAAGATATATTCTGGAAAATGACTGGTTGGATGCGATTGTGCAGTTAGGTACAGATATGTTTATGAATACTGGTATCAGCACGTATATTTGGATTTGTTCTAAAGACAAACCAATACACAGAGCTGGAAAAAGTACAGTTGATTGATGCTTCGCATTGTTTTGAAGCAAGAAGAAAAAGTATCGGAACAAAAGAAATGACATTACTGATAAATGCCGTGATCTGATTGTAAAGGCATATGGTGCATTTGAAAATGGAACTATATATGGCGAGAAAGATGGTATTTACTGTCAGAGTAAGATTTTGATACAGAGGAATTTGGATATCAGAAGATTGTAGTAGAACAGCCACAGAAAGATGAAAATGGCGAAATCATATTAAAGAAGGGAAAACCAGTGGCAGATGTGTCCCTGCGTGATACGGAAAAGGTACCGCTGACAGAAGAGATTGAGGAATATTTCAAGAGAGAAGTATTACCATATGCACCAGAAGCATGGATAGATGAAAAGAAAACGAAAAAAGGATACGAGATTCAATGACAAGGTACTTTTATGAATATCAGGCACCGGAACCAGTAGAAGAAATTGCGGTACGCTTACATGAATTGGAGTTGGATATTCAGAGCAGTTTGGATGCTTTGTTTGGGAGAAATGATATGAGTAGAAAGATGAAAGAGTCAGGTATTGATTGGATAGGAAGTATTCTATGCCGTGGAATACTATTAAATTTAAGTATTTGCATGGTGGTATGAATACAGGAGAAGGAATTGATAAAAAATTTTTGGTCTAATGAACCAACTGACAGATTATTCTATACCGCTGGAATAAATCCTATTAGGACAAACTATGAGGATTTCCCAGAATGGAAATATACAAGTGAAAATGATTTATTATTAGCTAGAAATGGTACACCCTATATTTATATACCGTATCCAAATGCTTGCTATACAGACCATATTATAAGGGTGACTATGAATGCAAGTGTAAATAAGCGATTTGTACAATACGGATTACAATGTAGTATAGCGTCAGTAGTAGTGGATTCAGTAAGTCTTGCAACATGGTCAGCGTCGTTGTGGAATAAACAGGTTATAGCATGGCCGTCTGCTGAAGAGCAGGAACGTATAGTTTCGTTTCTTGATGAAAAAAATGTGCTCATATTGATGCTGTCCTGAAAAGACTCGCAATAGCATTGAAGAATATAAGAAGTTGAAGCAGGCAGTTATTACCCAAGCTGTTACAAAAGGTGTTCGCCAAGAGCGGCTCATGAAAGATAGTGGCATTAGTTGGCTCACACATATCCCGGATGACTGGCGTGTAGAGAGGGAAAGAACATTTTTATAGAGACAAAGGAGATTTCAAA
>VOFB01003669.1_pt1 | contig 10589 bp, 10 predicted proteins | sample 5384141 | NCBI WGS metagenome assembly VOFB01 (sample SAMN12384721, study PRJNA508395) | human gut metagenome | isolation source: healthy gut A | host: Homo sapiens
TGGTAAACATGCCGATTTTTGCGAATGTACAAAAGAGTTTCAAATAAGTAATAATCATGATTTGTCAGCGTTTTATCGAACATAATTCAGATTAACAAAGATACAAAATCACCTTCATATAAAAAAAAAGGCGGCTCCTTTCGGAACCGCCCACATTTTGCATTACATATCTATTGCCTAAAAGGCTTAGAGTTTCGGACCAGCAGCAACTAAAGCCTTACCAGCTTCGTTACCTGTAAATTTAGCAAAGTTCTTGATGAAACGTCCAGCCAAATCTTTTTGCTTTTTCTTCCATTGGCAAGCACATTCGTAAGTGTCGCGTGGGTCAAGGATCTTCTGGATCAACACCCGGCAATTCTGTCGGTACAACGAAATCGAAGTACGGGATAACCTTTGTCGGAGCTTTGTCGATAGAACCGTCCAGGATAGCATCGATGATACCTCTTGTATCGCGGATAGAGATACGTTTGCCAGTACCGTTCCAACCGGTGTTAACCAAATATGCTTTAGCACCAGTCTTTTCCATCTTCTTCACCAACTCTTCGCCGTATTTAGTTGGGTGCAGTGACAAGAAAGCAGCACCGAAACAAGCCGAGAATGTCGGAGTCGGTTCAGTGATACCACGTTCTGTACCAGCCAATTTAGCTGTAAAACCAGACAAGAAGTAATATTTAGTTTGTTCTGCGTTCAGGATAGATACCGAGGCAATACACCGAATGCGTCAGCTGACAAGAAGATAACTTGTTTAGCATGAGGACCTTTAGACACCGGTTTAACGATGTTTTCGATGTGATAGATAGGATAAGAAACACGAGTGTTTTCAGTTACTGACTTGTCAGCGAAGTTGATTTCGCCTTCAGCGTTAACTGTACAGTTTTCCAACAAAGCATCGCGTTTGATAGCATTCCAGATGTCCGGTTCGCTTTCTTTATCCAAGTTGATAACTTTAGCGTAGCAACCACCTTCGAAGTTGAATACACCTTCGTCATCCCATCCGTGTTCGTCATCACCGATCAACAAACGTTTCGGGTCAGTAGACAAAGTAGTCTTACCTGTACCTGACAGACCGAAGAAGATAGCTGAGCTCTTGCCTTCTTTATCAGTGTTAGCAGAGCAGTGCATAGAAGCCATACCACGAAGCGGGTTCATGTAGTTCATAATAGAGAACATACCTTTTCTTCATTTCACCACCGTACCAAGTATTCAGGATAACTTGTTCTTTAGTCTTCAGGTTAAACACTGTAGCAGTTTCAGAGTTCAAGCCCAGTTCTTTGTAGTTTTCAACTTTAGCTTTAGAAGCGTTGAAACATACGAAATCAGGTTCACCGAAGTTAGCCAGTTCTTCAGCTGTCGGACGGATGAACATGTTTGTTACGAAGTGAGCCTGCCAAGCTACTTCCATGATGAAGTTAGCACCACAGAAAGTATCAACAACGAACAGACGTTTGCCTGACAATTGTTTTTACAGCTTTAGCTTTCAAATCAGCCCAACTTCTTCAGTACAAGGTTTGTTGTCGTTTTTGTATTCGTCAGAAGTCCACCATACAGAATCAGCTGGCTTCATTCTTAACGAAGAATTTATCTTTAGGAGAACGTCCTGTATAAACGCCAGTCATTACGTTTACAGCGCCCATGTTAGTTACCTGGCCTTTTTCAAAACCTTCCAAACCTGGTTTTGTTTCTTCAGCGAACAAAACGTCATAAGACGGATTGTGCACAATCTCGGTCACACCTGTGATACCGTACTTGCTTAAATCTAAATTTGCCATTTTTTTTGAATTAATTAAATTGGTATTTTGTTTTATTATCTCTTCACCTTTTGACTAAGAAGGGGATTGAGGAACGCCCCCTTGTAAATCCGGGTACAAAAGTAACACTTTCTTTGGAAAGCAAGAAGGGATTAGAGAAATTTTTCCCTAATTGAATCTCTTTTATAAATTCCTAACAATATCTGCAAACTGAATATTGCAATTTGAAAGATTATCGTTTACTTTGCAAGCCAGAATGCTCTCAATACGATGAAAATGAGATTAAATTATGATTAAACTATAATATGAAAGTAATTGATTTTAGCAAAACAAATTCGATTCTAAACCAGTACATATCCGAGATCAGAAATGTAGAAGTTCAGAACGACCGCCTTCGCTTCCGCCGTAACATTGAACGCATCGGAGAAATCATGGCGTATGAAATGAGTAAGGAGTTTACATATTCGGTAAAAAACATCCGGACACCACTGGGAGTTGCTCCGGTAAGTACACCGGACAACAATTTAGTTATCAGCACTATCTTACGTGCAGGCCTACCCTTCCATCAGGGCTTCTTGAGTTATTTCGATGGTGCGGAGAATGCGTTTGTTTCCGCATACCGTAAGTATAAGGATACGCTAAAATTTGATATACATATAGAATATATCGCTTCTCCCCGTATTGACGACAAAACGCTGATCATCACCGACCCTATGTTGGCAACAGGCGGCAGTATGGAACTGAGCTATCAGGCAATGCTGACCAAAGGTCACCCTGCCGAAATCCACGTTGCTTCCATCATCGCCAGCCAGAAGGCTATCGATCATATTATAAATGTATTCCCCGAAGATAAGACAACGATCTGGTGTGCTGCTATCGACCCCGAAATCAATGAACACTCCTATATCGTTCCGGGGCTGGGCGACGCTGGCGATCTTGCCTACGGAGAAAAAGAATAAATCTTTAAAGACTCTTTCGATATTGCTGCGGTGACATCCCCACTTGCTTCTTAAAGAATGTACCGAAATAAGAAGCATTGGGGAAGCCGAAAGCATTCGAGATTTCCTGAATGTCCTGCTGAGTATTCTTCAGCAACGAGATACTTTTACGGATAATCGCCTTGAATACAAGTTCCTGCACCGTATACCCACAGATGCTTTTGGAAAGAGCCGAAAGATATTTAGGAGACAAACAGAGTTTATCCGCATAAAATTCCACTCCCCGCTCCTGCATATAATATTTCTCAATTAACTGGATTAAACGGATGAAGACTTCATTTTTCCGTCCTCCCGCTTCTTCTCCATCATTCACTAATTTACGATTATACATGGAACAAATCCTGTATGTTAATGCAAGTAGAAGTAGTTTTTGTTCGTAAAGTTTAAATGGATTTTCTTCTACCTCCACAGCACTGTCGAGCAGAGACATATATTTCGTGATTTCTTCTTCTTCACCGGTGGTCCCACACAACTAGGCTCATCAGGAGTAATCCGCGAATACATATACATAGTCACAACCGCATTGCCCATAATATCCCGTATGGGCTCTATCTGATAGATCAGAATCTGTACTTCCATATCTTCTGATTCCTGAAGAACCTGAAACGCACCTTCTTCGGGAATAAACAGGCTTTCGCCCGCCTTAGCAGAACAGACCTTCTGATTCAAGGAAAACTGGAAACTCCCCCGGTGACAAATAATCACCCCCAATCCTTTCATGTGGAACAGTTTTTTTAAAGAAGACGGAAAAGTCACAAGTACACCTCTCGAACTACATATATTTTTCCCGCTCAACAAGTCGCGGTCAAATTGCAATAAACGATCTTGCTGTGTATCCATAATACCAATACATTATATAAATCATTATCAAAAACGACGCTAAGTTAGCAATTTTCGTTTAGGATAAGGAACAACAAGCACAAATATCATACAAATTAACCCGCCATAGATCGTCCAGCCTGCCATTTCTTTGAGGGCGGAAAGCGTGGCTTGCACCTGAATCCGTCCCTTAGTAGATATAGCTGCCATATTACGGGCTTCCGTCTCACTTTTCCCTTGATACTTCATCCCCTGCACCGTACCAAGAAAAGAAGTAGAAGCATCCGGATTTAGCAAATCTACATTTTGCGCATAACGGGTGATGTAATATTGCTGCCGTTCCTGCAGCACATTCGAATAAATAGCTCCTCCAATACCGGGTCCCAGCACCATACGCACGGTGAGCATGATGCAAATCCAGGTAGAAAGGTATTTGAAAGGCATACGCTGATTAGCATAAGCTGCCGTCAGGGCATACAAAATCATCATACCAATAGCACGGATAATGACTGCATACTTCAAACGTTCATACATCCCTGCTGTCTGTACTTCAAAATACATGAACACAGCCGATAAGGACAGAAAGAAAAATCCAAGAGCAAAAAGATATTTGAAATGCAATCCTTTGCTCCCCAACGCCATAGCAATCACTGCACCAATAGTATACCCCACCATGCACCAATTGCCCAACGAAGCATTCTGCAAATTATCAAGATGCATCCCTACACCTGCGAATACATTAACAAACATGGCACTGGAATTGATGATCATCAGCAGCAGATAAAGCAAAGCGCCCATACGGATGGTGCGTAGTTTGAATGCATCCAACAAGACATAAGGCGACCGGCGGGTGACATCCATATAGAGAAAGATCCCGGCAAAAAGTATGCTGACAGCAGTTGCCCAACGGATAGACTCATCATCGTACCAATCGAGCACTTTACCGTAAACCAGTACATAAGTGAGACACGTCAGCGAAACACAGAAGGCAGTGACATTACCGAACTTACGGAAGTTGATAGGAAAGCGCCCAGGGAATTTGTAATTGGGCATAGTGATAAATATGATTAAGATAGAAACCAGTAGAATCCCCATCATAAAATAATACACATACTTCCACTCATATTCAAAGGACAGCCAGGCCGTGAGTGCCGTACCCGACTGTCCCAGAATCATAAAAAACAGATAAACCGCCGGCTGGCTCACACATCTTTCAATATCCAGTTTGTTCCAACCGGCTGCGTCTTTCGGTTCCAGCCCCGGAGTGATATTACGGGTAGCTTCCATGCCTCCGGCATACCAAATAAGGGTAAACAGATTGACCATCATCAACACCATACGCAGAAAGCCTGTCAACAGACTACAAAGTGCTAACAGGAATACGCTATCGGTCTTGGCACAAATATAACTGAATATATACATCAATGCGAATCCGACAATGCACATCATCTTCTCCCGGCGCACACACACCAGTTCGTACAAGAATGGAGCAAAAGCCGCCATACCGATCGAAGTCACAAAGTTAGCAAACTGAATATGTTCGGAAATAATGCCAAGACCGCTCATCATCTCGGTACTATTCACCGAATAAACCCCGCCTACCGTAAGAATCGGCAGGAAAAAGAATAATAGGATGATAATCCCCAATGGCTTGGGCATCCAGTTATAAAAAGGATAGTTTTTAGGATATGAGGGCATTTGTGTAAATCCAAATTACTGTTTACAAATAGTTAATCACACTTCACGGACAAGGCAGAATGAAACTAAAGCCGGGCTTTAACCACGACCATCATACCAGCTGCCAGTCGTTCGTTATCTTCTTTGGATAAATTAGTAAAATCAATACGTACAGGGATACGCTGTTGTATCTTTACAAAGTTTCCGGCCGAATTATCTGTCGGGACTAATGAGTATTTAGAACCTGTGGCCCCTGAAATAGATGTCACCTTCCCCGTAAACTCTTTATCACTAATAGCGTCTACCGTAACAGATACTTCCTGTCCGATATGCAGATTCTCAATTTGCGTTTCCTTATAATTGGCTACAATCCATTTTTGAGTATTAGGAAGAATATAAGTAATCGTTTGTCCGGCGGAAATGAATTGTCCTTCCTCCAACGAACGACGGCCGAGCTTTCCATCACAGGGAGCTACCACAACCGTATAAGACAAATTCAGGCGTGCCATTTCAAGTGCCGCCGTTGCCCGCTGAATAGCAGCTTCGGTACTCACACGACGATAAGACACCTCATCCACACCGGAAAGGGCAGCTTTCTTCTGTCTTTCCACAGCTTCCAGCTTCTTACGCGTAGCCTCATAATCCGTAATAATCTGTTCAAGCTGGATAGGAGTCGCTGCATTTCGTTTCACCAGATTTTCATATCGTTTCCGGTCTTTCTCCAGTTTAGCCAGGCGCACTTCGATTTCAGCAATAGAGGCATCATAGACGGATGCAGTGGTCTGTGTAGTATTCAACGTGGCATTAATTATTGTGGCACCGGCTTGCGCATCCTTCAGTGCGGCTTCGGCTTCCATTACCCGGATTTTATATTCACGATCGTCGAGCACCATCAGAGTATCCCCTTTATGTACCTCCTGATGCTCGGTAAAGTAAATCTTATCAATATATCCCGAAGCACGCAGGTTGATAGGCGATACATATTGCTCGATCTGGGCATCGTTGCTGGTTTCCGTCTGGCTATAATTCAAAAAGAGACAAACCACTTCAATTACTCCCCAGACAATAATAGCCACTCCTAAAAGGCTGACTGCAATCTGCCAACGACGAAGTTTCTTCATTTTCTTCGCTTTCTCCTGATGAGTAGCGGAAGGAATATTATTTTCCATTGTTTCCATATTTTATGATTCGATTGTTAGTTGCGTATTATTTGACTAATGATTCTATCTGCCCGGTCAGTTTGAGGAGCATCAGATTGGTGACCCGATAATTATAATGTGCATTGATATAATTGTTCTGCGCTTCACTCATCTGCATTTCGTCTTGCAGCACCTCAGTCATTGAAGCGATCCCTTCGCGATAACGGTCGGAAGTAACGGCATAGACATCTTCCGCCAACAGATAGTTATCTTTCTGTTTTTTAAAATTACGCTGGTTATTCATCAGGTCGTTCACCGCATTCAAATATTGGGTTTGCAGATTTTTCCGGGTGTCCTCCCATGCCAGCTTGCGATTCTCAATGTCGATCATCGCTTTCCTTATCTTATAGGTTTTATCCAGTCCATCAAAAATAGGAATGCGCAAAGTCAGCCCCAGTCCATACGAACGAAACCAATGATTGGACGGACCGGAATGGAACCAATGATAACCTTTATCTGTGTAGGCAGCATATCTCCAGTTCCCTGTCAAACTAAGAGAAGGGATATAGCCATTAGTAATCATCCGTTTTTGCCGTTCAGCCAGTTCCAACTGCGATTGCGTGAGTTGCAGTTCGTAGAGGTTCTCCGACAAACCGGTTAAAGCGACCGTAGTAATGCTATCAGTATTAACCGGTGTCAGGGCTATTTCTTTTTCAGCCGGATAATCCATAATGTACTTCAACATATTAAGTTGCTGCTTCATCATTGCCTGTGCATTGTCATATTGCACTTTCAGGTTCTCCAAATTGATATTTACTCTTTTCAGGTCGACTTCCATAGACATACCATTATCAAAGAAAGCCCGGGTTATATCCCGCAACTCTTCCAGACGGGTGATATTCGCCTTTATCAACACTATTTGCTCGGCTGTTACTTGCCCCAGATAGTACATCTTGCTGATTTGAAGAATAATGTCCTCCCTCGCCTTACCATAAGACAAGCGGCTGATCTCCTCCACAACTTTAGCAATAGACATAGAAGTATAAAGAGTCTGGTTGAAAAGCGGCATTTGCATTTCCAGGCCTGCATTAGCAGAATGTTGCAATGTTTGAGTAATATTATAGGGAACGCCGTAAGATGAACCGTCCGTCACAGATACCGGAGGATCAAAATTATTACTATAACCGGCGACAGCACTAATCTGCGGCAACAATCTTGCCCGATTTTCAGATACACCATATTTGCTTTTCTGTATTTCTCTACGCTTGCTCTCCAACGACAAGTTGTTATCAATACCTATCCGAAGGCAATCTTCCAATGTCAAGGTTTCTACTCCTTGCGCTCTCCCGTTTACAACGAGCAAAATAAAAAAGGTAAAAATGAACAGTAGTCTTTTCATAATATATGCTCTATAATCGGCTACAAATTTAGTGGGTTAGGACAAATGAAAGCTACCCATAAACCGACTCTTTATATTCATATTTTCCTTTTTCAACAGAACTTTTGATAGACAAAACTCCGTACTTAGTCGATTTTATTTTCATCTATCCCAGTATCTGCTTAGTTTTGAGGTATTAAAACAAATAAAGAATGATTAATCAGCATATTCAAACAACCAAATAGCGTTTGTTTTTCATAATTTTTTAGTGAATGCAAAACGGCTCTCTTCGGGAGGAAGAGAGCCGTTCTTATCTAATAACCTTATCTATTCTATGCAATAAGGTAAGCATTACATCATTTCATTCAAGATTTCTTAGAGATTCTGCTTCTACTCATCCATACCAGAATCATCACTCCAATCAACAGCAAAGCCAATGCTGCGTAAGCAATACTTTCCGTCACATGTATGCTCTGCGGATCAAACCACATCTCAATCGTATGTTCACCGGCCGGAATATTCATTACACGCAACACATAGTCCGCCCGGGCAATATCCACCGGCTGACCGTCAATCGTAGCCTGCCATCCCGGATAATATATTTCAGAGAAAACAACTACACCGTCTTTAGCGGAAGAAGTCTTATAAACCAAACGATTCGGCTCATAGCTCGTCAAACGAATGGCAGACAGAGAGTCCTTATATCCTTCCGTCACACCCTTCAGTTTTTCCTTAAACTTCGCATCTACTACAGCGATTTCCGTAGGAAGAATATCATTCAAAGCATCAATTTCCTCATTTGCATTATTCACATACTGCACCTTATCCACAAACCAGGCATTACCGTATGCATACGGATTTTCCACAGGAACAGGCTGCCCCTGTTGTCCGGCAGGGAAGATAAAGTATTTCGTGTTCAGCATATTCAGTACACGAAATTTAGAAGCATCCACGCTGTCCATTTTGCCACCGGCAGCAGCTACTTCCTGATAGGTCGCCTGCATTTCCGGAGTAATATGATGATCGATCATTTCCTGATAACGGCGCAACTTGGCGGCATGATAACCACCGACACTCTTATGCCAGTACGCTGTATTATTCTCATTAAATGTATTGCCGGGGAAACCTACAAAGTTCAATACCCGATAATATAAGGTCGTATCTTGAAGAATAATTTCATCCGCCTGCGTCTTGACGAATGCTTCCGCTTGTTTGGACTTCGGAACAAACAGATCATCATACAAATAGCGTTTGTTGACACTCCACATATCTATCAGACACAGAAGTACAATACCTCCTAAGGTGAATGAGGCTTTCAACTTCTTCTGTTGATATAAGAATAAAAGCAGGCAACCTATAACGATGATAAAAAAGCTACGCCATGCATCCGAAGTTAGTATCGCCTCACGCATATCTTTCAGGCTGGTCATGACAGGAACAAGATGTTCCGCCGGAAGCCCTTGCTTCAAAGCAGCCATTTCCTGTCCTGAACTGAAGTTGGAGAAGAAAACTCCCGGAGCAACAGCCAGAATCAACGCAACACCGGCTGTAAGCACCAACGTGACAATTACTCCTGTACGGTTCTCTTTCAGCTTCAGGATATCCGGTTTGCTCAGAATCTCTTTCAAAGCAAAAATCGCCAACAACGGAATTGTAAATTCGGCTATTACAAGAATGGAGGATACCGCACGGAATTTATTATACATCGGAATATAATCGATGAAGAAATCAGTCAGCCCCATGAAGTTCTTTCCCCACGAAAGAAGGATAGAAAAAATGGTGGCTCCCAACAGTGCCCATTTGAGCGGGCCTTTAACAATAAAACATCCCAAAATAAACAGGAACACAACAAACGCTCCGACATATACCGGCCCGGCAGTCCACGGCTGATCGCCAAAATAGGGCGTCAACTGCGAATAAAGGTTTCCGTACATCGGGTTTGCTTTTGCCATAGCAGTTTCATTCTGTGACAAAGTAGTAGAACAGCCCCCTCCCTTAACGTTGGGCACTAATAGAGTCAGTGTTTCACCTATGCCATAGCTCCAATTTGTAATATAATCGCGGTCCAGTCCGCTACTGGTCTGGTTGGCAGCAGGGCCTTCCTGTTTCAGTTCGCTCTTACCGCGCATGGTCTCCTTACTATACTCGTAAGTATGGTACAAGTTGGAGATATTTACGCAAACTCCTACCACAGCAGCTAATGCAAGAATAGCGCTAGCCTTAAAGAAATGCGGCAATTCCTTCTTTTCATAAGCATCAACAAAATAAGCTATTATAAAGAACAGGATCACAAACATGAAGTAATAACTCATCTGAATGTGATTCGACTGAATCTGAAGAGCAATAAACAAGGCTGTAATAACCCCTCCTAACAAATATTTCTTCCGATAAGCCAATACGACACCGGCAATCGTAGGCGGAATATAAGCCAATGTAACAAACTTCCAGATATGCCCCGCCGGTATCAGAATAAAGAAATAGGAAGAGAATGCCCATATAATCCCCCCTAGTCCTGCCAGCCATGCTGATAATCCGAATGCTCGCAGAAGGATATAAAAGCCCAGCATCATAATGAAAGTCAGTACGACATAGCCGGGAAGGTATAACTGATACACCTTTTCCACCCACTTCAAAGTCTTTGTTGAATCGTAGCTCGGAGACATCTGATAGGTAGGCATACCGCCAAAAATAGAGTTTGTCCAGCGTGTACGTTCTCCGGTACGTTCGAGATATTCCTTGGATTCTTGCCCTGCACCAACTCCGGCCACCGAATCGTGCTGAAACAGAATACGACCTTCGATATCAGCCGGAAAGAAATAAGCAAAAGAAA
>VOFB01001651.1_pt1 | contig 10565 bp, 19 predicted proteins | sample 5384141 | NCBI WGS metagenome assembly VOFB01 (sample SAMN12384721, study PRJNA508395) | human gut metagenome | isolation source: healthy gut A | host: Homo sapiens
GCGGTTCAGCAGGGTGTCGTCCTCCGGGCCGTCCACGGAAAGGCCGGCGGGCTTGTTCACGATGAGGATCTGCGGGCAGTCGTACACCACCTGCGCCGGGCCGCGGGCGTTCTTCCACGCCGGGCCCTCCACTCGCTGTCGGCGTCCAGAACTTCGTCCAGAATGAACAGCTTGATCTCATCGCCCGCCATCACGCGGGTGGAAAGCGGCTGCTTTTTGCCGTTGAGCTTGATCTTGTTTTCACGCAGGGCCTTGTTCAGGCGGCCCGGGTTCAGGGCCGGGTACTGCTGCATCAGATAGTTGTCCAGCCGGGTAGGGGCCAGACATTTTACTTTTAAAATTTTCACGGAAAAGTTCCTCTCTATCTTAAAATCAGTTGCAACACAAAGAATGGGTTCTTGATTCGTTTTTATTGTAGCGGAATAAATCTACCGCGTCAAGAAAGAAGGTATTTTTATGAACCTGAAAAATAAGATTCTGGCTGTTCTGGCTGCGGGCATGGGCATTCTGGCGGGCTGCGGCAGCTCTGCCAGCTCCACCAGCCCGCAAGCCCCCGCATCCAGTGCAGTGCCGGCCTGTCCCATGTGGCAGAAGCATCGTCCGAAGCGGAACCGGATCAATCGGGCGGACATGGACACTGGATGACCTTGAATGACATCGCAGACCACCACATTTGTTTCTGCCTCCATTACCTCCGGTGGCCGAACGGTAAATTGACCCAAAGGTGTTCGGCTACGACATTTATGAAAAAGAGGAGATTGACGCGCTTGCTGTCGGCGATAAGATCGCCTTCCATGAAGAGGGGCGGCGCAGGATCAGTGTGACAACCGAGGTGAAAAGCATTGAGCGGAATGCCCAGCACCATCTTGTAAGCATCAACGGCGGCATCGAAGCCGGGCGGCGTGGAGCTGACGCTGGACCATGATGTGTACCGCACCGTGACCTTTGACGATTACCCCGCTCTATTACGAGATGGGAGAAGACCCTGCCTCTGGCCGGGGGCGTGACCCTGAGCGACAGCTCGGCCGACCCGCAGGCTTCCGCCGTGGAGACGGACGGGCCGATGCCGTGGCCGAGGCCGTCAACGCCGAGCCGGACGGCTGGACGCCCAACAACACCCTGGTCTTTACCGAGGATGGCACCATCAGCAGCATCGTCCGCATCTGGGTGCCGTAAATTTTGGCTAAACCCGTTGACAAATGCCCGGCTCATGCTATAATTTAACTGTACGCAAGGGGGCTGAGTGCCCGTCTTGTGTGATGTGAAATTATGACAGATGGCAATGATGGGGTCAGAAATGTACACACCACCGTCCAGAGAGAACGCCCGCAGGCTGCAAGGCGTTCCGGTCGGGTCCATTTCGCGCCACCCCGGAGCTTCCGGCGAATGCAAACCGGACGCTGCGCAGCGTTAACGCGCCGAAAGCGGCAGGGGACAATTTATCCTTTGCAATTTGGGTGGTACCACGGGTTTTGAGCAGCACAGCCTTCGTCCCTTGATTGGGATGGAGGCTGTTTTTGTTTTTTGCGCCTGTCTGCCCCTCTGCCATAACATCATAAAAATCTGACGTGCAAACGCCAAGGACAATTGAGGAGAGAAAACTTATGCAATGGACCGGTTTGAATGAACTGCGCGAAAAGTACCTGAGCTTTTTTGAAAGCAAGGGCCACCTGCGTCTGGACAGCTTCCCGCTGGTGCCGAAGAATGACCCCAGCCTGCTGCTGATCAACAGCGGCATGGCTCCCATGAAAAAGTGGTTTCTGGCTCAGGAAGAGCCGCCCCGTCACCGCGTGACCACCTGCCAGAAGTGTATCCGCACCCCGGATATCGAGCGTGTGGGCATCACTGCCCGCCACGGCACCTTCTTTGAGATGCTGGGCAACTTCTCCTTCCAGGATTACTTCAAGGAGGAGGTCATTCCCTGGGCATGGGAGTTCCTGACTTCTGACGAGTGGATGGCCATCCCCAAGGACCGCCTGCACATCTCTGTGTACGAAGAGGACGACGAGGCTACGATATCTGGACCAAGAAAGTGGGCATCGCACCCGATCACATGGTCCGCCTGGGCAAGGAAGACAACTTCTGGGAGCACGGCTCCGGCCCCTGCGGCCCCTGCTCCGAGATCTACTTTGACCGCGGCCCGGAGTACGGCTGTGGCAAGCCGACCTGCGGCGTGGGCTGCGACTGCGACCGCTATATGGAGATCTGGAACCTGGTGTTCAGCCAGTTCGACGCCGACGGCAAGGGCCACTACGAGCGTCTGGCACGCCCCAACATTGATACCGGCATGGGCCTGGAGCGCCTGGCCTGCGTGATGCAGGGCGTGGGCAACCTGTTTGAGGTGGATACCGTGCAGAGCGTGCTGCACCATGTGGAGCGCATTGCAGGCAAGACCTACAAGCCAAACGACAAGACGACATTTCCATCCGCGTCATCACCGACCACATCCGCAGCTGCACCTTTATGGTGTCGGACGGCATCCTGCCCTCCAACGAGGGCCGCGGCTATGTGCTGCGCCGCCTGCTGCGCCGTGCAGCCCGTCATGGCCGGATGCTGGGCATCGACCACCCCTTCCTGGTGGACCTGGTGGAGACCGTTATCCAGTCCAGCGAGAGTGCATACCCCGAGTTGCGCGAGCATGACGCCTATATCAAAAAGGTCATCGGCACCGAAGAGGCAAACTTTGCCCGTACCATCGACGCCGGCATGAACATCCTGAACAACATGATCGACGGCCTGGAGAAGGCACATCAGCACCTGCTGAAGGCGGTCTGGATGTGTTCAAGCTGAACGATACCTTCGGCTTCCCGCTGGACCTGACCAAGGAGATCGCCGCCGAGCAGGGTCATGGAGATCGACGAGGACGGCTTCCACGCCGAGATGCAGAAGCAGAAAGAGCGCGCCCGCGCCGAGCGCCTCAAGAAGAATATTTCCGGCTGGAGCGAGGACCTGTTCGGCGGCCTCACCGCCGAGCCCACCGTGTTCACCGGCTACGACACCCTGTGCGGCGACACTGTCGTGGTTGCCCTGAGCGACGAGGAGACCCTGACCGACGCCATCGCTACCGATGAGCAGGCCAAGGAAGACGTTCTGGTCGTTCTGGATCAGACCCCGTTCTACGCTGAGATGGGCGGTCAGGCTGCGGACCACGGCATCATCACCGGTGCAGAGTGCTCTCTGCGCGTGCTGGACGTCAAAAAGACCCCCAAGGGCTACTACGTCCACACCTGTGTGCTGGAAAGCGGCATCGTGAAGGTGGGTGACCACCTGACCGCAAGCGTCGACAAAGAGTACCGCATGGCCATTGCCCGCAACCATACCGCTACCCACCTGCTGCAGGCAGCGCTGCGTGAAGTGCTGGGCGACCATGTGCATCAGGCTGGCTCCTATCAGGACGCAGAGATCACGCACTTCGACTTTACCCACTTCAGCGCTGTCACTCCCTGAGGAGCTGGCCCGCGTGCAGAAGATCGTGAACGACAAGATCTACGAGTCCATGAACGTCACCGTCCGGGAAATGCCCATTGAGGAAGCCAAGAAGCTGGGTGCAATGGCTCTGTTCGGCGAAAAGTACGGCAAGGTCGTGCGTGTTGTGGACATCGAGGGTTGGTCTACCGAGTTCTGCGGCGGCACCCACGTGAAGAACACCGCCCAGATCGGCGGCTTCAAGATCGTGAGCGAGGCCTCCGTTGCTGCGGGCATCCGCCGCATCGAGGCTGTCACCGGCCGCAACCTGCTGATCCGTGCAAACCTGCAGGAGGCTATGCTGCATACCGTGGCAAACACCCTGAAAGCCAACAACGTTACCTCTCTGCCTGTTCGTGCCGAGGCTGTGATGGCTGAGAACAAGGCGATGACCAAGGAGCTGGAAGAGATCAAGGCAAAGGTTGCTGCCTCCAAGGTGACCAGCCTGTTTGATAATGCGGAGGAGATCGGCGGCGTGAAGATCGCTTCCGCTTACTTCACCGGCACCACCGGCGACACCCTGCGCGGCATGTGCGACAGCATCCGTGACAAGGCGGTGAACCCCGTGGTGGCTGTGCTGGTGGGCAAGGCTGAGGATAAGATCACCATGGCTGTCACTGTGACCAAACAGGCACAGGAAAAGGGCCTGAAGGCCGGTGCTCTGGTCAAGGAGATCGCTGCCATTGCCGGCGGCAAGGGCGGCGGCAAGCCGGACTTTGCAATGGCTGGCCTGAAGGATGAGACCAAGATCGATGAAGCACTGGCTGCTGTGAGTGCCATCGTCAAGAAGGCATTGGGCGAATAAGAAAAAATCGGGTTCTGCCAAAGGGCTCTCTCTTTGGGAGAGCTGGGCGGCCTGAGAGGGCGGGGACGTTTATAAAATATCAGGAAGGAGTTGTTCCCCATGGAAGATTGTCTGTTTTGCATGATCGCGGAGGGCAAAATCCCCTCCAAGAAGCTGTACGAGGACGAGCAGGTGGTGGCGTTTTACGACATCAACCCGCAGGCCAAGGTGCATTTCCTCGTCATTCCCAAAAAGCACATCACCTCGGCCGCTGCGCTGACCGAAGGAGGACGGCGCACTGCTGGGCCATATCTTTGCAGTGATCGCAAAGCTGGCTGCGGAGCAGGGCCTGAACAACGGCTACCGCGTCATCTCCAATGTTGGCGAGGACGCAGGCCAGACCGTGAAGCATCTGCATTTCCATGTTCTGGGCGGCGAAAAGCTGCCCGTCTGATTCCAATAAAAAGGGAGCGTTGAATTATGGCTGAGACTTATACCCTGCATGTTGCAGGCCTGACCCGTGAGCTGACCGTCTGCAAGGTGAATGACCACATGGACATTGCTGCTTTTATCATGCTGGGTGATGCCGAGCTGACCGTGGCTGCTGCCGCCTGAACTGCTGAAGAAGTGCCCGGATTTTTGATATCCTGCTGACCGCTGAGGCCAAGGGCATCCCTCTGGCTCACGAGATGAGCCGCCAGAGCGGTAAGCCCTACGTCTGTGCACGCAAGGGCGAAAAGCTGTATATGACCGACCCCGTGGTGGTGGAGGATCAGTCCATCACCACTGCCGGTAAGCAGAAACTGGTCATCGACCGCAAGGAGCTGGACAAGATGAGCGGCAAGCGCGTTCTGGTGGTGGACGATGTCATTTCCACCGGCGGTTCCCTCAAGGCTCTGGATGCGCTGGCTGAGCAGACCCAGTGTACCATTGTGGGCCAGGCCGCTGTTCTGGCCGAGGGCGATGCAGCTGAGCGCAAGGATATCATCTTCCTGGAGCCGCTGCCCCTGTTCTTCCACTAAGCCGCCATGCGCCGCCCGCTCTGTGTATTCTGCGCCGGAATGCTGGGTGTTGCGTTAATATGTGCTTTTTTGCCGCAAACGGAGCTTTTTGTGCCGTTTGCGGCATTTTTTGTAGCCGTTTGTCTGGTGCTGTGCATCTTTGATGATGCCCGCAAAGCAGCGCTCTGCATCCTGCTGGGTACTGCTGTGGGTATGGCATCGGTGCTGCACACGGCAAACCGGTTGGAGCGCATCCGTGTGCAGTATGCAGGCCGTCCGCTGGTGCTGACCGCAGAGGTGGAAAGCACGGCGGATTCCTACGATCCCGGTATCGTGGATGCGGTTTTGCATGTAGAGAAAGTGAACGGCAGCGCGGCATCCTTCCGGGTGGAGTGCAGTGCTTTGCCGGAGTGCAAAGCCGGGGAAAGGGTGCAGGGAAGATTTATACTGTCGGCCCCGGCATCCGGAACCGGGTCAGCCTGTATGCGGACGGCATCGCTCTGCAGGCGGAAATGGACGAGGATGGGCCGGAGCTTACAGTTCTGGGCGAAAGCGACAGCTTCCGCGCCCGCACCCACCGCCTGCAGCAAAGGCTCAGTGCGTCGCTGCGCCGCCGTATGGACGGCAAGACCGGCGGTGTGCTGGCTGCCATGACTACCGGCGACCGGGTTATCTGTCTTCGGCCATGCGCAGTGCCTACCGGGGCGCGGGTCTTGCCCATGTGCTGGTGGTAAGCGGAATGCATGTGTCCATTTTGTGCGGTGATATCTTTCAGCACACCTTCCTGCCCTACGAGTGGGAGCAGAGCTACCGCAGGCGCAGACGCCGGGCGGTATTCCGAGTTCTGCTGGGCTTTTTTTGCTGATGGGCGTGACCGGCTTCACACCCTCGGTATGCCGCGCCGCAGTGGCGGTCTGGGTCGGTGCACTGGGTGTGTGGCTGTACGGCCCGCCGGATACCCTTACCTCTCTGGCGGTGGCAGGTATCGTTATGACCGCAGGCAACAGCTATGCAGTGTGCGATATCGGCTTTGAACTTTCGTTTGCGGCGGTGGTGGGCACGGTGGCAGGCGGTGTGTGCATCCGCCGCGCCCGGGATGCGTGGTACCGCCAGTTCTGGAAAAACGCAAAAACCCGGTGAAACGCCCGTGGTATTTCAAACTGCCGGAACGTCTTTGGAGCCTTGCGGAAAGTATTTGCATCTCGTTTTGTGCTTCGGTGGCCACATTCCCGGTGCTGGTGCTGCGCGGGCTGAGTGTGAGCATTTATGCGGTGGCATCCAGTGTGGCGGTGCTCTGGCTCATCCAGCCCATGATGCTGCTGGGCCTCGGCACGGCCTTTGCCGGCCTGGTGCCAGCTCTTGCTCCGCTGTACGGTGCGCTGTCTGCAGCGTCTGCGGCGTTGACCGGCCTGCTCGATCGCTGGGCCGTCTGGATCTCTGCAAAACCGGGCGCGGGCATCTACTTCGATACGGCCTATGCAGCCATCGTGTGTCTGGTGCTGATCCTGTTGTGCTGGCTGGCGTTCCACTGGCGGGTACGGCTGCGGGTGGCAGGGCCATGCATCCTGCTGGCGGCAGCTGTTTCCATCGGGCTGGGCAATGCTCTCAGCCGGGATGTGGTGCACGTCGACCTTGTGGGCAGTGCCAACAGCCCGGCGGTGGTGGTCAGCCAGAATCACACAGCCGTGGTGCTGTTCCGGGGCGGAGCTTCTGCCCAGAACGCAGTGGAAAACCAGCTTGCCCGGCGGGGCGTGCAGACTGTGGAGCTTGTGACAGACCTGCGCACAAACCCTAAAACGGCCTGTACACTGGAAGCAGAGCGGACACTTCCGGCAGCAGAAATGGCGGTGAACACAGCACAAAAGCTGCGGTGCACACCGGCTCTGGTGGAAATGCTGCGCACCCGGAATGGCTGTCTTGTGCGGCTGACTGTGGGCAACCGGCAGTTTGCCGTGGTCAATGGAACTGCAGAACTGGCAAAACAGGTCACAGTGCAGTGGCTGCTGGCATCCCTGCAAAGCCAGGATGCTGTGCAGTATAAAAATGTTCTGGCCCTGCGCAGCTATGACTGGATGGACAACAGAAAAGAACTGGCGGCATCCATCAGCCTGCGGCGGCGCGGCGGGCTGAAAACTGCAGCTGATGCTTTGCAATCCGGCCCGAGTGTGGTACAATAACAGAACAACACCATAAGAGAAGGGAGGTGCCGTTTGGCAACGGAAGCAAAATTGCGGCAGCTGGCCGACAAGGGCTGTCCGGTTTACTATTTTTATTCCAGTGAGCGGTATCTGGTGCGGCAGGCCGTGGCAGCGGCCACCCGCATCCTGACCGCAGACAGCGACGAGGATGCCACGGTTCTGGATGGAGCTGCGCCGGAGATCGAACAGCTCATCATGGCGGCGGGCACCATCTCATTTTTTGGTACCCGGCGTGTGGTGGTGCTGCCGGAGATCGACCCTGCAGCTTACAGTGACAAGGATCTGGAAGAGTTGAACAGCACCCTTTCCAGTCTGGAAAATGCTGTGGTGGTGCTGGGCAGCGTGTTTGAACTGGAGCGCAGCAAGCTCAAAACAGGCAAGCGCGCACAGAAGCTGATCGCGCAGTGCAAGGCGCTTGGCTACACCGAAGAATTGGCTAAGCCCAAGCCCTTTGAGCTGAAAATGATGATGATCGACCGGGCCAAAGAACAGGGCACCACCTGCCGGACGGCGCAGCAGCGGCGCTGCTGGAGCGCTGCGGTGAGGATCCCTTTCCTGCTGGAAAATGAGGTGGACAAGCTCTGTGCATTGTCCGGGTACCAGACGGTCACGGCAGCGATGGTGGCCGAGATGGGCACCGTGAGTCTGGAAGCGGATGTGTTTGAAATGATCCGCATGATCACGGCCAAAAACGCCACAGGTGCCTGCAAAAAAATGCAGACACTGCTCCGCCTGCAGCAGGAGCCCATTGCCATCACAGCGGCCATGATCGGCAGCTATGTGGATCTGTACCGAGTCAAGCTGGGGGCAGCAAAACGGAAAAATTACAGCACGGTATTCAAGGATTTTTGGCTACAAGGGCAGCGACTACCGGCTCAAGTGCTCGGCCGAGACGGCGTCGCACTATACGCTGGGGCAGATCGAAGCCTGCCTGCAGGTGCTTCTGGAGCTGGACCAGAGCCTGAAGAGCCAGCCCACCGATGACCAGATCCTGCTGGAAACAGCGCTGTGTCGGTTGGCAATGGCGGGGAGCGGACGATGAAGGAAAATGAAATGATCCATACAGGCCGGGTGCTGATCGTGGAGGGAAAATACGATGCAGCCCGGCTTTCGCACTTGACCGACGCCATGATCCTGCTGACGGACGGATTTGCAATCTATAAAGACAAAAAGCGCCAGCAGCTGTTCAAGGCGCTGGCGAAGAAGAACGGGCTCATTCTGCTGACCGACTCGGATGCGGCGGGGTTCCGCATCCGGAACTACATCACCAATCTGGTGGGCGAAAAGAACGTGGTGCAGGCCTATGTGCCCGCCATCCACGGCAAGGAAAAGCGCAAGGAGCAGCCCGGCAAGGAAGGTCTGCTGGGGGTCGAGGGCGTGGACGATGCCATCGTTCTGCAGGCGCTGCGGGATGCCCTTGGCGCTGAGGCGGGTGCCGCAGCGCCCCCGCCCGGAGGGACGGCAGATCACCTATACCGACCTGTACAGTGGGGGCTTTCCGGCAGGCCGGGCAGTGACGAGCGCAAGGCAAAAGCTGCTGAACGCGCTGGATCTGCCGCCGCGTCTTTCCAAAAAGGAGCTGGTGGAGGCGCTGAATCGGCTGTATACTTTGTGAACAATTGGACGAATTGCAGTTGAAAATTCTGGATAGCTGACTGCATGGCGCAGGGGCGAGCGCACCGCTCACCTCTGCGCTGTTTTTGTACCCGGAACATCCCACCGCTGGCGCAGAAGTTCCAGCGCATGAGTTTCAGACGGGAAACATAGCTGCGGCTGATGTCCAGCAGTTTTGCAGTTTCTAGCTGGGTCAGCGGCGGCTGGCCGGCAAGACCATCCCGGAGCAGAATGATCTGTCGCTCCCTGGCGGGCAGGCCGTCCAGCAGCTGCCGCATCCGGCGGATATCGTCCTGCGTTTCGCAGGTGTCCTCCATGCAGAAGCTGTCCTGCAGCACATCGGCCAGCGTCCGCATCACCATCTGGCGGAGACGGTCGCCGGTTTTGCGGTTCCGGCGGAACTGCATCCGGATCTCATTTTCAATGCAGTGGAAAAGCGTGTCCGGCAGAACACTGCTTTCATCAGGCCAGCGGATCGCCGGGCAGGGCGTAGTATTTTTTTACGATGTGTGCCAATAGACGCAGATTGTCAAGCAGGGTCACCGTCCCAGTTCTTCAATCAGGCTGGAAAAGTCGCTGATGTTGCGGCTGATGCGGTCCAGACGGTAGACCACAATGGCCTTGAATTTCCGGTCCTTGGCCGCCGTCATCATCTTTTTGAAATCCGGGCGGTTCAGGTTGCCGCCGGAAAAGCCCTCGTCCTCAAAGACAACGGCATGTTCCGCGGCGGCATCGCCGTAGTGAGTGCGGATATATTCGCGGCAGAGGTCGATCTGATTTCCGATACTTTCGCCCTTGCCGGTGTAGCGGGATTTGCGGGAATAGATGGCAATGGTGTCGGCAGTTTTGGCCATAAGATACTCCTTTCCTGTTGTCCGGTGGCCGTAGATGCGGCTATTGTAGCATGGCAGGCCGTCTTTGTAAAGAAAAATAACGATAGTCATACATATTTCATCATACTACGAACGGAGGTGTCAAGGATGTGACAAGGCAGGATAAGCGAGGAAGTCAGGATGTTTGACTATTTCTATGGGCAGTCGGGCGAGATGTTCTCGTATTTCCGGGTGCCCAAAATTTTATTCCGGGACATAAAATTCAAGGACCTGTCCACTGATGCCAAAACGCTGTACGGCATCCTGTTGGACCGCATGGGGCTGTCGGCGAAAAACGGATGGCTGGATGAGCAGGGAAGGGTGTATATCATTTTTCCTGTGCAGGAAGTGATAGGCAACCAAACTGTTCCGGGAATTGGAAAAGTTTGGACTGATTGAGCGCAAACGGCGCGGGCTGGGAAAACCATCCATCAATCTGATTTACGTCAAAAACTTTGCAGACCCGCGTTTCTGAATGTTCTGGAACGGCACTGCAACCAGGCCAAGATCCCGGTTATCTCGGTACATGGTCTGCGGCATACCCACGCTTCGGTGCTTTTGTTTGCAGGGGTATCTATTGCAAGCGTGGCAAGGCGGCTGGGGCATTCCAGCATGACAACCACGCAGAAAA
>VOFB01004479.1_pt1 | contig 10563 bp, 9 predicted proteins | sample 5384141 | NCBI WGS metagenome assembly VOFB01 (sample SAMN12384721, study PRJNA508395) | human gut metagenome | isolation source: healthy gut A | host: Homo sapiens
GTGTGGGAACACCATCAGTTGAAGGTATCCAATCTCTATATCGCACAGGTGAAGCAGAAGTACGGCATCATCAAGCGAGAGAATTATAATAAGCCCAAATCTGAAAATGCCAAACAGCCCAAGTGTCCGAAAGAAAAAGAGGATGCGATCGTGGAAGCGTTGCGGCATTTTCAAATGATTTGATAAGTTGAAGCAACCTGCTGATGCTAAACAGGAGGCATCGAATGTCAAAATTAAACATTGATCAAAAAAGCGTGCGGGCACTTTTCAGTGAGAAGAAGGCTGATTTCCTCATTCCGGATTATCAAAGGCCTTACGCCTGGGGAGAAAAGGAATGCCAGACTCTTTGGGATGACCTGTTCTTATTTGCATTTCCTGATAATGACTGCGACAAATTCAACAGTGACAGCGATGAGTATTTTCTCGGCCCCATCGTCACATTTAAAAATGATGACGGTAAAATGGAGATTATTGACGGACAACAGCGCCTTACGACATTGATGCTGTTGCTTCGAGCTTTCTATGAAAAATATGGAAGCATGAAGAACGATAAAGCTGTAAAGACCAGCAAGTTCATTGAGCAGTGCATCTGGAAAACCGATGAGTTTGGTGACCCGGACAAGTCAGCATTGAAAATCGACTCAGAAGTCGCCACCGACAAGGAAAAGGACGAATTTCTGAATATCCTGAAAACAGGAACCTTGTCTGATTGCGAAAAGAGCAGCTACGCCAATAACTATCGCTTTTTTCAGCAAAAGATCGTAGACTTTCTGAATACTTACCCAGATTGGTTTTCCTTCTTTCCGATTCGGATCATGAACAACTGTATTTTGCTCCCGATTGAAGCAGAATCTCAGGACACCGCTTTGCGAATCTTCTCGACATTGAATGACCGCGGAAAGCCACTGTCTGATGCAGATATCTTCAAGGCGCAATTTTACAAGTATTACTCTGCCAAAGGCGAGCGGGAAGTTTATCCAAAAGTGGAAGGACCTCGAGGTACTGTGTGATTCTATTTTCCATCCTATTACCGGCACTCCGATGGATGAGCTTTTCACACGGTATATGTACTATGAACGTGCAAAGCAAGGCATCAAATCCTCGACAACGGAGGCGCTGCGCAAATTCTATGAGCGGAATGCTTACAGCTTGCTAAAAAATGACCAGACTTTTGAAAATCTGATCAATCTTGCAGATTTCTGGAATGATGTGCAGAACCAAAATGTTGAGCGCTTCTCTGACCGAATTCTTCGCAGGCTCTTTGTTCTGAACTATGCTCCCAACGGTATGTGGACCTATTTTGTTTCGGTCTATTACATGGCCAATCGGGATTCCGATGGTCTACTGAACGACGATCGTTTCTATAGCTTTCTTAACAAAATCACCGCATTCATCTGGGCATATGCCGTTACAAATCCGGGCGTAAATGCACTGCGCACTCCCATTTTGCAGAAATGACCAACATTGTAACCGGGCAACCTGTTCGGTTTTCTGACTATTTGTTTGATACGCAGAAATTGCAGAACGCTTTTGACAACTATACCTTCAGCAACAACCGCGCGATCACAAAGGCCATGCTGACATGGTGGGCATTCCAGAACTCCTCCCAGGAGCTCTTGTCCCTTGAAAGTGTACTTGAGATCGAGCACATCTACGCACGCAACCGCCAGGAAAAGGAGCACTCGCTTTCCAATCCGAGAAATGTTGAAAGCCTTGGCAACAAGGTGTTGTTGGAAAAGCGCATCAATATCCGCGCTTCTGATTATCGCTTCAGCGATAAGGTCAAAGTACTATACCGGTTTTGAAAACAACCGGAAGCAGAAAAAAGAGGGTACAAAAATCAAGGAGCTTACTGACCTCGCTGCGAAAGCCACAGATTTTACCGAATCTGACATTGTAGAGAGAAACGCCAAAATCATCCTCAGCTTTGTCACCTTCATGCGCAACAACGATCTTCTATGTGAAGATTAAATCCTTCTATGATCGATGCCCGTCTGATTTTCAGGCGGGCATTTTTTTTGCCGGAATATGGTGTTTCCACTTTTGTCGTGGTACAATAGATGCAAGAATCATTTTTCAGGAAAAGCATCCTGCTATCCGATTTATAGGACACCCATTGTTGTAAAATCAGGATGTCCACCCATCACAAAAAAAATAAGGAGCAACGTATGCCAAACGATAAGATCACCGCCGTAGGTGCCAACATTGCCGAAAAAGCCGCCATGATCTGGAACGTAGCCGATATGCTGCGGGGGCCGTTCAAGCCCCACGAGTACGGTCTGGTCATTCTGCCCATGACCGTGGTGAAGCGGTTTCACGACTGCCTGCTGCCCACCCATCAGGCAGTGCTGGACACCTACGAAAAGGTGAAAAAAGCTGCAGGTCATCGACGGCTTTTTGCAGAAAGCCTCCGGCTACCAGTTCTATAACACCAGCCGCTTTACCTTCGAGACCCTGCTGGCTGACCCGGACAACATTGAATCCAACTTCCGGGATTACCTGTCCGGCTTTTCTGCCAACGCACAGGATGTGCTGGCAAAGTTCGACTTTGACAACATCATCAAGCGGATGGTGGAGAGCAACACCCTCTACCTCGTTATCAAGGAGTTCGGCTCCGAGAAGGGATATCTTGGCCCGGACAAAATCAGCGCCGTGGACTGCGGCTACATCTTTGAGGACTTGGTGCGGCGGTTCTCCGAGAGCTTTGGCGAGGAAGCCGGAGCCCACTTCACCAGCCGGGATATCATCTATCTGATGACCGACCTGCTGCTGTCCGAAGCCGACCTCGATACCAGCAGCATGACCGTTTACGATATGGCCATGGGCACCAGCCAGATGCTGAGCTGCATGGAGGAGCGCATCCACGAGCTGAACAGCGACATTGAGGTGACCTGCTTCGGGCAGGAATTCAATCCCTCCACCTTCGCCATTGCCAAGGCAGACATGATGATCCGCGGCGGCGACCCCAACAATATGCGGTTCGGTGATACTCTGTCAGAGGATCAGTTCCCCGGGTTCACCTTCCAGTACATCATCTCCAACCCGCCCTTCGGCATCGACTGGAAGCGGGAGCAGAAGGCAGTGGAAGCCGAAGCCGCCCGGGGCGAGATGGGGCGTTTTGCCCCCGGTCTGCCCAAGATCAGCGATGGTCAGCAGCTTTTTGTGCTGAACGGTCTTTCCAAGCTGGCAAACAAGGGCAAGATGGCCATTATCCAGAACGGCTCTCCCCTGTTCAGCGGCGACGCCGGCAGCGGCCCCAGCAACATCCGGCAGTATATTCTGGAAAACGACTGGCTGGACTGCATCATCCAGCTTTCCACCGATATGTTCATGAACACCGGCATCTCCACCTACATCTGGGTGCTCAGCAAGGATAAGCCCGCCCACCGTGCGGGCAAGGTGCAGCTTATTGACGCCAGCCACTGCTTCGAACCCCGCCGCAAGAGTATCGGCACCAAGCGCAACGACATTACCGATGCCTGCCGGGAGCTGATCGTCACCGCCTACGGCGAGTTTGCCAACGGCAAGGTGTACGGCGACAAAAACGGCATCTATTGCGAGAGCAAGGTGTTTGAGAGCGTGGAGTTCGGCTACAACAAGATCGTTGTGGAGCGCCCCCAGCGGGACGAGGCGGGCAACGTTATCCTGAAGCGCGGCAAGCCTGTGCCGGACACCAGCCTGCGGGACACCGAAAACGTGCCGCTGGTGCAGGATATTGACGCCTACTTTGCCCGGGAAGTTCTGCCCTACGCCCCCGACGCATGGATCGACCACAGCAAGACCAAGGTGGGCTACGAGATCCCCATGACCCGCTATTTCTACGAGTATCAGGCACCGGAAGCTGTGGAGGATATCGTGGCGCGCATCACCGCACTGGAACAGGATATCTCCGCCGGGCTGGCAGAGCTGTTCCATAAGGAGGACGAATAATGGAACGGAAAAGTATGATTAAGGTTCGCGGTGGATTTAGTGACAGAGCCGGCATTGACCCTTGTAACATCCAAATGCAAATTGATGATTTTGATGAAAGAACTCGGACATTTATTAGTAATAAACTCTACGATTTTTTGCAAGTAACATTCAACCATGAATGCGAAACTCGTAATATAAAGTACGGTCCTACAGATCAAAATCTTTCAAATATTTTCTGTAAAAATCTAATGCAGAATGTTTTTGCAGATTTAAATCATTTACCGCTTGGTTATCATTATGATTGGGAAAAGTTTTATTCCCGAATCGAAGAGGTTTTAATGGAGGCTCCTTATAACGAAGTTTTAGATTTGCTTTGGTATATTTGCAATTGGTTTGCCTTATCCACTAACAATTGTATCGATGTTTTTCAAGAGTGGTTCAATGAACTTTTCCAAAGTGAATATGTAGGTTACCGCTTTATATCTGGTGAAATCGTTCCTATTACAGATGAAATCGAAGTAAAAGAAATTGAACAAGCCTGCTGTACGCCTTTTGACGCGCACGCAAACACCTTAAGAAGGCTCTCAACTTTTTATCTGACCGTGAACACCCAGACTATAAAAACTGCGTCAAAGAAAGTATCAGTGCCGTCGAAGCAACCTGCCGCATTATTGCAGAAAAAGACAGTGCTACTCTTGGTGAAGCAATGGGCTAACGGTGCAGTCAACAAAGACGGTTCTATCATTAAATCCGGCTCGTTCAAAAAAATTATTTAATGGATGTAACTTTCCAGATGAAAGCAGAAATATTTGGTACAGGCAATACCAATACGCCTGCCTGACAACTCACGCTTCTCCGCAAGGAACAATGGGACGAATTGCTCTACGGCAAGGCGTTCCTTGCGTTCCAATTGGACAAACCGATTATGGCATAGATATTCCTGCAAAGCATGCTGCACGCTCTCTCGCTTTAGAATCTTGTGCATTTTTTCAGTCTGCACCTATGGAAATAACGTAACACATTCTATCGTATTAAACAACTGGGCTGATCTTATAGATGAAGCTACTGATTTCGCCGTAAAAAGAAGCGTTTAAAGACCCAAATAAAACCGACCTATTTGATTCTTCACACAATAAAATGAACTAGGAGGTCTAACCATGCCCCTCAATACCACCGAAAAGCAGTTTGAATCGGACATTGCGGCGGCTGCTCTCCCCTGCCGGGGGCTACACCCGCAATGGGGATTGCTACGACCCCAAGCTGGGGTTGTTTGTGGATACCCTGATCCGCTTTGTGCAAAAGACCCAGCCAAACGAGTGGGCGTTTTTGAAAAACAGAACCCGGTAAACCCGGTGCGGAAGTTCTGCACGGCCTTTAACAATGCCTGCGATGCGGACGGACTGCTCTCGGTGCTGGGGTATGGGTTCAAGCACCGGGGACGGCGGTTCCGGGTGTGCTATTTTCAGCCGGAGTCCGCACTGAACCAAAGGACGCCCAGCGCTACGCCCAAAACGAGATTACCTGCAACCGGCAGTGGTTCTACTCCGACACCACCCACAACTCGGTGGACATGGTGCTGGCGGTAAACGGCATCCCGGTGTTTGCCTTTGAGCTGAAGAACCAGTTCACCGGGCAGACCGTGGAGAACGCCAAGCAGCAGTGGATGCACGACCGGGACCCCCGGGAGGTGTGTTTCCAGTTCAACAAGCGCATTCTGGGCTACTTTTGCGTAGACCTGACCGAGGTGTGGATGGCCACCCGGCTGGCGGGCAAAGACACCCGCTTTCTGCCCTTCAATCAGGGTTCCAACGGTGCCGGGCGGGACGGCGGTGCAGGCAACCCGCCCAACCCCAACGGCTACCTTACCGCCTACCTCTGGGAAGAAGTGTTCCAGAAGGACAGCATGATGGACATCCTGCAAAAGTTCATGAGCCTGCAGGACGGCAAGACCCTGATCTTTCCCCGGTATCATCAGCTGGACGTGGTACGCAAGCTGGTGGCAGATGTGCGGCAGAAGGGTGCCGGGCAGCACTATCTCATCCAGCACAGCGCCGGGTCGGGCAAGTCCAACTCCATTGCTTGGACGGCGTACCGGCTGGCTTCCCTGTTCAACACCGAGAACAAGCCGGTGTTTGCCAGCGTCATCGTGGTGACTGACCGCACCGTGCTGGACGCACAGCTGCAGGAGACCATCTCCGGCTTCGACCATACGCTTGGTGCGGTGGAGGCCATCGGCGAGGACAAAAACTCCGGCGACCTGCGGGATGCCATCAACAACGGCGCACGCATCATCATCACCACACTGCAAAAGTTCCCGGTCATCTACACTGAGGTGAACAAGACCGCCGGGAAGAACTATGCCGTTATCATCGACGAAGCGCACTCCTCCCAGACCGGCACCTCTGCTTTGAAGCTGAAAGCCGCCCTTGCCGACACCGAGGATGCGCTACGGGAATATGCCGAGCTGGAAGGCAAAGCGGAGGACGAGATCGACCCGGAGGATGCACTGGTGAAGGAGTTGACCTCCCACGGGCGGCACAAGAACCTGTCCTTCTTTGCCTTTACCGCCACCCCAAAAGCCGCCACGCTGGAACTGTTCGGCACCGAGTACCCGGACGGCAGCCACCACCCCTTCCACATTTACAGTATGCGGCAGGCTATCGAGGAAGGGTTTATTCTGGATGTGCTGCAAAACTACATGACCTATTCCACCTGCTTCAAGATCGCCAAGACCATCCCGGACAACCCCGACCTGCCTGCCAGCCGGGCGGCAAAACTCATCCGCAAGTATGAAGAGCTGCACCCCTACAACATCAGCCAGAAGGCAAAGATCATTGTAGAGACCTTCCGGGAGACCACCAGCCACAAGATCGGCGGGCGGGGCAAGATGATGGTAGTCACCTCCTCCCGATTAGCGGCGGTGCGGTACTTTCACGAGGTCAAGCGCTATATTGCGGAGCAAGGTTATGACGATGTGCAGATCTTAGCGGCGTTTTCCGGTGCCGTACCGGACGGCGGCGTGGAGTACACGGAGCAGTCTCTGAACGTCCGCGCCGACGGCAGCCACATTGCGGAGAGCCAGACCAAAAAGGAGTTTCACAACAACTTCAATGTGCTCATCGTGGCAGAAAAATACCAGACAGGCTTTGACGAACCGCTGCTCCATACCATGATCGTGGACAAAAAGCTGAAGGGCGTCAAGGCGGTGCAGACCCCTCCCGTCTGAACCGTACCTGTCCCGGTAAAACCGACACCTTTGTGCTGGATTTTGTGAACAAGGCAGAGGACATCCGAGATGCTTTCCAGCCGTTTTATCAGGAAACCTTTCTGGAGCAGGAGGTCAACACCGACCTCATTTACAAAACCCAGAAGGAGTTGCGGAGCTTTGCCGTTTATTCCGATGCAGACGTGGAAGCCTTTGCCAAGGAGTATTTCCGCAGCACCAAGTAGGATAAAAACGCCGTGGGCCGCATGAGCAGCGTTTTGAAGCCCGTGGCGGACCGCTACAACCAGAAAACGCAGGCCGAGCGGTACCAGTTCCGCCGTCTGCTGCGCAGCCTTGTCAAGTGGTACGGTTATGTTTCGCAGGTGGCACGGATGTTCGATGAAGAGCTGCACAAGGAGAACGTATTCTGCGCTTATCTGCTCAAATTGCTGCCGCCGGACGAGGTCTCTCCGCTGGACTTGTAGGGCAAATTGCAGTTGGAGTATTACAAGCTGCAAAAGACCTTTGCCGGTACCATCGAGCTGGAACACGCCAAGGGCGTCTACGAGCCAGTCACCCAGAAAGGCGCTCTCGGCCACGACCCCAAGGAGCCGCTGGACGAGATCATTTTGAAGATCAACGAGAAATTCAAGGGCGAGTTCACCAACGCCGACCGAGTGCTGCTTACTGCCCTGCATGACCGTCTGCTGGCCGACCCGAAGCTGGCAAAGCTGGCGCGCAGCTCCGACCCGCAGATCTTTACCGAGAGCATCTTCCCCAAGGCTTTTGACACTGCCGCACAGGACAGCTATCTTGAAGCGCAGGACACCTTCGCTTCCCTGTTTGAAGATACCAGCAAATACAAGGCTATTATGTCGGCATTGGCAGAGTGGCTGTATGGGGAATTCCGCAAGAAGTAAAACCGTTTTCCTTTTTGTTTGCTTAAAACAGCCTGCATCCACGGGATGCGGTTCAAGGGTTTGGGTGTTCCCCAACAAGCATTTTGCAATGCAAATGGTGTTTGTATAGACAGACACATTGCTTGCAGATGCAGACGACGGTCTGACCAAAATTGATACTACCTTTGATGGTGATACCGTCTGGCTGTCCATCGACCAGATGGCTGAGCTGTTCCAGCGTGACCGCAGCGTTATTGGAAAACACGTCCGGAATATCTTCAAGGAAGGTGAGCTTCAGAAGGAATCAGTGTGGGCAAAATTTGCCTACACTGCCGCAGATGGAAAGGTCTACGATGTGGACTATTACAACCTCGATGTCATCATCTCCGTCGGCTACCGGGTCAAATCCAAACGCGGCACACAATTCCGCATCTGGGCAACCGGCATCCTGGCAGTGCTGAGCAGCCTGCTCCTGGCATTTGCACCCGGCCTTTTCCTGATTTGTGCGGCAATGGGGCTGAACGCCCTGTCCAACGCCATGTTCTCCGGCACCGATGCCGCTCTGACCTACGACAGCCTGAAGCAGGCCGGGCAGGAAGAACGGTATCTTTCCGTGGCCGCCAACCGCTCCCAGATCGGCATGCTGGCCAGCGCGCTCGGCTCCCTTGCCAGCACACTGCGGCGGTTTCTGCGGTTTTCCGGCTTTTATCTGGTGAGTGCGCTGTTCAGCAGCATTTCCACACTGGCCATGCTCCTGCTGAAGGAACCTGTGGTCACCGAAGCACAAGCCGCCCGGAGTTCCCATTCCCTGTGGGAGTTGCCAGACCAGTTCGCGCAGCTGGTGCGGGACAGTGCCGCCGCCCTGCGCAGCTGCCCGCTGGCGGCAAAACTCATCGCTGCCGATGCGGTCATCTCTGTCCCCTGCTATCTGACCAAGATGTTCCTGCAGCAGCGGCTCGTGGGGCTGGGCTGGCCCACCGAGTGGCTTTTTCTGCCCTTGCTGCTGGGCGGTGCGGCCTGCGTGGCCGGTACCGAGATCGGCCGACGGGTACATCCCCACACCCTGCGGCGGTTCTACACGGTATGTGCCCTGCTGGTCGGCGGCGGGACCTTTCTGGTCGGCGCAGCGCCCGCATGGGGCGGCATCCTGGGCATGATGCTGGTGCAGGGCGTGCTGGAAGTCTGGCTGCTCCATGCCGACCAGCGTCTCAATGCCCTGATCTCCAGTGATCAGCGGGCTACCCTCATCAGTGTGGACAGCATGGCCTACAGCATCCTGATGATCCCCGCAAGCTCCTTTGTGGGTGCCGTGGGCGATCTCTTCGGGCAGGCGGGTGCCGGGCTTGCCCTGCTGGGCGTCCTGACCGCCGCCAGCGGGGCGGCGGTACTGGCCAAGCGCCGGAGCTGAGTTTTACCACAAAACGCAAAAAGACCGCTGCGGAGCGGTCCTTTCTTTTATGCTCAGTAGCACTTTTTGCAAGCCGTGAATCCGCGGGATTTTGCAGTGGACAGGCTCACTTTCTCAGGGCCTTTCATTCCGCTGCAGTTGGGGTTGCTGTGGTACTTCTTGCCGCCATGGGTGGGGATCCACACCATCTGGCTGGTCGTCTGGCCGGAAGATGCACTGCCCGTGCTCTTTTTGCTGCCGGAAGTGGTCGTGGTCTTTTTTGCTGCTGGCGGCAGCGGCGGCCTTCTGGGCATCCAGCTTTTTCTGCCCGGCCGTGTACAAAGCTGTCGTGTCGCTGGTGGTGCCGTTCAGCAGCACCGAGCCATTCTGGATGTCCAGAATGGGCATGCCGTTCACGTCCAGTGTGCCAGCATACACGCCGTACAGGGTCATCTGCTGTGCCGGGGCCGCCGCCTTGAAGGCATCAAATTTCGACTTCTGCACGGCTACATACCACACGCCGTCGGCGGTGTCAAAGCCAAAAATAAATGCAGTATCGTTGCTGGTAGCCGCACTGTAATTGGGCGTACCGGTAATAGTGATAGGCTGTCCCAGCGGCTGAGACGTTGCCTGCGCATAGGGTACCGTCTGGCAGGAACTGCTGTCCACCGCCGCAAAGGCCGCCGGGCAGCACAACAGGCTCAGGCACAGGGCCAGTGCCGCTGCAAGAATCCGGAATTGTTTTTTCATCGCACACATCCTCCTCTGTTTGCCGGTCACTCGGCTATTTTACGGTTTGATCGTACCTCCTGTTTCTCTGTGCAGCAATTCCCAGAATGTGTTGTTTTTCGGCACATTCCGACGCATTCAGGAAGCAAGATCAGTTCTCACCATATATTATACCACTTTATGTTCATTTATGAACCGTATTATGGCATTCATTTCAAGCAAAATTCACCTCATAATAGTATTGGGGTGATAATAATGGATGAACTCAGAATTAAAAAGCTCTCCGAACCTGTTACATTTACGATTCGCGTAGACAAGTCAATCGTCGATTTCTACGATGATCTTGCCGGAAAAACAAATCGCTCCCGCAATGAGCTGATCGGGCTTGCTTTGGACTACGCCAAGGATAAGATCATCGTGGAAGAATAAGC
>VOFB01001727.1_pt1 | contig 10560 bp, 12 predicted proteins | sample 5384141 | NCBI WGS metagenome assembly VOFB01 (sample SAMN12384721, study PRJNA508395) | human gut metagenome | isolation source: healthy gut A | host: Homo sapiens
CTCTTCATCCCCCGCTTTGAGTATAACGCGGTCATCCTCTGCGAGCCGGTCATCTGGTGCTTCATGACCATAGAGCTGCTGATAGCATACCGGCATGATCCCTTCGTGTTCCCGAAGAAAAAGTGAAGATGAGCAAAAGGCTCTGCCCGAAAAAGGGGCAGAGCCTTTTATAGTTCGTGCTTGTGAGCACGCTTTTCGGCGATTTTGTAAACGGCATCGTCGGCCCGGGCGCCGATCACGATGACCAGCATGGACGTTTCGGTGCGGACGAGCTTGTAGACGATGCGCAGCCCGGCATCACGAAGCTTGATCTTCAGCAGGCCGGAGAGGTCGGTGCCGCTTTTGCTGCCAAGCGGTTTGCCGTAACCGCCCTCGTAGATGGAAATGGGATTTTGCACGACCTTGTCCAGAGCTTTTGCGACCAGAAGCTTCTGATTTCCGGCGAGCTGTTCGAAGTCCTTTTGGGCAGACAGCGAAAATGTCAAGAAAAATATCAGCGGATTTACTGCGATATAAAACAGAACTCCCCGCCATGCAGCTGCACGGCGGGGAGAAAGAGGGAGGAGGATTTCAGATTCAGAGGGCCGAATAGCCGAAGCTGTTCACCAGAGCGTCGATGGGCTGGCCGGCCTTGCACATGGGGCAGTCGCGGCTGTCGAAGCTGGCGTAGTCCGGCAGGCTGGAGGGGTCGAAGATGGAGGTGACCGGGTAGCCGACACTCGTGGGTGGTGGCGAAGATGGCCGACAGGCCCGCCACGGTGCCGCCGTAGTAGTTGACCGCTTCCACGGCTGCCTGCACGGTGTAGCCGGTGGTGATGGATGCGGCCAGAATGAGGACGTGCTTGCCCTTGACCATGGGAGCAAGATTATCCCGCAGAATGATCTGGCTGCCGGAGGTGTATTCCGGGGTGACGATGTAGATGGTCTTGTGGGCGTTCATATTGGTAAAGCCGTCCTTGGTCAGCTCGTTGGCAAGGCAGGTGCCGATGACCTGTGTGCCGTCCAGCAAAGCACGGTATCCACGATGGTGCTGTGCTGATAAGCGCTGACCAGTTCCTTTGCCACGGCTTTTGCCTCCGAGAGGCGGGACTTTCTGGGTGGTGACGTCGATGTAGTAGTTGATGTGGCTGTGGCTGGTGGCGAAGTGGCCCTTTGCCACGCGCAGGAACAGACTGCTCTTGTTGGTGGGAAGCTTTACCATATTGATCATAACTGCACACTCCTGTTCTTGTGAAATCAGGCGGTGCCCATCAGCTTCAGGGTGCTGCCGATTTTGCCGGTCTTCTGATACTCATCCTCACCACAGCCGGTCAGCAGGCTGGAACCAGCCACAGCCACGGCAGCGGCGGCGCTGTACTTCAGGAAAGAGCGGCGGTTGAATTCTAAGGACATGATCGTTCCTCCTTTATGTAGAAACACAGAAATCATTGTACTGCCCCGAAGGGCGTCTTGCCTATACAATAGGCGAAAAATCAGCAGATGTCAATGCTTTTCACAAAAATTTTGTGGGGAAGCTCTGCCCTTTATGACGGAATTTCGTCTCGGAAAAAAGCCTCAGACCTGCGTCAGGTCAGAAGAGTTCAGAGAGAAGGTGAGGCTCTTGTTTGCCACGAAGGTCGGGGTGAAGGTGACGCTCAGCTTCTGCCAGCCGGTGGGGACGCAGCAGATCAGCTGGATGTAGCCTGCGCCCTGCGGGGGCAGATTGGTGGACTCGGAGAAGCTCTGAGCGGCGGCATCATAGAGCTGGATGTAAGCGCCGACCTCGGCCTCAGCGCCGTCGCAGACAGCGGTGAAATCGGTGGTGGAGGCGGCCAGAGCGTGGAAGTACTGACGGGCGACATCGAGCTTGGTGGCCTCATCATTCAGCGGATAGGCGGCATCCAGTTCGGCGAGGTTCTGTGCGCCGATGTTGAAGGTAGTCGCGCCGGAGCGGTTCACAGCGGTGACGAGCACAGCGACATACTCGTGGTCGGGCAGGTCGGGGGTGTTGACCATGGTAAAGACGCTGGTGAGCTGGACGCCCAGATTGTTCCAGTTGCTGACCTTGTCGCCGACCTTGACTTCGATGGCGTTGCTGGTGCTGGAGCCGCAGCCGCCCAGCATGGCAGCAGCGCCCAGAGCTGCTGCGGAGGCACCGGTACACTTGAGGAAGGTGCGGCGGGAAATTTTATTGGACATGGATGTGTCCCTCCTTGAATTCGCTTTATGATGAAGTACGATGAAAATGTTCTGCTTTGTTTATAACATCTTTTGCACGCAGATGCAAGCAAAAAACGGCAGAATTTACACTAGTTTCACAGAGACTTAAGTGCGGTCCTCTCCGGTCAGCTCCCGGGCGCGGGTCTCGCTGGTCTTGACCAGATTGAGCAGGCTGGGAGTATACAGCGGGTATTCCCGGGTCAGGCTCTCGGTGGTCATGGCGAGGCAGGACGGGTCGGCCACGCCCTCGCCGCCGGGCAGCGCTTCGCCGGCCAGCAGGGCCTCTACATTGGCCTGAGCCGAGTGCATCACAGCGTCGGAGTAGCCGGGCCAGCGCCGGGCGTCCACGCTGAACATGCTGGAGGCATTGTGGGACTCGGCGGAGTAGAGCAGACGGAACATCTTGGCCACGGCGGTCATCAGGTAGGCGCTCACCTCGGTGGTCAGGGCCTTGCTGTGGCAATCGCCTATCTTGGCGTAGAGCACGTTCAGGCTGTTGGAGATGAGCTTTTTGTTCATCGTGGGCAGGACGCTGCCGTGGTAGATGTTGTCCTTCATCTTGTCCGGGTTGGGGATGTCCTCTGCCGAGAGCATCATGCCGTTGCGCTCTGCCGAGCGGCCCAGCAGATAGTCGCAGGAGACATTGTAATAGTCTGCCACCCGTACCACAAAATCCAGGCCGCACTCCCGGATGCCTTTTTCGTAGTGGGAAAGCAGGGCCTGCGAAACGCCCAGATCCTCTGCCGCCTGTTTCTGGGTGATGCCGCGCTCCTTGCGCAGCAGTTTGATGATGCGATTGAACTCCATGATGTTTGGCTCCTCAGATAAAAATAGAACTTCTTTGATTTTTGGTTTACAGCACGTTGATTATACACAATGGAAAACGACTTGTAAAGCGAAAAAGTGACGGTTTTTCCGCCGGAATTTCGGTGTTTTTGTCAAAGGGGTTGCTCTTTCTACCATATCTATGTTAAAATAAACCTTACCGGCATATATTTAGTGTCTGATGGTGCCGGAAAAATCAGCAGAAGAGCAAGATTTGTGCGAATCAGCACAGGAATAGATAGCTCATAAGAGGTGTTTTTGCATGAAAACCTTTAAGCTCCATCTCATCCGCCACGGCCTGACTTCCGGCAACTTACAGGGCCTTTACATCGGCAGCGGCACGGACATCCCCTTGTGTGACGAGGGCCGCGCCCAGCTGGCCGAGCTGAAGGAGCGGTTCAAGTATCCGCAGGTGGATACCGTCTTCTCTTCCCCGCTCATGCGCGCCGTGGAGACGGCCAACATCCTGTTCCCCAATGCGGCCCACCAGTTCTCGGTGCATGACCTGCGGGAGGCCGGCTTCGGCGTCTTTGAGAACCACCCCGTCAAGGAGCTGGTGAAGAACGAGGACTTCAAGAAGTGGATCACCCCGGGCTCCGGCTTCGTGCCGGAGGGCGCAGAGCCCACGGAGCAGTTCCACGCCCGCTGCTCGGAGACGCTGCTCAAGCTGTTCGAGTATATGATCCGGATGGATGTCACCGAGGCCGCCTGCGTGACCCACGGCGGCGTCATCATGAGTATGCTGAGCCAGCGCGCCCTCCCCTCCCGCCATCCCGAGCAGTGGATGGCCGACCCCGGCTGCGGCTACACCGTCCAGACCGACGTCCAGCTCTGGATGCGCGACCGTCTGGTGGAGGCCATTGACATCGTACCCTTCGGCTATGCCGACACCCTGCGGGGTCAGGCGGAAGCCGAGGAGAACGAAGCGTTCGAATAAGAAAGAACGCTCTGCCGCCCTGCGATTTTTGCCGCCGGGCGGCATTTTTGCACTCTTTTGGTACAAAATCAGCAAAGAAAACGCAAAACCTGCGGCAGAACGCGTTCAAACCCTTGACAGGGGGCAAAGAAACCGATACTCTATAAAGACCTGCTAATAAAAGTCAAGTCCCAAAACAAGAAAATTCGCTAACCGACCGCTGCCCATGACAAACAGCATTCAAATGCTGGTCAAAACACAGCGAGGGCGACGGAGGGGATAGCAAAGCAAGCCCAGCCAGCCCTCGCAAAATCAGGATAGCATTTGAATGCTTCGGTTTGTCAAGGGTTCGCTGCGCCAGCTAAGCGGTTCTTTGAATTCAGCTCAGGCTCAAGAGGAAATTACGAGCAAAAACAAATATCCATGCTTATTTTGAGTGTTTGGAGTCCATTACAGCTTTCACTCTAGCATAATAGATTCGCAAGAACTTGTTGGCTGAAGCCATCATGTAAACTTTGTAGGGTTTTCCCTCAGAGCGCTTTTTGTTCATGAATTGAAAAACCGGCTCATCCTGAGGTTGTGTCTTCAAGATGACAGTCATAATCAGAAAGAGCGTCCTACGTAGAACAGCCGAACCCACTTTACTAATTCCGCTATCGTTGCCCACAATCTTGCCAGAATCATTTGGCTGCGGTTCAATTCCTGCAAATGCAATGAGTAATTTCTTGGATGAGAAACGACGGATATCTCCGATCTCAGCCATCAGTTGAGGACCGAGAGAAGGGCCGACGCCGTACATTTCCATCACAGTATCAAATTCCGGAAGCTGTTGAGAAAGGCGAAGCATCTCCTGCTGGAATGCAGCCACGGACTGAGATACGGCTTTCAGCTGAGCGACCTGTTGCTGAATAAGGAGTTTTGAGGTTGGGGATTTTGGAAGAGAAGCAGCATTGACTGCACAGGCATAGATCGTATCCGATTTTGAGCGAGTGAAATTATATCCGTGCTTCTGACACCACTTTAAATACTTTTTAGCAAAGGCATCAGAGGAAAGGCTTGAAACACACTCACTGTGCCAGAAGTCTCCAATGAAATCGACCCATTTTTCGCACCCGTTGCTCTTTGCGGGGCTTGAAAATAGCTTGTTTGCATCTGGAAAGGTCAGGTCAAGAGATGAGATCAGATTATTCTTCAGCATAGTACGAACTGCCACGGCTTGCTGGTACTGACGATAACAATTCTTCAAAGCCAGCCGGGTATCATCTTCGGGAAGATACTGTCGTAGCCGTGTCCACTTGTCGAGCGTATAGTTGGCGATTTTAACAGCGTCTTTTTTGTCCGTCTTGACACGTCTTAAACTGTTGTTGTCGTAGTCGTGAATTAGAACAGGGTTGACTACGGAAACAAATAAGCCCGCATCGTGTAAAACGAAAGCAACCGGTTTGTGGTAATTCCCGGTGGCTTCCAGAACAACGCGTGTCTCTCCGTCCAGAGCTTTGAGCTTCCCAGCCAGATCGTTCAGGCTTTGGGCGGTATGTAAAACTTCAAAGGGTTCGAGTACCACTTCTCCAAAGGGGCGCATGACGCAAACCATGCTCTTTCCTTTGGAAACGTCAATGCCTACAGCGTTCATAACGGTTCCTCCATTACTTTGTATTTGCAACCGGAATCCATCTTTTACTCGTTGCCGATTCAATCTATTGGGTGACACGAACGCTCCGCTTGGCGGTGGCTCAACCTGCTTAAAACGAATGCTACAACAAGAGAGATGGTCAACTGTCTTTAGAACGGGCGTAGAAGCCCAGAGAATGATGCGTTAGCCGATTACTCTCTTATTGTAGCTTAGGTACGAGTTGGAATGGAATATGGCTGGCTACCATATACTATACATCACGCCCCCCGAAGGTGTCAACAATTTTCTGAAAGGATAATCTGGAATCCGCGCCCCCGCACCATTGCCGCATTCCATCCGACCTGCCGCCCGCCGCTACACCCGCTCCAGCCAATCAGCCTCCCGGAAACCCACAGCACAAAAGCCCCCCCCCACGAGCAGGGGGCGCTTGACGAGCATGCCGTCGGAGGCCAGTAGGGCCAGCTGCTGCTGCCGGTCCAGGGCGGGCAACGCCTCCTTGAGGCCCAGACGGCGATAAGCCTGGCCGCTGGTGTTGAAAAACCAGGACAGTGGCAGGCCGCTCCTGCTGCCAGGCGTCCAGTTCGGCGGCCGGGCGGGTGGTCGACGATGTGCCGGCTCTCAAAGGCCGCGCCGTGATTTTGCAGGAAGGCCTTTGGCCTTGCGGCAGGTGGAGCACTTGGGATATTCAATCAATAGCATGCTGATCCTCCTCCTATTGTAGCGGCAGGCCAAGCGCCTCCGCCATGGTCTGGATTTCCTCCCAGGTCTTCTCCTGCACCGGGATGCCCTTCATGCGCTTTTCCGCCCGGGAGGCCCAGGCCTTTTCGCCATGGGTGTAGATGCGGGGCTGGCCGTCGGCCTTGGCGCTCTGCCGCAGCTCCCAGGAGCTGCGACGCGGCCTGCCGCTGGGCAGCCTTGTCCCCCAAAGATGCCGTAGTCCATGGCCCAGAAACAGTGGCAGGTGTGTTCGCCGTCGGCCTGCTTCATGTGCGGGCTGGTCAGCCCCCCGACATGACGGCCGTGCAAGGTCGACCATCAGGGCAGGCCGTAGCCCTTGTCCGCCCTGGGTCTCGCCCCAGCCGCCCAGGGGCAGGATACCGCCCCGGGCCCCGGCCTCAATGCCGGCCACCACCGCGCCGCCATCCCGGCTCTCCCGCCCTGCCGCGTCCAGCGCCCAGCCCGGCGGCAGGGGGCGCCGTCCTGGCATAGACCTCCAGCTTACCCCGGGGCACTAATGGTCATGGCGCGTCAAACCAGAAGGGGATGGGTCGGCCGGCATGGCAAAAGGCGATGGGGTTGGTGCCCAACACGGGCTGCGCGCCAAGGTCGGCACGAGGATGGTCGGTGTTGGTCATGCACACCCCCACAAGATCGGCCTTCAGGGCCATCTGGGTGTAGTAGCCGGCGATGCCATAGTGGGACGAGTTGCGCACGGCCACAGGCCCACGCCGCACGTCCCGGCCTTGTCTATGGCCCGGCATGGCCTGCACCCCCACCAGGGGGCCCATGGCCCGGTGGGCGTCCAGCGTGGCGGACACCGGGGTCTCACGACCTCCGGCCGGGCGTCCACCGCCACCTCCCCGGCCTCCAGGGCCTTATAATACCGCATCAGCCGCTGCACCCGTGGGACTGGATGCCAAAGAGGTCGGCCGTCAAGAGCACGTCGGCAATGACGGCGCTATCCTCCTGGGAAAAGCCATAGTGGGCGAACAGCCCCTGCGCAAAGCGCCGCAGAGCGGCCTCGGGCAGTCGAATACCCTCCATATTTGCTCCCTCCTTTGGTCTGTTTATTCGACCTACCGGCCGTCTCTTCCTGCGGAGGCGCGGCCAAAGGTTGCTGGCGCGACGCCGGCCGGCTTGCCCATATCTTTAGAAAATCATAAGAAAGCCCCTCCTATTTTGTTAAGATTGAGGCCTTACACTGGTGGAAACGCAAAAGGAGTTCGCCATGTCACAAGGTCCCGCCTGCCCCCATCCCCTTTCCACGCCCTGACTGCCTGATCCCCACAGCCGGGTGGGTGGATGATCGGTCTGGCTGCCCTCTGATATACCCAGCCCCACTTACAGTGACTGTGCCCATCACCAGTTAATGACAACCTTCGCTGCCAGCCTATCGCACAGTTAGTTGGCGAATCTGCTGCTTTTGAGGACGCCATGGTCGCCCTGCGAGGTATTAACTCAGCCTGGTGAATATCCAGGCCAGCTATGGCATGGTCAACGAAAGCCAACTCTCCTGCGAGGCCGCCCGCATCGGCATTGCGCTCTACGGCGCCTCTCGCCAGAGCGCAGCCGCATTCTTCCCCACCTTGAACCGGTGCTGTCCCTGTCGGCCCGGGTGGCCCTCGTCAAGGATCCCCGCCGGCGAAGGCAATCCACACCTTGTGGCCTGCGGCCCAGCCGCATCGCCTGGCCGCAGGCTATGCCAGACGGCATCGACCGCAACCTGTCCAACCAAGGCCCTGGTGTGATCTGGCGTGGCGACCGGCGACCGTGGTCTTCATCGCCGGGACGGCGACGAGACCTTGACCGCGCTGGACATGGCGGCCTGCGCACGCCCAGACCTGCCGCCATCCTGACGCCACACCGGCAACAAGCCCAGCGCGGTTGAACCCGCAGCCGCGCGCCTTGACCGCTCATATTTCCAGCGCATTCCTGCCCGCCGAAACCCTTCGATCCCTCGCTTCGCATAGATGCACTGTACACAACTGTACACGGCTGCAAGTTCTCCACCTCGGTTTGCGGCCCGGCGTCCTCGTCCAGGGCCGCAACCTAGCTGGCTGCGCCGTCCGGCCCTCCTCCCCGGATGACGCAACACTCTGCTCGCGCGCGATGCCTGAAGTTGTTACCAAAGAAAAAGCCCCGAGGGGATGCAAGAGCCGGTCCGCCTCCTAGGCTGCCGGCTCTGCCCCACCCCGGCCGCCGCCTACTTTTGGAACCGAGTCCTCAACGGAGGCTGGCAGTGGACGGACGGGGACTTTTGCCCTAGAATGGGATGTGTACCACCGAAAGGGGAATTCAGATGACCCGTAAAGGTCGCATACTGGCCATGTCGCTGCTGCTGCTGCTCCCGCCTGACCGCCGCGGCCCAGGCCAACGCCGCCGAACCGCCCGGTTTGACGGTGCTGGTGTCCAACCCGCCGGCGTCGCTGTCGATGTCCCTCCGCCTTGCCGGTTCCCCTCGCCGGGCGTCCTGTACCGCTGCGCGAGGAGCGCGTAGCCTGGGGAGGCCTACTACTGCTTTTATTACCACGCGTTCCCCCGGGACGCGGCGGCCTGGAGGGCGTGGTGCTCAAGTGCAGTCCAGCGAGGGCGACTTCTCCTGCCCCCTGCCGGACACGCCTCGCCACCTACAACAACCTGGTCACATTGACCTTGGTGACGCGCACTTGTCCACGGGCCAGCCGGCCTGGCGGACGCCGCTGGTTGTCGTCCTGCGGGTGACGCTCACCCTGCTGCTGCTGGAGGGTCTGGTCTTCCTGCTCTTGGCTATGTGACTCGGCGCAGTTGGCTGGTGCCGCCGCCGTCAACTTTCACCCAGGCGCCCAACGCCCTGCCATGGGCCTGGCTCGTCGGCCTACTTCGTCTTTGGGTACGGCTTTGGCGAACTGGTGGTGATGGCGGTCGAAACCGCGGCGTTCGCCCTGCCTCCTGCGGGAGCATGGCCGGGGCCGGGCTGCCCTTGTGCGCCGTGGCGGCCAACGCGCGGTCATCAGGCTGTTGGCAGGCGGGCTGCTGCTCCACTTTCTCCCATCTAGCAAAAAGCAGCGCGGTGGCATGCCACCCCGCCGTTTGTGTATCCAGGTTGTGCCTATTGAGCGTCAACGCGCACCTCGCCAGGGCCGCAAGCCCCTCGCCCTCGACCACGCGCACGACGCCCTGGGAGCCAGTCGAGCGCACGGTAGGCCACAGCGCGGTTATGGTGACTGCCGGGCGGGCTGGGTGTAGGCCGACGTCGGCCAGGTCGCCGTTTTCCAACCTAGGAGCACGGCCGGCCTCCACCGCGACGGACAGCAGCGTGGCGTCCCGCCACACGGGCCGGCCCTGGGCGTCCACGGTCGCAATTCGATCTGGGTTACGTCCCGCCGTCGGCGGCCAGGCTGGTTCGCCAGGCTGCCTGATGAGACGGCTGCGCCTGTCGTTCAGCGTCTCCTGGCGTCCCCTGGCCACTCAACTCCAGCATCGCCGGACTCAAAGTCCACCTCCCACACGAGGAAGCCCAGGTCGGGGAAGTCGGCTGGCGCGATTGCCCCTGGGGATCTTCCGCTGCTGAGGAAGAGCTCGCCCCTCGGCGGCGTTGGTATAGCCGTAGACCGCCACCTTCACCGGGCGCGTAGTTCAGGTTCGGCGCTGCAGCTACGCATTGATGTTCGATTGCGCCCTCCGCCCGGCGGGCGGTGCCGATACCACGGGCTGCTCGGTCCAGGCTGCGGCGGAAGTGAAGTAACTGGCTTTTCAACCCAGCCAGGGTCAAGAGCCCGGCCGCCGAACCATGACCGGCCAGCCCCAAAGGCCTCGCCCAGGGTAGTCGATGCCGTCCAAAGGAACTGGCCGCTGATGTAGGGCAGGTCGGCTACGGCCTTCCAGACGCCAGGCTATGCCTGTTTTTCGCTGCCCAGGGTGATGTGGCCGGGGAAGGCGGCGTGATCGGCCGGATAGAGGTGTTCTTTGTAGTTGTAACCCACCACGTCCAATTCGCCGGTCAGGCCGGTCTGATTGACAGCCTCGGGAAGGCGGCGGCGGCCGTCACCGGACGGCAGCGTTTGGCGCCTGCCTGACCTCGGCTTTGAGCCGGCGGGCCAGGCGGACCAGCCGCTCGGCATTGGGCTTGCTGGGGTCGTACTCCCGCTCAGCAGCCGGTTTGTTCTGTCGTTAAGTTGCCGGTCATGGTCTGGAACAACGGATGGCAATAGGTCGTTGGGATAGTCGATCTCAAGCCAATGCTCCACAGAATGACGCAGGAGCACACGTAACTGAAACGAAGCATGAG
>VOFB01003683.1_pt1 | contig 10543 bp, 13 predicted proteins | sample 5384141 | NCBI WGS metagenome assembly VOFB01 (sample SAMN12384721, study PRJNA508395) | human gut metagenome | isolation source: healthy gut A | host: Homo sapiens
TCTGAGCCGATTGTTGTTGTCGTCAGCGTGCCCTGAATGGCGGTGAGGATGGCCTGAGAGAGATGTGAAGGTCGTTGTCCTCGGTGCCGAGATAGCCCATGTAAAGCGCAGGGCCTTATCGACGAATTCGCGGCTTTTGACAGTTATCTGCTTCCCAACCAGCCGTCCATGCGGCTGATCACGCTGGGCGCAGCCAGATCGTGGTGCTTTTTCTTGTTATCATCCATAGTTCTTCTTTCCTTTTTTGTGTCGTCGGTGAAATCGCCGCAAAGCCCTGTAAACATGGGACTTTGCCGAATGACCGACTGCGATTGTTCTGTAAAACCGCCAAACCGACGGACGGTGGCTTTCTCGAAAAGCCCCGCACTGCGGGGGCTTTTGGGCGGGCTGCGGCGTGCTTGCGACTGCGGCCCTTTATCTGTGCTTTTTATCGAACGGCAAACAGGCAAAAGCCTGAAACGGGGGCATGGCCGGAGGGAAAACCCATTCCCAAAGGCTCAGTTTCCCATCGCCGGAGCGGGATTCACCGGGGCTTTTTCATACATCGCTCACAAACGCCGCAACGCTCTGCTTCAAAGGGCTGTGGCGGGTACACACCGCCCGTCCCCCAACCGCGCACACAGCGCTCACAGGGCGAAACACGGCGGGTTTCAGGGTCGGTGGTGACGATGTTTTCGGCAGCGGGATCATCGACACCATCGACCCTTTTCAGGCAGATCAGCCGGTCGCCGCTGTTTTGCGGAAGGACACCGTAATGCCGTTTCGCCTTAGAGCGTCAACGCTTTTGCGGATTCGGTGGGAAAGTTGTTGGGCGTCAGTCCCTCCGCACCGGCAGGGTCGATCTTTCAACAGCACCTTGGCAGGGCGTTGATCTCTGGCTGCCATATGCAGCAGTTCAGAGAGGAGAAAAGAATTCTCGTTAGCTGATCCGTCTGTTCGCAGTCATCTGACAGCAGCTTCCAGGCATGATCCTCACCACCGAACTCCAGCGCCAGTTCCGGTAGGGGGACAGAGATGTCTTCTTCAAGAACAGTTCCACCAGCCCGTTGTGGGTTTCGCGATGACGGCCAGCCACGATTTGCCAGAGGTCTTCGGTGCGCCTGCCAGCAGATGCCAGCCCCTGGGGCAGCAGATCGTCGACCACGAAGGAGACCGGTTCGTAAGCGGTGCTTGCAGCGTGTCCGCGTCGATGGTTTGCAGTCGGTTCATAAAAATTTCTCCTTTATTCTGCTGACTGCCAACACACCGATCTGGACATCGTAGACGGACTGGAGAGGGGCGCTGATGATTATATTACCAAGCCCTTTTCTCTTTCGGTAAAATTACTGCGTCTGCTTGTTGAAAACCGAGGTCGCACCATGACCCGTGGAGACCTTGTAGACCGGATCTGGACAGATGGCGCAGAATATGTGGATGAAAATGCTTTATCCGTTACGATCAAGCGACTGAGGGATAAGCTTGGTGCACAGAAATATATTAAAACCGTCTATGGAATCGGTTATAGCTGGGTGACAAAAGATGAATAAAACCGGTATTGTGATCATACTGCTATGTTTTCTGGCGGCGGCAGCTGTTGTATTATGGGAGCGGAGAAAGGCCAGAAAAACGATGGAAGAAATCGAAAGGATGCTGGACGCTGCCATGACCGGCTCCTTTTCTGAAACCAATTTTAATGAAAGCCGGCTGTCTGCTTTGGAAACAAAGTTTGCACACTATCTTTCCGCAGCAGAAGCATCTTCTCGAAATGTAGCACAGGAGAAAGACAGAATTAAGTCCTTGATTGCGGACATCTCGCACCAGACAAAAACGCCGATTGCAAACCTGCTGTTATACAGCGAGCTTCTGAAGGAGGAAACTCTGCCTGTATCGGCGAAGGCAAATGTGGTGGCGCTGTACAAACAATCGGAAAAGCTGCGATTTTTGATCGATTCTCTCGTAAAGCTTTCCAGACTGGAAAATGGGATCATTTTACTCACCCCCCAGCAAGGAGCACTGCAGCCGCTGCTTGAAAGCGTAGTAGAACAATATGCCGCCAAAGCTGCTGAAAAAGGATTGTCTTTGCGACTGCAAGATACCGATGCTTTTGCTGTATTCGACTTCAAATGGACAGCGGAAGCACTGGCGAATATCGTAGACAACGCCATCAAATATACAGAGCATGGCACAATCAGGATTTCTGCCGTAAGTTACGAAATGTTTGCAAGGATCGATATATCGGATACCGGTTCAGGCATACCGGAAACTGAGCAAGCAAAGATATTTGCCCGTTTTTATCGTTCAAAGGCGGTTCAGGAGCAGGAAGGGGTCGGCATCGGCTTATACCTTGCCCGACAGATCATATCCGGCGAGGGAGGTTATATCAAGATTGCTTCCGTTCCGGGAAAAGGAAGTACGTTTTCCATATTTCTGCCGAAATAACAACAATTCTATCAAAACTGTTAGATTTCATTTTTCGCCGGAAAGAATGTGGAAAGAATCCTGTGCGATAATCTGTATGTATCAAAGGATGATTTCTTTGCATACATACAGATTTTTTCATGGAGGTACTCATTTATGGAAGTTTTACAGGCAAAAAGACCTGAAAAAGATTTATGGCTCCGGCAATAACGCAGTTCATGCGTTGGATGGAGTTGATTTAAGTGTAAAGAAGGGCGAATTTGTGGCAATTGTCGGCACATCCGGCTCCGGCAAGTCTACGCTGCTGCATATGCTGGGTGGGCTGGATCGCCCTACAAGTGGCACGGTCATGGTGGACGGACAGGATATTTTCTCCCTAAAGGAGGAAGCGCTGACCATCTTCCGCCGCAGGAAAATCGGCTTTGTGTTCCAAGCATATAATCTTGTTCCGGTGCTGAATGTGTATGAAAATATTGTTCTACCCATTGAGCTGGACGGTGGCAAGGTCAATAAGGATTTCGTACAGCAGATTGTACAGACCCTTGGGCTAGATGACCGTCTGGATGCGCTGCCCAATCAGCTCTCAGGCGGTCAACAGCAGCGAGTAGCCATTGCCCGTGCGCTGGCGGCAGCACCCGCTATCATTCTGGCAGATGAACCCACCGGCAATCTGGATTCCAAAACCAGCCAGGATGTATTGAGCCTTTTGAAAGTCACCAGTCAAAAGTTCGCCCAGACAATCGTAATGATCACTCACAACGAAGAAATTGCGCAGATGGCAGACCGCATTATCCGTATCGAAGATGGTCGGATCGTCTCCCAGAACTAACGGGAGGTGGCTACGATGAATGTCAAAAACAGAAAATGTATTCGAAAGCTCAGCTTAAAATCTCTTTATGCGAACCGTCGCCGCAATCTGATCGCCATTTTTGCCATTGCGCTGACAACGCTGCTATTTACTTCCATGTTCACCATTGTCTTGTCGTTGAACGCCAGTTATGAAACCTACCAGTTTCGGCAGGTAGGCGGCTATGCACACGGTACCTTTAAAGATGTTTCCCCCGAGCAGGCGGAACGTATCGCCGCCCACCCGAAGGTAAAGTCTGCGGGGGCACGGAAGGTGATCGGCATCACTGTGGATGGTGTCTTTTCCAAAACGCCTGCAGAGATCAGCTACATGGATGCCAACTGCACCAAATGGAGCTATGCCACCCCTACTACCGGACGGATGCCCGAAAGCGGCAAAGAGGTGACCATGGATACGGCAGCGTTGCAGCTGCTTGGCGTGACGCCGGAACTGGGCGCAGAGGTCACGGTTTCCTATTCCATCACGGACAAGGATCAAACCGCCTTTACTGTAACAGATACCTTTACGCTGGTGGGCTATTGGGACTATGATGAACTAATGCCTGTTCATTACATCAATATCAGCCGTGATTACGCAGATGATATCGAAGCGCAGGCAGTGAAAACAGGTTTACAGCCCTTCCGCACTGACCTGAATGTCATGCTGGCCTCCGGCACAAACATTCGAGGGCAGATGGAGCAGGTGGATACCGATCTTGGTTACACATGGGACAGCTTTACCGATCCCAACAGCGTCCGGATCGGCGTCAACTGGGGATATACCTCATCCCAGCTGGAGTCGAAGCTCGATCCAGAGCTGATTGTCGCCATAGCAGCTTTTTTGCTGCTGGTGATTTTCACGGGGTATCTTATCATCTATAACATTTTTCAGATCTCTGTTGCAGGGGATATCCGGTTTTACGGACTTCTGAAAACCATTGGCACAACGCCCCGGCAGCTCAAACGCATCATTCGCCAGCAGGCACTTCTGCTTTGTCTGATCGGCATTCCGGCGGGGCTGCTGCTGGGCTACGGCATCGGCGCTGTTTTGGTGCCTGTTGTCTTGCACTCCATCCAGTTGGATACAGGCATCACCACCATCAGCACTTCGCCTGTGATCTTCCTTGGGTCCATGCTGTTTGCCTTGTTGACGGTGCTTTTGTCCTGTTCTAAGCCCGGAAAAATGGCAGCCAAGGTCTCTCCGGTGGAGGCTACCAAATATACGGATGTGATGCAGACCAAGAAAAAACGGCGCAGCATCCGGGGAGCAAAGCTCCATCAGATGGCCTTTGCCAATCTGGGACGAAACAAAAAAAAGACGGTGCTGGTGGTGGTGTCTCTGGCACTGTCGGTGACGCTGTTCAATGCACTGTGTGCCTTTGTGGGCGGCATCAGCATGGAGAAGTATGTATCCGCCATGACCTGCGCCGATTTTATCGTCAGCACGCCCGACTATTTCCGTTACAACCCGGCAGATGAATTCATCACGCCAGAACAAATCGAAGAGATCGCAGCAAACACAAAGGCCAGTCTTTCCGGCACGGGATATGCTGTGCGAAAACCCGCCTACCTGTGGATGACGGAGAATGCTCTGCGGCAGGACTATGCAAAGTACGAAAGCGCCGAGCAGTTGGACAGCCATATGAGCCGTCTGGAGCACCGGGGCAATATGGTGATGGGAGATACCAGAATCGAGGCTCTGGATAACAGTCTGTTTGACAAGCTGCAAGTATTCGACGGAGATATTTCTCCCATGTTGGAGCCGGACAATAACGCCATTGCCATTGCGGTTTCCTTAGATGACTACGGTAATCTGCCCAATCTTGAATACTACCCCAAGGTGGGAGACACGATCACCGTTACCTATGCGGACGATGTGAAATATATCGACAGCCGCACCGGGGAACTCACCGAAGATACACCGGAGGAGTACTTTCAGGCAAAATTGTATGGAGCCAGAGATGTAGAGTACACGGTCTGCGCCTTGGTAGAACTTCCGAATTCCATGAGTTATCGTTATAGTGGTATTGGATATGACGTAGTTTTGTCTGTGGACACCGCACAGAGGGACAGCGGTGGTGCAGCCATTCCGATGCTCTACCTGTTCGACACAGCGGACGAAGTTGACGAGGCCGAAGCAGAGCAATATCTATCGAAGCTCACTGCCGGTGAGTTTTCGCCCTTGATGTATGAAAGCAAGGCCACGGCTCGCTCTGAATTTGCTCAGTTCCGGCAGATGTTCCTTCTGATAGGTGGTATTCTCTGTGCTATCATCGGGCTGGTGGGACTCTTAAATTTCTTCAACGCCATGATGACCGGTATTCTTTCCCGCCGCCGTGAATTTGCTGTGCTTCAGGCTGTAGGAATGACGAACCGGCAGCTCAAAACCATGCTGATCCACGAGGGGTTATTTTACGCAATGTCCTCCGTAGCGGCGGCCTTTATTCTGTCGCTGTTGGTGGAACCTCTTGCAGGAAAAATGCTGGGCAGTATGTTCTGGTTCTTTGAGTATCGATTCACCATTCTGCCTGTCCTGCTGACAATTCCGGTATTTCTTCTGCTGGGGTGGCTGATTCCTTGCATGATGTATAATAACGCAGCGAAATGCAGCGTTGTAGAGCAATTAAGGGATGCTCAATAACTGTTAAGCAAAAAACGGTCCTCTGCCTTTACATTGGCAGAGGGCTGCGTTTTAATCTAAGGTTTTACATTCAGTTACAGTTTTTAGATAATTTCGGGATCACCGTTCAATATCAAGTCTGCATATCCAATCGGATCATTGTAGATCAGATAGTCCAATTCTGACCTCTGATACATATTATCGGCGACCCCATTCTCCACGGCGATGGTATCAATGACAATCATGCTGCCATCTAAGAATTTCAGTTCCACACAGGCATTATCCATGTTGAACTCACAAGAAATCAATCTATCCATTAGCAACCTCCATTCTATGGGATATTAAATCATCCCAAAATATTTCATAGCTTCTCGGATTGCTTTCTCTTTTTCCGGCGGACACTGGGGCTGTCTGGAATCTTCGGATTTGGGCAGATTGTAGTTCTTGCCGACCTCAATCCCACATTTTCGTTTAATCTGCGAGATATAAAGGTTGGATACCTTTAACCCGCTATGCTCAAGCACATAGTCCTTGATCTGGGTGTAGGTTGCCCCATCCTGAAATTCGGACATATCCATATCTGGGGTTACCGTTTTGTCCAGCCCTACCGGGAACTGGACCTTGTTGCGGTAGCGGTCCACTTCGGGGGAAGGGCAGATGTCCAGCACCGGCACGTCCAGCCCACCGATGCGGCGGAAGGCATCGGTCACATTCTCCTGCTTGGCACGCAGCTCGGCGGTGTAATCCAGATGCCGCAGGCTGCAGCCGCCGCAGGGTCCCGCCACGGCACAGTCCACCGGAATGCGGTCCGGCGAGGGGGTGCGCAGATGGTCCAGAATGCCAAAGGCGTAGCGCTTGCAGTCCTTTACGATGCGCACATCGGCTTCGTCGCCGGGCGGCACCGGCACAAAAACGGTCTCGCCGTCCGGGCTGTGGGCGACACCGCTGCCGTCGCTGGAAAGCCGCTCGATGCGCAGGGTCAGGATCTGGTTCTTCTGTAAAGGGCATGGGTCATAGTCTCCTTTGGTGGTGGTCACGGCTGCGGTTCGGCGGGGGCAGCATCTGCCTACTTGCTGGGCGGCACGCCCTGGCGCGCTTGAACACCCGCGAAAAATAGAACTGGTCGAAGAAGTTTACTGACACGGCCACCTCTGCAATGGAAAGGTGGCCGGCACGCAGCAGCTTGCAGGCTTCGTTGATGCGGTATTCGGTAAGATAATCGATGGGGCTTTGCCGTTCATTGAGCATGAACACCCGGTACAGGTGGCTGCGGAAACGCCTACGCTTTTGGCGACATCGTCAATGGAAATATCGTGTGAATAATTGAACTGGATGTATTTGATGGCGTTGAGCACATACTGGCTGGAGGACGAGGTGGTGTGCGGTTTGCCGGCGATGGTCTCCTTCATCAGAGCGGCAATGAACAAATAAAGGTAACCCACCATGGCGGCTTCGTCCTGGGGCTGCAGCCCGCGGGAGGAATAAATGTTAGCCAGGGCGGCGCATCCCGTCCGGGTCGCTGGGTGTGGTGTACGGGGGCGTCGTCGGTGAAGGGCAGCTGGGCTGCCAGGTTTGTGGGCGCAGGCACCGTTGAACCCCCACCCAACTGTACTCCCAAGGGTACTGCTCATCGGCGGTGTAGCGGATGAGCTGGCTGGGGCGCGCAAAGAACAGATCTCCGGTGCTGACTTCCCAGGTTCGTCCGCCTACCTCGAATTCGCCCTTGCCGAGAGCACCAGGTGGATCAGGTAATGGTCACGGATGCCAGGACCCCAGGTCTTGGACGGGGCGCAGCGTTCAATGCCGCAGTTGAAGATGGAAAGTTCGATGTTGTTCGTGTAGTTCTGTTTGAAGGATTGCTTGTAAACGTCTGCCATGGCCGCGTTTCCTCCCTCGTTGTCACGTTGCGGGACCAGTATACCACAGAACCGCCTGCCCAAATTCAACAAAAGTACATCTTATTCTTTTTGAGCCGGACGCCAAAATTCGCGCTTTTTTCAGCGTAGAAATTGAAAAAAACAGGTTGGATGCATTACAATAGACGTAACAAACCTACAAACAAAGTTTGAATATTGAGGGAGGAATCGCGGATGGCAACCAGCGCGCAACTCAGGGAACAGATCGCGGCGGGCAAATGGGACGATAACCCCTGCCGCACTTTACGGCGATGCGGCCCCGGAGATCTGTCGGCAGCGGGGGCGCGGTACTGCGCGGCGCTGGAGCAGTTCGAGCTGTATTTTGGGCCGGGCGGCAGGTGCAGGTTTATTCGGCCCCGGGGCGTGCGGAGCTGGGCGGCAACCACACCGACCACCAGCATGGTTATGGGCTGGCGGCGGCGGTCACGCTGGATCTTGTGGCCGTGGCTGCGCACAATACAGACGGCTACGTGCGGGTCAAATCCCGCGGATTCAACAAGCTGGATGTGATCGACCTGACCGTGGCAGAGGGGCCGCAGGAAGGGGAGAGCACCCACTCGGCCAGCCTGATCCGCGGCATTGCCGAGGGCTTCCGCGCGGCAGGCAAAGCGGTGGGCGGCTTTGATGCATACACGGCCAGTGATGTGCTGCGCGGCAGCGGCCTTTCCAGTTCTGCTGCCTTTGAAATGGGCATGGCCTGCCATCTGGAACGGGGAGTACGCCTGTGGGCTGGATGCCCGGGCACTGGCCGGCATCTGCCAGTATGCGGAGAATACTTACTTTGGCAAACCCAGCGGTCTGCTGGACCAGCTGACCAGCGCGGTGGGCGGCGTCATTTTTGCCGATTTTGCAGACCCGGCCGCCCCGGTTCTGAAAAAAGATCCACGCAGACGGCCTGCTGCCGCCCGGCATGACCCTGTGCGTGACCGACACGCGCGGCAGCCACAGCGAATTGACCGGGAGTTCGCAGCCATCCGGCAGGAGATGGAGGCTGTGGCGTTTCTTGGCAAAAGTGCTGGGTCAGGTGCCGGAAACCGATTTTTGGGCAGCACTGCCCCTGGCTGCGCAAAGCCTGCGGCGACCGCGCGGTGCTGCGTGCCATCCACTATTACGAAGAAAATGCCGCACGCTGGCCCAGCGCCGGGCTCTGCTGGAAAACGCAGTTTGCCGCCTTTTGCCGCGCTGGTTCTGGAAAGCGGGCGCGCATCCTTTGCACTATGCCAGAATGTGTACTGCGCCACGGATGTCCGGCATCAGGGGCTGTCGGTGGCACTGGCGTTGAGCCAGTGCATCCTGCAGGGCAGCAGCGGTGCCTGGCGGATGCAGGGCGGCGGCTTTGCAGGAACCATTCAGGCCTATGTGCCGGAAGCGTTGCTGGAACGCTATCATAGCGAGATCGAGCGGGTATTCGGCAAGGGCAGCTGCTACATTCTGCGGCTGCGGGAACAGGGCGCAAGACAAGTGATCTGAAAATAAAAACGCATCTGCAAGATTTTGCAGATGCAAAAGGGGTCTGCTGGGAAGGTTCAGAAAACCGGTTTCGGGCCGGGAGCAGACCCTTTTCTTCTTCCGGCGCTGCTGCTGATCCGAGATATACTGGACTCAGCTCCTCGTGGGAAAAAGGAACAGGTCTGCGATGGTATCGTAGGCGCTCACCACGATGTTGGACCGTCTTTCCATTGAAGGTCGATGGGCCAAAGGTGAAAGAAAGTGAGATCAATCCGCCGCTAAAGAAGATCGTCCAGACGCAGATTGCTGAAGAAAAGATCCAGTGCATCGCCCAGCGTCCCGCCGCCGGAAAACTGCGCAGCTCTTCGGAAACAGAAATGTATGAATGCGGCATCTGAAGGTTTTTCATGGAAAAGCTCCTTTCTGACAAGATCGTTCCGGGAATGGGATCAAACTCGGCAGTTCCCTCGGCCTGAGCGGCATCAAAGCTCGGCATGGGGTTCACGATCTGATCGTAGATGCTTGTAACGGTACGAATGACGTTCTGACCTGCGAATAGACATAGACACCGGCCAGACCGGCAACGCCCACAGAAGCGATACGGCTCCAGGTGTTCATCTTATCCCAGGTGTGATAGAAGGTGCCGGACAGGCTCAGACCATTCGACAGACCGGACTGCACACGGCCTGCGATGTACCGGAAGGAATAGTTGGTCATCAGCACGAACAGGTTGATCGCTGCATTCTGGCAGAATGTAGCAAACTGATCGGTGTTGAAATAAATATCGTGATTAAAAGGCTGAGCCAAGGTAGATGGACTGACCGCCATCCAGATAGGTCATTTCCTCTTCGGAGATAACGGCATAGGAAGCCGGTAAAAGCATGGTATTCTGATTGGGATGATCCATGATGGAAGAACTCCTTTCCGTAGTGGAATCTGCACAAAGGCAGACAATAATACTATCTGAATTGTAACATAACTGTGTCAAAAACAACAAGAGCAGAGATGTGCAAAATCATGATACATTTGTGAATAAACTGTTACGGAAAGACGGTAAAATCACGGATATCAGCCCAAAATGCGCAATATGTCCATAATCTGGTCCTGAAAAATGTTCTGTAGAAAAGCAAAAGCGCCTGCAGATTCCGGGTGCAGGCGCTTTTATGGGGGAGAAAATGATCGGGGAATTACTGTGCCCGTTCGTAGAGCACGGTCAGCTGCGCAATGTGCCCGGCCAGTGCTTCCGGCAGGGGACAGGTGAGCCGCCACTGCCAGTTGGGCCTTGGGTGCTGGGAGTGTTGATGCGGGCCTCACT
>VOFB01003257.1_pt1 | contig 10536 bp, 13 predicted proteins | sample 5384141 | NCBI WGS metagenome assembly VOFB01 (sample SAMN12384721, study PRJNA508395) | human gut metagenome | isolation source: healthy gut A | host: Homo sapiens
CCACAGCAAGCATTGGAAATTTGGCTTGATCTTGGGACTGAGTCTGCCCTAAGCATTGTAGCAAACTGCAAGTGCAGACTTATATTCGAACAGGGTATAATTGCATAGCTGCAGCAACAAACAAGGCTGTATCTATGAAGGCTGAAGAAAGGAAAGCATCAGGCACACAAACAAACCAGTACGACTCGTTCGCGTAACACGCAAAAACGCGAAATAAACGTACAGGGTATACCATGTGCTTGTACTGACGGTGAATACATGATAATAAAATCAGACAAGGGAATATAGTTTTTTATTATATTTTCCTATCTACTATTCTCACTCATCAGGGGGCCTTTTTTGTTTCTGAGAACAATGGCTAACCAGCGTAGTCTGCATGGGACTGCTTGTTTGGATTGTAGGATCCATCTTCTGCATAAGGTGGTATATTGCTGTTTTTCGTAAAAATCGTAATAGTCTCAGCGGCGTAACCATCTCATTATTTCGCAAAATTAAATTTTACACGTGGGATTCCATATCAATATATTATGAATCATATCAAGACCAGCTGGGCCTGCGCATACAGTATAAGGGCGCCGTTGTACTTTCTCCATGCAAGTTCAAAAAACCAAAGCATATTCCTCCTCTTATGTATTGCATTATATTCCATCCGTATTCATTTTCATTTATTAACTTTTATGAAGAGCCAATAATAAAAGATGCTCCAAATGTATATCCCGTTAAAAAGCAAGAGTTTCTTTCAAAAATGACTGCCCTAGGCATTATTGGACCCGACTTTTTCCCATCTGCCTAGCAATATGATGGGGAAATCGTACTCCAACTTGGCACGGATGGGTTTGAAACTCATTAAATCCGGCATTCGTCAGGTCAATATTGCAAGAGGCATTTCGTCTGTCACGGGAACTCTGACAACGTGGGGATTATCCCAGCGATATTCTGTCTCATAAGGGGGGCCGCCATGAAAACTTCTCAAGTTGTGTTAATTGCGCTTGTCACCCCACTATAGTACAAAATCTGCCTGGCGATGCTTCCCAAAGAGGGAAACAAAAGTATGCGCTGCGTGCATATGCCACAGTATTTCTGGGTGATCAGTGTAATCACTGGCGTAATGTGCGCTGTGCTGGGACTTGTCGGCTGGTTAAAGCAACTTGTTATCTGCATTGTTTTTTGCAATATGCTTGGGCATCATCTCCTGCGTTTTTCTGCTGATGTACAGAAGCCTTTACATTGTATACAATGATGCTGGCTTCACGGTAAAGCGAATTTTCCGTTTAACGCGACAGTTTTCCTATGAAGAGATTGAAGCGGTTACGTTCGGTCACAGTCTATTGCAGTTCACATTGCACACCAAGAAAGGCCGGATATTTGTGGATCAACTAGCTGTGGGGCAAATTTCGTTTTACAAATATACGGAGGGAAAATACCAGGAGGCAACAGGCAGACGTACCATTCCGCAAAAGGAACCCCGGCTATTTCATGGCTATGTGCGAAGTCCCGAGAAATAGCGTTTTTTCCATGCTTAGTGCTTGCTCTATTCATTGCTGCTGCGGTTCTTGTAACAGACGATAGTCTCAAGCTGCTTGACGCACCGGAAGAACTGCTGCGAAGAAATGTACAGATTACCAGTTGGTCAACAGAGAATGATATCGTATATTTTGCAACTGCATATGGAAAGCTTTGGGTTCAGCGGGATGCAATCGCCGATTTTGGTTCTGCAAAGCGACATGGATCAGGGCCAAACCTTTTTCCGTAATATTCGAGCCAAGCGGCAACGAAAGTAACGCCGCCGGCGCACTGTGGAGCCTCCAAGACGGGGGAGGGCATTTTCCTGGTGTCACAAGAGATTGTTATGGAAAACAATCAGAAGATTGCCTGGAAAATATTGGCGGCATATGGGCGATGGTATTGATGATACAGTTTACTTTTGTGCGGTGGGCTGGCGTCCTTGCTGTGCCCATGCGCCCGCACATCCCTTTGTGACAAATCCAGCAGACGAGTCAATTGGGTGCAAGCCTGTAAACTCTGCCGCAATTATAACGGACAAATCCGTAAATCAGACGGTGAAAACCAAGGTGCCATGCGCCCGCACATCCCAGGACTGGCAGCACACTCCCATTCAACACTGGCGCAGTGGCTCACTCCGTCTTCATAAGAGTAGACACGGCTTGCCGGTCTCTGGTAGAATGAAGTTGCTATACAAACATTCGAAAGGAGACGACAAACCATGTCCAACAACATTGTACAATTCAACGAGGAAATTATCAAGGGGCAAATCAAGGAATTGGTTCGGGGAAGCGTGGAGGAAACAGTGAATGGGCTTCTGGAGGCGGAGGCTGAGAAATTGACTCAGGCTGCCCGCTACGAGCGCAGCGAAGCCCGGCAGGGTTACCGCAGCGGTCACTATGACCGAAATCTTACCACCACTTCCGGAGATGTGACGCTCCACGTGCCCCGTCTAAAGGGTATCTCTTTCGAGACTGCCATCATCGAGCGTTACCGCCGCCGGGAGAGCAGTGTGGAGGAAGCCCTTATCGAGATGTACCTGGCGGGTGTGTCCGTGCGCCGTGTGGAGGATATCACTTAAGCTCTGTGGGGCAGCAAGGTGTCCGCCTCCACCATCAGCGAGCTGAACAAGAAAGCCTATGTCAACATTGAGGCCTGGCGCAACCGTCCCCTGCAAGGCGGTAAATACCCTTATGTGTACGTGGATGGTATCTACCTCAAGCGAAATTGGGGTGGAGAATATGAAAACGTGGCTGTTTTAGTGGCAATTGCCGTCAATAAGGATGGCTACCGTGAGGTTTTAGGCGCTGCTGAAGGCATGAAGGAGGACAAGGCCAGCTGGGTCAGCTTCTTCCAGTGGCTTCGCGGACGTGGCCTTGAGGGCGTCAAACTAATTGTTGGAGACAAGTGTTTGGGTATGCTGGAAGCTGTGGGAGAGGTGTTTCCCGAGGCAAAGTATCAGCGCTGCGTGGTGCATTTCTGCCGAAACGTATTCTCCGTTGTGCCCAAATCCAAGGTCAAAAATGTGGCGAAGATGCTCAAGGCAATCCACGCCCAGGAGAGCAAGCAGGCATCCCGGGAGAAGGCTGCCGCAGTAGTTGCCGAGCTGAAGGCCATGAAGCTGCCAGAGGCAGCGAAGAAGGTTGAGGCTGGCATTGAGGAAACGCTGACCTACTGTGACTTTCCCTCTGAGCATTGGGTGAAGATCCGAACCAACAATGCTATCGAGCGACTGAACCGTGAGATCCGGCGCCGGACGCGGGTGGTCGGTGCCTTTCCTGACGGAAACTCGGCGTTGATGCTGGTCTGCGCACGGCTTCGTCATGTAGCCGGAACCCAGTGGGGCTGCAAGAAATACATGAACATGAAGCATCTGGAGGCCATGGAGGCAGAAACCACAATTCCAATGTGCTCGTCCTCCGGGTAATAGCAGCCATGCCGCAAGGCGTCAAGGGCAAGACGAGCGGCGTACCGCCGCCCGGAGGCGTTATAAAACACCCAGAGCCGAAAGAAAAGAGCGCCGTACCACCCCTGGTGCCCGGCCAGGACGCAGTTGGTATTCTCGCCGCCAATGGGCATACTGGTTTGAGACAGTTGGGCCGCTCCACCTGCCAAGTGTTCGGCGGTTGCGCCCAGGTAGATGGGCAACTCTAAATCCATTTTGGGAATGGACAGGATTCCTACTATGCCGTCCTCGATTCCATATTCGGCCAGGTCGAACACAGGGGCTTGATAGGACCAGGGATCACAGAGTCCGTCCTGCTTATCTGCAAAGATGGATTCATTATACGCCCCATAGCTTCCAGGAGTTCCGGGTAAGGGAGGTTTCCTCCACAGAATCTATGGCAGGTGTCATGGACAATACGGGCTGTGGAATCTGATCCGCAACAGCCTCCCGGAAGGGGAGTCTACACGCCGTTCGGATTTTCTTCCGTTCCAGCCAGGCGTTGACACTGGGATAGAGCAGCAGTCCAAGGCCGGACAGCAGAAGAGCAGCGCATAGGAAACGCAGGATGATCCGCTTCCTGTTCATGGCTGTTTCCTCCCGCGACGCTTTTTTACAAGCAGCATGATAGCCAGCCAAACTGGAATCACAAGCAGGAAAAGAATCAAGCCATCCCGGATGCCCTCCCAATACTTGTCCATCCAGGTAGATTGCTTCGGTTCTGCTTGCAAAGAAGCAATTTCATTGGAGGCGTTTTTTCCGCTTCGGTTTGATTCGATGGCCCCGGACCAGGAGACGGTGGGAGTTGACCCGTAGGGGGTGCAAGTGATCAGGGTTGGCATAATCTTTCTCCTATCAATTTTCAGAGCGTCAATTTGGTAAGGCTTCACAACCAAGATTTGGTCAACCTCATAAGACAGGGTTTCAGCCAGCACATGGAGATAAAACACATCGCCCGCTTCCAGCTGCTCCAAATCCGTAAACATCCGGGCTGTTGCCATGCCGGAATGGGCGGAAATCACAGTATGCGTGCCCTTACCGCCAATGGGCAGCGATGTGGAGGGCAGATGCCCCGCGCCGCGCCCAGGAGTCCTCGCCCACGCCGTGGCAGATGGGCAGCAATACATCAATGGCCGGGATTTCAACGTAGCCCATAATGCCGTTTCCGGCCAGATTCAAAAAAGGCTGTCGTAGTCCAGGGCCTCCATTCGGCAGCAGTAGCGCCGGAAGCCAGCAGTTGGTTATAGCTCTCTGCCGCTGTCCTAGCTTCTTCTATTTCTCTGCTGTCTGCTCTTTCTAAAACCTCTTGGTATTGCGTATGTACCTGGGATTGGTGCTTCTCTGTATAATAGCTGCTCACAATGGGATAGGCTACCAGGCCCAGCCCTAAGAGAAATAGCAGGAGCAAAGGCAGCAGAATGAAAACTCGTTTTTCATGGTGCCTCCATTAAAATGGTGGGCTGGGGGTGTCCCCAGCCCGAATCGAATTACTGCTTGGTATTCTTCTTACGCTTGGACATAACCAAAAGAATTGCAAAACCACCGGCGCAGAGGATCAGGAGCGTGCCGCAGATGGTGAGCCACCAGGTGCCATTGTCGCCGGTCTTGGGAGGTCAAAGCCGGGGTGTTGACCACACGCAGCGGGGCTTCCGCGTTGGCTGAGCCATTGTCTGTGAGCATGGTCACGGCGTTGCCGTCCACGGTTGCGCTGGCTGTCAGCAGGTGGTGCTCCAGGTGCTTCTGGGGCATGTTCTTCAGGTTGCCCGCGTCGTGGATGATCGTGGCGTACCGGGGGTCGTTCTGGATCAGGCCCAGCACATCGGAGGCATAGATATCGCAGATTTCAGTGGTTCCCGCCTGGGAAATCACCACTTCAATGTCATCCTTCAGCAGGGTGTAGCCGTTGTCGGTACGAACCTCCGTAATGGTGTAGTATCATCTTCCAAACCCTTGACGATGACTTTACCATCCTCGCCGCCGGAGGTGACGGGATGAAGTGGGTGGCGTCGGCCTCGGCTTCCACATGGTCAACCACATAGTAGATCCCCTGGGCCTCGTTCAGTTCCGCTTTGACAAAGTAATTGTCGGTGTCGTTGTGAATGAGAAATTCCACCTTGCTGAAATCGCCCTTGCCGTCAGAAAACAGCTTGGTCAGCTCCAGGCCATAGGTGTAAACATGCGCATCGTCCACCAGTGTGTCATAGAAATCGGAGGAGGTCCGCTTCCAGGTCAGTACCACTTCATTAGATTTCCTGTATCGCCATACACAACAGAGGCGTCGGAATTGACGGTGGCAGCATAGGTGATCCGCAGGGTGCAGTCGGAGTAGCCGGAATTGACCATGCCAGCCTCGGTGTAGACGGCCTTGCTGGTGTTGATTTCCGCCAGACCAGCGGCGGTCATTTCAATGGTCATAACGGATTCATTTTCGGCGGTGGTGTTGTAGGACACGCTGAACTTGCCGTCCGCCTCCGTCCAGCGGGCCACGCTCTGGGTGCAGGCTTTGTCCGTGAAGAATTCCAGCACCACATCGTTCTTGTTGTAAGTGAGGCCCTTGGACAGGGTATCCACGAAGGTATAGCAGGTCAGATAGGTAGATTCAGAGGTAATGGAGGGCAGGGTGGAAATCAACTGGTAGTCGATCACATCACCATCCGAGGCGGTTCCGGTGTGGGCGTAGCCGTCTGTGATATCGTTGGAGCTATTGTTTTTGCCGGTGTCATTCTGACTTTCCCGCAGGGTCTTTTCCAGGGTGGGGATTCCGGTGAGATTCTTGGGGTACAGGGTCACATCGTACATCCAGCGGGCGCCGCCGTCGGTGGCATTGTTACCATCCACGGAGGTCATGGGGAGGGAGACGAAGAAGGGAGCGGTGGTGTCAATAACCATTTCCGGCACCTTGGTTTCCACCACCAGGTACAGGCCCAGGGGCAGGCCGTCGGCAGCGGTGTGGCCGTAAGCGTCGGTCAGGGCAGGGCCGTACCGCCATACGCCTTTACATAGCTTTCCAGCGTTCTTGACGGTGGTGGCGTTGGCTTCCAGGGAGGTGCGTAGAGCGTCAATGAGCACATCGGACTGATAATAGTAATTACCGTGATCCAGCTTGTCGGAGTTATCCGCATTTTCATACCGGCCTGCTCCATCCGCCAGACCGATAGCGGCCAGCAAATCAGCCCCATTTGTTTTGTCAATGCCGTACAGCACTTCTACATGGTTGGATGCAGCGCCATCGGCGGCGGACTCGGTGAACTGGCAAATGCCGGCTACCCGCAGGCAGGTGAATTCTACCCCACGAATGGCATAGCCATAGGAGGTGTCGCCGTTACCCAGGTCGCTGGAATTGTCGGTATCACCGGCCCGAACGGCGTTGCCCAGAGTGTCGTTGACCGCCTGGTCATACACACCGGTGGACACATAGGAGCTGTCCCACACGCCATCCTTTGGCAGCGTTTGTAAAATCGTACTTGTAAAATGTCCAGAGAGCCAGTGCGGGAGGTGTCGATGGTGGCATCAGCCACAGGCGGCCAGAGCCACAGTGCCCAGGCTCAGGCACACAGGGCCAGCACCAGGCAGAGGGAAAAGGGTTTTTTCAGGTATTTCATCAGGTACAATAATCCTTTCGGTATTTAAAACAGATTTTGGATTAGGGAAAACGGTTTGGTGTGGGATAGCCCCAGCTACCGGGACGGTCCCGGCGTGATTGGCGCGGGTCATGGCTTAACCTCCTGTTTTTTCTTCCGGAACAGAAAACGGCCGCACACAAGGCAAGCTCTGTCAGGAGCAGGCCAAATGTTACGGTCAAATCCTATATTACCAGTAAAAGGCAGGGTAAATTGTGGGGCGTTGACGACGGTAAAGCTAATATCCCGGCTGCCATCCTGGGGAAGTTCTCCTTCAAAGGCAGGCTCCGGCAAAGTGTGTAGCCTCCGGGACCGCCGTCTCTGTGAGGCGGTAATAGATGTGGTTGTCACCAATGCTAATGCTGAGGCCGGAAAACAGTGCCGTGCCATCCTCCCCAGTTACAAGAACGCTGTCTGTCAATCCAGCGGAGGTACAGCCGCCAAGAGTAGGCAGGGGAGCCTTCCTCCCGGAAGGTTACGGATTTCCAGTTTTTACCATCCTGGCTGTATTCCAACAAAAAGGAAACGCCAGCCAGGGATTGCCCTCGGGGTCAACCTTCTTGACCTGAATGGAACCTACCTGCTGCCGGTTGGCGACGCCATCGAAGCCGGAACCGGATACCGTATAAGTTTTTCCATCCTCTGTAATGTCAATGGTGAATACCTCGTTGCTCAACTGTACCCCTCTGGGGCCTTGGTTTCCGGATGGTATAGTGTCCATACCGAAGATGCTCCAAACGGTACACCCCGGTGCCGTGTCCGTCCGCGTCCAGTACCTCGGGCATGACCTGCTCCCGGATTGCGGAGCCAAGAGAAGGATCCTCCGAAGAAATCTCCCGGGTCACTGTGAACTCTGCCCCAGACAGCTTTATTTCCGGGTTAGATTCATCGATCTTTGTCAGCTCAAGATTGCCGTAAATGGGCCGGTTCTCAAAGGTGACGGTATTAGTTCCCGCACGGATGATAACGGTCTGCCTGGGATTATCACAGACATACCCTCCGGAACTGTCTCTTCCACCGTATACGCCTGCCCCTTGGTCAGTCCCGGAACCACCAGCCGCCCGTCTTGATCTGTCACACCGGAGCCAACCACATCGCCCCGGGAGTCTGTGACGGTAAAGGCGATACCATCTACTTTTCCCGTCCGGAGCAGTCTTGAGAATTTCCAGGTCCGCCAGCATAGAGTGATTCACAAAGGTCAGTACGTTTTCCCCGTCTTGGAGGGTAATAACCTGGGTCTTCTTCTCCGCTGTGTAGTTCTGGGGAACCGCCTCTGTCACCCGCAGCGTTGTTCCAATGGAAAGGCCCGGGATGGAGATTTTGCCGTTGCCGTCTGTAATGTAGGTTCCCAGTTCCTGGTATCCGCTGCCGGAAACCAGCCGTTCCACGGTAAAGGAAATCCCAGACACTTTTCCGTCATCCGAGGTTTTGAGAATCTCAGGGCCAAAAGCCGGTGATTCACAAAGGTCAGGGTGTTGGTTCCCGCCTGAAGCGTAATCTCCTGGCTTTGGGCCTCCGCTTGTAGCCCTCTGGCACGGTTTCCGTCACCCGGTATTGCGTTCCCACCGTCAAATTGGGGATGCTGATTTTGCCGCTACTGTCCGTGGTGTATGTCCCAATCCGGCAGTAGCCCATCCCGGAAACCCACTCTTCCAGGGTGAAGGTAATGCCGGAAATCTTGCCGTCGTCCGAGGTTTTGAGGATTTCAGGCTCCCGGTCACCGGCACGTTGTGGATGGTCATGGTCATGTTACCGCCGCCGGTGAGTCCCGTAATGGAGCCCGGTCCAGCCGGCAGTCGCCGTTATCATCCGTGGTAAAATCCGCAGCGGTGAAAGTCCGGTCATACACGGTTTTTTCCGCCTTGTTTGTGACGGTAATGTTCCAGGAATCCGGAAATACCCGTCCAGCCCCCTTCTGGCTCAGAACCTCCAAAAGGTGTATTCTCCATCCAGCAGATTGGAAAAGGTGTAGGTTTTGGTTCCGCTCTGGCTGTAGGCGCTGTCCGTCAGATACAGGTTTCCATCCCCGTCCGTCTTGCCATACCAGGGAGGTATTGCTGTCCCAGCGGTAGATCTTAAAGCAGTACCCCTCTACATCGCCGCTGTCCGTGGTTTTCGGACGGTGGCCGTACCGGGGATGGCGTCGGCCTTGATCTTGAAATAGGCCTTTACCGGCTCGGCGCTGGCCTCCACCGTGGCCACCGTCTGCTTCCCTGCTGGCCGTCCAGATCATGTAAGCCATATTGCTGGGATCCAAGGAGCGGCCTGTGGCAGAGGCCAGAACGCTTCCTGTTTGCCAAGGCAGACAGCGGTGCGGAAATGTTCAGGGTGTTGCCGGATTTGCTCATGGTCACGCCAGAGGCTGTGAAGCTGTAATCGCTGGCCAGCACGCCGTTGGTATCCGTGACGGAAGTCTTATAGAGATTACTCCCAGCATCATATTTCAGAGTGATTTCCGGCGCTCCCTGTCTGGCTGGTGGAGGAGAAGCTGGGGATGGTCAAATGGGCCTGCATCAGCTTGACGATTTGCGCATAGCCAGTGTCAAAGGATGGGAAATCCCCCGCCTGCAAATGTATCGTAGAGCCGTCGGTCATTTCTGGAATAGGGCGATGTGGAACTGCGAAGCCCCATGACGATTTCCCAGATGAGTACCTGGGTAGCGCCCTCATACCCGAAATTCCGTGTCCTTGTCTGCTTTTTGGTATAATTGGGGGCGCCGTACAGCAGGGATCAAACTGATAGCGTTCCTTTGCTGTTGGGTTAGCTTTTTTTTCATCCAAAAGGCGCTTTCTTCACCGGGCGTTCCGGTATAGGTCACATTATGAGAGGAGCCAGTGCCCGGCTCAATACACAATAGCCACACACCATCCACATAATGGATGCACATACCCGCCCACCTTCGCTGTGACCGCTGCGCCGTCCGCATAGGTAAACAGGTAGGTACGAACCGCGTCGCCCCAGAAATAATACTTGCCATTGATATCATCCGACCTGGTGACAGTTCCGGTCACAGATGCCTGCGGGCTGCTAGCATCCTGCTGCTTCCAAATTGGTGGAAACATTCTCTGTAGGCTGAGGCCTCCCCATCCGGAGGCTGGTGAAGTTTCCAGTGGAGCAAAGGGCTCTGCCTCACTTCTTTTCCTCTGGCGTTGTCGTTTCTTCTGTTGGGGCGGTAGACACTTCCGGTTCGGTGTTTGCTGTTTCCTCCGGGATTTGCTGCAAAGCTGCGGGAGCATCCCCAGCAGGAATGCACAAGCCAGCAGCAGACTCGGGATTTTTAGATAGGTTTGATTCATTTGCATCCTCCTTGCATATCAACCGCCCATTCGCAAAGAGCCGTGTCCGGCCTCCGCTCCTGTGATGTAGCCCATCTGCGTATCCGAAATGTGCAGCAGCTTTCCCAGCTCCCTGCCGGTCTGTAGCCGCCTGGTTGAACAGCAGTAAAAACTCAGAATTGTGCAAACATC
>VOFB01002646.1_pt1 | contig 10525 bp, 10 predicted proteins | sample 5384141 | NCBI WGS metagenome assembly VOFB01 (sample SAMN12384721, study PRJNA508395) | human gut metagenome | isolation source: healthy gut A | host: Homo sapiens
CCGATGTACTTCTCGATCAGCATACCCATGCTCTTGCCGTCGTTCTTGACGGAAGCGTACAGAGCGCCGAAGTCGGTGACAGCGCCGAAGAAGATGCCGCCCAGCAGCACCCACAGCGGGACAGGCAGCCAGCCGAAAGCAGCAGCCTGGATAGCACCGGTGACAGGGCCTGCACCGGCGATGGAGCTGAACTGATGTGCAAAGACGGTCCAGCCGTTGGTGGGGACATAGTCACGGCCATCCTCGTGGACGACTGCGGGGGTCTTGGCGGTGGGGTCGATGCCCCATTTGTTGGCCAGCCAGCGGCCATACAGCGTATAAGCGCCCAACAGACACACCGCTGCGATCAAAACGATGACCAGCGTATTCATTTCTTTTACCTCTTTCCTTTCTTTCACACCGGCAATGTGCCGAAGACAGAGCGTCTGTACCCAAAAGCAGAGCAGGCGAAACGGCCCGGAGGGGTGAAAAAAGCCTCCGTCCTCATGAAAGACAGAGACACAAAGATGCATCTCATCCTTCCTCGAAGACGAAGGCCAAACGGTGCATCTGCACCGGTCGTTCTCCGCGGTACCACTTCGTTTGCTGCTTTCGGGAGCAGCCGCTTGCGCGTACAGGCGTTCCTGCCGCCGATACGCCGCCCTGTAACGTGGGCTGAACGGCCATGCACTACTGCCGCAAGCGGGTTCGCACAGGCTGCTCGCAGGTGAGGGCTGATCGCACTGTGCTGCCGTCTTGCACCGGAATGGCGGCTCTCTGAGCGCAGGGAATGCGAAAAGTCATGTCCTGTTCATTGCATTTGCCGAATGATTGTGTATACTTTAGTCCTGATTTCATAACTTGTCAATATATTTTGAGCAAGTTAGGAGACTCTGCCATTTTTGCGGGGGAGAAACTAAGAAAATTTAGGCGATTTTCTTTCAGATGTGAGATGAATAAAACTGAATGCCTCCACAGGTGAAATCTGCTAAACCCCCGGAAAGAAAGACCGAATACTTGACTTTTATACTTTCAAGTGCTAAAGTAACAGAGTAATAGAAAGACCCCCTGCCGCACCCCGCGGCACTTTGCCCTAAAGGAGGCAGCTATGGCGGACAAGAACCCCAGAAGAAACCCCACCACCGACGCACTGTTCGACGCGATCCTGAGTTTGGAGACGAGGGAGGAGTGCTACAACTTTTTTGAAGACCTCTGTACGGTCAAAGAGATCTCGATATGGCCCAGCGGCTGGAAGCTGCCAAGCTCCTGCTGGGCGGCAGCACCTATGACCAGATCGTCAAAGCCGTGGAGATCAGCACCGCCACCATCAGCCGCATCAACCGCTGCATCCAGTACGGCTCCGGCGGCTACCGCGACACCATCGAGAAGGTACAGAAGAGCGCAAAGCCGGGTGACATCCGGGCGGCGAGGCACATAGGATGGACTGCGCCCGATTCCTATTATAGAAAGGAAGGTCCTTCTTATGGCTGATACCACCAACTGCACCCCCTGCGTTTCCTGCGGCTGCCCCGCACTGCCGAGAGTTTCCTTCGACCAGGCCGTTGTTGACCTGATGGAGAGCATCGCTCTGCAGGAGTCGGCCCTGAGCCACATCCTCTGCGCCGAGACCCAGAAGATGAAAGACCGCCCTCAGCATGGAGGAGCTGGACCTGTGCAAGCTGCTGGAAGTCAACGACTCCGCCACCAACATGGTCCACGCCGTGGCGAACCTTGAGCTGGTTCTGAAAGAGAAGCTGGAATTCATCGCCAACAACCTCTATTATCCCTCTACCGGGGAGAGCGGTTCCACCACAAGCGCTCAGGAATAAAAAGAATGGAAAATGCCTGTCCGTGCCCTGCTGGCCGGGCGGGTTTTTGCGCTCCGGCAGGCCGCGCCGGGCAGAGATGCATAGAATAATGTATAAAATTCAGAAAAACGATTTGTTGGAATTGCTGAATATCGAAATCTGTGCTATACTATATAATGTTTATCAAGAGAAAGGGGAATAGACCTTGCTGCACTACGATGCGATCCTGTTTGACGTGGACGGTACGCTCATCGATTCCGCCCTGGCATTCTCCATACATTAGAAGAAGTCTTCCACACCATGGGCGTGGACGTACCACGAATGTCAACCTCCGCCGCTATCTGGGCCCGCCCCTCCGCAAGAGCTTCGGCGAGCATTTCAGCGACAAGGCAAAAATTGAAGAGGCGGCAGAGCGCTACCGTGCAAGCTACCATGAGAAAGGCAGCCACGAGGGCGTGTCTACTTTCCCGGCGTGGTGGAGATGCTGGCCGCCTGAAAAGGCCGGGCCTGACCCTCTGCACGGCCACGTCCAAGCCCGACGCGGGTCGTGACCCCCATTCTGGAAGAGCAGGGCCTGGCAGAGTATTTTGATTTTATCGGCGGTGCGTCCATGGATGAGAGCCGCGACAACAAGACCGACGTCATCCGCCACGTCCTCGCCCAGCCCGCCGTCATGCAGGGCAAGCGGGTGCTGATGGTGGGCGACCGCCGGGACGATATGCAGGGCGCTGTGAACTGCGGCCTGGACGCCGCCGCTGTGCTCTACGGCTACGGCGGCAGGGAAGAGGTCGCCCCCTTTGCGCCGGTCTTCATGGCCGCTGACTGCAAAGAGCTGACGGATTGGGCTCTCCGCCCGGTGGACGAGCCTTTCCATTCCTGAAACGAGAGGGACTGAATCTATGAGTCAAAAAAGACAACAACAAAACGAAACCATGACTCCCATGCAGCATCGGGCCGTTCTGGTCTGCATCCTCTGCGTGCTGGCGGTGCTGCTGACCCGGCATCACCACCACCCTCCTCAAAAAGGGGAAAAACGCCCGCGGCCAATGAGCCTGCGGCCTCGGAGGCAGTCTGGAGACCCGACCCGGACGGAGATCTGGCAGGCCATTACCAGATCGACAACGCGTCCAGCGCTCTGCTGACCGAGACCGCCGATGCAGGCACGGACTATCTGAACGACACCCTCTTTCTGGGTGATTCCAACACTGTCCGCCTCTATAACAACGGCCTCGTCTCCCTGCAGCAGTTCTGCGCCAAAGAGGGCATCGGCACGCAGGTAGCGCTGAACGAGGGCATCGTGACTTTTAAGAAGGATAACAACCACTACACCATTGCTCAGGCCGTGGCTAAGATGAAGCCCCGCCGTGTGGTCATGACCCTTGGCACCAACGATACCGGATGGAGGTGCAGGATTTCATCAGCAACTACACGGCCTCATCCAGGCCGTTCAGCAGAGCTTACCCCTACACCGACATCATCGTCAACACGGTGCCGCCGGTCCCGGCTGACCACTCCAACTACCCCCACATGGACCAGGCCAAAATCGACGACTTCAACATGGCCCTTCTGGAGATGTGCGAGCAGCTGGGCGTCCGCTTCCTCAACTCTGCCGAGGCCCTCAAGGGCAGCGACGGCTACGGCATCGCGGACTACTACACCAGCGGCGACATCCACCTCAAGAGCGCCGGCCTCAAGGCAGTGCTGAACTATATCCGCACCCACGCCCTGCAGACCGAGGACCGCCGTCCCGACACCAATAACATCCCCACCCGCACCTGGAGTATGTCTCCAACCCCAGCTCCGCCGTGGCCGCTCCCAGCTCGGAGGCTGTCAGCGAGAGCGAGTCCGTCAGGTGAATCCACCAGTGAGTCCGCAAGCTCTCCGGCAGCGAAAGCACTTCCACCGAGGCAAACAAGTTCGAGGCCCGCTACCGTGTGGAAAGAACGGCGGCGGCACCCTGACCACGGGACAGCACCGGCAACAACTCGGTGAGCTATAAGGTGAATGACCCCGGCAAGCCCATCACCGTGACCGCTGTCCCGGCGGAGGGCCACGTCTTCGTCAAGTGGAGCGACGGCCTCACCAGCAAGACCCGCACGGATACCAACTTCAAGCAGAACCTGGATGTCACTGCCATCTTTGGCGCGGCGTCTGTCCGCATCATCAGCGAGGGGACACGCCACGCTGGGCAGCGCCTATACCTTTAAAGCAAGCCTGAACGGCAAGTACGCCAGCGCGGAGAACCTGCACTGGTACGCCAACGGTGCGGAGATCAAGGCGGCTGCCGGTATGACCAGTATCACCGTCAAGGTCGATGCCTCCATGTTGAACACATCTTATAAGATCCACGCCGCCATCGTCTACAATGGCTCCACCGTCAACAGCAACAGCCTGGCGGTCTCCATTAGCAGCGGCGTCACCTCGGAGTCCGGTTCCCAGTCCGTTCGGAGCTCCTCCCATGGGGTACATCCAGCAGTTCGAGCTCCAGTCTTCGTCTGGCAGCTCGTCTTCCTGCCTCCAGCACCAGCAGGCGCCAGTCGTCCCATCGGAGCTCCAGTGCTTCCACCAACGAGAGCCACAGCACTTCGGCCAGTGAGTCGAAAGCAGAGTCCAAATCGGAAACCGTTTCCAGCTCTGAGGCGAAGAGCGAAACTTCCAGCTCTTCCAAAAGTGAGAGTGCTTCTTCTTCCGAAAATGATGTGGCGCCCAGCGCTTCCTTCCAACACAGAGACTTCTGCCAGCAAAGAAGCACAGAGCACCGCTGAATAACGGCGTGGAAACCTTTTCGCCCCGGGCCGCATAGGCTGGGCGGAGAGGTGGAATGCACCATGGCAGTGCCTGAAAGCCGAAACCATGCGGGTGCGATGGTGTCCCGGGGGCAAAAGATGTCACCGATGGTGATGTGGATTACGGACCAGTCTGACGGAAGCCTATGAAATGACGTTGCCACCGAATGATGCAGAAAAAAATACGAGAAGCCAGCTGCTGCCGGGGCGGGGCTGGCTTCTCCAGGAATCAAAAAACAAAATACCCGCCGCCGCCCTGCTCAAGGCAGCAGGCGGCTCTCGAAACATGATAGAGAAGGGAAAGAAACATGGCAAAATATTATTGCATCCTTTTCGATGCAGACAATACGCTCCTGGACTTTGATGCCGCCGAGAACAAGGCGCTGGCTGAGACGCTGGTGGAATACGGCATCGAGCCGGACGCCGGGACGGTGCAGACTTATCGGGACATCAACTCAGAACTGTGGCGTCAGCTGGAAAAAGGCCAGATACGCCGCGACAAGCTGATGGGGGAGCGCTTCACCCGCTTCCTCAAGGCCATCAACGCAGCCGGTGACGGCGTGGAGATGAACCGCTGCTACCTCGACCACCTCTCCTCCCACCCCGACCTGATGACCCCCAATGTGCTGGACGTCCTCGGGGAGCTTTCCGAGGTGGCGACGCTGGCCGTCGTGACCAACGGCTTCGAGAAGGTGCAGAGCCGCCGGGTGGCAGAATCCGGCATCGGGGCCTACCTTGAGGACGTCTTCGTCTCCGAGAAGCTGGACAGCGAGAAGCCCAGCCGCCGCATCTTCGACTCCGCCCTCCGCGCTCTGGGCGTGGAGAACCGCGAGCATGTGCTGGTGGTGGGCGACGGCCTGAGCAGCGACATTCAGGGCGGCGTGAACGCGGGCCTCGACACCTGCTGGTTCAACCCCGGCCACGCCGAGAACCCGGGCAAGGTGAGCCCCACCTACGAGATCGCCTCGCTGGAAGAGCTCTACCCACTGGTGATGGAGCCGGAAGAGCTGGCGAACCTCGGCCTCAAGCACCGCCGTCATCAGCTGTAACGGCGGGAATGTCCCCATCCACCCTACTGGAAAAGAACACGGAAGAACGATATGCTGATTCATTTGGAAAAACTCGGAAAGAGCTTTGGCGAGAAAGTCGTCCTGCACGACGTGAGCGCCAGCGTGGAAAAAGAAGACCGCATCGGCATCGTGGGCCAGAACGGCGCAGGCAAGACGACCCTGCTCAAAATTCTGACCGGCGTCTACACCGACTATGACGGCGAGTTCAGCGTGACCCACGGCGTGACACTGGGCTATCTGGAGCAGAACGCAAAGCTCGATGTCACGCTGGATATTTACGGGGAGATGCGCTCTTCCTTCGCCCCTGTGCTGGACGCCATGGCCCAGATGCAGATCTTGGAAAAGAAGATGGCGGCCTCTCCCGACGACGCCGCCCTTCTCGAAAAGCACGACGAACTGCAGAACATCATCGACGCCGCCGACGGCTATAACATGGACGTCAACATCAAGAAGGTGCTGTCCGGCATGGGCTTTGCGCAGGATACCTGGAGCAAGAACGTGGGGAGTCCTCTCCGGCGGTGAGCTGACCCGTCTCCGTCTGGCCAAGCTCCTCCTCGAGAAGCCGGACGTCCTTATTCTGGACGAGCCCACCAACCATCTGGACTTCGCCACCATGGAGTGGCTGGAAAACTACCTCAAGGGCTACTCCGGTGCCGTTCTGGTGGTCAGCCACGACCGCTATTTCCTCGACAACGTCTGTACCAGGATCTGGGAAGTCTCCTTCCAGACCATGACCACCTATAAGGGCAACTTCTCGGCCTATCTGCCCCAGAAGGAAGCTGCCGACGCCCTGCGCCAGAAGCAGCACGACGCCGACGTGGCGCTGGCCGAAAAATTACAGGACTACATCGACCGCAACCTCGTCCGCGCCTCTACCACCAAGATGGCCCAGAGTCGCCGCAAGCAGCTGGAAAAGCTGGAGATCACCGAGGCCCCTCAGGACGAGACCAACCAGCTCAAGTTCCGCTTCGAATACGACGTGGAGCCGTGGAATGAGCTGGTGCTGCTCAAGAACCTGACCATTCAGATCGGCGGACCGCACCCTGCTGGAGCCCTTCACCTATACGGTCTGCCGCGGCCAGCGGCTCATCATCGCCGGCCCCAACGGCGCAGGCAAATCCACCCTGATGCAGGTGCTGGACGGCAAGCGCCGCCCCTCCGGCGGCATGGTGCGCCTTGGCACCGGCGCACGGCCCAGCATCTTTGCCCAGCAGCAAAACCGCATCGGCGCGGGCCGCGTCATCGACGTCATCTGGAACAAGTACCCCCGGATGACGGAGCTGGAAGTCCGCAGCCATCTGGCAAAGCTGGGCTTCCGGGGCGAGACGGTCTTTAAGCCTTGCGAGGCACTTTCCGGCGGCGAGCTGGCCCGACTGCGCTTTGCAGAGATCGTGCTGGAGCGGCCGAACCTGCTGTTTCTGGACGAGCCTACCAACCATTTGGACATCTACACCCGTGAGAACCTGACCGAGGCCCTGATGGCCTACACTGGCACGCTGCTCATGGTCACCCATGACCGCCACCTGATGAACAGTCTGGCCTGCCCCATCCTCTACCTCGAGGACGGCAAGGCGGTCATCTACCCCAGCTATGACGCCCTGATGGGCCGCGCCGCTCCCGCCCCCGTGGCCGAGAAGAGCAGCGAACCCGCCAAGGCGGGCTACGGCAAAGAGCAGCGCCGCCGCCGGGCCGAGCTGCGCGCCAAGATCAAAGCCTGCGAGGACGAGATGGAAGCCTGCGGCGCCCGCGAGGTGGAGCTGGAAAACGAGATAAACTCGCCGGAGGTCTACAACGACCCCCAGCTTTTGCGGGAAAAGAGCGACGAGCTCAGCGATCTGCGCTTCCATCAGGACGAGCTTTTCGCCGCATGGGAGGCCGCTGTCGAGGAGCAGGAGCAGTACGAGCAGCCGCCGGCGGGGAGAACGACCGATGATGGACGGGGAAGTGCCGATGAACCCGAAACCATGAGCCGCAGAAAACGCACGAGATCGCACTTTCCGGCCTGCTGTTCGCGCTGGCGATGGCGCTTTCCTTCATCGAAGGCACCCTGGTCATCCCGGGCCTTGCGCCGGGCATGAAGCTGGGCCTTGCGAATATCGTGGTGATGTATGCACTGTTCTTCATGGGGGCGCGGCAGGCGCTCTATCTCGACCTGCTCAAGGCGCTGTTCGTCTTTCTCGTCTCCGGCTGGACGGCAGGCTTCCTCTCGCTCTGTGGCGGACTGCTGTCCCTGCTGGTGATGTGGGTACTCTACTATAAGCTCCCGTTCCGGCCCACATGGTTCATCCTGTCGGTCTGCGGCGCACTGTCCCACAACATCGGCCAGCTGCTTGGCGCGGGACTCATCCTGTCCTCGGCCATGTCGCTGTACTATGCGCCGGTGATGCTGGTGCTGGGCCTTGTCATGGGCGCCCTCACGTCCCTCACCCTCCGGGCCATCCTGCCCGCCCTGGGCCGCCTGGGCTACAACACCCGGGAAAAGCGCTGAACAGTTGCATCTGCAAACATTTTTCGCTATAATAAAATGATAGATTTGATATGACCCTACAAAAAAGCCGCCCTTATGGATGACTCGCATCCGAGGGCGGCTGGGAGGTTTTGTACTATGTCTGAAAAAGTTACGGTCAAGGTGGAGCGGAGCGTCCTCCACCTTCCGGCCATCGCCCTGCGCGGGCTGGTGGTCTTCCCCAACAATCTGCTCCACTTCGAGGTGGGCCGCGAGAAGAGCATCGCCGCCGTGGAGTGGGCCGTCAGCAATAACTCCGATGTCTTCCTCATCGCGCAGAAAGAGATGAAAGTGGAGGACCCCAATGCCGCCGATCTGTGCACTTACGGCGTCGTAGCCGAGATCAAGCAGGTGATGCGGGTGTCGGACGACCTCGTCCGCGTCCTGGTCGAAGGCAAATACCGCGCCAGACTCTCCGAGCTGGAGGACGACGGCAGCTTCCTGCTGGCCACCGTCCGCCCGGCCCCGGTGAAGATGGCGAAGCCCGAGGAGCTGCCGGAGGCGGACGTCCTCGTCCGCAACGTCAAAAAGAGCTTTGACGAGCTGCTGGCCCTCAACCCGCACATCGGCAAGGACGTGGTGTTTACCATCACCACCAGCACCGACGCTGTTTTCCTGTCCGAGTACATCCCGGCCAACCTCCTGTTCCGCTTCGAGGATAAGCAGGCCATTCTGGACGAAGGCACCCTGATGGGCCGTCTGCATCTGCTCATCGAGAAGATGCACCGGGAGCGCCGGATGCTGGAGATCGACAAAGAGATCGCCCAGAAGGTAGATGAAGCCATGGACAAAAACCAGCGCGACTACTACCTGCACGAGCAGCTGCACATGATCAGCGAGGAGCTGGGCGAGGACGACGACACCACCGCCGAGACGGAGGAGTACCGCCGCAGGATCACGGCCCTGCATCTGGACGAGGACCGGGAAAAGAAGCTTCTCAAAGAGGTGGACCGCCTCTCCAAGATGCAGGGCAGCAATCAGGAGGGCACGGTCATCCGCACCTATCTGGACACCTGCCTCGACCTGCCCTGGAACACCTTCACCGAGGACGATCTGGACATCGCCAAGGCCCAGCGGGTGCTGGACCGGGACCACTACGGCCTGAAGAAGGTCAAGGACCGCATCCTCGAGGTGCTGGCCGTCCGCAAGCTGGCCCCCGATGTGAAGGGCCAGATCATCTGCCTCGTCGGCCCTCCGGGTGTCGGCAAGACCAGCATCGCCCGCTCCATCGCCGAGAGCCTGAACCGCAAGTATGTCCGCATCAGCCTCGGCGGCGTGCGGGATGAGGCCGAGATCCGCGGCCACCGCCGCACCTACATCGGCGCGATGCCCGGCAAGATCATCAACGCCATGATCTCTGCCAAAAGCGCGAACCCCCTGATGCTTCTGGACGAGATCGACAAGCTGGCAGGCGACTTCCGGGGCGACCCGGCGGCCGCTCTGCTGGAAGCCCTCGACCCCGAGCAGAACAGCACCTTCAACGACCATTTTATCGATATGCCCTTTGATTTGAGCCATGTGCTCTTCATCACCACGGCCAACGACCTCAGCGCCATCCCCGGCCCGCTGCGCGACCGTATGGACGTCATCGAGCTGCCCAGCTACACCCGGGTGGAAAAGTACAACATCGCCCGGAAGCATCTGGTCCCCAAGCAGCTGGATGCCTGCGGCCTGACCGGCAAGGTTACCTTCTCCCAGAGCGCCCTCTACGGCATCATCGACGGCTACACCCGCGAGGCCGGCGTCCGCAATCTGGAGCGCACCATCACCAGCGTCCTGCGCAAGTGCGCCCGGAAGATCGCTTCCGGCGAGGCGGAGAATGTCTCCGTCACCGGCACCGGCCTCGAAAAGCTGCTGGGACCCCGCATCGTCAAGCCGGAGTTCCTCAACCGCACCAATGCCATCGGCATTGCCAACGGCCTGGCCTGGACCAGCATCGGCGGCGAGACCCTGCCCATTGAGGTGCAGGTCATCGACAATGGCACCGGCAAGATCACCGTCACGGGCTCTCTGGGCGACGTGATGAAAGAGAGTGCCCAGCTGGCCATCACCTATGCCCGCGTCCATGCCGCAGAGTACGGCATCGACTCCGAGCGCCTCAAGAAGTGCGACCTGCACATCCACGCCCCGGAGGGTGCAGTCCACAAAGACGGCCCCTCTGCCGGCGTCACCCTGACCACGGCCCTCATCTCCTGCCTGTCCGGCATCCCGGTGCGGGGCGATGTGGCCATGACCGGCGAGATCACCCTCCACGGCAATGTGCTGCCCATCGGCGGCCTCCGCGAGAAGAGCATGGCCGCTTACCGCGAGGGGATGAAGACCGTCCTCATCCCGAAGGACAACCTGTCCGATCTGTACGAGGTGGACGACGAGGTC